>Ga0180429_10002528_pt1 | contig 15013 bp, 13 predicted proteins | sample SS_ome_FD_132428 | JGI IMG/M metagenome (GOLD analysis project Ga0180429, IMG submission 132428) | Hypersaline lake sediment archaeal communities from the Salton Sea, California, USA - SS_1_S_1 metaG | ecosystem: Environmental > Aquatic > Non-marine Saline and Alkaline > Hypersaline > Sediment ...
AAGAAGCAGGCAAATAACGAAGACTCTGCCTGCGCTCAACATTTAATATGTTTAATTACAAATACATAAAAAGAATACGCCCATGCCTATGAAACGGTATGCAAATTGCCTAGAGGGGATCATCGTGCCGCTGCCGGAACAGTGGCACCGTTAATCTATCAAATGTGAAAGCTGAAAAAGTGATGTTCTGGATTTTTGCCCTACTGGTAATGCTCGCCCCCCTGCCCTTCGGCCTGGTGCATGGGCTCGGCCAGGCGCTCTATGCCTGCCTGGTGCTGGCTCTGGTTGCCGGCCACAGTTTGACTAAACTGCCACGCGGCCCGCTGGTACCGGTGGCCGTCGTCGCTCCTGAGGCCGCCGCCCTGGGGCTGCTCGGCCTGGTCTTGGGGCTGCAACTGCTTCCGCTGGCGCCCGCTGCCTGGGTTCACCCCTTGTGGCCGGAGAGCGCCGCTGCTCTGGAACTGACCGGCCGCAAGAATATCTATCCGGCCCCCGGGGCGGCAACCGAATCAATGCTCCGCCTGCTCACCTACGTCGGGGTATTCTGGCTTGCCATGCAGTGGGGGCGGAGCCGGATCGGCGCCCGGCGGCTACTGGGCGCGGTGGTGGTGGCTGGAACCTTGTACGCCCTGTACGGCCTGATCGACAACTTCGGTGATTTCAACCGGGTGCTCTGGGTGGAGAAAAGCGTGGCAGGCAGCGATGCTCTCAGCTCGACGTTGATCAACCGCAACAACTATGCGACCCTGGTCGGCTTTGCCCTCCTCTGTGCCGTCGGTCTTTACCTCGCCGGGCTGAACCAGGCTTTAGCCAGCGGTCGCAGCGGCAGGGACAGGGTGGTGCACATTCTCCACCAGGCCTTTGGCCATGGCGCGCCACTGCTCGCCTGCGTTCTGGTCCTGCTCACTGCCCTTTTTCTCACCAAGTCCAGGGCCGGGGTGAGCAGCACCCTTTTCGCCCTGTTCTTTCTGTTAATCGCCCTTGGTCTGCTTCGGCGAATCGACGGCCTGACGGCAAAGATTTTCGCCATGGTGCTGCCCCTGGCCCTGACCGCAACATTTGTGCTCAGCGGTGAGGGCTGGCAGCTGCGGCTGGCGGCAACCGATCTGGATCGCGAACACCGACTGGTCGTCTATAACGAGACCTGGCGAGCAATCCAGACCTCACCCTGGGTCGGCCATGGTCCGGGCAGCTATGCCCAGCTGTTCCCGATGTACGCCGACCGGCAGAGCAACCGCTACCCCAAGGCGCACAACGATTGGTTGGAAACCATTTTTGATCTGGGAGTACCGGCGTCCCTGCTCTGGTTCTCCCTGCTTGCAGGCCTTGCCGCGCGCTGCCTGACCGGAATTTTCCGGCGCCACCGGGACCGGGTCTACCCGGCAGTCGCGGCAAGCGCTTGCCTGCTCGCCGGACTGCACGCGCTCGCCGATTTCAGCCTGCAGATCCCGGCGGTGGCGATCACCTTTGCCCTGCTCCTTGGCGTGGGCGTCAGCCAAAGCCGGAGTTCGGCGCCAGCCCACGGCCTTAACGCCCAGGGGGATGGCCCGTTTTTTTTCGAATATACTCAGGCCAACCAGGCAAAGCACACCGGTTCCTCGGTAATCGACCCACGGAGTCCCTTATGAAACTGCTGCTCAGCCCAATCGTCCTCGCCCTGCTCACGACATTTTCCCTTTCAGCCGGGCCGGCAATGGCAACCCCAGGAATCATAATCCTCCCCAACGATGGTGGGCCACCGCCACCGCCGCCGACCGCAACCGTGGAAGGTGCTCCCGGCGATATCAGCGAGCAACAACCGCCGACAACGGTGCCTGGCAGCGGGTTGCTCCAGGCTCTACCATCCGGCGAAAAGCTTGAGAATCCCCTGTCGGCCGGGCAGCGGGCCCAGGCCCTGCAGCGATATCTTCTTGGAACTCTAACCGATGTCGGGTTTCCCCCCACCGAGGAGGAGGTCCTTGCCGCACTGGAGCAGTTTTTGCCGCCCCCGGATGCAGGCCCCATTATGACTACTGCCTATGCGGTTTCCGCCGAGCTCCTGGTCGAGCGGGCAGTGCTGCTTCTCCCCGCCGCTGCGGCAAACATCGTTTCTCGGGTGGTTCAGTCTTACCCAAAAAGGGCTGCGGCGATCGTCACCACCGCAATCACTTCCGCCCCCGACCAGAAGGGGGCAATAGTTGACGCGGCGAAACTGGCCGCCCCCGGGGAGGCTGCAGCCATAGAGAAAGCCGCCGAAGCGGCGAGAGCAGAGCCTATCACCGCCCCAGCCACTGCTGTACCACAACGGCCCACGGATATCAAAATCGACCGGCTGGTCACGGAATACCCTGACACCAAATTGCGGGATGATAGGCCGGGTCCGCCGATATCACTGCCGCAACCAACCAGTCCGTTCGTGCCCTGAGAGCTATGAAAAAGTCGACAACAAAAATCGGTCCCACCGACCCGGTGACGCACCTGCTACAAGGATACCTGTGATGAAAACCTGGCAAAAGAGCGTCATGCTGGCAGCCTTGGCCGGCCTCTGCGCCGCCCCGGCCCTTGCCGAGCGGGGAGTCCCGGTGACCGAGCGGCCCCGTCCCGATTACGACCCACCGCGGATCAGGATCGGTGGACTGCAACTCATGCCGGAGATGAAGATGGGCGTGGAGTACAACGACAATATCTACGCCGAAGGGGATAACCGAGAGGCCGACACCATCACCACGGCGAAACCCCGTTTGCAGATCCGCAGTGACTGGAGCCGCCACGCCCTCGGCCTCGACACCGGTGCAGCTGTCGGGATGTTCGCATCGGCCACGGACGAAAACTACCTGGACGCCCACCTGACGATCGACGGCAGGCTCGACATCCTCCGCGGCACCAACATCACCGCCAGCCTCGATTGGCAGAAGCTCCACGAGGAGCGCGGCGAGCCGGACGCCGACGGCGCCTGGAAAAATCCGGCGGAGTACTACCAAGGCAACGCTCACCTGCAGTTTACCCGGAGTTCCGGCAAACTGACCGTTAGCAGCGGCGGTCACCTGACCGTCCTAGACTACCACAGCGTCGACCTCCTCGCCGGCGGCACGGAAAACCTCGACCTTCGCGACCGGACGCACTCCACCGTCGACGGCAAGCTGGCCTACCTCCTCCACCCCGGGGTCGACTCCTTTGTCTCGGCCAGCTACCACTGGCGGCGCTACGACCTCAGCGAGGCGGCGCGCGATTCCGAGGGCTACCGGCTAGGCATCGGCAGCAGTTTTGACCTTGGCGGGGTGACCAGCGGCGAGATATTCGCCGGTTACATGCGCCAAGACTACGACTTCCGAGAGAGTATCGACGGCTTGTGGTTCGGCGGCAACCTGCTGTGGAACGTCACCCAGCTGACTTCTGTGCAGGCCGAGGTGAGGAGCTCGGTGAAAGAGACCACCCAGAGTGACTCGTCGGGCATCAACGCCATCGACGGCAACCTCCGCGTCGACCACGAACTGCGCCGCAACCTGCTGGTCGGTGGCTTCGTCGGCTATACCCACGATGACTACCAGTCGGTGGAGATCACCGAAGAGTACCTGCGGCTCGGTTCCCGGCTGACCTACCTGATCAATCGCAATTTCCGGGCCGAGCTGCTGTACTCGCACAACGACAAGAGCAGCAGCCAGGTCGACCGGGAGTACCGGGAAAACCGTGTGACCCTGTCGATCGCCGGCAGTTTGTGATCCGCCCCCTCAAACAAGGAAACGCAGCAGTGTCAACCAGAACAATAGCCAGAGCCGTTTTTCTCACCCTAATCGTCCTCATCTCCTCCGCCGTGCATCTGCCGGCGGAGGAGGGCAAACCTGCCCAGGAAGTCCTTGAGGCTCGGTACACCCTCGGCTCCGGCGACCGACTGAAGATCACCGTCTTCGGTGAGGCCCAGCTTTCCGGGGAATTCCAGGTTGACGGTGGCGGCAAGATCTCCTTTCCACTGATAGGTGAGGTTGGCTCGCGGGGTCTGACCATCCGTGACCTGACAGCGCGACTCACCGCGCGGCTGCGTGACGGCTACCTGATCGACCCGAAAATCACCCTCGAAGTGCTTAACTACCGGCCGTTTTATATCCTCGGTGAGGTGAACAAACCCGGCAAATACGAATACCTCAGCGGCATCACCCTCTACAACGCCATCGCTCTTGCCGGCGGCTACACTCACCGGGCCCGGCAGAACCGGGCGGAAATCACCCGGGCCAACCCGGAACGGGTACTCAGTGATGCCGACCACGGCACGATAATCCTGCCCGGCGATATCATCAATATCGGCGAGCGTTTTTTTTAAGCCCGATTCGCAATCCGGCTCTCACCACACACACCACACGGAGCAAGGAGATAAAGAAGACAACTATGCGCGACCCAGATTTCCATTCCGACCAGAGTGGCTGCACTGCCACCCACCAAGCGAGACCCCAGCCCTCGCACCCTTTTGATGAGAGTGTCGACCCGCGTGAGTATCTACTCATCCTGAACCGCCGGCGCGGCGCGATCATCGGGGTATTCGTTCTGGTACTGGCCGGGGTCTGGCTCTACCTCAACCAGACCGTTCCGCTCTACACCGCCCAGAGCCAGCTCACTCTCGATCTGCGCAAGGCCCGGGTAACCGATATCGAGGAAGTTCTCTCCGGCCTCTCCGCCGACGTCTCGGTAATCGGCACCGAACTGGACATCCTCCGCTCGAGCACTCTGCTCGGCCGGGTCGTCGACCAGCTACAGCTGAGCGGGACTCCAGAGTTCAACCCAGCCCTGCGCGAGCCGCTGAAACCCGCCTGGTACAGCCCGAAACTGGCCTGGCTCAAGGGACCGTGGCAGTTGGACGCCGACCGGGAGAAGACGGACACGATCAGCGCCGAAGAGCAGGTGCGGATCCTCAAGCTGGCGATCATCAGGCAACTGCAGGCCGCATTGCAGGTCGAACACCGCCGCCAGACCCACACTATCGTTCTCACCTTCACCTCGCCCAACCCAAAGATGGCGGCAAAACTGGCCAACACCTTAGCCGAGCTTTACCTCACCGACCAGATGGAGGCCAAGTACGAGGCGACCCGCCGGGCCAACAGCTGGCTTGCCGAGCGACTCGACACCATGCGCGGCGAGGTGCTCGCTGCCGAACAGGCAGTGAAAAACGTCCGCGAGCAGGGCAACCTCATTCAAGGGCGCGGCGGCACGGTGCTTGAGCAGCAGATCGGCGACATTAACGCCCAGCTGATCCAAGCCCAGGTGAAGATCAGCCAGGCCGAGGCGCGCCTGCGGGTGGCCCGGGAGGTTATCGGCCAGGCCGGGGGAATCGAAAGCCTCGGCGAGGAACTCGACTCGACAACCATCCAGAATCTGCGCCAAGAAGAGAGCAACCTGCGGCGTATGCGCTCCGAACTGGGCCAGCGCTACGGTGCGAGACACCCGGAAATGATCCAGATCGAGGCGGAGCTCTTCGACCTGCAGGGTAAAATGACCGAGGAGGCCAATCGCTTCCTCCGGTCCCTGGCCAACGAGGTAGAGGTGGCTCGGGCGGCGGAGACCTCGCTGCAGCAGTCGATGCGCCGGCTGCAGAACCAGGCCGGGGACGCCCTGGAGACCGAGCTCGAGCTGCGGGAACTCGAACGCCAGGCCGAGTCATCGCGAGTGCTCTACCAGAATTTTTTAACCCGCTTCCAGGAAACCCGCGACCAGGGCGACCTGCAGCGCCCCGATGCGCGGATCATCTCCGCCGCCGAGGTGCCGCTCGCCCCCTCCTCGCCCCGAGGGAAAAGGACTATGACTCTCGGCGCCCTGGCCGGACTGATGCTGGGGATCATGGCCGCCTTTCTGATCGAGATGATCGACCGCGGTTTCCGCACCGGCAGCCAAGTAGAGCAGAGCACCGGCCTACCGGTACTCGGCTTGGTCCCCCTGCTCGACCGGGGAAAGGGCACCCCTTTTGAATATGTCGTCAACAAGCAGTTTTCCTCTCTTGCCGAGGCGCTGCGCGGTATCCGTACTGCGGTCCACCTGGCCAATATCGACCGGCCGCCGCGGACCGTGATGGTCACCTCTTCCCTGCCCCGGGAGGGCAAATCGAACCTCTGCGTGGCGATGGGCCGGCTGGCGGCGCTGGCCGGCACAAAAACCCTGGTGATCGACGGCGACCTCAGGCGACCATCCCTGGCGAAGATGTTCGCCGGGGAAAAACCAGAGGTCATGCTCGAGGACCTGCTCAAGGAGGGAGGCGACTTCAACAGGGCTCTGTTCCAGGACCCGGGCAGCGAGATGCAGCTGATCTTCTCCCACGGAAAGCCCCCGACGGTGGCCGAGATGCTCGGCTCGCAGCGGATGCAGGCGCTACTCGCCCGGCTCAGGGATGTCTACGAGCTGATCATCATCGACACCCCGCCGATCATGGGGGTCAGCGATGCCTGGACCCTCGCTCGCCATGTCGATTCAGTTATCTTTCTTGTCCAGTGGGCGGAGACCCCGCGGGATACCGTACAGAGCGCCCTCCGGCAGATGGAACTGCTCAACATCCGCCCGAGCGGCATTGTCCTGTCAATGGTCAACATGCGCCGACAAAAACAGTACGGCTCCGGAGGCTACGGCTACTATTACGGCAAGTACAAGAACTACTACCATGATTGACTCCAGCCCGTAACCGATGCTCCTCCTCGACAAAGTATTCGGTAGAAACCCTAAAGGCGGCCACCGCCTGCCCGCCGGACTTCGGGTCTACGCCGTCGGCGACATCCATGGCCGGGCCGACCTGCTCGCCGCGCTGCAACAAATGATCACCCGCGACGCCGCCGACTGCCCGGCCGAATCGCATCTGGTGGTCTACCTTGGCGATTACCTCGACCGCGGCGCAGCGGTCCGCGACACGGTCGACACCCTGCGCTACGGCCTGCCCGCCTCCCTGCCGACGGTCCATCTGCGCGGCAACCACGAACAACTCTTTACCGACTTTCTCGCCTACCCGACCAGCCTGGCGCGCTGGCTCAGCCTGGGGGGAACGGCCACGCTGCTTAGCTACGGGGTGCAGCCGCCCCTGGTGAGCGAGTACTGTCCGGAAGCGGCACAAGAGGTCCGCCACGCCCTGCTCGAGGCGATCCCCGACAAACACCTCCACTTTCTCACCATTGAACTGCAGCCGATGCTCCAGCTGGGCGACTACGTCTTCGTTCACGCCGGGCTGCGCCCGGGGGTAGCACTTGCCCGCCAGCGCGAGGAAGACCTGCTGTGGATCCGCGACGAGTTCCTCGTCGCCGACTGCGGGCCGCTGCGGGTGGTCCACGGCCACACCATCTATCCCGCCCCGGACGAGCACCCGCACCGGATCGGCGTCGACACCGGAGCCTACGCCACCGGGGTGCTGAGCTGCGCGGTCCTCGATGACGACCGGGTGCGCTTTCTCGCCACCGGCAAAGAAGGGTGCCGGGGATGAGCCGTCAAGGGGTGCTGATCGCTGTCATTGCCCTGCTCGGCCTGGTCCCGGCCTGTCTCTGGCTGTGGACCGTCTGGCAGCACTGGCCGGCTCTTCTTGTGCAGCAGGCTCTCAGCCGCGGCGAACATGTCGACACCGCCACCCTGCAGCGAGTCTGGGCGGATGTCCAGGGCGTCGAGGGGAGCATTCTCCCTGGCCGGCATCTGCATCTGCCCGGGATGATCGGCCAACTCCTCCTGGAAAGGGCCGACCTCCCCGCCGCTGAGCGCCGGGAGATCCTGCTCACCGCCGAACAGGCCGCCCGAAGGGCGCTGACCAGGGACCCGGCCGACGCCCGGGCCTGGGCGCGGCTCGCCTGGTTTGTAGAACTCCGCCGCGGACCGGCGAAGGAGATTTTGGCTGCGTTGCGGATGTCGCACTACCTCGCCCCCACCGACCCCGGCCTGCTCGCCTGGCGCGACAATGCCGCTGCCCGAATCGGTACCGAGATGCCGCCGGCACGCCACGTTCCGCCGGGGCAGGTTAGCGGCCGGCACCGCCCTACCGCCCAAAACGGACAGCCCGAACCGGCAGGCGTCCTGAAAATGCTCCACCAGGGAGCCCAATGAGGAGGTAACGATGAAGGTCACAACAGACAGTCTCCCCGGGAAGATAAACGCGCAACAACGGGAACTTATAAACCGGCAGCCGGAGATAATCGACCCGGAGAGCACTCCGGCCTGGTACGCTGTTCGTACCAAACCGAACCAAGAGCAGCTGGCCCTCCGCCACTACCAGAACCAGAACATGACCGGCTACCTGCCGCTGATGCAGGTCGCCCGGCGCCACGCCCGCCGGATCGACCAGATCCTTCGCCCGGTTTTTCCCGGGTATCTCTTCCTCCACCTCCCTCCCCAGATGCGCAACTGGGTGGCGATCAGCGCCACCCGCGGCGCAATTGGGCCGGTGAGCTTCGGCGGCACCATCCCGGCGGTCCCCGACTGGGTGATTCACCAGTTGCGGGCGGAAGAGAACGACCTTGGCCTGCACGACCCGGCCAGAGGGCAGGCAGCGCTCACCCCAAATTGCCCGGTGGAAGTGAGCCTTAGCTGCGTTGCTCTCGCTCGGGGTCGCTTCCGCAGCTATCGCGGCCAGGAGAGAATCGAAGTGCTGCTCGACATCCTCCACCGGCAGATCCGCACCACCGTCCCAGCTGACAGAGTCTGCCGATTATGAGGCGGATGGCCGGTGGTGACAAAGTGTGCTCTAAAACTGGGCACCTTGGCCGGTAGCACTTCCTTGAGGATGATGGTCGTCAAACCCGGTTGCGAACATGGGAAGCGAGAGCCGCCCGCATCCGGCAAGACCCGATGCAAGTAATCCGCACCCAGTTCGATTACAAGATCTTGTGATTTGGCCACGAAAAATTATTCCACGGTAACGCTTTTCGCCAGATTTCGCGGCTGATCGACATCACAGCCCCGTCGAGTGGCAATACCGTAGGCAAGAAGCTGCGTCGGAATAGTGTAGAGAATCGGATTCAGCGCCGGGTGGACCCTGGGGAGCGAGATCACATCATCGGTGATGGTCGCCAGGTGCGGATCGCCGGCGGTGCCCACCAGGATAATCCTCCCCTGCCGAGCCTTGATCTCTTCGACATTGGAGATCGATTTCTGGTAGAGATCGTCCTGGGGGACCAGGGCGAGCACCGGCATATCCTTGTCGATCAGCGCGATCGGCCCATGCTTGAGCTCGCCCGAGGCATAGCCTTCGGCATGGATGTAGGAGATCTCCTTGAGTTTTAACGCCCCTTCCAGGGCGATCGGAAAGCTCGGTCCCCGGCCGACAAAAAGAAAGTCGCGGCTGTCGGCATACCGGTCCACCAGACCTTCGATATCCCCCTTAATCCTTGCCAGTTCGGCTTCCACCACACTGGCGATACCGATCAGTGCCCGGCCAAGAGTCATGGAGATCTCGCTGCTGATGGTCTGTTTCTGCTGGGCCAAGTAGAGGGTAAGAAGAAACAGGGCGGCAAGCTGGGAAGTAAATGCCTTGGTCGAGGCAACCCCGATTTCCGGCCCGGCATGGGTATATACCGTCCCGTCTGCCTCACGGGTCATGGTCGAACCGACCACGTTACAGATTGTGATGATCTTTGCCCCCTTCTCCCGGGCGATCCGGATCCCGGCCAGGGTGTCGGCGGTCTCTCCGGACTGGGAGATGGCGATGGTCAGCACCCGTTCATTAATCAGCAGGTGACGGTAGCGGAATTCCGAGGCAATGTCCACCTCAACCGGGATATGGGCATACTGCTCGATCCAGTATTTGGCCACCAGAGCCGAATGCCACGAGGTACCGCAGGCAACGAGAAAGATCTTCTCAATTTTGGCCAGATCTTCTCCGGCAAGACCGATTTCCGGCAAACCGATCTCCCCAGTCTGCAGGTTGATTCGCCCGCTCACCGTATTGGTGATTGCCTGGGGCTGCTCAAAGATCTCCTTGAGCATGAAATGCTTAAAGCCGGCCTTTTCGGCCATCGCCGCGTTCCAGCCGATCCGCTGCACCGCCTTGTTCTTCACCAGACCGCTGGTCAACGATACCACCTCAAAACCGCTGCTGGTGAGAAAGGCCATTTCCATATCATCGAGATAGGCCACATCCCTGGTATAGGGCAAGAGAGCCGGGATATCTGAGGCGAGAAAGGTTCCGCCTTCCTCACCCACGCCGAGGACCATCGGGCTCTGGTTGCACACGGCGATAAGGGTATCCGGCATCCCGGTCCACAGCACCCCGAGGGCAAAGGAGCCATCCACCCTTGCCACCGCCTTTTTCACCGCGGTGCCGAGATCACCGTCAAGATACTCTTCGATCAGGTGGGCCAGGACTTCGGTGTCGGTCTCCGAGGCAAATCGATGCCCCTTCTCCCGCAATTCCTCACGGAGCTGGTGGTAGTTTTCAATGATCCCGTTGTGAATAACCACCAGTTCACCACTGCAATCGCTGTGCGGATGGGCGTTTTCGGTAGTGGGTGGGCCATGGGTAGCCCAGCGGGTATGGCCAAGGCCGATATGGGAGGGGGCGACCAGCGCCTCATCGATAATCGCCTCGAGTTGCGAGAGTTTGCCGGCCGAGCGGTGCTTGATCAGTCTGCCCTCTTCGAGATAGACAATGCCCGCCGAATCATAGCCGCGGTATTCAAGTCGCTTGAGCCCTTCAAGAATGACCGGCACGACCCTTCTAGGGCCACAGTAACCAACGATTCCACACATCTGTTTTCTCCTCTGACCAGGTATCGGTTTTTTTCAGCTCTTCGATGTTCAGTGATGCGTGCAAAAGGCTTGGTAATCCTGCATGGTGGCAAACCGGGGCACCGCTCTTTTCCGCTCGGCCTCGAAGAGCAAAATGCATACCGGATCGACCGATTGGTCAGGAACAGTGGCGGCACGCCGCAAGTCACCAAAACGCAAGGATTTTTTCCGGACCGACTATTCCAGCAGCGGTCCGCCGGTTGCGCGGTGAAGCAGTTATCTCGCAGCGCTGCGAGAGGCCACCGATCAGGATTGAGAGAGTACGAAGACCATACGGCCTTAGAAGAGGCGGGTCATGCCGAGCATGCCGTTGGTCAACATGAACAGTCCGAAGGCGATGAGCAGCAGACCGCTGGCCAGCCGAACGGCAAGGGGATGGGCAGTAAAAAAACCGATTTTTTGCCGAAAAGCCTGGCTGGCATAGCCGGCCAGGAGCATCGGAATGGCAAAACCAATGGAGTAGGCGGCAAGCAGGAGCATACCGCTCAGCACCTGGCCCTTGGTGGCGACCAGGGCCAGGACACCGGAAAGGATCGGTCCGACACAGGGAATCCACACCAAGCCAAGGGTCAGGCCGAGGATCAACCCGGACCAGCGTCCTCTGCTGGTGGTCTGCAGGCGGTAAAAGAAGTTGAGCCGTTTAAAGAGATTGATGTCGAACAGCATCAGGGCGCCAAAGGTGATGACCAACAGGGCCGCCGCCTTTTCCACCACCGGCATGACCCCGGCCACTACCCCGCCGAAGATGGCGGTAATCATCCCCATGGCGATGAAAGTAGTGCTCAGGCCAAGAACGATGAGCAGGGGGCGATGGCGATGATCGTCCCTGGTGCCGGTAACGATAATCGGCACCACCGGCAGGACGCAGGGAGAGGCAATGCTCGCCAGGCCGGCCAGCAGAGCCATGATCAGCGAAGCTAGAGTCAGATCTAGGAGGGCCATGGTTAATCAGCCGCCGGAAATGCTGTTGACCAATGTAAGGATATCTTGAGCGCTTTTTACCCCCGGGGGCAGCCGGCCGACCTCCTTGCCGGAGGGGTCAACCAGCACCAGGGAAGGCAGAGCGCGAATACCGTATTTGTAAAAGACCCGCCGGTCCTCGGCCACCGTGGTCAGGACATAGCGCAAGTCAATCCGCCCTTGCAGATCGCCGGCCAGGTCCTGAAGGATCTGGTCCTGCATCTGGCAGGGGCGGCCGCCCGGATCGATAAAAAAGATCAGTTGATAGCCGGTTGGGCCGGCATGAGCGATATCCCGATCCTGTTCCGCGGTACAACCGGCCAAGAGCAGCACGGCCAGAAACACAAGTATTTTTTGCCCCATCTTCATGCCAACCTGGTGGAGGAGTAATCTATAAAACATGCGCCGGCAATGGCATGCCGGCAAGGGCCTGACTCTCTTTTTGCGGTCAATGATATCGGGCGGATTCAGCGTTGTCAAGTTATTAATTAAATACCTAAACATGGGAGGCGGTTTCAGCGCAGATTAAATCGGAAATCGTCTAAATATCGAGTTATTGCGTGTGAAAACTCTCCCACGGCAACCCTTTTTCGTCAGCCTGGGTTGCAGGTTCCGGGCAGTCCTCATGCCAGTACTTGTCCAGAGCGGCTTGCGCGACCGCCCTGCATAATCAGTTAAATTCTGCTATACCAGTATTAAAACATCGGCCGCGTTCGCCTTCTGTTAAATACTGCCATAATGGTATTTTTTGTTGACAACCGCCTCTCGGGTAAATAATACTGTTATAATAGTATTTAATAATTGCTCGCGGAGGAATCATGGCCAAAAGAGTAAAACCATTATCCACGCCGGTCCAGCAAGGGCTCTTGGATGCCAAACAATTGGGGACATTCGTTCGAGCCAGGCGGACACAGGCCGGGATGGGTATTCACGAGACGGCCGCTTTCTGTGGTGTGGCGGTGGATACGTTGACCAAGATAGAGAAGGCCTTGGGCGATGTGCAACTCTCCAGTGTTTTAAAAGTCTGCCGGATGTTGGGGATAGTATTAAAAGTTGAACCGTGGGATGAAAAATGACCGAACATCTTGCCGTGCACTGCGATCAAAAGCGTTTAGGTACAATCACCCTTGACGGTCTCAGCGATCAATATGGGTTGGTGTATGCTCCGGTATGGCGTGCACAGTCTGGTTTTGCTATTTCACCACATCTGCCGCCAGGAGCGGTTAATTCGGATTCGGTCAAGAGGTTTTTAGCCAACCTGTTGCCGGAGGGGAAATGGTTGGAAGAGTTGTCGGTTGATCGCCAGATATCGAAGAGCAACATTTTTGGCCTGATTGCCGCCATTGGTGTCGAAACCACCGGTGCTTTGGCGTTCCGTCATGAGGGCGGGGAGGATGAAAAAGTTCCCACGTCTTTTCGACCGGTCAGCCGTGAGGAGTTGCGGGACAGGCTGGCCATACGTCAACAACGCTCCATCGCAACCTGGGACGGTTCACCGAGATTGTCAGTAGCCGGAGTCCAAGACAAACTGCCTATACTCATCAGGCCCGACGGAGAAATGGGGTTTGGAGAGGGGGACCTGGCGTCGACCCATATCCTCAAGTTCGGGACAAAGGCCGGCATGCACCTGGTGGTCAACGAGTTTATCTGTATGGAACTTGCCCGCCTGGCAAAACTGCCGGTAGCTCCGGTTTCTCTGGCAAGGTATGGCGAGCCGGTCTTGGTCGTTGAAAGATTTGATCGGCAGTGGTCCGGCACACGGGTGGAACGGATGCATCTGATCGATGGTTGCCAGATACTGGATTTACCACCGGCTTACAAATACGAACGCCCATTCGGAAAACTCGGCGAAGGTGCGAAAATCAGAACGGGAGCCAGTATTCCCGCTCTGTTTACTGCATGCAAACTATGCCGGATCCCGGCACTGGCGATCCGTGACCTGTTACAATGGACTCTCTTTCAGTTGTTGATAGGGAACAGCGATGCCCATGGCAAAAACATCTCATTTTATGTCGGTCCAACTGGGATTGACGTCGCGCCGGCCTATGATCTGGTAAATGTTGAGATATACGGCAACCAATATGATCGAGATCTGGCGATGGCGGTTGGTGACACGTTCGCCTATGACGCAGTCCATGCTTACCAACTGGCCGAGATGTGTGATGAATGCGGTTTGCCACAGAGACAGGTGGCAACAACTCTGCAGGCCCTGGGCAATTCGCTGGTCAAAGCCGCCGATACCATTGATCTGTCAGGCCTCTTGACCGATGAAGAACACGGGTTTGCCCGGGATCTCCTGGTGGCGATAAAAACTCATTGCCGGCGTTTTTTGGCAAGTGCCAAGGAACTGCCTGACATCAAGGTATAAGAGAACCTGACTGGCACTGTTGCCCATCGCCGGGAATTACCGGTACCAGTGGCACGTGGCGAGGGGCACATCCTTCGGCGCCGAGAAGCACAGTGTTAGATAACACATTTCAGCCTCGAGAATAACCGTTTACACGATAAAATCGACAGCGTGCGGACAGAAAAGGAAACACAAGCAAACCTTCCCTCTCACATTCTAAAAGCTGCCGGTACCGTGGATTCGATCGAAATCATCACTGCATGCCTCAAAGGCGGAAAAGATTCTTGGATCAAAATGCTTATGATTTTCCCGCCTCATTTGAGCAATAGCGTCTTCGTGACTATAGGCCGGCTTATAGGAGCGCCCCATTCGTAAGGTATCATAAACATCGGCGATGGCCACAATGCGCGCTGCAAGCGGTATTTCATGGCTTCTTTTGCCGTACGGATAACCGCTGCCGTCAAACCACTCATGATGGCCTAAAGCAATTTCAGCCGCCATATCAATCAGTTTATTTTCTGTCGTCTCATAAAAATCAAAGACGATGGAAATCATTTTGCCAACCTGCGGGTACCGCGCGTTTTTAAATAGCTTGGCCGGCCCCAGCAATTCATGGCCAAGCTCACAATGATAATTCATGATATTTTTTTGCTTTTGAGTTAAAGGACCTTTTTTCAAAAGCAGAGAGTCCGGAATACCGATTTTCCCAATATCATGGAGAGGACTCGCTACAAAAATACTATCACAGAACTCACGTTCCAGCCTGAGCCTATCTGATAAGCATTTTGAATAATAACCGATTCTTACGACATGATTTTCGTCATAGTCAAACAAACGAAATTCAGCTGCTTTGGCGAGTCTGAGGATCATCTCTATCTTCCCTGCTTCCAGCTCCCGGGAGTGTTCTATCACAAGATCTCTCAGTCTGGATGATGACTCCCGTAACTCATGAAACTTTCTCGATTGTCGGAGTTCCAAATTAATACGTGCGACCAGTTC
>Ga0180429_10002530_pt1 | contig 15010 bp, 10 predicted proteins | sample SS_ome_FD_132428 | JGI IMG/M metagenome (GOLD analysis project Ga0180429, IMG submission 132428) | Hypersaline lake sediment archaeal communities from the Salton Sea, California, USA - SS_1_S_1 metaG | ecosystem: Environmental > Aquatic > Non-marine Saline and Alkaline > Hypersaline > Sediment ...
CCGTCTTCCAAGGAACGCGTATGTACTTCCACAAGATGCCGCATCTCGGGAATTTTGCCTTTCTGCGCGACGGGGTTGTCGAGGACAAGGAGCGGGATGAGCGCCGCGTCGTCTTCGATGTGCCCCGGGCGGGGCCGCGGCGCGGACGGTCCGCAGCGCGGCGTCTGCGGGTCCGGATTCGCGACTTGGCGGCGGATGTGTATCACATCCGGTTTGCGTACTCCCGGTGGGGACGCAACCGGTCGCAGGCGGAACTCGACATTCCGCCGCGCCGGGGCGCCGACCGCGGCGCGACCGAGCTGCGCGTGAACGGGGAGCTGGGCCTGTACCTCGTCGACCGCAAGGGGCGGACGCTGCTCAAGAGCGCCCGCGGCATGAGCTTCGGCCTGTGCGGCGACGCATCCGCGTTCGCCTTCGAGCATGGCCCGCGCCGCCAGTACTACGGCATGGGCGAGAAACTCTTCGGCCTCGAGCTCAGCGGACGCAGCACGAAGTTCTGGAACACGGACGTTCTGGCGGATTTCCGGGGCAGCATGGTCACGGAGGCGTGCGTCGATCCGCTCTACGTGTCGATCCCCTGGCTCATCGTGAAGCAGGGCAATGTCTACCTCGGCCTGCTCCTGCACAACCCGCACTGCACGTTCATGCAGACCGCGGCGCCGGTCCGCGTCGAGGGTTTGATGGGCGTCGGCGGCGCGGCGGATTCGGTCGTCGTCCTCGGCGCCGAGCAGGGGGCGCCCGATCTGTTTATCCTGTACGGGCCGTCGCTGCCGGAGCTGACCCGCAAGTTCCAGTCGCTCGTCGGCGCCACACCGCTGCCGCCGGCCTGGGCCCTCGGATACCACCAGAGCCGCTGGGGATACGAATCCATCCGCGACCTCCGCCGCCTCGACCGGCGCATGGCCGAGCACGGGATCCCCTGCGACGGCCTATGGCTGGACATCGACTACATGGACGGGTACCGCGTCTTCACCATCGACAAGCGCCATTTCCCGAACCCGCGGGACGCCATGGCCGCGTTGCGCCGGAAGGGACGCCGCGTCGTCCCGATCCTGGACCCCGGGATCGCGCCCCGGCGGGGCGACGCAACCTGCGACAGCGGGCGCGCGCGCGACGTGTTTTGCCGCAACCCGCAGGGGCGCGAGTACGTGGGCCTCGCCTGGCCGGGGGACTGCCTGTTCCCGGATTTCTCGCTCGCGGAAGGGCGCGACTGGTGGGCGGAGCAGGTGGCGCGCTTTGCCGGGCTCGGTATCGAAGGCGCCTGGCTGGACATGAACGATCCCTCCACCGGGCGCTCCGCCAACAGCGACATGTTGTTCCGCCGCGGCCGGGAGAGCCATGATACGTTCCACAACCAGTACGCGACCGGCATGGCCCGCGCCAGCCGCGCGGGTTTCCTGCGTGCACACCCCGATCGGCGGCCCTTCCTGCTCTCGCGCAGCGCCTCGACCGGGGCGGCGCGATATACCGCCGTCTGGACCGGCGACAACGTCAGCAACTACACCTATCTCCGCCAAGCGATTCCGACGTCGATCAACCTGGCGCTTTCCGGCATGCCTTTCAACGGTCCGGACATCGGCGGTTTCTGCGGGGATGCGAGCGGCGCGTTGATCCGGGACTGGATGAAGGCCTGCTTTCTGTTTCCGTTCTGCCGCAACCACAGTGCGCGCCACAGCCGTCCCCAGGAACCCTGGGCCTTCGACGAACGTACGCTGACCACCCTGCGCCACTACATTCAATGCCGCTACCGCCTGCGGCCCTACCTGTACCAGTTGTTCCGGGAGCAGGAGACGAGCGGCGAGGCGATTCTCCGACCGCTGTTCTACGATTTCCGGGACACCGCCGCGCTGCCGCTGGGAAGGATCGACGACCAGTTCATGATCGGCCCCTGGATCATGCAGGCGCCCGTCGTGACGGAGAAGACCACCCGTCGCGACGTGGTGCTCCCCGGCCGGGCGCCCTGGTGGTCGGCCTCCGACGCCGCCTGGGTGGACGGCCCGCGCGCGGCACGCGTCTCCGCCGCCGGCCGGAAGACGCCGCTGTACATCCGCGAAGGCGCCGTCCTGCCCGTCTCGCACCTGCCCGCGGGCGAGAACACCTTCGCGCCGCTGCGGGTTGCCTTTCACATCTACCTGCATCCGGGCGGGCGGGCATCGACGCAGGCCGCGTACTATGCCGACGACGGCGTGTCGCAGGCCTGCCGGCGCGGGCAGTATACCGACGCCGTGATCCGCGCCGCCGTGCGCAACGGCGTGCTGCGGCTTTCCGTGGAGCATCGGCACGCGGGATACGGCCGGATCGTCCCCCGCTTCGTCGTCGACCCCGCCTTTGCAACGGCGACGCTGACCGTCGACGGACAACGCGTCGCGGCCCGTACCCGCAAACACGCCTGGCGCCTGGCCGGCGCCCGGCAGCCGGGGCTTCTCGTGGAACCCGCGGTGTAGGATCCATATCACCGCAGGCAATGACCGGGGACGCTGCACGCGGGGTCCTGGCCGATCACGTGGTAGGTATAGGCGCCGCCGGCCGGGCAGGTCGGGGTCGTACTCCCCTTGATGTACTCGTTGACGCCGGAGATGTCCACCACCGCGCCATTGCTCTGACCGGTGGCAAGGGCCCATTGCTCCTTGGCCGCGTCGATCTGCCGCAGGTTGTTGATGCAGGCGTTTCGTCGGGCGGGCGAGTCTTCGTACCGGGGTTCCGCGACAAGGGTTGTCGTGATCGCGTCGACGGTCTCGAGGGAGAACTCCAGCTTTCCCAGCAGCGAGTCGGCCGCAAAGGACTCGATCAGGTACTCGCCCTGCAGTCGATCTCCATTCAGCAGCGAGAGATCGGCGCCCTTCTTCTCGGGATCGATCTTCACGGATTCGATCCGGGCCAGGGGAATCTGAAGCTCGGCAAAGGAGGTCTTGAGCGGAAACGCTTCGAGGCGGGGCCGGCAGATGAGAGAGGAGCCGTCTTTCAGGTCAACCTTGAAGGCGCCGTTCGTGCTCTCTTCGGTTGCATCTTCCCCCCGCACCGGCCGCCAGGCCGGCATCAAGACCACGGAAACCACCAGCCAACGTGCAAGCATCCGGCTGTTCATACGACCTCCCTTGCTGCGCAAACACGAGATTGCCGTTGCGTTACGTCGGCGGCATGATACAACGCGCGGTAGGCAAGGCCAACTCAAATGCCGCGGCCGCGGCGCCGGACGGAGGGCCGGAATGCGGAAGAGCGCGAACAGATGCCGTCTGTCGACGGGAATCGGCCTGCTGTTGCTCACATGCCTTCCGGCCGCACCGGCGGGCGGCACGACGAATATCGCCGCCCTTGTCCGCCGGCTCGGCGCGGGGAGTTACCAGGAACGGCAAGCCGCCCGGAATGCGCTGCGGGAGATCGGGGCGCCGGCAACGGCGGCGCTGGAGCGGGCGGCGGAGAGCGGCGATCCCGAAGTCGCCCTCTCCGCGCGCGACCTGCTTTGGTATATCCGGCACGGCGTGAGGACGGCGTGGCCGGCGGACCTCCGCCGGCGTGCGCGCGTCTACGACACGCTTTCGGCCGCGGAGCAGAACGCCTTTCTCGACCGGCTGGTTGCCGGTGTCGGCCGGGAGGCAGTGCCGTTTCTGCTGAAGCTGCTGGAGGAAGGAACGGCCGCCGAGGCGGAGACGGCTGCGGCGCATGTGCAGGTCCTGGCGCGGGAGTACGACCTGTGGGAGGACCTGACGCGGCGCCTGAAGGAACCGGCGAACCCGTACGAAGCCCGCGTGCTGGCCTTTGCCTGCCAGGCGGTGGGCAGCCTGTCCAATATCGTGGCGGTTCTTGCAAACCGCCACCTGGAAGAGAACCTGCGGTCGCCGTTAACCGGCGCCGCCGTGGCGAGGCTGCGGGAGGACATCGAGCACGGGCGCAACGAAGCGGTAGTCGCGGCGACGGAGCAGCTTGCGGCCGTGGCGCCGGACGAAGCCCGTTTCCCCTACCTGGGGGCCGTCGCTGCCCTGGAACTCGGGCGGCGGGAAACCGCCCGCAAGCTGCAGACAGCCGCGCTCGGGCTGAGCCCCGCCGCCGAGAGTCCGCACTACGTGGCGGGCGAAATGCTGATGGACATGGGCCGGTTCGCGTGGGCGGAGCAGGAGTGGCTGGCCATTCTCGAGATCCCCCCGGCCGGCGATGTCTACGATATGAACGCGCATTTGCGCCTGGCGGCGATCTTCGCCCGGCGGCATCAACATGACCGGGCGGCCGACGCCTACCAGGCGGTGCTGGACCTGTACGCAGCGGCCCGGCGCGCAGGCGGGAGCGGATACGGGATCGTGGGCGCCGACGAGGACGGCCTGGCGAAACGCGTCGCGCGGCAGCGCCGGCTGGCGGCCGGGGAATGCAAGGCGGGCGGCGTCGCCGCGCCTGAAGACGCCGGTACGAACATCGAGATCGATCTGGACATGCTGGAGCAGAAAGGGCGCACATCCTCCGAACCCACTGTGATCCGGCTGCAGATCCAGGTTGGAGACTAGAACTCCCGTTCGTCCGCTTCTTCGGCGCTCCTGTCGCGGTAGATGTTGAACTCGAGCAGGCCGAACGCGCCCAGCGGCATCTCGATCGCGCCGAAGTTTTCGCTGCTGCCTTTGACGACGTCGCGCTCGATGCCGGTCAGCGCGACGGTCACCACGCCTTTGGTCGCGAAATGAGCGCGAAGATCCGTGCGGTTGCGACGTGCGCGCGCCGTCGTGCGCGAGGACATGTCGATCCGTACGGCACGTTCCAGGGGGATCTCGAGCGTGGCGTACGAGGTCTCGAACGTTGCGTTGCCGTCGGCAATCGATTGGAGGTTCCCGGATACCTTGTCCTCGTTGACGAAGCGGACGGTATCCTCTTCCGTCTCCTGCATTGAATCGTCCCCCGGTGTTGGAACGGTTCCGTCCCACCGGCACACCGTGATGTTCGAGATCTTGAACGGGTACTCGTTTTCGGGATCGAACACGATCCCGTTGCCGACGCCGGGCGCGGCGGACCCGTCCGACCAGCGGCCTTTCACGTGTCCGTTGATCAACAGCGTGAACAAGCGCTCCTTGCGGTCGGCGAGAAGGCGGAACGTCGCATTCCGCTGCTGCGAGAATTCCTGCACGTTGATGTTGGCGAGACGTTGCGACCCGCCGCGGCTGCTGAACCGGTACAGGTAGACGCTCGTCCCGTTCACGCGGAGGGCATAACAGTTGCCCGAGTAGCTCGTCAGGTTGTCGGAGAAGAACGAGAAGTAGAACGACGGGTAGTTATACTGCCAGGCCGCATCGAACTGGATGCTCACCTTGTCCGGCATGCCCTCGATGCCTTTGCCGATGGCATAGGACGTGGAGGCGTAGAGGGCGCCGTTCTTGTACATCCACTGCCCGCGCGCGGAATCCGCCAGGGTCCAGCGCTCGAGGCCGGCCGGTCCCTGGTACACGAGCGGGGAGGTCGCGAGGTTGGGTTCCAGCGTCCGCAACATCGGGCGTTGAATGGTCAGTGGGCCGGCATACCACGTATCCAGCGACAGCGCCTCCGCATCCAGCGTCATGAGGCGGCCGCTCAGCAGGTCGTCGTTGGTGAGCGTAATTCGCGCATCGCCGGCGCGGCGGCCGGACGTCGGCCGCTCGTCGAGCTTGACCTGCGCAACGGCATCGAGCGCGAAATCAATGGGGTCATTCGCACTGGGGTGAATCCAGCGGAGGCCGTACCCGGCGGGATCGACGGAGACCAGCGTACCCCGCAGGCTGTCGCCGTTGATCAACACCAGCCGGTCGTCGCGCTTCAGCGCGGGGCGCAGCCGCTCGGCGTCCTTCCCGTTCGAGGGCGGAGGCGGCGACACGGAGGCCCCGGGCCGCGGGGGCAAGGCGCCGTCGTCGATGTTGACGGCGATCTCGCCGCAGGCGATTGCGGCCAGAAACACGGCGGCGGTCCAACTCGTGACATGCTTCATTCTCGACGGCATACTCCGCACCTCCATCTTGTTGCGCATTCGCGCGCCGGGCTATCGCTCGTAAATCGGCAGAAGTCTGTAGTTGACCGCCAGGGACAGAAGAGCCGCCGCGGTGGAGAAGACCGGCCCCTGCCTCCCGTCCCAGGACCCTTCGGCGGTCTGGGTCTCCGCAAGCAGCCTGGCATTCTTCGCGTTCCATGCCCGCCAGGCTTCCATGTCGACGTGGAAGAACGCCTGCGCTGCATAGTAGAGATAGTAGTACAGATGCTGGCCGCGCTGAAGATCAATCTGTTCGAGATGACGGAACGCGGACTTCAACTTCGTGGTCGGCCTATGCTCCGCCAGCGCGTACACGAGCGTTCCGATCGCGGTACAGGGCGCCGTCGCGCTTCCCGCACCCGTGTAGCCGAAGCCACCGTTCCCGGCCTGGCAGCTGTGGAAGAAGGCGATGCCTTTGCGGATGGACTGCTCGGGAACGGCGAGCCCCGCATTGCGGGCCGCCAGCAGGGCCACCATTTGCGCGCCGCTGACCGTTGTATCGGCGTCCCTGCTCTCCGGGGAGTACCGCCAGGCGCCGCGATCATTTTCGGATTGCGCCGTCAGAATCAGAGCCACCGCCTTTTCCAGAGCAGGACCGAGGCGCGGATCGTCGACGCAGCCGTAGGCCTCGGCCAGCGCCAGAGTGGCGAATCCGTGGTTGTACATCGACGCTCCAATGTAGCCGGTCTCGTTGTCGGCTGCCTGGAGGATGAAGTCCAGCCCCTTACGAATCGCGTCGCTGTAGGGACCGAAGTTCGGGTCTTCCCCGTGCGCGAGCATGGCGAGAACCGCGAGGCCGACCACGGCCGGTTCCGAGCCTCTGGTTCCCGTCCAGCATCCGCGGTCCGCCTGCGAGCCGGCCAGATAGCGCAATCCGCGGGTGTAGATGCGCTCGATGTCGGGGGAGATGGGATCGCCCCGCTGCAGGAACAGGTCCTGCCCGCGAGCGCTGACGGCCGCAACGAGAAGGGCCAGAATCCCCGGCGCCCAGCACCGGAAGGATGGGCGCCGCCCAGCGGGGGCGCCCGCGGTCCGTGTCAGGTTCGTCTTCATCGGTTTTCCTCCAGGGCATCGTAGTAGGCGTCCAGTAGATCGCGGAACTCCGCGGGCACATCGGAACTGTGTCTGCCGCCCACCTTCTCCACCTCTCGTGCTTCGGCCGGGCCGCCGGCGGGAGTGCCGGCGGCCGCCCGGTTGGGGCGGGCCGTCGTTCCACCCGCCGAGCTGCCGCCTCCCGCGGGTCCCGCGCCTGCGCCCATTCCCATGGACATCCCCATGGACTGCATCAGCATCCGGGCCATGCCGCCGCCCTGTCCCATACAGGCGGACATCGATGCGGACAGCAATTCGATGATCTCCGTTTGGATCGCGATGGTTGCGCTGTCGGTCTGCGGCTTGTTCAGGTACATCCCCGCGTTCGTCATCTCGCCGCCCACCTTCTGGATGAGCGTGCGGAGCCGGCCCTGCCGCACCTTTCGTTCCAGGGGGCGCATGTCGTCGGCCAGTTCGTACTGCTGCTCGGAGAGTGTCCGGGCATCGGCCGCATAGGCCCTGTTGGACGCCTTCTCCCGTTCCAGCAGCCGCGTCTGTTCGCGCAGGCTCTCCTCGCGGCGGCGCGCGCGCATCAATGCGATCAGCACCTCCAGGTCGACCTCGCCGGGCTGACGGCAATGCGCCCCCCGGCAACCGTTCCTGGCCGCCGCATCACGGAGGCGTTCCGCCCAGGCGCGAAATTGCTGCGCCCAGGATGTCGACTGCTCGATGGATTGAATGCCGATATTCCGGTCGATGAGCTGCGCCAGCTCTCCCAGGCGCTCCGTTGTCCGCTGCTCGACCATGTCGCGCTGAACGGCATCATAGCAGGGAATCCGGGTTCGGACGTAGAAGCCCGCAAGGTCGTCGCGGATGGCGCCCGCTTCCTGTTGCGTATGCGTTTGCCTGCGCGCCTGGCGCTCGATCTCTTTCCGCGCCCCGGCCGGGAGATTCTCGGACTGCATGCCAATGGTAACGGGCAGCCACTCGCGCAGCGAAGCGGAAATCGCGTCTTCCGCGGCGGCGGCCGTCAGCAGGCGGTTGACGAAGTTCCTGGCGAGCATGTCTTCCAGCGACTGGTTCATGGTTTGCGCGGCTTCCCGCAACGCGGCCAGGATCTGCTCTTCCTGCTCGATCGCCTGCTGGAGATGCTCGCGCCGCTGCGGTTTGCCGGCCCCGGCCTGCTGCAGCGACCGGGCGGCCTGCTGCATCGGTGTTCCGGCGAGCTGTTTCAACGCATTCATCCGTTCGGCCCACTGCAACAGGGTCTCTTCGGGAATGTCCTTGTTGCGCAACGCTTCCTGCAGCAGATCCTCTCCGCTCTCGGCAATACGGGAGAGCCGCTCGGCATGTTCCCGTTCGCTCGCCGCCCCTTCCTTGAGGGAGCGCGTGTGCCGGTCGTCGGCAAGCGCTTCGGGCGCGAGCCGGTCGAGCCCGCGGTTTGTGTCGAGCAGCTCTTCTTCGTCGCGACCGAGATCTTCCAGCCGGGCCTGCAGGGCTTCCATTTGCCGCTGGAGAAGCTTGGCGTGCTGGGTCCGGCTGAGGACATAGATCCGGTACACCAGGGATATCGCGGGCTTTCGGTCCGGGTAGTAGTCGGCGCCGCAGGCGTGCAGCGTGACCAGGGTTTCTTCCGGCACGTGGGCGGCAAGCGGCGAAAATGAGAATCGCCCGGAGAGCGAGAGCGCGTCCGGGGCGCCGTTCGTCACGGTGCGCGTAGCCCGCAGGGCCGACCTTCCGCGTTCCTTGTCGCCCTCGCTGCTCCAGTTCACCCAGAGCGACCGCAGGCCGTAGTCGTCCTCGCCGTAGACATCGAACTCCACGACTTCGTCCTGCAGGATCGCGACGGCCCGCGCGGGGCCGCGGCATTCGACGAAAGGCGGCTCGTCCCGCACGGCAACCACGTCGAGACCATACGGGCTTGCCGGCGTCAATCCAAAGCGGTCGGTCCACTCGAAGACGACGCCCTGCAGCGCGTCCGCCGCTATGGCCATGGACAGGAACCGCTGCGCGGCGACATTCAGCTCCCGCGTCGGGGGCGCCGGCGCCGCGGACGGGGCCGTCCCGTTTGTTGCGGGCGGTGCGGTCCGCATGGTCGCCGAGCGGAGCGCGCGGCTGACGGCGCCGGCGAAGGCGGCCGTGCTGCCTTCGAGCAGCCGGATCCGCCCGCCCTCGATCGCGACTGTCTCCGCGTCGCGCTCCAGGTAGTCGGGCAGGGCCACCTCGGCGGTCAACGTGCGGAGTTCCGGCCGGAACACCGGCTTGACGAGGATGCGGCGGGTGACGTCCCCGATGCGCAGCACGAGGAGGCCCGGCGCCGTCTGCCCGGGCACCCGGAAGACGGCCACGCCGTTTTCGATCGCGGCCTCCACCTCCGGCTGCTCCGCGATGCGGCAAGTCGCACGCTCCGGACGCCAGCGCGAGCCCGGCGCCAAACGGCAGGCAAGCTCAAAGCTCTCGCCATGCGGGACAATCTGTTCCCGCGGCAGGTCTTCGATGCTGACGAACGTATACCGCTCGACCGGGGCGAACGGTTTGGCCCAGCGCAAAGCGGTGTTGCAGCCGGCCTCCGGGAACAGCAGGAACGGAACGGCGATCAGCACAGCGAGGACGGAAGCCAGGACGGCGCAGGTCCGCGGGTTGCGGGTCGGAACGGCCTCTTCGAAATCGTAGGCGGCGGCCTCGCGGGCGACCTGCCGAATGGCGGCGCGGCACAGGGCGGGCGACATGTTCCGCGCCGTCGCCGTCTCATCGGCAAGCTCCACGGCGCCGAGCAGCCGGTCGCCCATGCGCGAGTAGCGCTTCTGCACAAGCCGCGCCAGCGCCCGCGTATCCCGGCGGCGCCACCACCAGCGGGCCACCCAGGTGAAGGCGAAGGCCGCCATCCCCGCTCCGCCCGCCGCGGTCAGGCTGCCGCGCAGCCAGATCGGGGTGTTCCACAGCCGGTCCGAACAGAACAGCAGTCCCAGGGTGAGCAGGATTCCGCACAGGCCGCCGAAGATGCCCACGACGGCCTCCATGCGGCACAGCCTTCTCTCGAAACCGCGGAGCTGGCGGCGGAGGGCGTCGGGCAGCGCAACGCGGTCCGGTATGTGCGAAGGCGTCATCGTAAACCCGCCAGTTTGCGGCCCATCCAGTAGACGGCCAGAACGGTCACCACGAGCGCGGCCCAGAGCGGGTGGCACCAGAGGCGAAAGCGCGTTTCCACGGGGGCGCGTTCCGGCAACAGCGTCAGGTTCCGCACCATGGCCTCCAGGTCGCCGACCGTACCGCACCGCCCGCGGGTAACGGCCGCAATCTCCCGCAGCACGCCGGCGCGGGCGGGGCGTCCGACTCGCTCGCGACGGGGACTGGTGACGCCGATCTGTGTCTGCACGCGCCGCGGCCCCTCGTCCCATGTCAGCACCACCTTGTATGCGCCGCGTTCCCGCGGGACGAACGAACCGGTAAAGACCCCCCAGCCGCCGGCTTCGGACTCGAGCCGCAGAACCTGGGAATCGCCGGCTTCGGACATGATCGCGGCCCGCACCGTGCCCTCTTGGAGTGGAAAGCCGGACGTATCGAAAACCGTGGCATGCAGGAACACCGTCTCGCCGCGGCGGGGAGCTTCCGGCGAGTAGAAGAGCCGCATGCCTTCCCGGTGCGCCATGTGCCGCTGGTGTGCCATCCAGCGCACGACCTGCCCCCAGAACCGATAGTGGTAGACGTCTTCCACGCCGCGCCGCCATCGCCAGGCCCCGTCCGTACCCAGGAACAGAACTTTGCCGTTGCCGCGGTGCGCGGTGACCAGCAGCGGAAGGCGGCCATGCCGGTTGCGCGCCGTGGCGTGCACGGCCAGCACGTCGCAACCCGGTTTGGCTTTGACGACCGGTGCGTGCCAGTAGAAGCCGGGCAACTGTCTCCACACGGCCGCGTTCTCCTCGGGACTCGATGCCAGCATGGTCAGCAGGTGATCGCGCCCCCGGGCGGTCAAATCCAGCGGTGTCGGCAGCCGGAACCCGACGCCCTTCGGCTGCTGCTCGTCCAGGACAACCGGCATCAGGGCGTTCAGGGGGGTGCCGCGGAACGTGGCCTGGTTGCCCATGAGACCCGGCATGAAAACCAGGCCGCTGCCCTGCTGCTCCACCAGCCCCGTCAACAGCTCCGCCTGCTCCGTTGTGAGACCATTCGGACCGACGCCAACGTCGCCCAGGAAGACCACGTCATACCCGGAGATCGCGTCGCGGGTGTCCGGGAACGCCGGGATGCAGGTATCGCCCTCGCCCCTGCCCAGGCGCGGATGCAGCAGCAGGCAGTGCACGTCGACACCGGGATCGCGCGACAGCGCATTGCGCAGGAACCGGAATTCCCAGCGGGGGCGGGACTCCACGACCAGGACGTGGAGCACTTCGCGCCGGAGCGACATGCGGAAGCTCTGTGCGTTGTTGTCGTCGAACGCCTCGTCCCGCTCGACCGGGATGCTGAGCGTGAATTCGAAGTCGCCCGGCCGGCTGGGCGTGAACAGGATGCTTTCCTGGAAGCGGGCCATGGCGGGGATGACCAGCGGCATGGTCGACTCCACCCCGTCCGGCCCGCGGAGGGTGGCAGTGGTCTTGACCTCGCGCGGCAGGCGGCTTTGAATGGTAAACGGCAGCCTCGCCCATGGCCGCGAGCCTGGCGTAGGCGTCCTTGCGCGCCTGAAATGTATCGGCGCCGAGTTGTTGGATGAGCGTCTCGATCGCCCTTGCTTCCTCGGCACTCAGCTCCACCGGCGCATGGTGCTTCGGTTGTTCAGCGGCATCGACGCGCTGTGACGGCGGCGGCTGAACAGCGACGTGGCGCTGTCGCTGTTCGGGGGCGAACTGCTGCAGTTCCGCGAATGTCCACTTGCCGTCGTGCTGTTCGAGGCCGAACGTGAAGCCCGCACCGTCCATGTTGACGGAGAGGCGGGCCGTCTGGTTGGTGTCGTCGAAGCTCTGGGCGCCGACGGCAACGTTGCGGAATTCGCGACCGATTGCGATCAGGAACGGTCGGCCCTCGTTCTCGCGCTTGAAGACGGTGTCCAGGGTGTCGAGGAGCCGCAGGAGGCCGCCGGAGAGATAGCTGCGCGCGGCCTCGACGTCCGCGGCCTGGGCGGCGGCCACGAGCTTTTCCAGCACGACTTCGGGGTCCTCTGCGGGCCGCAGCGCTTCGAGATCCCCGCCCGCTTGCCGGTACAGCGCGATCGCGCGAAGCCGCTGCGCATCGTCCGCGGTGGACGCAATCAGCGTCTCCAGGTCGGCGCGCGCTTTTGCCTGGCGGCCCGCAGCCAGGTGGGCTTCGGCCCGATGGAAGCGGGCCAGCTCTTGAAGGCGGCCCACGGCCGGTTCGGACTCGATGACGGTGGTGAACGCGTCCACCGCTTCATCGTATTGCTTCTGCTGCAGGTGCTGCAATCCGTCGCGCAGGGGGGTGATCAAGGTCAGCAATACGGCTGCGGTAATCTCCATCGCGTTGGTGTTCATCGGGTCTGCTCCTTCTGCTCCAGGTGCGCCGTCTCCCGGGGTACGGGGGCGGACCGGCACAGTGTACTCCCGCAAGGGCTGAGGACAACAACATTCCGCCTTCTCCCTTGACGCCGCTCTCCCGGATCTTCGAAAGCCGCAAAGAGGGGCGGTGGGTGTACTACCGCCTGTCACGGGGCCGGGGTCCGACGCATGCCGCTTTCGCTAACCACTTGCATTTCGGTCTCGGATGATGGATACTTTCGGTTCCTTTTGTCCGGGCATGGTTGTGGTGTCTCGGACCCCCGAATCCTGGAGACGCAGCCGGATGGATCGGACGGTCCTGTTGGGGAACGAAGCGGTGGCCAGGGGTATCGCCGAGTCCGGATGCCGTGTGGCCGCCGGGTACCCCGGCACGCCCTCCACGGAGATCCTGGAGGCGGTCAGCCGCTCCGCCCCCGGCATCGCGGCGCAGTGGTCGCCGAACGAGAAGGTTGCCCTCGAGGTCGCGTACGGGGCCTGTATCGCCGGCGCGCGCGCGGTGACCGTGATGAAGCACGTCGGCTTGAACGTTGCGGCCGATCCGCTGTTTACGTTCGCGTACGCGGGCGTGAACGCCGGTCTGGTGATTGTCGACGCGGACGATCCCGGCCAGTGGTCGTCGCAGAACGAACAGGACAACCGCCACTACGCGCGCCATGCCAAGGTCCCGATGCTGGAACCCGCGAGCCCGGAGGAAGCGCGCTGTTTTGTGAAACGGGCGTTCGAACTCTCGGAGGAGCACGACTGCCCCGTCATCGTCCGCCTGACGACCCGCATTGCGCATTCGCGCGCGCTCGTCGGCAGCGCTCCGCGCGAAGATCCGGCGCCGCGGCCGTTTCCGCGCGATCCGCGGAAGTACGTGATGATTCCCGCGCACGGCAGGGAGCGCCACAGCGTCCTGGAGAAGACGATGGAACGGCTGCGGGAGGTCTCCGACACCACGGATCTGAACCGGCTCGAACTGGCGTCCACCCGGCGCGGCATCATCTGCGATGCGGTCGCGTACCAGTACGTGCGGGAGACCTGCCCCGAGGACTCAATCCTCAAAATCGGCATGGTCTGGCCGCTCCCCGACGCGTTGATCCGCCGGCTGGCGGAACACGTGGCCGAGCTTGCGGTTGTGGAGGAGCTGGATCCGTTCATCGAAGAGCATGTCCGGGCGCTGGGCATCGCGGTCGCACTCGGAAAGGACCGCCTCCCGCGCTGCGGGGAGTTGAACGCCGACCTGGTGGACGCGGCGTTGAACGGCCGGGCCCCGGCCCGGGTCCACCCGGAGCCCCCGTTCGCGCTGCCCCCGCGCCTGCCGGAGCTTTGCGGAGGATGCCCGTACGCGATGGTGTTCGCCGCGCTGCGCGAGCTGGATCTGAACGTATTCGGCGATATCGGCTGCTATACGCTCGGTGCGCTCGAACCGCACGGCGCCATGCATACCCAGGCCTCCATGGGCGCATCGGTGGGGATGCACCTGGGCGCGGAAAAGGCCGATGCGGGGCAGGCGCGGAGGTCCGTGGCCGTCATCGGCGATTCGACCTTCATTCACTCGGGGATCACCGGCCTGATCGATCTCGTGTACAACCAGGGTACCGGGACGGTGATTGTTCTCGACAACCGGACCACGGCCATGACGGGGCACCAGGATCATCCCGGTACCGGCCGGACGCTCCGCGGCGAACCGACGGCGTGCCTGGACCTTGCGGCGGTGGCGCGCGCCGTGGGCGTGCGGCGTGTCCGGGTTATCGATCCCGTTGCCGAAGAGGGATTGCAGCAGATGATTGCCGAAGAGGTTGCCGCCCCGGAACCCTCGGTGATCATCGTAACGCGGCCTTGCCTCCTGCTGAACAAGACCTGAGCGGGGGGCGGTTGCGGACAAGGACGTGATGTGATGCCAACAAACGTTGTCTTCGCCGGAGTGGGCGGCCAGGGCGTTCTGTTGTCCTGCCGGCTCTTGCTGCAGGCGGCGCAAGACGAGGGTCACGATGTCAAGGGGTCGGAGGTGCACGGCATGGCCCAGCGCGGCGGCAGTGTAGACGGTCACGTGCGGTTCGGACATGACGTGGCGTCGCCCGTGATCCGGGCCGGGTCCGCTTCGTACCTGGTCTGTTTCGAGTTGCTGGAGGCCGCGCGCGCACTGCCCTGCCTGGCCGCCGGAGGAACGCTGCTTTGCGCGGAGATTCGGATCGATCCCGCGCCCGTGGCCGCGGGCGAGGCCGATTACCCCGGGGAGGTGGCCGCGTGGCTGTCCGGCGCCGTCGAACATGCCCTGATCCTCGATGCCCGCACGGCGTTGCGGGAGAGCGGGATCCCGCTGCGCTGCGTGAATGTGTTCATGCTGGGTGCGCTCAGCGCGCACCTTGATTTTGCCGAATCCACGTGGGAGCGCGCCATGCGCGCTCTCGTCAAGCCCCGCCACATCGAGCCCAACCTCCAGGCCTTTGCCCTGGGCCGCGATGCGGCGGTGCGGGAGATTGCGCAGCATGCGCGTTCTGGCGGTTGAGCCGTA
>Ga0180429_10002531_pt1 | contig 15009 bp, 10 predicted proteins | sample SS_ome_FD_132428 | JGI IMG/M metagenome (GOLD analysis project Ga0180429, IMG submission 132428) | Hypersaline lake sediment archaeal communities from the Salton Sea, California, USA - SS_1_S_1 metaG | ecosystem: Environmental > Aquatic > Non-marine Saline and Alkaline > Hypersaline > Sediment ...
ACGGCATTGTTCTTATGGGCACAATGCAGGCTTTCGCTCTTGTCGATATCGTATATCGTCTTTGTCCTGGCCTTGATCACACTGACATTTGCATGTATAGGCTGTCCGCCGCCATTCACACATCCTTCGCGGCAGACCATGATCTCGATAAGGTCATACTCACTTTTTCCTGTACTGATCTCATCCATGACCTTCAGGGCGTGTTTCAGTCCGTGTACCACGGCAACACGCAGGTCTCCCTTTGGTGTAGTAATGACAGCATCCCTGAGGTATTTATTCCCGCGCAACTTCGTAATACGCGGATCCTGCATCTCTTTTTTGCTGATTTCCCTGTACACGGTGCGCATGGTCGCTTCTGCCTCCCCACCTGCATTGGCAAGCAACTTCCCGGCAGAAGTAATCGCATTGAAGGGACCGTCGGCCGGTTCCGGGTCAAGCCCGTTGATATTGATACCGTTCAGCCTGATGAGTCTTGCCAGTTCCCTGGTGGTAAGCACATAGTCCACGTCAGGGGAATTATCCGTGGCATACTCAGGTCTGCTTGCCTCGTATTTTGCAGCGGTGCAGTTGGTGATCAATACATTCTGGATGCGGTTGGAAGGCACCTGCTTCTTCGCTGAAAACCATTTGTTAATGAGTTTCCCCATGATCTGGTGCGGGGAACGTACAGGTGTAAGGCAGGAGATCAGTTCAGGGCGAAACTCCTCCACATAGTTAACGAGGGCAGGGCACCGGGAAGTGATCATCGGCAGCTTCTCCCTTTTCCTGAATCGCGAGATCAGTTCAGCAGCCTGCTCCTGGATAAAGACATCCCCCCCGAAAGCGGTTTCAAAGATATAGTCGAAACCGATCCGGCGCAAGGCAGTGTTGATAATCCCCTTCATATCCGTTCCAGGCCTGAATCCAAACGCTTCGGCAAGTGAAACGGTCACCTCCGGGGTATACTGAACAGTGACTATCATATCAGGATCGTCCAGTGAGGTGTCGAGATCCTGGAACTGGTTATGATCAATCAGGGCACCTGTGGGACAAGCTACCACGCATTGACCGCAGTCAATGCAGCTGGAAAACTGCAGGGGTTCCGACATCGCAGTGGCGATCTTCAGCTGGTCTCCCCTTCTTTCAAAATCAATGGTGGAGATGCCTACGATCTCCTCGCAAACACGCACACACCTTCCACACAGGATACATTTATCCGGATCCCTGATGATGCCCAGGCTGGAGGAGTCAATCTTTGCGCTGGTTCGCTTCCCCTGGATCCTCCGGTTGCGCACATTCAGATCCTCGGCCAGCTTTTGCAATTCACAGTTACCGCTGCGCTCACAATACAGGCAGTCGTCGGGATGGTTCGACAACAACAGCTCAACATTGCTCTTGCGTGCCCTGAGCACCCGGGCACTGTGGGTTTTGATCTTCATCCATTCCTGTACCTTGAATGAACAGGCAGGCACCAGGTTGTCAAATCCCTCCACTTCCACTACGCACATCCTGCAAGCCCCGGTAGGTGTTAGTTCCTCCATGCTGCAGAGCGTTGGGACCATGATGCCATGCTCCCTGAGGGCAGAAAGGATGGTTTGTCCCTTTTCAACACTGACTGCCTTGTTATTTACTTCAATTTTTATCATGACACAGGCCCCGCCTAATTATAAAAAACTGCACTGAATTTGCAGACCTCCTTACAGATTCCGCAACCGGTGCACTTATCCGGCACGATGAAATACGGGTGCCGCTCGGTACCGATAATCGCATCCTCAGGACACCGTTTTGCGCATACGGTACACCCCGTGCACAGTTCCACATCGATATAATAGGTGCGCAACTCCCTGCAAACATTTGGCTTGCAATGCCGGTCAAAAATATGTTCCTCAAATTCCTCCCTGAAATGCCGCAACGCGCTGATCAAAGGATTGGCTGCCAGCTGTCCCAGTCCGCAAAGCGAGGTATCCCGCATCACATCCGCCAGTTTCTCAAGCTGCATCAACCCGCGGAATTTCTCCAGGGTATCGTGCTGGTCCTCTGCCAGCGGTTTCCTGGTGATTTCGTCCAGCAGTTCCGACATCCGCTTGGTACCTTCCCTGCAGGGGATACATTTCCCACAGCTCTGATGCTTCATAAAACCCATGAAATACTTCACAAGATCCACCACGCAGGTTTTTTCATCCAGCACCAGGATCCCCCCGGCACCCAAAACAGCTCCCGCCCGCCTGAACGTTTCGTAACACACAGGGATATTCAGCTTATTGGCCGGTAATATTCCCCCGTAAGGACCACCGATATGAACCGCCTTAAGGGTATGGCCTGACTGACTACCCCCGATAATCTCCTGTACGAGTACTTCCAGGCTGGTGCCCATCGGGATCTCGATCAGCCCCCTTGTGCGTGCCCTTCCGCTGACAGAAAATATTTTCGTCCCAGTGCACTCCCCGGTACCAATTCCCCTGAACCATTCCGGCCCGTTGGCAATGATATGAGGTACATTGGAGAGGGTCTCCACATTATTTACAATGGTGGGCTTTTTATGGAATCCTCGTACTGCCGGATAAGGCGGCTTGGACTGTGGCATCCCCCGCTTCCCTTCCATGCTGGCGATCAGCGCCGTTTCCTCTCCGCATACAAAAGCTCCCGGACCTTTCCTGATGCTGATCGAAAGGTTAAATCCGCTGAAAAAAATATTGTGGCCCAGGATACCGTAATCACGGGCCGCCTGGATGGCAGCCGACAACTTGCGGATGGAATCATTGTATTCCGAACGGATATAGATATATGCTTTTGTTGCACCAATGGCATAGGCGGCAATGCAGATCCCTTCGATCAGTTGATGCGGATTGCCTTCCATCAGCGCACGGTCCATGAATGCTCCCGGATCACTCTCCTCCGCATTGCATACCAGGTATTTCTGCTCTGCCGGTGTTTGTTGTGCCACCATCCACTTTTTCCCCGTCAGGAAACCACTCCCCGAACGTCCGCGTAACCCGCTTTCTTCCATCATCACGCATATTTCTTCCAGGGTATGGTACCTGATGGTCCTGAGAAAGGTCCGGTAACCTCCATGTGCGATATATGCGTCAATCGACAGTGGATCGATGATCCCGTTATGCTTCAGCAGGATCCTGCGCTGCCTGGAGAAAAACGCAAGTTCATCCAGGAATGGAACATCCTGCCACGCATCCATGTTTTCATCCCTGATCTGTCCGAGCAGCTTTTCACTGGGAATGGTATGGTGAAATACATCATCCAGTATGACCTGCACATCATCAACAGTAACATTGATAAACAATACACGGGTTCTCCCGGGCAACTGCACACTCAGCACCGGCTCCTCGGAATTCAGCCCTATAGCGCCTGTTTCTGCCACCTCGGCATCTATATCCCGTTCCTTCAGGTAGCCCGTCACTGCCTCAAATACCCTCCTGGCACCTGCAATTCTTCCCGAGGTATTCAAGCCGACCATGATCAGCGGTTTCAGGATCTTCCGGCGTGTTAACCTCTCAATCAACTCCCCCAGTTCAGGGGAATACTCCTTCGGATCCTTCTCTATGAATTCAGGGATCAGCTGCTTGATGGAACCTGTATGTACCTCCTCCGGCATTGTTGTATACTTCTAACTGTGTTTCATCCTGATGTCATCCAGCAATCCCCTGATGGCTGAACTCCTCACCTTCGGATAATATTCTTCGTTGATCGCTATCACCGGCGACTGTCCGCATGCCCCCATGCAGGCCACCACCTCGAGACTGAACATTCCGTCACGCGTCGCCTCACCGTCCACAATCCCCAACTGCTTGTTCAACTCCTTGAGGATGGATGTGGACCGGTCGATATGACACGCGGTGCCGTTACACACCCTGATGTGGTATTTTCCCCGGGGAGCAAAGGTGAACTGGCTGTAAAAAGTTGCCAATCCGTAAATCTTGCTGGCAGGCAACCGCAGGTGCGCACCAATTTTTTCAAGCGACTCACCCGAGAGGTAGCCAAACTCATCCTGTACAGCCTGAAGCACCGGTATGAGCGCATCCCGGTTCACCTGCTGAAAATCACTCAATATCTGGTCGATCCTGTCCATATACAATCATTGTCTGCAAATATATATTGCATTCTAGTGTGAATTAACAAACAATGTGATTTTTATAACATAAAATTAACAAAAATTCAATAACAATGTCGCAATTACCGCTTTTATGTATTGTTTTACAAAGTTTTACGATAATAAAATGATAATTTAAACGGAATATAAATTGAGTTTCCGCGCTTCCGGTTTCTCCGGAATACGCAGATAACGCATCAATTTACTTCGTATCTTCGCTGAAATGAAAGAGAAGGTAGTCATACAAATCTGCATGGGGAGCTCCTGTTTCAGTCGCGGGAACAACAAGACCCTGAAGGTGATTCAGCATTATCTGAAAGAGCATGGGCTGGAGGGGGATGTGGTTCTGAAGGGCAACCACTGCTTTGGTGATTGCAGCAAAGGACCGGTGGTGAAGATCAATGATATGCTGCACGAAAACATCAACTCCGACAACATCCTGGAAATCCTGGAGATCACTTTCAACAAAATCAACACGCATGGAGCCCGTAGTTAAAATAGACCAGGATAAATGCACCGCTTGTTATGCCTGCGTCAGGGCATGCCCGGTAAAAGCAATCAAGGTCGAGCCCGACCGGCCGGCGCCGATGATCATCGCTGACCGGTGCATTGGCTGCGGAAATTGTCATGCCGCATGTGGCGATGATGCCATTGTGATCCGTGACGGAAAAACAGATCTCCGCAAGCTCCTCAAGCAGGGGGAGGATGTCACTGCGATGCTGGACCCTTCCATCGCAGGGGAGTTTCCAGACATCACCGATTACAGGAAATTCGTGAGCATGGTCCGCAAGCTGGGTTTCCGTTATGTGCATGAAGTGGCATTCGGCGTGGAACTGGTAGCCGCCGAATACCGGAAGCTCGTCAACGACAGCAAGGGAAAATACTACCTTTTCTCCAACTGTCCCATTTCGGTAATGTATGTTGAGAAGTACAAGCCGGAACTCACCAAAAACCTGGCTCCCATCATGCCTCCTGTCGTCGCCTCTGCAAGGGTTGTCAGGCAAAAATACGGCAAAGATATGCGGGTTGCCTACATCTCCCCGCTGATCGCCAGCAAGCAGGAGTCTGTGCGACTGGCAGAAGATGAAAAGATCGATGCCGTGCTCACCTTCATCGAACTTAGAGAACTGTTCAGGGAATACAAAATCGACGAAAAAAACCTTGAATACAGTGAATTCGATGATCCGATCGGGTACCTGGGCTCCCTGTTTCCGCTTTCAAGCGGAATATTGGAGGCCGCCGGGATCGAACAGCGGGTGCTCACTTCAAAGGTGATCACCGTAGAGGGAGACCTGGTGTTCGACAGTATTCGTGAGTTTGAGGAAGACATCACCACCATCAAATCCCACTTCAATATATTCTACAAGGAATTCATCATGGGAAGGGGTACCTCTCCCAATGCCCGGAAATGGCTGCGCAGGAGCCAGCTCATCCGGTACCTCAACAAACGGGAAAAAACATTTGACCAGGAGGCACACGACAAAGCACTCATGGAATATTCCGGCATCGATCTCACCCGGTCGTTCAGAAACGACGACCAGCGGATGGAAGCCCCGCCTGCGGAAGAAGTGGAAAAGATACAGGCCGAACTGCGCAAGCATGGTGACCAGGAAAGAGGATGCGGTGCATGCGGCTACAGATCCTGCCACGAATTTGCAGTGGCAATCGCCCAGGGACTGGCAGTGCCGGAAATGTGTAACTTCTATGCCTCCCGGAATACCATGGACCACATCCAGTCCCTGAAGATCAGCAACGAAAAGCTGGCCCAGGCACAGGTAGCCATCAAGGAATCAGAACAGATTGCCCAACGGGAGAAAGAATCGGCCCGCGAGGCTTCAGAAATTACGCGCACCATGTTGCAGAAACTGCCCTCCGCCGTGGTGATCCTCGACGAAACCCTGAAGGTAATCCAGGCCAATGAAAGCCTCATCGGCCTGCTGGGCGAAGAGGCCATGGAAATCAACGAAGTGGTGCCCGGACTTACAGGAGCGGACCTGAAGACCCTTCTTCCCTACAATATTCATAACCTGTTCACATATGTACTGGCCAACAATGAGAATATCACCGACCGCGACATACTCCTGAATGAAAAACAGTACAGCATCTCCGTCTTCGTAATCCGAAAACAGAAAATCGTGGGTGCAGTGATCCGCGACCTCTCTGCACCGGAGGTGCAGAAGGAAGAGATTGTTAAACGACTCACCGATGTGGTCGACAAAAACCTGAGCCTCGTACAGCAGATCGGCTTCATCCTGGGAGAAGGCGCCTCTGAAACCGAACGCATGCTCAACTCGATCATTGAATCGTACAAACCAAAAAAGTAAGACTAACAGGGTATGAACACGAATTTTTATATAGAGGTCGCCTGTGAACAACGCAACTTCGGGAACGAAAGAATTTGCGGGGATGTGTTCATATCAAGAAAAATCAGGGAAGAAAACAGGACCATCGCCGTACTCTCAGATGGCATGGGACACGGGGTCAAAGCCAATGTACTGGCAACACTCACCTCCACTATGGCGGTCAATTTCACGATCGAACACAAACACCCGGAAACCATTGCCGACATCATCATGAATACCCTGCCGGTGTGCAGCGAACGCAGGATGAGCTACTCCACTTTCACCATTGTAGATATCGAGGCCGACGGGCACATTACCATACTCGAATACGACAACCCGCAAACGATCATCATCCGGAACCTGAAAAGTTATGACCCAGGGTGGCAACACATCACAATGCATACCGACAAAAACGAAGGCAAGGAGATCCGTACCTGTCATTTCAAACCAAGGAAAGAGGACCGGATCCTTTTCTTTTCCGACGGCATTACACAGAGCGGCCTTGGGTCTGAAAAATATCCCCTGGGCTGGGGACACGACAACCTGACCGAATATGCCGGTAAGCTGGTGAAGAACGGAACAAGTATATCTGCTGCCAAACTTGCCGAAAAAATTGTCAATATGGCTTACCGCAATGACAATTACAGCTCGAAGGATGATACCAGCTGTGCAAGCATCTATTTCCGGGAACCCAGGAAACTGCTTATTTCCACCGGCCCTCCGTATGAAGAGGAGAACGACAAAAAACTGGGTCAGGCAGTGAAGGAATTCAAAGGAAAGAAAATTGTGTGCGGAGCCACTACCGCAGATATCGTCGCCAGGGAACTTGGCGTGGAAATCGAAGACAGCCTGGAATTTTCCGATCCCGACCTGCCCCCGGTATCAAACATGCCCGGGATTGACCTGGTCACCGAGGGGATTCTTACCATCACAAAGGTGACACGTATTCTGAAAGACTATTCACCAGCCTACGAACTGGGAAACGGACCTGCAGACAGGATCATCAAACTCGTCCGCGAAAGCGATGAAATAGAGATCATCATCGGCACCCGGATCAATATTGCCCACCAGGACCCCAACCTGCCCGTCGAACTGGAGATCCGCCGAACTGTTGTGAAGAGAATGGCCCGCCTGCTGGAAGAAAAATTCCTGAAAGAGGTCGCCATCCGCTATATCTGAGAACAATTGTCCTGTTATATCGTATTAGTATATAGTGTCGGCTGCCGAATGTCACTTGTCAGTATGGCATGTTTATTGTCATACTACAGAACTCCGGTTTAAAAAAACTTAAACTGACATATTGACTGTAATTATATTTTAGGAGAATAGCATAATGAAGAGTGATTTTTCAAAAGGATTTGAAGATTTGTTTGTGCCAATTGACGAAGAAACAGAATATATTCCGTTGCTCGCAGATGATGAAGAAGAGTCAATGGGAAAAATGAATGTTCCCGATGTACTGCCTATCCTGCCGCTGCGGAATACCGTATTGTTCCCCGGCGTGGTGATTCCCATAACCGTGGGCAGGGACAAATCCGTCAAGCTGATCCAGGATGTCTATAAAAAAAACAAGATCCTTGGTGCAGTTTCACAACTTGATGCCAATGTCGAAGACCCGAAAATGGGAGATATCTACCATGTGGGAACCGTGGCCCATATCCTGAAGATCCTGGAGATGCCCGACGGGTCGACTTCCGTGATCATCCAGGGCAAGAAACGGTTCAAGGTGGAAGACCTTCTGACAGACAAACCCTATCATGTTGCACGGATTTCCCCCCTGGAGGATTCAGTTGAAGAACCCAAAGAAGAAGCCAATGCCGTGGCTGCAACCCTGAAGGACCTGGCCATCAAGATCATCAAATTATCGTCTAACATTCCTGCAGAAGCCACTTTTGCAGTAAAAAATATTGAGAGTCCTTCGTTCCTGATCAATTTCCTAGCCTCCAACAGCGAACTGAACATGGAAGAGAAACAGAAGCTGCTGGAAATGAATAATGTGGTCAAGCGGGGACTCTACCTCCTGGAGCATCTCTCCAAGGAAGTGCAGATGCTGGAACTGAAAAGCGATATCCAGTCGAAGGTGAAGACAGACCTCGACCAGCAGCAGCGTGAATTTCTGCTGCACCAGCAGATGAAGACCATCCAGGACGAACTGGGTGGCAATCCCATGGACCAGGAAATCGCTGCATACAAGCAGAAAGCCAAAAAAAAGAAATGGTCCGAAGAAGTGGCGAAAGATTTTACCCGGGAACTGGATAAATTGCAGCGTCTGAATCCGGCCACAGGAGAGTATTCTGTGCAGGTCAACTATATCCAGACCATGCTGGAACTGCCATGGAATGAATTCACAAAGGACAACTTTAACATGAACCGCGCCACCCGGATACTGGAAAAGGACCATTTCGGTCTTGAAAAAGTCAAGGACCGCATTCTCGAACACCTGGCTGTGCTCAAGCTGAAAGGAGATATGAAATCCCCGATCCTCTGCCTGGTCGGCCCCCCTGGTGTGGGGAAAACATCCCTGGGCAAATCTATTGCAGAAGCGGTGGGACGGAAATATATCCGGATGTCACTGGGCGGACTCCGCGATGAAGCCGAAATACGCGGACACAGGAAAACATATATCGGCGCAATGCCGGGAAGAATCATACAAAACCTGAAAAAGGCAAAGTCCTCGAACCCGGTTTTCGTCCTCGACGAAATTGACAAAATCGGCCGTGATGCACATGGTGATCCTGCATCTGCACTCCTCGAAGTGCTCGACCCGGAACAAAACTCCACCTTTCACGACAATTTCCTTGAGATTGATTATGACCTTTCAAGGGTCATGTTCATCGCTACAGCAAATACCACTTCGGGGATCCATCCTGCCCTGCTCGACAGGATGGAAATCATCAACGTTTCCGGGTATATCGTGGAGGAGAAAATCGAGATCGCAAAACGACACCTGATCCCCAAACAGCTGGAAAACCACGGACTCACGAGGCAACAGGTCATTTTCCCCAAGAAAAGTATCGAGAAGATTGTCGAGGACTATACCCGCGAATCGGGAGTGCGACAGCTGGATAAGCAGATCGCAAAAACCTTGCGGGTCAGGGCCAGGCAACTGGCATTTAATGAAGAGGTGGACAGGAAAATCGCCGTTGACAAGGTGGAGGAAATCCTGGGAAAACCCAGGTACTCCAAGGAGAAATACCAGGACAACCATTTTGCCGGTGTGGTCACTGGGCTTGCCTGGACAGCCAGCGGAGGCGAGATCCTCTACGTGGAAACCTCCCTCAGCAAAGGCGAAGGCAAGCTCACACTTACGGGGAACCTGGGAGATGTAATGAAGGAATCGGCTGTGATCGCACTCGAATTCCTAAAATCACACCCGGATATCATCGGCGTCGATCCTGCGCTCTTTTCCAGGTGGAACATACATATCCATGTGCCGGAAGGAGCCATTCCGAAAGACGGTCCTTCGGCCGGGATCACCATGGTGACCTCCATTGCCTCGGCATTTACCCAACGCAAAGTGCGCAGACAGATCGCCATGACAGGTGAGATTACCTTGCGGGGAAAGGTGCTTCCAGTTGGTGGAATCAAGGAAAAAATACTCGCTGCACGACGGGCCGGCATCACCACTATCGTGATCTCTGAGGAAAACCGAAGGGATGTGGAAGAGATCAAGGAAATCTACAGGAAAGGACTCAACTTTACATACGTTGAGGATATATTTGGCGTACTGGAAAGGGCACTGCTGAAAGAAAAGGTTGACAAGGCAATGACCATCAACTGAACAATGCCCATGAAGGACATCCAAAAAAAAGCCGGCAGTAATAAAACCACCGGCTTTTTCATTCTTTTTCAGATAGTTAGCAAATAAGTAATTTAGAGGTTTCGATGCCCCTTTTCGTCCTGATTTTAACGAAATACACCCCACAAGGCAAGCCTTTGGACTCAAGTTCGGAGATCTCAAATGACTTGTTCTCGTCAGACCTGTACTTGTATACCGGCATTCCGTCAAGATTAAATACTTCAATCATAGGCCAAGGGTTAAATTTGCGAATAAAGAAATGATTCAGGGGTAAAAATAAACGGTAATCCGACCACTTGAAAGGGTTCGGAGACTTATTGTATAAACAAGGGGAATTGGCGTATGAAATGGGGTTGTGGGCGTACGAAATAAGAATTGACCGGTGAACAAATTCCGGTATGTATGCAGGCCCCAGAAATATCATGGTCAGCTGCTGGCATTGCATAGCGCGGAGCCGCTGCTGTGCCAGCCTAGAAATAGCCCTCCAGCAGCCTGATCTTTTTGGGCGGGAACTTGATCCTGTGCACCACCCCGCCATGTTCAAGTTCACAGATATTGTCGCGCCTGTCGACCCTGGAGATATACTTCATATTGATGATATACGACCTGCTGATGCGCAGAAAACTGTGTTCCTCCAACAGCTTCTCAATATTTCCCAGAATCAGGGTGGTGATCTCTGTCTTTCCCGATGTGAGCCTGATGTGACTGTAATTACCATCTGCCTCGATATACATGATATCCAGGGGATCCACAAAAAAATAGCCGGTCCGTGTATTCAGCCTGATCCTTCCCGGCTTCGACTTGCTAAGCAGCTCGATCAGCCTGGTGATATCTTCTTGCTTGTCGCGTTCCAGGAATTCAGTATAGCGGGTGATAGACTGGAACAACTCCTCCTTCCTGATCGGCTTGAGCAGGTAATCGAACGCCGCATTACGGATGGCCTGGATGGCGTAATTCTCATATGCTGTTACAAAAATGATTCCCGGGTAAAGCTGCAGGCTCCGCAATTCTTCAAGATATGTAAACCCGTCTTTCCCGGGCATTTGTATATCGAGCAACACCAGGTCAGGATTTTTATCCAGTGTCAGCTGAATAGCTGTATCCACATCCGGAGCCAGCCCCACCACCTCAAGTCCGGGGTAATCGCGGAGAAGGATCGATAAAAGATCCTGAACTTCAGGCTCATCGTCTATAATCAGTACCTGTATCAAAACCCTGCTTTTTTCGTTATGTATTTCCATTCCCGGTGTCACATCCAGCCGAATGCAACATCACAGGGTACAAATATCTCATAAAAAAGAAATTCTTCACCCGTTGATACCATATTTTTTTGTATTATTCCCGCCCAATTCACATCAGGTCGATATGGCAAACGGGACGATCAACAGAAGTAAGGGCTTTGGAACCGGGCCAGTCTTCTTTACTGCAATCTCAACGATCCTGGGGGCAATCCTGTTCCTCAGGTTTGGATATGCAACTGGTCACCAGGGATTTATTGGCGTTATCGGCATCATTGTGCTGGGTCACCTTGTCACAATCCCCACCGCAATGGCTGTCGCTGAAATTGCCACCAACCAGAAAGTTCAGGGTGGCGGAGCCTATTATATCATCAGCCGGTCATTCGGTCTGAATATCGGAGCCTCCATTGGTATTGCCCTGTACCTTTCCCAGGCCATCAGTGTTGCATTTTATGTGATTGCCTTTTCAGAAGCCTTCCTGCCGCTGCTCGACTTCCTGCAATACAATTACAATTTCCCCTATATCGACAAGCGATGGATCGGATTGGCACTGATGACCTTATTGTCTATACTGATGCTCTCGAAAGGCGCAAATGTGGGAATCAAGGCCCTGTACATCGTCGTCGCAATCCTGTTCTCCTCGCTCGTGATGTTCTTTGCAGGAAAAACCAGCACACCCCCGGACGAAATTAACCTGGGGCTCAAAATCCCCAACGGAGACAGTTTCTTCTATGTGTTTACCATTATTTTTCCCGCATTCACGGGACTGATTGCAGGACTGGGTCTTTCGGGGGATCTCAGGAATCCCGGAAAATCCATCCCCAAGGGAACACTTTGGGCCACGATCTCCGGGTTTTTCATCTATATCCTCGTTGCATATAAACTGGTGATCAGTGCCACGCCTGGAGAACTGGCAGCAGACCCGCTGATCATGGAGAAAATTGCATTGTGGGGTCCCATCATTCCTATCGCGCTCGCTGCAGCATCCCTGTCGTCAGCACTGGGTTCCATCATGGTTGCCCCAAGAACCCTGCAGGCGATCGGACTGGACCAGGTCTTTCCCAGCCGCGGAATCAGTTCGTGGCTGGCAAAGGGCAAACCGGTAACAAATGAGCCCATGAACAGCGGCGTCGTTACCATCATCATCGCATACTTTTTCGTAGCTGTCGGAGACATCGATTTTGTGGCCAAAACCATCTCCATGTTCTTTATGCTCACCTACGGTGCGATCTGCACGATCTCGTTCCTTGAACACTTTGCAGCCGATCCCTCCTATCGGCCAACCTTCCGTTCACGCTGGTACATCAGCCTTGTCGGCGCTGCTGCTTCATTCTGGCTGATGTTCAAGATGAATGCGCCCTATGCCATCCTCTCACTGGTCATTATGGTGCTGATCTATATCATGGTCGCTTCCTACCAGACCCGTGAAAAGGGAATTGAGAACCTCTTCAGGGGAGTGATCTTCCAGCTTAGCCGGCAACTTCAATTGTTCGCCCAGCGTGCCGATAAAGAAGACCTGGACAAACACTGGCGGCCCTTTACCATATGCATTTCTGAAGACACCTTCCTGCGACGGAGCTCGTTCGATATGCTCAGGTGGATCTCCTTCAAATATGGATTCGGGACTTACATCCATTACATCAAGGGATTCCTGTCAGAAAAAACCAACAGGGATTCCAAGCTGGTACTGCAAAAACTATTGCACCTTGCCTCAGGCTCCAAGAACAGGGTATACCTCGACACCATCATCAGTCCGTCATACACATCCGCCATAGCGCAGGTCATCCAGTTGTCAGGCATTTCAGGAAAAGGGAACAATATGATCATGTTCGAGTTTTCCCAGGACCAGCCCGAATCACTGAATGATGCACTGAACACCCATGATATCCTGCGTGCCACAGGCTTCGATATCTGCGTGCTCAGCACGTCATACAAGGGTTTTGGATACCACAATCAGATCCATATCTGGATTACCCCATCAGACTATGAAAATGCCAATCTCATGATCCTGCTGGGATACATCACATTGGGTCACCCCGATTGGAAAAAAGGAATCATTAAAATCTTTGCAATCTATGACCAATCCGAACTGGAACGGAAAAGAGACCAGATCAAGGAACTGATCCGGACAGGCAGGTTGCCCATTTCCTTCAAGAACATTACCCTGATCCCCATGAACCGGGAAACCAATAATGTAAAGGAAACCATTTCAAAAACATCTGTGGATGCCGATCTGACGATCATCGGATTCAGGGGAGAGAATATCAAAACCACGGGGCCGAAGCTCTTTACAGGGTACGATAACCTGGGGAATATCCTGTTTGTAAGCTCAAATATGAAAAAAGAGATCAAATAGCGTCATAAAAACACTATTTTTAAGTTTTATTGCAAGATACATTAAGCAAATGGAGAAAATCGCAATATTTCCAGGATCCTTCGATCCGTTTACAGTGGGACACGAATCCATCGTCAGAAGATCGGTCAGCCTGTTCGACACAATCATTGTGGCCGTTGGTGTACATTCGGGGAAACAACCACTGATGAGCGTTGCCTCGCGCGTGGCGATGATCAATGAAGTATTCCGGAACGATGCTACGGTATCTTGTGCGTCCTTTGAGGGCCTGACCGTGGATTTTTGCCGGAAAGTGCACGCGAACTATATGCTGCGGGGTATCCGGACAGCGGCAGACTTTGAATACGAACGCGCCATCGCCCAAATCAATAAAAAAATGCTGCCCGAAGTGGAATCCGTGTTCCTGCTCACCAACCCCGAACATACACCCGTTAATTCAACTATTATTCGCGATATCATCCGGAATGGCGGAGATGCTTCACAATTCCTTCCGGAAAACATTGATATCACCAAATACCTCTGAGATGCAATTGATCCGGTTGCTGGCAATCCTGATTTCAGTGTTCGCCTGCCAGGATATTTCCTCGCAGCATGCGATCCTTATGGGAAAAGCACCGCAGTTTTCCGGCGAATACCTGGTGATTCGCAAAATCAGCAACCCGGTCACGGGCCACGCAACAATCCTCGACACATTACATGTTGGCGCTGATGGCACCTTCCATCACCAGCTCGCCTGCCAGGACCCCCAATGGTTTTTCATCAATACGGGAATCTTCCGGATCACCATGTTCGTCACACCGGGAAAAGGATATGAGATCACCCTTCCCCCGAAAACAGAAAAAACCGAAAACAACATCCGGAACCCTTTCTTCAAACCACTGGTCGCACATATCCAGGTCGCCAGGGAATTCACTACCGGTGCCCCGGAAACCAGTATTTCAGGTTCCGACATCAACTCAAGGTTATTCAGATTCGATACCCTCATTTCCTCCACGAACCGCCAGATGATAGAAGCAAGAAGGCTGCACCGTTCATTCAACTCAGATTCAGTCATCCACGCAATCGAACAAGGCTACCAACAAGATACTTCCACATATTTCAAGGAGTACCGCCGCTTTCGTTACGGCATTTTGAAAATCAACAGCAGGGATGTCGGACTGGCTTACCTCATGGAGAATTTTCTTTCCACCGAA
>Ga0180429_10002532_pt1 | contig 15009 bp, 12 predicted proteins | sample SS_ome_FD_132428 | JGI IMG/M metagenome (GOLD analysis project Ga0180429, IMG submission 132428) | Hypersaline lake sediment archaeal communities from the Salton Sea, California, USA - SS_1_S_1 metaG | ecosystem: Environmental > Aquatic > Non-marine Saline and Alkaline > Hypersaline > Sediment ...
CCCGGTTTCTCCCAAACCAGGGAAAACTCATTATCCTGACCGCATTCGAAGGAGCCACGCTCATCGGCCTGGCCCCCATGCTTCTCCGGGATTTCCGGTACCGCGGGATACGGCTGCGCAAGATCGAGTTCGTCGGTCACACCTCTGTGAACGATTTCCTGGTCAGGGAAAGACGTGAGGAGATCGTTCGGGCCTTTCTCCACCGGCTCTGCGGTCTGGGTCGGGAAAGGCCGTGGGACTTCCTCGAATTGGCGCGTATCCGCCGGGAAGAGCCCACTCTCGATCCGATCCGCGGTGCGATCAGGGCTCTACGTTTGCAGCCGTACGAAATCGAAGACCACCCGGACGCGATCTGCATTCTGGACAACTGGGACGCTTACGTTGCGCGGCGGAGCAAGCACTTCATGAAAGAGCTGCGGGGAAGGGAGAACCGGCTCGAGAGGCTCGGCAACGTCTCCGTCATGAGGTATTCCGGGCTCGAAGACAGATTTGAAGACCCTGCATCCCAGAAGAAGCTCGAAAGGATGTTCCGGGCCGCGATCGAATGCGCCAGGAACAGCTGGCAGGGGCATGCAACAGAGGGAAGTGCCATTTCGGATGAGAACGCATACCGCTTCTTCCGGGAGGTCATCTTCTCCTTCGCTTCCATGAACATGCTCCTGTTCCATGTTCTGTTCTCAGGGGACGTACCGATTGCCTTTGACCTTTCCTTTATGGATGGGCCGTTGATCACGGACTACAAGACGGGCTATCACCAGGAGTATAAGCGCTGCGGTCCCGGGGCGCACATGTTCAAGACCGTGCTCGAGTACGCGTGTGCAAGGGGAATCCCGTACCTTGATCTGATGGGCATCGAAAAGGGTCAGGAGTACAAATACAGACTCGCAGACGAGATTCACAGGACGACTCGAGTGACGGCGTTCAACCGGACGGTGAACGGCTCCCTTGCGAGGTTGGTGATGAAGGGGGTCGTGCCGCGGGTGAAGCGGCTGGTGCGGGGGTGATCCAACCAAAGGTGCCAGGAACCATTGTTATCCAGGCATTCCCTCTCCCTTGAGGGAGAGGGTCAGGGTGAGGGTGGCACAGAAGCTCCCCCTCATCCTGACCTTCTCCCCGAGGGGAGAAGGAATTCACTGTGCCAGGGGGTTGCCCCCTTTGCGGGCATGACGGAAATGGGAATGCAATGACGGTTACTGTAGAAGAGATCAACACGTTCTCCGGCATCGCCGAGATCAGGCCTGCGTGGCTGACGCTCAGGCAGGCCGTGGGTGAGTCGAACGTGTACACCCACCCGGATTGGATCTCTGCGTGGCAGCATCTACCCTCGACGGGTAAGCCGATCATCCTCGCAGCGAGGGATGGAGAAACCCTGCTCGGAGTCGCGGCCTTGCACATCCGGAAGTCCCGGTACCGGGGGATCCCCCTGAGGAGGATCGAGTTCATCGGGGACTTCCCTCTGAACGGTTTCCTGGTCAAGGACAGGCGCGAGGAGGTGGTTCGTGCCTTTCTATGTCAGCTCTGCGGCGACGGGAGAGCCTGGGACGTGATGGACCTTACTCGTATCGATCAAGGGTCAGCGAGTCTCGGTCTTGTCCGGGAGGGCATGAAGAATTTCCATTCCTGGGTGTATGAAGACGAGGACTTTCCGAACGGGATCTGTGTGGTGGATGACTGGGATACCTTCCTCGAGCGGAGAACCCGGAGCTTCCGCAGCGACATGCGACGGGGGACGAAGAAGTCCAAGAGGCTGGGCAACCTTTCCATCCGCAGGTATTCCGGGCTCGAGGACAGGTTTGGCGAGGGTGATTCGGAGGAGAAGCTGGAGGGACTGCTTCGTGACACAATCGCCTGTGCCGGGAAGAGCTGGCAAGGGCAATCGGTGGAGGGGACTGCCATCTCGGATGAGTACGCGTACCGCTTCTTCCGGGAGGTCATCCACAGTTTTGCATGCATGGACATGCTCCTGTTCCACGTGCTGTACGACGAGAGCCGGCCGATTGCCTTTGATCTCTCCTTCTTCGAGGGCCGGACGATCATGGAATACAAGGTAGGGTTCGACCAGGGCTTCAAGTACTACGGTCCCGGGTCTCACCTGCTGATGCAACTCCTCGAGTACGCGGCTGCCAAGGGATTCGAGCGGGTTGATCTGATGAGCATCGAGGAGGGCCAGGATTACAAGCGCCGGTACGTGGACAAGATATGCGAGACGAGACGGATCACGGTGTTCAACCGGACCCTGAACGGCCGATTGGCAAGGCTCGCGATGAAGGAGATCGTGCCGAGGGTGAAGCGGTTGGTGGGGCGGTGATGCCACCCTCACCCTAACCCTCTCCCTCAAGGGAGAGGGGACCATAGGTGCTAAGGAGGGTCTGAGATGCGTGCCGAGTGCGGAGAGTGTGCAGAGTGTGCGGTCAAGGAACCGAGGGAATTTGTCGTGCGCAGAAAGCCCCGTCTCCCGGGTCCCCTGCTCTCCGGGAAGGAGTCCGGACTGAGTCCCTTCCAGTGGGCCACGGGCCTGGTGACGACCCACACGCGGGGCCGGTACGCACTGTATCACGGGGTCCGGGCCCTGGGGTTGGGGAGTGAGGATGAGGTCCTGGTCCCGGAGTTTCACTGTATGGACATCATGGATGCCTTGCAGGCGTCAGGGGTAAGGGTGGTCTTCCACAGGGTGAAGGAGACGAGCGAGGTCGATCTGGAGGATCTGGAGAGCCGCGTAACCGGAAGGACGCGGGCCCTGCTTATTGTCCACTACTTCGGGTTGCCCCAGAACTCCCCGGAGTTGCGGGACTGGTGTGACCGGCACGGCCTCTTCCTGATCGAGGACTGTGCGCACAGTCTGTTCGCTACCCTTGAAGGCAAGCCTCTGGGAAGCTGGGGGGATGTCTCCGTCTTCTCGATCTTGAAGACCCTGCCCACGCAAGACGGCGGACTGATGGTGCTCAAGGACCCGGATCGGAAGTACGCCTTCGATGCAAGGCGGCAGAGACTGCGGGGGCTCGCAAAGGGTGCGGTCAAGTCTCTGGTGCTCCGTCGCCCTGCCGTGATGCAGGCGTATGAGCCGGCCGAGGAGTACCTGAAGATGCACCCCCTTTCGGAACGGGCCTTGAAGTGTGCGGACGCGGATGGGATCGCGAGCAGTCGACGAAGGAACTACAGGTATCTTGCCGAGGCGTTGAGGGACGGGGAACTGGTTGTGCCCTACTTGCCTGCGCTTCCGGAAGGGGCGTGCCCTTTCATTTTCCCGGTCCGGGTCACGCGGGACGTCCGCAGGGTGCACGCCGAGCTGGTGATCCGGGGAATCCCCGTCTGTGTCTTTCCGGGGCACCTGCACCCGAGCCTTCCGAGGGAGTCGTTCCCCCTTGCCTGGGAGCTGGCAGACTCTCTGCTGGCCCTGCCCTGTCACCAGGACCTCTCCACCGCGGACCTGGACAGAGTGGTCGAGATCGTGCGTTCGGTTGACTAAGGGGCCTCAGGTTCCGGGGCGGCCTCGGCATCCCCTTCGCCCTGCCCTTCAGCTTCCTGCGGGGGGCCTTCCAGCGTGTTGATCCGGAACATGCGCTTCTTGACGTAGAGCTGTCCGGTGAGGGTGTACGTCCTGCCTGCGATCCACGGGTCGATCAGCGCTTCGGTGATTTCTTTTTGGCCAATAAAGGTCATGATCGGGGGATAGATCTGTTTGAGTACGGTAGAGCCGAGCATGGAGCCTTGGAGGGTGTGGGAACTTTCAATGTCCCATATCCAGGTCTTGTTCAGTACGTTCACCGTGAATGCGTTCACACCGCCCGGCTTCTCTTCCTTGTTCGGTTCCAGGAACTGGCCGGTCATCTTGAATTGCAGGGGCATATCCTGTGCGACTGCGCTCTTCACAGAGGCGAACAGATCGAGTCCCAGGACGAGTGCGATCAGGATCGTCGGAAACCACACGGATGGGCGGATGGTTCGTCGGTTCTCGTTCATCTGCGTCTCCTCGGAATGCATGGGCTGCGAGTGCTGCCCTCTTTTATGGTTCGCCATTCTAGCCGAAAAGGGCGGTGGTTCAAAACCTGTTTTCCATGTTAGATGACGCAGGGCGGCCCAGGGATCCTCGCAATCTCCACCTTTCCGTCATGCGATGGAAGATTTTCGTTGACTCGGGGTCGTGAAGGGGGCTACCTTTGACTTGTTCCGTAAGGGGTTTTTGGACAATACCACAAGAGGAGGGATAGTCATGAAAACACCTGTTCCATCACTAGCCCTGTCCTGCGTGCTCGCACTTACTTTCGCAATGGGTTGCTCCGTGAGTTACGACTTCCAATCGCCCGCCGCAGCCGCTCTCGACGGCATCACAGAGGGGACGCTCACCGTTGACGGTGTCCCCCTGGTTGTCCAGGCAGGGACAATGACCGCGGCCGGTGTCTTCACCTGGGGCGGCAGCAATGCCACGCTGTACGTCGTGTCCTACGATGGGTTGGGAATGGTCTCGAGTATCGCCGGGTCCCCCCAGATTCAGGCGGACACTTCGGTCGCTTCCGTGCATGACGGCGTGGTCTTTCTTTTTGGCCCCATGTTCACGCCTCAGCAGATCACGTTATCAAAATTCTTCACGGGCGAGGACTGCAGGATTTTTGCCGACGACGTGCTCTACGGCGACTTCGAGGGCAACGAGAGCGGCGACGTGGTGATTGCCCTGCCTGGAGGGGCCTCGAAAATAGGGCTCACTGCGCTGGGTGTCGAATCACCCCTGGGGGCATCTGATGATTCGGACTATTTCGTTACCTTGCTCCAAGGAACGATGCCCTGAATCTGTGACTCGATTACGTAATTGACATTACGATTTCAGCCGAGAAATAGTCTTGTACCAAACGAAAAGGCAAGTGAATCCAGCTGAGAACTTGCATCGAATCAAGGACTTATCTGGACTTCTCTCGCGGTCCTAGGCGGAAGTTCCCGCTAGGCATGATCCTTGCGATCGTCTTTCTCCAAACGGAGAAAGACATCAAGGACATGCAACGTGGGGACTCCGATCATGCAACAAGCAAGGGGCCTTTTCGGCCTGACGTTTTTCGGCACTCTGGCATTCTTCTTCCTCGGCATCATCCCATCCAACCCGGCAGCAGCAGAGGTCTACATACACTACACGCCGGTCACCATCGCCTGGGATCACGATACGCCGGAGATGGTACACCACTACAATGTGTATGTGTCTGTTGACGACGCCCCCTTCGAGCTTGCGGGGCAGCCTTCCGACCTTCAATACACGCTCCAGGTGGAGGATAGAAAACGATACGTGGTCCAGGTCGACGCGGAGGACGCATCGGGGAACCGCAGCACTCTGTCGGACCCGCTCACAGCGGTGATCTACCTGAACGGATCGGCGGACGACACGGACGGGGACGGCATGAACGACGACTGGGAGGTCTCGTTCCTGTTCAACCCCTTCGACCCTTCGGACGGCGATGAAGATTTTGATGGCGACGGGCTCTCGAATGCCGAGGAGTTCCTCGCCGGCACGGTTCCTACGAACCCGGACACGGACCAGGACGGCATTCAGGACGGCGCAGAGGCTCAGGCCGGACTCGACCCCTTGGACCCGATGGACAACGCGCCCGTGGCGGACGCGGGCGAGGACCAGGATCTCGACCCGACGGTCGTTACCCTGGACGGCTCGGGGAGCTTTGATCCGAACGGCGACCCGTTGGCTTACGAGTGGTCACAGTTGGACGGGGCGGGTGTCGAACTCTCGAATCCCACTGTCTCGACCCCCAACTTCCTGGGCAAGGCCTGGGGGCTCTACCGCTTCGAGCTGCAGGTGAGCGACGGGACGGTGACGAGTGTGCCGGACGAGGTGTCTGTGACGATCCGTAACGTTGCACCCACGGCGGACGCGGGTCCGGACCAGGTCGTGGACGCAGGAACGCAGGTGATGCTCGACGGAAGCGGGAGCCGGGACCCGAACGGGGATACGCTGAGCTGCTCCTGGAGCCAGGCCGAAGGCCCTGCGGTAGCGTTGGAGGACGACCTTGCGTGCACATCCACTCTTGTTCCCACGTCCTCCGGAGTCCACGTGTTCGAACTGATCGTGTCCGACGGGCAGCTCTCGAGCACGGCGGACCAGGCCCAGGTCGTCGTGAACGCGGTCAACCAGGTTCCCACAGCGAATGCCGGTGAGGATCAACTGGTTCTCGTGAACGACGCGGTCACCCTGGACGGAAGCGGGAGCACGGACCCGGACGGGGATCCGCTGACGTATGCCTGGCAGCAGGCCGAAGGCCCCGCTACGGTGTCGCTTGAAGGGGCCTCCTCGGAGGCGGCGACCTTCACGCCCCCGGAGACCGGAACGTACCGATTCGAACTCGTTGTATCGGACGGGGAGACCAGCAGCGCCCCGGACGCGGTCATCGTGACCGTCGAGAACGAGAACCGTGTCCCCGTCGCCATGGTTGCGCAGATGGACGGGCCTGTGACGGTGGGTGACTGGGTCATCCTGGACGGCCAGGCAAGCTATGACCCGGATGGGGACACCCTGGGCTACCTGTGGACGCAGGCCGCGGGCGCGCAAGTGAGCCTGGACGACCCGGCTGCCCAGGTCACCGGATTCTACGCGGTCACGGAAGGGGTGCTGAAATTCCAACTCATGGTCGAAGACGGTGAACTCACGAGTGCCCCGGCATTCGTGGAGGTCACGGTTGACGGCGGCAACCAGGTTCCGGTCGCGGATGCCGGAAGTGATCTCCGGGGTCGCGTGGGTCAGCAGTACTGTCTCGACGGGTCGGGGAGCTACGACCCTGATCCCGGGGACACAATCACCTACCTCTGGTCACAGACCGGCGGTCCCCTGCTCACCCTCTACGGACACGACACCCCTGCGCCCTGTTTCGTTCCTTCCGTGAGGGGGAAGTACACATTCATCCTGATCGTGTCCGACGGCAAGCTCCAGAGCGCGCCCGACACAGTAACCGTCCGGGTGAGGAAGTGAAAGGAAGAAGGGGGGGCAGGCTCCGGCAGAAATCCACCGGCCTCGGGGGCTAAGCGGTCCCCGCGGTCGGCGACGTGGCCCTCCTCCACACGGTCACCAACCCCAGGCCCGCGCCTGCTCCTGCAAGATCGAGCAGCCAGTCCCCGACGAGCGGGGTGCGCCCCTCGATGAAGAACTGCAGCAGTTCCGTGGCCCCGCCCATCATGCCCAACTCCAGCATCAGGGTCTTCCTGGGCCGCGCAGGAAAGGCCGCCGCCAGACTCATTGCCAGCAGCCCGTACAGAACGAAGTGCCCTGCCTTTCCGGCATTCCGTATCCTGTCCCACACCACGACCCTATCGGGACGGCCCAGGGTTTCCGTCTCTGCGACAGACGCCTCGGGTGAAGTGGTCGCCTGATACGCTTCGGTCATGTCTCTCTCCACAACCCGCCTGTAGGACCCAGGCAGGAGCGTGCCGGACAGAACAAGGAGCATGGAAACGACCAGAGCCCCGCGCAGCAGGTTTCGCGGACACGCAACGACCAGGGGCACCATAAGCCAGACAAGGAACACGCCCCAGAGACCGAAGGCGCCTGCTTGCAGGAAGACGTAGAGGGGCTTCTCCACAGCCTCGCGGAGGCTCAGATCCCGTACCCACGCCTTGCCGCTCACGCGCGCCAGTTGCATGGATACGCGAAGCTCCTCGGCCTCGGGAATCACGGGAAAGACCGTCGCATATCTCTTCCACGGATGGTTCCCCTCCAGGGCAACGACCAGGTGGGCCCCGGGCATCCACGCGCCTTCTTGATCAAAACTGCTCAGGATCAACCGGGCTTTGTGCCAGGCCTCCTTGCCTGCCACCACCGCCTCTGTCCGGATCGTCCCCGACAGCTCGAGCAGCTCGAATCTGCCGGGATCGTGGAACGGCTGGGTCAGACCCGTGAAGTGCTCCGGATCGGCCGCCTGCAGACGCACGGTGCGCGGCGGCTCCACGGCAATCGCACCGGACGGCCCGGAAACCCGCCAGTCCTCCAGCCCCCGGCTGAAATCACCATTCACGAGGAGCTCCGGGCCGACCGACCGGTACCGGCTGTACGTGACACCCACCAGTACCGTAACCACGGAGAGAACCAGAAAGACGACAACAACCAAAACCCGATGCGTATCTCTACCCACCTTCCCCCCTACCCCCCGCTTCCTCCAAATAGGGGACGTTCTTGACTAATTGTACTAACTCCCACACGGCTGCCTCTATTCCCGCCGACGAGGGAATGCCGGCGCTACTAGATTGGGGACAGCCACCGATCTAGCATGATGCCTTATTGTCAATCACATTTACAATTGGGCCCAATGCCGTGAGCGAAGCGGCGCGGTTCCGGGAAAAGGTGCTTTTCATAACATATTGATAATTCCCACAATTATTCTTGACCTTCCCTCCCCGGTACGATTACGATTGGCTATGTACCTCGGACGTCATTCCAGCCCCACGGGCTAAGGGAGCCCTGCCTTCGCAGGGATGACGCAAAAGGGGGTCGAAATGGACAAAGAACTCTCTTACCAGAAGTACGATCCATCCTGGGGAGCGGAACCGACTCCGCCTGTTCCGGATGGGTCGGTGGTGGACATGTTTCACCGGACCGTGAGCAGATTCCCGGACAAGCCCGCCGTGATCTTCCTCGACCGCGTGACCACGTACAAGGAACTCGACCAATTGAGTGACCGGTTCGCCCTTTGGCTGATTGAACGGGGCATCAGGAAGGCGGACCGGGTGGCGACCATGTTGCCGAACTGTACCCAGCACCTCGTCGCCTTCTACGGGATCCTGAAGGCGGGAGGGATTGCCGTTCCCTACAATGTCATGCTGAAGGGAGAGGAGGCCGGCTACATACTGAAGGACTCGGGGGCAAAGATCCTCGTTGCACTGGACCTGGTCTATCCAATCGTGAAACCGGAGGCGGAAAAGCTGGGTATTTCCGAAGTGATCACCGTGCACGTCAAGGACTTCTCGGAACCATCGGCCAACGTGCCGGCGCTCTTGTCAGGAGAGAAGGCCGTACCGGAAGGAGCGATAGATTTCATGGAAGTCGTGGCAGGCCGCGAGGGGACGCTGCCGGAGTTGGGCATTGACCCGCAGGAAGATCTGGCCCTGCTCATCTACACTTCCGGCACCACCGGCTTCCCCAAGGGGGCCATGATCTCCCACGGCAACCTGTATGGAACGGTCGTCAACTTCAGCGCCGCATTTGGAGGCAGGAGTGAGGACCTGTTCTATATGCTCTTTCCTTTGTTTCACATAGGGGGCTATGTGGTGTGTGTGATGCCGGCGTTCTATGTGGGCGCAACCCTCGTGCCGGTGCCGATGTTCGAGCCCGGCGACACACTGCGCGTCCTCGAGAAGTACAGGGTAACCATGATGTGCGCCCCGCCCACGGCCTACATTGGCCTGCTCAATCATCCCGACTTTTCAAAGTATGACCTCTCCGCCCTCCGAATCACGTCGGCAGCCGCGGCCCCGGTTCCGACGGCCCTGCAGGAAGAATGGAAGAAGAGAGTCGGCACCTATCTGTACAACGGCTATGGCTGCACCGAGACAACCGGGAACGGCCCGGGTGTCGTCGAGATGGAGAAACGAAAGGCCGCCGTAGAGGGATCGGTAGGCTCGACTCTAGGCGAACTCAAAATCGTGGATCCCCAGGGCAATACGGTGCCCCGGGGCACCGTGGGAGAGTTCATGCACCGTGGACCTGGGATCGCCAAAGGGTACTGGAACAAGCCGGACAAGACCCGGGAGGCCTTCACAGAGGATGGATGGTGGCGTTCCGGGGACGCGGGGTACATGGACGATGAGGGCTTCGTCTATTTTGTGGAACGTATCAAGGACCTGATCATCGCCTCGGGGTACAACATCGCGCCGGTGGAGGTGGAAAACCACCTCTTTCGGCATCCCGACATCATGGACGCGGCCGTGATCGGCGTTCCGGATGATTACCGGGGCGAGACGGTCAAGGCATACGTGGTGCTCAAGCCCGGGTCTGTCGGCAAGGTGAGCGAAGACGACGTCATCCAATTCTGCCGCGACCAGATGGCCGTCTACAAGGCCCCGAAGATGGTTCAGTTCATGGAGGAACTGCCCAAGACCCCGAGCGGCAAGGTCCTGCGGAGGCTACTGCGCGAGATGCACGCGGAGAGCAGCAAGGGCTGAGCGTACAGATTAGGGGACGTTGTTTAATTCGTAAATCTTCTTGCTACCTCATGGCGTGTTGTTCGGGTGGGGGTTCCTCCTTCTCGGGCAGGACGCGTTCGTAGAATTTCTGGTCGTTGCGCATTTCGTGGTTGTGGCAGTCCTTGCAGGGTTGCTCGTTCGAGAAGCGCATGAGCTTCGAGTGAACCGCGGTCTGCTCGATGGGCTTGTGGTTCTTGGCGTCCTTGCACTGGAAGCACCGGCGGTTGGGCACGAGGCTGTAGTAGGCGGCCTCCTGCGCCGGGTCCACGAACAGGGGCTCTGCGGGCGGCTTCAGGGCCTCGTCCGGGTCCCTGCGGAAATGCTCCACGAAGAACACCACCGCCTCCCGGTTCATTTCCCAGACCCTGGCAATGCCGGCGTCGAAGTGACAGTCCGCACAGTTCGGGTGGTTCTTGGCCACACCGGACTCGCGCCATCTCTGCACCGGGTCCTTCATCTCGTGACACGCGACACAGGTAATCTCCGGAAAGTATTGCACGGCCACCTCGTGGGCGGAAAGAATCAGCACAAGCCCCACGAGCACGGCCAGGAGAATCATTGCCCTCTTCCTTGCCTTTGTGTGGTGGTTCTTTTCCGCGTTGCCACTACTCTCTTTCGCCATGAGCATTCTCCTCCTCGGCTATCGTCTTCAGTGTCTGTCTGACCCAATCGGTTCCTTGTTGCGGGTGCTCTTCGAGCATCCGGGCTGCCAGGGCCGTCACACGGGCGGCCGCAAAGCTGCTCCCCTTGAAGTTCATCTCCTCCGGGAGCCCGGGCAAGGGCCTAGGCCGGCCCCAGGCGCCGAACTCCACCGGCTTGCCGGGATGGTAGACGATGGCACGTTCCGTGTCGCACGATCGGTCCCAGCACACGCCGATGACCGTGTCGAACACGCCCGGGTACACCCGGTCTTCGGGCCCGCGCGCCGCGGCGACGATCACGGTTCCCTTTTCGAAGGCCCGCCGGCAGAGCTCCTCGAGCGCCGGCCTGTATTCCTCTCGTTCCGTACCCAGGCTCAGGTGAATCATCTTGGGCCGCTGCTCGACGGCCCATTCCAGGGCTGTCCGGAGGACCGCCATGGGCGCCTCCAACTCCCTGCGGAAGATCCGGACGGCGTGGAGCCTCGCCTGCGGGACGCTTTCGCGGATCACCCCTGCGATGGCGGTGCCGTGGCCGGTCTCGTCACGAAAGTCATCCGACGGGAGCACCTCGCCCGATTCGTCGAGATCGAAGGAGATGCCTCCGGCAACCCCCTGCACATGCGAGTGCCAGGGGTTCACGCCGCTGTCGATGATGACGATGTCCAGGGTGTGTGACATCACCTTTCCTCTATTCCCTCTCCTTTGAGGGAGAAGGAATTTGCTGTTCCACTGGATTCCCGCTCTTGCGGGAATGACGACGGGTCGCCTTCGTAGACGAGGCCGTCCGTTCCAAGGGCAATGATCCGGTCGGCGCCCTCGATGGTGGAGGGGCGGTGACTGACGACGAGGGTCGTCTTGCCTTTCATCAGCGAACGGATCGTCTCCTTGAGCCGGGTCTCGGCCGAGGCGTCCAGAAAGGCGGTTGCCTCGTCCAGGATCAGGATCTTCGGCTCTGTAAGGATCGCCCGGGCGATGCTCAAGCGTTGCTTCTGGCCACCGGAGAGCCGCACGCCGCGGTCACCCACCACGGTTTGATAGCCCTCCGGCAGGGACTCGATGAACTCGTCAATGCAGGCCGCCCGCGCCGCTTCGACGATCTGCCCGTCCGTGGCCTCGGGCTTGGAGAAGCGGATGTTCTCGGCGATGGTGCTGTGGAAGAGGAAGGTGTCCTGCGACACCAGGGCGACCTGACTGCGCCACCACTCCATCTCGAGTTCCTTGAGGTCCTTGCCGTCGATGACTACCCTGCCCTCCTCCGGGTCGAAGAGGCGCATGATCAGGTGACAGATCGTTGTCTTTCCCACGCCGCTCGGGCCGACGATGGCCGTGACCTTGCCTTCCGGGATGCAGACCGAGAGATCACGCAGGACGGGCTCGTCCTTTTCATAGGCAAAGGAGATGCCTTCGAGGGTGATCCTGCCGTGAAAGGCCCGGCTCTCGATCACGAGGTCCCCTTCTTCCCGGAAGGCGGGCTGCACATCCAGGATCTCCTTGACCCGGCTCAGGGCCACCCGGGACTTCTGCATGGACAGGAAGCCCTCCATCAGGCCCTGGAGAGGGCCGAAGAGCCGCGCCTGGTAGGCGGTGAAGGCCACGAGGCCGCCGATGGACAGGGAGCCGTGGATCACCAGGTAGCCGCCGTATCCGAAGACCACGATGGTGTTCACGACGGTGTAGAGGGTCGGAACAGAGCCGGACAGGGCGCCCAGCACCTGGTAGCGGAGCAAAAACCTGAGCATGCCTTCGTGTTTCTCCCTGAGCTTCTCGCTCTCCATCCTCTCGGCGCCAAAGGCCCGGATCAGGCCGATCCCGGAAAGGGACTCGAACAGGAAGTGGGCGATGTCGGCATTGTTCTCGGCCACTTCCCGGCCGAGTTCCAGGAGCCTGGGCCTGAGCAGACTGATCCCGTAAACGGCAAGGGGCAGGAACAGGACGCTCACCAGGGCCATCTGCCAGTTCAGCCAGAACAGGAACCCGGCGGTGATCACGCACGTCAGGGAGTTGAACAGGTAGCCCGGGATGGTGTCGGTCACGAGGGCCTGGATGTCGGCCATGTCCGCGGCGATCCGGGAGTAGATGTCGCCGATCTTCTTCTTCGTGAAGAGGGTGAGCGGGGCCCGCTGCAGGTGGTCGAACAGGTCCTGCCTCATCTGAAAGAGGACCCGGGCGGAGTACCGGGTGTAGATGTAGCTGTTGCTGACGCGGACGAGGAAGCTTACGAGGAGGAGGGCGACCACGGCCGCCAGAACCGTGTACAGAAGTTCGTGCCGGCCGCCAAGGAGCACCTTGTCGATCAGGACCTTTGCGAAGACGGGCTGGATCAGGCCCAGGCCGGTGCTGAACACGCTGAGGGCGATCGACACGAGGAGCACTGTGCGATGGGGTCGCACGTACTGGCCCAGGTATCGAATAGTGGCCCGGAATGTTTCTTCCATGAATACTGATTCCCTGGCTCTTTATCCACTTTTTCAACGGGCTGCTAGGGTGAGGGTGGCTCCCCTTCCACCAACGCGGACAAGATCATTTCGAGTACAGTCTCAGTATCGGTCAAGACCTCGTCGTTCCAGAAGCGCAGAACGCGGTACCCTTTGCCGGTGAGATACTCGGTGCGCCTGCTGTCTGCCTCCTCGTTGGTGACGTGTTGGCCGCCATCCACCTCGATGATCAATTTGCTGTTTACCGAGACAAAATCTACGTAGTACGGGCCAATCTGATGTTGACGACGGAACTTCTCAGCTCCCAATCGACGGTCGCGCAGGTGACCCCAGAGCCGTGCCTCCGCGTCGGTCATGTTCGATCTCAGCTCCCTAGCGCGCTCCTTCGCCATTGAGCTCCCCCTCATCCTGGCCTTCTCCCCAAAGGGGAGAAGGAATTCACTATGCCACTGGATCCCCGCCTGCGCGGGGATGACAGCTTATGTGGTGTTCGCTGTGCCACTGAATCCCCGCCTGCGCCGGAATGACAGCTTATGTGGTGTTCCCTCTCCCTCGAGGGAGAGGGTTAGGGTGAGGGTGGCTCAGAGGCTCCCCCTCATCCTGACCTTTTCTCCTTGATGGGCTCATCCTCCCCCGAAGTAGCACATGTAGCCTTTGTCGCAGTAGTCGGGCGTGCCTCGCGTGGAGCGCGCGCATTCGGCTACGGCAGGACGGGAGGCGCCATTGCGCACCTCGTCCATCACGGCTTTCACGAGTTGCAGGCTCCTCATCTTCCGGTAGAAAGAGGCTTCGCGGCCCACGATCTTGACCGACCCGATCCCCCAGTCCCGGAAGTGCCCGAACCAGCAGAGGCTGCACGGGCCGTTCGGCACGCCCGAGTCTTCGATGGAGGAGCCACAGTTGTTCTGATACCAGAGATATTCCCGGAGTTCTTCTCTATGCCGGGCCAGCTCGTCGGGAGCGATCGCCGCACCGTTCGAGCGGTGGACCCGAACCTCCCAGTCCGTCAAGCAGAAGGGGCTTCCCAGGGCGTGGGTCGTCTGGCAGAAACCCTCTTCGAAATAGCAGCCGTCGTTTACGGCGAAGACCTCGAACTCCATCTTGCGGCTCTCCTCAGCCGTGACGATCCGCTCGATCTCCGGGATTCGGAGTTGTCTGGGCAGGATGATTCTCTTCACGCCCAGGGATTCGTAAAACCCCACGGTCCTGCTGTTCGTGCAGGCGCCCAGGCTGCTCAGGTGCAGGTCGGCGGCAAGGCCCTCTTCCCGGAGATGCATCAGGAGGGTGAGGTCGCTGACGATCAGGCTGTCCACGCCGAGTTCGCCCGCAAGTCTTTGGGCGAGTCGGGTCACGTATCCCACGCTTCCCTGGGTATAGAAGGGGCTGTTCAAGGCGACGTGGACCGGAGTCCCGGCGTCGTGGGCGTGGGAGACGATCGCCTGCACGTCTTCCCACGACGTGAGGTTGGCGCCCTTCGGGCTTCGCCGGTTCAGCCACCAGGTGCCGCCGAAGTGCTCTTCCCACTCGGGCGTGCTCACGCCGCAGTAGAGCTCATCGGCCCCACACTCGAGGAGCATCTCGAGTTCGCTGACGGAGCTTATGGGAGCTACGATGTTCATCTATGCCGGCAACCTTTGTTCACTGTGCCACTGGATTCCCGCCTTCGCGGGCATTATAGAAGAAGGGCGTCCTTGGGGGCGCTCCTATGAGATGTCGGATCCGACCAAGACACCTCTTCTCCAGGAATACAGTCTGATGTCAACCATGCTCCA
>Ga0180429_10002538_pt1 | contig 14999 bp, 9 predicted proteins | sample SS_ome_FD_132428 | JGI IMG/M metagenome (GOLD analysis project Ga0180429, IMG submission 132428) | Hypersaline lake sediment archaeal communities from the Salton Sea, California, USA - SS_1_S_1 metaG | ecosystem: Environmental > Aquatic > Non-marine Saline and Alkaline > Hypersaline > Sediment ...
CCTCGAGCGTGTAATCGATCGAATCGATCTCGCCCTCGATGCGCACGCATTCGCCGCACATCACATTGATCTTCTTCGCCACAAGAACATCATTGTCGTAGACGCCGCGTACCTTCACCTCCATGCCGACTTCGAGATCGCCAAAGGTGATCTCCACCTTGTTTTCCATGATCACCGTGTCTTCGGTGACCTGCACGGTCACACCGTCGACGACGATCTGCTCGTCGGCGGCGATGATGTCGGTGATTTCACCACGGAGAACAGCGAATTTCTTTCCCGGATTCGGCCCATCGGCGTAGACGAAGGCGGAGGCGAGGAACAGTGCAATCAGAATCAGAATCCATTGTTTGCGCATGATGTGTTCTCCTTCGAAATGTGTTGAAAATATAGGCTTGTAAAATCGCGATCAGACTTCGAGGCATTCCGCTGAGAATCGGGATGCCAGTCAAATCGTTCGATCACACCAGGATAATAAAATGTTGCGGAATACTCAATTAGGAAGGAAAGTAAATATATAGTTTCCTATATAAGTCGTAGGCTATTGATATACAATTTCCTTCTCTTTTTGTAGATAAATTATTTTGTGTGGGTTTGAGGTGTCGATCATAACAAACGTGATCGGTCGCTCGGTGATTAAGAAGACAACGGGCTGATCTTGCGAGATCAGCCCGTTGTCTTCATAACGGTCGAATTTTTGATTTTCAGCGGAACGGACCGTTCCGTCAGTTTTTTACCGCTCAGTCACCTTCGTCGGGAGTTGTGTCGGTCTCCGGTGGCTCACCGGCGTCGGCCGGCTCTTCGGCTCCGGCCGGCTCTTCGGCTCCGGGCAACTTCCTCAACTCCGTGATTTGCGCGATGAGCTCGTCAAACTCTTCGTCGGACAGCGCCGGTCCGCAGAGCTCGGCGATGACCGGCATAATGTGCCGGAGAAAAGCGCTTTTCTTGCTTTCCGTCAATTTAGGAAGAACCTTCCTAAGCCCCCACTCCATGATACGGGGCTCTTCGACTCAGGCTCATCCGCTGTCGTCGCCGCCGCTGGGGGCTGTGTTGTCCGTGGTGCTGGCGGGTTGGCTCTCGGCGGCGGGCTGGTTCATCTTGCCCATCATCTGCTGCATCATTTTCATGGGGCCGCCTTTCATGCCGCCCATACCACCCATGCCGCCCATGCCGCCCATTCCCATCATCTGGCCGCGGCCCTGCGCTTCCTGGGGAGCACCCTGGGGAGAGCACTGGTTCATACCGCCCTGCATCATGTCGCGCATGAGCATGGTGCTCATCATGCCCATCATCGACATGACCATCTGGGGCATCATGTCCCAGTCGGAAGAGCTCTGCGATTCCGAGGAACACATGTTCTCGAAAAAGCCCTTCTTCTCGTCCGCGGAAAAACCCTCTGAGCACTTCTTGAACATTTTCTTCAAGAGGCTCTTCCGGTCTTCGCTGGACATCTTGTCCATCATCTCGTCGATCATCTCGAACATTTTATCCATTGGTCCGTCCTTTCTTGAATTGTACGCACGATTCGTTCGCGGAACGGTGCGCAGACGGTGTCCTGATCATGACTGTGTCATGTTTTCGACTGATTCGCAAGATTCTAATAGCGCGATCAGGTCAGGGTGTCGCCTCGATCGCCATCCGGTCGACGTAGATCGAGTCCTTGATCTTGTTGCCCTTTGTCCTGTCGAGATCGAGAACCTTGATGTAGATCGTTCCCGAGATCGACGCCGGCAAGGAGACGGTCTGGGCCGTGTCATCGTCGGACGTCTTGGTGACGGTCACGATGTTCATGTAAGTCACGTCATCGGTGGAGTAGGCAAAGACGAAATCGTCACCCTCGGTGTTGAAGGTATGATACGCCTCCACCGAGAAGGTGTAGGCGCTATAGCCGCCGACCACATCGATGGTCCACTTGTGTTCCAGGAACGACTTGTTCGACGCTCTTTCCGTGATCGCTTCGTAAACATCGTCCGAGACGAGCGTGTCGGCATAACTTCCGCTGATGCCGCCGTTGCTCACCGGAATTTCCATGCCGGCAAAAAACAGGAGCGGCGCGCTGCCCGTGGAATAAGACCAGATCGGCCCCGGCGTCGAATCTCCGCGGTTGTCGTAGGCAACAACCTGCCAGTAGTACTGCGTGTTGGCGCTGAGCGCTCCCGGATCGTAGCTGATCGACGTCTGTGTCGCGGGGTAGCTCGGCGTCGTGTCGAAGTACGCCGGAGGCGATGTCTCGCCCAGATAAACTTCGTAGTAAACCGTATCGATGCTGTTCGGATCGCCGCCGTTCCAGTTCAGGTCGGCAAAGACATCGATACCGGAGGCGCCGTCAGCCGGATCGGGATTCGATGCCGCGTAGGGCGGATCGTTTTGCGGCGGCGTTCCCGTTCCCTGGATGTACATGTGGTCGATCGAGATCGTGTCGCGAGACTTGTTCCACTTGCTGCGGTCCGTATCGAGTGCCCTGATGTAAACCGTGCCCGAGAGCGACGTGGGCAGCACGAAGGTCTGGTACGATCCGTCGTCGGAGGTCTTGGTCACGGTCACCATATTGGTGAAGTTCACGTTGTCCGCCGAGTAGGCAAAGACGAAATCATCTCCCTCGGTGTTGGCCGTGTGATGGGCTTCGAGGTAGAAGACGTAAGAGCTCAATCCGCCGGTGACGTTGAACGTCCACTTGTGCTCGAGAATGGAGCGGTTGGAAACCTGCTCGGTGATCGCCTCGTAGCTGTTGTCCGACGCGAAGGTGTTGGTGTAATTCCCGGAGATTCCGCCATTGGCCACGGCAATGTCCTGTGTGGCGTAGAAATCCTCGGGCTGCGCGTCCTGCGTGGTGAAGCTCCAGATCGAACCCGACGTGGAGACGCCGTGGTTGTCGTGGGCGACGATCTGCCAGAAGTACTGCGTGTTGGCGCCGAGCGTTCCCGGATCATAGGAGATCCGCGTCGTCGTTGCCGGATAGGTGCCGGTCGTGTCGAAGAGCGGCGGAGGAGACGTTTTGCCAAAGTAGACCTCGTAGTAGACCGTGTCGGCGCTGTTCGGATCGCCGCCGTCCCAGGCGAGGCCGGCGTTGGTGCTCACATCGACGGCGCCGTCGGCCGGATCAGGGTTGCCGGGCGCGCTCGGCGGCAGGTTCGGCTCGAGGCTCGTGAAGGACCAGACCGGACCTTCCGTGCTCGCCGCCTGATCGTCTTCGGCCACGATCTTCCAGTAGTACTGTGTGTTGTAGGCGAGGAGGCCCGGATCGTAGGTGAGGGCCGACTGCGTGGCCGGATAGGGTCCGATCCGCTCCACGAAGGCGGGCGAAGGATTGGTCCCGAAATAAACATCGTAGTAGACCAAATCGGCCGCGTTGGGATCGCCGCCGTTCCAGCTCAGGTCGGCGTTGAGGTCGACGCCCGCACCGCCGTCGGCCGGAGTCGGATTGGACGGCATGTTGGGCGCGAGATTGCCCGCCGAGATCCCCGAGATGACGAGGGCGAAATCGGCATCGATGTTGGGCGTCTCCACGTGGCTGTCCTCGACGATCTCATCGCCGATGACCTGCACCGTCCATGTGCCCGCCTCGGGATTCTGGATGAAGACGTTCTCCACCGTGTCGATCGTGTTCGAGTTTCCACCCGACGTGGAGCTGTTGCCGCTGCGCAGGCCGTTGTTGCCCCAGTAGACGGTGCTCGACGGTGAGGTCACCTTCAGGGAGAGGTCGTTGACGCGCTGGTGGGCGGCGCCCGGCGTTCCCATGGGATCGGTGTAGACCATGGTCACGTTGAACTCCGCCTCTCCCCCGGCGACGTTGACGTTGTATGTTTTGGTTTCGAGAGGAGCGATCAGGTCGGTCTCGTCGACGATCATCGTGAGGGGGGCGCGGTCGTAGAGGTTTCGCACGTCGGCCGTTCCCCAGCCCTGCACGTCCCTGTCGATATCGCTGTTGGACCCGCCCTGCGTCCAGTCGTAGCGGTAGGCGTGATTGATGATCATCGCCTTGGCCGTCGCCATCTGCGGGCGGCTGTCGAAGACCGTGGCGTCGCCGCCGTGTCCGGCCCACACCTGCTCGTGCCACATCTGGAAGAGGAGGCCGAAATGCCCCGCCGTCTCGGGCGTGGCGGCCGACGTCCCGCCGAACTCGGTGTAGGAGGTGTCACCCGAACCGTAAGCGCTGCGGATCCCGTCGTAGAAGTAGGCCACATCGGGCTTGACGCGGCCGTCCTCGGCGGGCCCGATGCTGGCGCCGAAATTCCACCGGTCGTCGGACCGGTCGGCCGTGCCGTAGTGATAGACACCGCCCACGGAGACGATGTTCTTCGACCACGCCTGGGGGCGCGACATCTGGTCGCCCGCGTTGCTCTGCGACTGCGTGCTCAGCACGGGGAACTGAAAGAGATAGTCGTCGGTCTCGGCCGACAGAGTGGTGTATAGGGTGGTGCGCGCCGATCCGACGCTCGACGTCTGGAAGACGGCGCGGTAGGGACCGGCGGGGTCGATGAGTTCTTCGTTGGCATCGTAGCGCGATTTCGAGCCTCCGAACTGGGACGATTCACTGTAGAGGAAAAAGATCCCCTGGCCGCTCGGCACGAGGCCGCGTGCCGAGGAATCGACGCCCTGGGCGAAGTTGATGCTGTAGCAGCTCGTGCCGTGGTAGCTGCCCGAGGTGCCGTTGCTGTGGACGATCGGCGCGGTGGGCCACTCCTGGTGGGTGGTCCGCAGCTCGGTGTCGAAGATCTCGCCGCGCACACCTTCGCCCGACCAGCCGGTGAGCCCCTCGAGATAGTCGGCGCCGCCCACGGCGCGCACGATGTTCATGTCCATCTCGCCCGGGCCGCCCCAGCGGTCGACGTACTGGACGGCGTTGGAGTGTACCACCTCGTGAAGCTGTTCGTGGGTCAAGGTCGCTTCGAGCCGCAAGCCGCCGGGGGTGGTGAAATGCATGATTCCGCCCAGATTCTGGATCAGGTGGGCCACATCGAGCTGGCGGTCGTGATCGCGGCTGCAGACCATGATCGAGTAGCGTTGCTCGATGAGTTTCGGCGCCGCGCCGACGAGGGCTCTTCCCAGAACCCTTTCCACCCGATACTCGGGGTGAAATGGGCCCGTCCAGCGGACGTAGGGAAGCACCGCGACCTCCTCACGTGTTTCCGTCGACATCTCCACAAGAAAGGTGTGGTCTGTCAGGAAGCGATGAATCTCGCCACCCAGGCTCTCGATGTCGAAACGGAATTCGGGCAGAGGGGTCGAGACGAACTGGACAAGAAAGAGTGAATTCGCCGGCCGCGCGCTCAGCGCGAATCCGACGACGGGCAGTCGCGCCAGAGGATCGAAGGAGTGGTCGCTCAGGCGGACCTGATATGTTGTCGCCCGCACCCGGCCATTGATGTTTTTGCTGTCACCGCTCACGGCGTAATAAGCCTGCGTTCGGCCGCTCGGCAGCTCTTCGTTCCAGAGATAGATCTGAATATCGCTGTTGGGTACGAAGCGGGTTCGCAGGTCGCCCACGTTGTGGGTGGTCCTGTGGAAAACGATTCCGCCCTGGGTGATCAGACAATTGATCCCCGATTGTTTCTCCAGCCTGGCGCCGAGAGACACGTCCTGCCTCGATAGGTTTTCGCCCGCCTGGAGCGAGCAGGTCATTGCCAGCAATGAAATCAGTACAACAAGTACAACAGGATTTTTGAGGTGGGATCTCATGGGCGACTCTCCTTCATTGAGCTGATTGAAAAGAGCAATCTCTGATGATCGCATTTAGCTTGCGTGCAACTGTCTCGTTCGCGATTGTTTCGCTAGAGAAGGTTTTTCTTTTCCCGAGTAAATTCGAAACGCGGATTCTGTTCGCACGATGCGAAATCTGTTCGCACGATGCGAAATCTGTTCGCACGATGCGAAATCTGTTCGCACGATGCTAGTTTATAGGCTGCTTCTATTATTTATTTATACCCATATGACTGGATATTGCAAGCGCAAACAGACCAGATCCCCTCAAGGTGGGAACATGGCCGAGGCGATGAGTTTATTAGCGATTCTGTGCGCGGGGCGGCACGTCCGGCCGCGAGCGGTAAGGGAGAAATGGCGGGATGAACAAGAAAACAATCAGGAATCAGTTCGCCGAGTTCGCCGGTGCCGAGACTCTCGACCGATTCATGGACGCACTGCACAACAATCCCGCCTGCCGGACGCGCCTCCTCTTCTGGCAGGAGAAGCTCTGGGGCGACTTCGCGGCGAAACACCAGATCGAAGAGCTGAGACACGATGAGCTTTTTAAGCTCTTCACCTATTGCCACCGCCACGACGAGGATCTTCAAGAGGGCGTTCCCGAAGAAGTCGGAAGCTTCCACGACAGGATGAGGGGAGAGGGCACCCACTTTCTCCGCGAGGCTTATCGTCGTGTGGCGGCGCGGTATTTCCCCTTTGCCGCATACGAGGAAGTCCGTGTCGATCCCGATCAGCCCGCCCGGCCCGCGCACTGCGCACGCTGCTGTGACGCACTGGGCGACTACAGAAACAAATCCCACCACGCCACGATGACCCTTGCCGACTATGACAAGTACGTCTGCGACCTGGAGACCGGGTGCGTCGAGATCTACGATCGGCTCGGCGAGGATTCGGGCGTCGGGCGGCTCGAGGGCCTGGCGCTCTATTATCTCGATCGGCGCGTTACTCGAAAGGATTCAGATTCCGCCCTGGCCGAACAGGTTGCGTTGCTCGACGAGACGGCCCGGGCATTGATCTGCGCCGCCGACCTCATCGTCGACGAGGCGTCTCTCGACACCCTGCGCGCCTTTGTCGAACAACACCGCGCTCGACCGGACACGATCGAGTGTGACGCCGGCCAAAACCTGAAACAGCTCGAGACTCTTTTCGATCTGGAGGCGGACGGCGACGAGGATCGCTCCATCCTGAGAGACTGCCAGTGGCTCTATATTGCGCTCAATGAGTTTCACCGGGAATCGAGCTGATCGCTCCGATCATCTCGATCGCTCCAGCGCGAGCCGAAGGGCACCGTGGGCGTTCACGATGCCGCCCGTCCGGCTCAATTCACTGAAGGCGATCGTCCTGGCACGCTGCCCCGGGATCGTGACGCGCAGCGCGTCGAGCCCGGTCGCCGAGTCGAGCAGGATCTTTTTCAACTGCGCCGTTGAGAGCTCGGGAAAATAAGACCAGACCAGCGCAGCCACACCGGACACCATTGGGCCCGCTTGACTCGTTCCGTCAACCGTTGCGATTTCTTCGCCCGGAATCAGTGAGGTGATTGCCACGCCGGGGGCGAAGAGATCGACGTTTTCTCTGCTGTAGTTCGAAAAATCTCCAGCCAGATTCTGATCGGCCTTCCACGCCGAGGCGCCGGCCACGATCCAGAAGGGATTTTCCGTGGAGCCGTCCCCGTACTTGCGATTGGGGTAGGGAAAGGCGCCGTCGATGTTCTTTCCCTCATTGCCCGAGCCGGTCACGATCAGAACGCCCGCTTTTTGGGCAAACCGGACCGCCTCATCGACAGCGGCCTTGAAGGGGGAGCGGCTCTTTGAAACACTGAGGTTGATGATCCGGGCGCCGTTCTCGACGGCGTAGTAGATTCCGTTGGCCACGTCCTTGTCCCGCTCGTCGCCCGAGCAGGGGGCGATCCTCACTGCCATGATCAACACATCGTCGGCGATCCCGTCGATGCCGATGCCATTCTTTCTGACAGCGCCCACGATGCCGGCGTCGAGCGTTCCATGGAATGCGTCGGGACCGATCACATCGTTGTTTCCATAGTCTCTCTCCGATGGGTCTGCGTCGTTGTCGCCCACGATGTGCCTCGGATCGAAGTCGCGGTTGAGCTTGTATTTGATGAGAGTTTCCTGGATCTTCTTCGACCTCTCGAAGGTTTCTCTCCGCCAGCCGTTCTTGTGATAGTGGAGAATCAAATTTCTGGCGTTCATCGTCTCTTCGTCGTCGGATTCGATCGCCTCGATCCATTCGTCGGTGAGTGTTATCCTTCCCAGAAAAGCTTGCAGTTTCCTTTCCGCCTGCCCGTAGGCGTCGAGAGCGTCGACGATTTCCTTGTGGGCGGACTGGGCCTGTCGCAGCGTGGTATCGAACTCTTTCTTGAGCGAGAGATACTCGCCGAATTCATCCTCTTCGGCGGCCGCGATTTCTTCGGGATCCCTCTCCTCGAACCTGCGGGCGTAGGCAACGTAGAGGCGGGTGAGCTCCCACGTGTCGTACTGCACGCTGGCCCCGTCCTTGCCGCCGTTGAAATTCCAGCCGTGCATGTCGTCGATGTAACCGTTGCGGTCGTCGTCGATGCCGTTACCCGGAATCTCGCCGGCGTTGGTCCAGATCTTTTCGCGCAGATCGGGATGTGTGATGTCGACGCCCGAATCGAGGATCGCCACGATGACCGTCTTTGATTGACGGCCTTTCAAGAGGTCGGCATAAGCTCTCTCCGTGCTCATTCCGATCACACCGTCCTTTTCCCTGTCCAGATTGAACCAGTTGGCAGGTGGCTTGTCGGTTTCGATTCCGGCCGGCAGCAACAGATCTGAGAAGAACGCAAGGACGAACAGGGCGGCGCAGAGCGCGAGAGATTTCATGACAGGATTCCACTCGTGGGGTCAAAGGGGTCTGTCAGTGACTACGAAACCGGGCCATCGCAGTCTCAGCCGAAAGTACTTTATCTGAAATTCCCAGCTGTCACGCCTTCCCCGGCAGAACGGCGATCACGCAGCGCGCGTCGGCGTCGAGCGGATCGCCCCAGGCGAGGCTCTTGACCACCTCGATCGACTCGGCGTCGAAGCTCTTGAGAAATTCCCTGGTGATCGAAAAGAAGTGGCCATGACCGAGGGGATTCTCCTCGAAGGGCGCATAGACGATCACCCGGTGGCGCGCGCGGCGCTGGAGTTCTTCGATGAGCGGCCGGGGATCGTCGATGTGCTCGATCACGTGGCTGCAGAAAACGAGGTCCCAGCTCCGATCACGATCGTATTCAAAGAGATCGCCCACGATGTAGTCGATGTCGTTGAACACGTGGCGCGCATAGTCGGCGCGGGCCGGATTGATATCCATGGCGGCGACCTTGAGCCGGCACCAGATGAAGGCCGATCGATGGAGGGTGGCGATGAGCTGGGCGCCCGAGCCGCTGCCGGCGCCGAAATCGAGGTATTCGAGCGCCCTCTCGCGCGGGAATTTCAGCAGAAGGCGGCGGATCGTGGGAAGGCAGTCGATCGTGTACTGCATCGACTGGGGAATGAAGTGCTTCTCGAGCCACCCGATCCCGCGCTCCAGATGGGAATACTCCTCGCCGATTCCGGGCCCGTCATAGAGCGACCGGCGATAAGCCTTCTCAAACTTTTTCGATTTGATCACGCTCCCCACAAGGCGGGTGAACATCTGCCTGAACGCCATATCAACCGACCCCTTGACCGAGTCTCTCGATTGTGAAACCGCGGCGAGTGCGTCTTCGCACGAGTCATGAGTCCGTCGGCCTCAATCATTGACCAACCTCTATTAGCACGCACACATTCCAAACGCAAAATACAATTAACCCGAAACACCGAAGACAAGAGGAAAGCGCCGCAACCACGATTTCGAGGTAGTCTGTCAGACGCGAGATCCAACATAAAGGTCCGCGCGGTCGGAGTTGGTGAGGTTTTTTTCCGCCGACTTCAGTCCGTCCCGAGTGACCACAAATCCGCCTCCAACTCAGCCCAGGACGGAATGTCTGAGGCGGAAAAAAACCTCACCAACTCCGACCAATGCCCGTCCTTATCGGATGAATCAAGTCCGACAGCCTACCGCGATTTCCCACGCGCTTTCCGCTTGCGCAGGACGGCGCTGATTTTGGTCCGCGCCTTGACATAAATATACTTCTCCAGCTTCCGGAGCCTCTTGCCCATGTCGATCGGATCGCCGAGGGAGGGGATCTTCTTCGCATTCGAACGGTGGGTGAAGACCACCCAGCTCTGGTTGTTGGGATGAGGCCAGGAGAGCGGCACGCAGGCGAGTTCCTGCTCTCCGGCGAGGGACTGCATGTAGTGGGGCGTGTAGGTCACGCACTCGGGGTAGGCCCACTCGTCACCGGTGTAGTTCGTATTGCCGCGCACGTAGGTGGCGGCAAAAACCGACGTGGGCGTCATGACCTTGACCGCTTCCGAAAGGCAGCGCGCCATCTGTTTGCCCGAGGCGTGGGAAAAGATCGACTGGGCGAGCAAAAAGTCGAATTTTTGGCCGAAGGTGGTGAGAGTGAAGTCGGCGTCGTGGCTAAAGGTCGGTTTCTTGAGATCGATCAGGTCCCGGCCGACCTCGTTCTTGATCCCCTCGTCGACGAGCCACTCCTCGGGCTCCATGCCATAATAATTGCCCGGCAGGAGGTAGGGGATGAAGAGCCGCCCCCCCCTGAGCGACCCGCACCCGATATCGAGGAGGGTGTGGTTTTCGCGCAGGCCGAGCAGCGTGAGGAGGTTGAATTGCATGGCGGCCATGAGGTCGTACTTCTGGCCCGGCCCCACGAACGCCCTGTAATGGTTCGCACCGGTCGGAAGAGATTCGCCCGGTTTTTCTTCTGTTCTCTCGTCTGACAAGCGCCCGGCTCCCTCTGCTCGGAATTCGTTTTACTGTCTCTCGTCCTGCAGCAATGATGTCACCGGAGCGTATGATACCAAACGGCAATTGGCGCGAACAGCCCGGCGGAGAAAGAAGGCCGATGAGCAAAAGACAACCGAAAGTGGTGTGGGCGGGTATTGTTTTACTGGCCTCCGTCATCGCATGCCTCGGGGCGTGCACCTCGGAACGGCTCGAATCGCGGAGCGTGGACGAGAGAATCGACGCCCTCATCGGCCGCCATGTGGACGACGGGATGTTCTCGGGCGTCGTGCTCGTCGCCAGGGGCGAGGAGATCATTTTCGAGAAGGGGTACGGCTTCAGCCGGCTCGGCGGGCCGGCGCCCGATGGGGCGACAACCCTCTTCGAATTCGCGTCCACGTCGAAGCTCATCACCCGCGCGGCGGCTTTGCTCGAGCACGACCGCGGCGAGCTCTCCGTCGATGACAGGATCGGACGGTTTCTGCCCGGCTACCCGCGGGGAGACGAGATCACCATCGCCCACCTGATTCACAACACCTCGGGGATCCCCGACCTTTATAACACGCCCGCATTTTCGAGGGTCGAGGACTTTGCCGGTCCGATCACGGTTGACGAAATTATCGAGCTTTTCAGGAATCTGCCCCTCGACTACGAACCGGGGACGCGCTTGGGATACAGCAGCCCCGGCTACGTGCTTCTCGCGCGGATCGTGGAAAAATCGAGCGGCATGCCCTTCGGCGAGTTTCTCGCCACAAAGATCTTCGAACCGCTGGGGATGGCCACGGCGGGACATCTGGGCGATGACGTCGATCCTCCCGACCTCGCCGTGGGATACGTAAGGGACGGGGGGCGCCTGGAGCCGGCTCCCGAAATGGACCGTTCCTTTCTCTTCGGCGCCGGCGGGGTTTATGGTTCGGCGCGTGATCTCTATCGCTTTTGCTCCGCCCTTCGCGAGGGCGAGCTCTTGAGCGACGAGTCGATGGCTCGGTTCACGAGCTGTTCTCACTATGGGCACAATTTCGGTTTCCGGTCGGGGGCGGCCACCATCCCGTCGGAAGATCTCGTGATCGTTGTTCTGAGCAATCTCGACGACGCTCCGATGGAGGAAATCGTGCCCGCGATCACGACGATCCTCCTCTCCGGGACGGTACAACAACAAGAGTGGTCCAATTCAGAAGAATACTTCGGGCGCTACCAGGCGGAACGGTTCGACAAGATCGATACCGAGATCGAGGTGGGCTCCGACCGATCGCGGCTGACGCTGCGAGTCGCCTATCCCGCGGGGGATCCGATTCTGATGACCCTCCATCCCGCGGGCGACGATCGTTTCTTCACGACCCTGGGAGAAGGTACCTCCGCCTCGGATGGCGTTTTCACCACCATCGTCGTTGATTTCCATCGAGACGCGACGGGGACGATCAGCGGTCTCACTCTCGACATCAGCGGCTGGCTGATCGCGGCTACTCCTCGACGGTGAGGGTCACCGCCGCCGATGCCGCCTCGGGCAGATACCACTTGGTGTTAAAGGTGAGATAGGCCATGTAGAAGGTCCGCCCCACGAGCGACGCGTTGTTCGGGATCGCAAGGGTGGCGTCGGCGTGGCCCGATCCGTCGAGAACGCCCGACCAGCCCGGAAAGAAACCGGCCGTGTTCCGGAGCGTGTCATCGACGCCGATGGGGAAAAAGATCCCGTTCCCGAAGGTGAATCCCGTGTCGATGAGCGAAAGGCCGTTGAGGTAGTGCTGCCCCGCGCCGGAGGGATAGTCGAAGGAGAGATCGAGGGTCTCGCCGGGAGAGACGTGGCCGGTGACGGTGAGCGCCGGCCCCGAGCCGAGCTGGGTCTCGATCAGCGTCGACCGGTCGGCGGTGACGTCGACGTTGACCGTGCGCGGCGTGTAACCGGTGGCCGTAAAGGTCACGTCGTAATTGCCGGGGGGCAGAAAGTAGTGAAAACGCCCCTCGGGCCCGCCGCTCTGGTGCTTGTCGCCCGCCGTGTAGTTGATTCCCGCAATCGCGATGTCGGCGGCGACGGGATCGCCCGACGTCGTTTCGGTCACGTGCCCCTTGATCGGGATCTCGTGTTCGAGAAACCACAAGACTCCCGGCCAGGTGAGCGGCCCCTCGGCGAGGGCGTCATCGTAGTTGGGCTGGAAATCGAGAGCCGTCTCGGCCAGAAAGGCGAAGGCGCCGAGTTCGTTGAGCTGCCACTGATAATGCTCGCCCTCGGCCGACGCCTTGCGAATGTCGCCGTAGTAGTTCATCTCCGTGGAGAGCTCCGTCGCCTCGGCCACGTAGTAGTTCTCCATCACCGTCGGCATGGCCGAGCTCGAATAATAGGTGTACAGAATCTCGCGGCCGTAGTTGTGAAAATCGAGCACCTTGGCAAAGCGCCGGTTCTGGGAAAGAGCGATCATGTTCAGCGTCTCTTTCTCCGATCCCGGAAAGGGGCCCTTGTAGGTGTCTGAGCTCGGGCTCGTGCTGCCGCCGTAGGGGCCGCCCCAGCCGTAGGGGTAGTTGCGGTTGAGGTCGACGCCGTAGTATCCGCCGCCGAAGGGGGTGCGGTTCTTGCGCCAGTACTCGTAGACGTCGAAGCAGTAGACGTAGCCGTCAGGATTCCAGACGGGGGCGATCCAGATCTCGTTGTTGTCCACGATGGCGGTGATCGCCGGATCGGTGCCGTAATTTTCGAGAAGCTGCTTGATGATGTAAATGGCGAGTTCGGGCGTGGCGATCTCGCGGGCGTGGTGGCACGAGACGATCATGATCGCCGGCTCGTCCTCGTCGTCATCGACATTGTCGGAGATCTTGAGCGCCCGGAGCGGACGGCCCTCGGTGGTGTCGCCCACGCCGGTGAGGGCGCCCACATCGATGTTCCTGGCGATGGCGGGATGGTCGGTCTCGAAATCGGCGAGAACCTGCATGAGGGCGGTGAAGTCGCGGTAACCGGGCGGCACGCCACGGCCCGAGGAGGAACCGACGATGCGCGGTTCGAGCCCCATCGCCCTGAGCTGGCGGAGTTGCGACGCCGAAAGGATGGCGTCGATCGTGCCGCGCGCGGCGTTGCGTCCGGCCACGTCGATGCCGAGCCTCTCGAGCGAAGCACCCAGCGCGGCGCTGTCCGAGGCGGCGATCTCCACACGATAGTGCAGATCGTTTTTCGCCGAAAGGGCGCTGGCGGCGACGGAAAAAAGCAGAAGACCGAGAAGCAAAACCGTGACAGTTTTTGACATGACGGGGTTCCTAACTGCGTTTCAACACCAGGGTTTCAGAGCAAAGGCGGCCGTGGGGACTTTCCTATAAGATAGCGAGATTAGATAAAATAGCAAGAATTGATATTTTCAGCGCCCAGAGGTTGCGTTCCCCCGATTCGGTTCTATGGAAGCTTCAAAAGGGAGCTTTGATCGATTAGAATTGGTCTCTCGAAAAGACTCTCGAAAAGACTCTCGAAAAGACAGAGCACCCCGTCTTCAAAAATCCAGGAGCGACAATGAGTCTCAAGTCATTTTCTCGCACCGCTTTAGCGGGCCTGTTTTTCCTCTCTCTCAGCGCGGCCGATCTTGTTTCCCTCGAGGAAACGGTCGAGCAGAGGGCGGCGGCGATCCACGACGCCGTGCTCACCATCGACACCCACGTCGATACTCCCATGCGGCTGACCCAACCCGGCTACGACATCGCAAAGAAAAACGACCCGCGCAAGGGGGGCGGCAAGCTCGATTTTCCCCGCATGAAGGAGGGCGGTCTCGACGCCGTCTTTTTTGCCGTTTTCGTCGGCCAGGGACCGCGAACGGCCGAGGGGAATCAGAGGGCGAAGAAGGAAGCCCTCGAGACGCTCGAGGCGATCGACAAGGCGATCAAGACCAACTCCGGTCTGGCCGAGAAAGCTCTCACCCCCGACGACGCTTACAGGATCGAAAAGAAACAGAAGCGCGCCATCTACATCGGACTGGAAAACGGATACCCCGTCGGCCGGGATCTGACCATGGTCAAGCGGTACTACGATCTGGGCGTGCGCTACATCACCCTGTGCCACACGCGAAACAATGACATCTGCGATTCGTCGACGGACAAGGCCGAGCACAACGGCGTGAGCCTTTTTGGAAAAAAGGTGATCGAAGAGATGAACCGGCTCGGAATGGTGATCGATGTGTCGCACATTTCGGATGAGGCCTTCGCCGATGTTTTGAAGTACACCAAGGCGCCCGTCATCGCCTCGCACTCCTGCGCGCGCGCCATCTGCGATAATCCGAGAAACCTCAGCGACCACATGCTCCGTGCGCTGGCCGAGAATGGCGGCGTGATCCAGATGTGCATCCTCAGCGACTACATCAAGACGCCCGAGCCGAATCCCGAGCGCGACGCGGCGGTCAAAGCGCTCAGAGCGAAGTACAAGAGCTTCAGCGAACTCTCCGACAAGGAGAAGCAAAAGGTGCGCAAGGAGTGGTTCGAGCTCCAGG
>Ga0180429_10002539_pt1 | contig 14986 bp, 16 predicted proteins | sample SS_ome_FD_132428 | JGI IMG/M metagenome (GOLD analysis project Ga0180429, IMG submission 132428) | Hypersaline lake sediment archaeal communities from the Salton Sea, California, USA - SS_1_S_1 metaG | ecosystem: Environmental > Aquatic > Non-marine Saline and Alkaline > Hypersaline > Sediment ...
AGACCTGGGAATTTATCCGGGACGATACCGGCGAAATTGCCAAAATAGAAAAAATGACCGCCGATGATTTACAGCAAAATCTACGCCTCGCGGTCGATAACGAAAGTAAGAAAGATAATGGAGATTGATAAAACTTTTTTGGGTCCTTCCTGGAGATATAGGCCTTACGGTTACCGATGGCGCGATGTTTTAGCGTTTTTAGGGTTTTTAGAGTGTTTCACAGTAGATTTAGCGGGAGAGAGCGTTAGGAAGGGGTATTGAAAAAAGGACCGGGTAAACGGGCGATATAATAGGGGTTTTTGGGCGGGCTTTGAGTGCCTGGAGAGCGGGTGGAATTTCAAAAAGGGTATGTGAAAGGTGGGTATGGTGGACGGTGATTTAACATTATTCGATGTGGAGGAATACCGGGAACCGGGAAAAGTGAGAAAGGCGCCGGAAACGGAGGCGGGAAAACGGTTAAAGGAAATAGAGGAGCTGGAGAAATTAGACTATGAAAATATGCGGCGGCAAATCACCCAGGAGCGGAAACCTCTAACAGCCGCCCAGGAAAAAAGGCTGAAAGGGTACCGGCGGCGCTATGAGGCCATGAATATCATACCCGAGAATTTTGTAACGAGTAAAAAGGCGGTGGGCGCCCATTACCACAAAACCCGACGGACCATTATTAACTGGGCGGCGCGAGGCATGCCGGAGGATCCGGCCGGTTACGACCTGGTGGCTATAGGGGAATGGGCCTTAAAAGAGGGATTGATAGTGGACCGGGGATTGATACCGGGCGGTAACGGCGCCGGCGGCGAATCCGGAGAGGATGAAAAAAGCGGGGATGGAAGTCTAGCGGAATTGAGGGCCAGAAAGTTAACTCTGGATATCGAAAAGCAGGAACGGGAACAGGCCATAGCCGAGGGCCGATTGATAGACCGCGAGGCGGAGGAAGGGAAAAAGCGGGCACAAATTGAGGAAATGAAAAAAGTACTTTACGCGATACCGCCAAAAGTGGCGCCACAAGTGGCCATGGTGGAACCGAGGGAGGCGGAGGCGATTTTAACCGAGGTAATAACGGAGGCGTTAGAGTTTTTTTCTAGGGGTTACTGAAAAACATGGAAGCGGTAAAAACAGTATGGGAACCATACCAGGCGGCGGCCTGGAAGCCTCGCGGGCTGGAAAAGGTATCAGAGTGGGCGGCGGATAATAGAGTACTGGATGCCAAAAACTCGGCCGAGCCGGGCCGCTGGAAAAATACCCGTACACCCTACATGATCGAGGTAATGGACACGTTCGGGGATAAACGTATCGAGGAAATTACCTTTATGGGATCCACCCAGGTATCTAAAACGGAAACCATGTTTAACATGATGGGTTACGCGGTGGACCAGGATCCCGGACCCATGCTGTATGTCAAGGCGAGGGAGGACGATACTTTTTCAGACGCACATAACCGGATAAGGTCTATGTTATCGGAATCGGAGGTGTTAAAAAACCATGTACCCAGCCGGGCGCCGGAAAAGTTGAGTCAAAAAGAATTTCGATTATTACCATGCACCCTATATTTTGCCGGGAGTAATTCACCGGCGGCCCTGGCTTCAAAACCTGTACGCTATTTATTCCTTGACGAAACCGACAAATACCCTCGGTTTAGTGGGCGCGAGGCCTCGCCTATCAAGCTGGCTAGGCATAGGACCCGTACATATTGGAATCGGAAAATAATCAAGATCTCGACGCCTACGACAAAAGAGGGTTACATATACGAGGAATACCAAAAGAGCGACCAACGGCGGTATTACGTACCCTGCCCGCATTGTGGCCATTTCCAGGTATTAATTTTCCAGGGGATTAAAATACCGAAAGAGGAGCGGGAGCCGGGGCGGATCCGTGAGCTACGGATAGCCTGGTACGAGTGCGTGAAGTGCCATAAAAAAATAAAAGATCACCATAAACACGGCATGTTGAACCGGGGGAAATGGGTAGGCGATGGACAAAAGATAAACGCCCTGGGGGAACTTACGGGCGAGCGGAAAACGGGCAAACATGCCGGGTTTTGGATAAACGCCCTTTACTCGCCCTGGCTGACCTTTTCCGAAATTATAGCGGAATTCCTGGAGGCAAAAGACGACGACGCTGATTTGATGGATTTTAAAAATTCATGGCTGGCGGAGATATGGGAGGAAAAAGCCGAGTATAAGGAAAGTACCCAGGTGATGGCGAACACCGCCGATTATCCGCCCGGCAAGGTACCGGAGGGCGCCGTATTGTTAACAGCAGGGGTGGACGTTCAGAAATTTTATATCTACTACGTCATACGGGCCTGGGGGGCTAACCTCCGGAGCTGGCTAATAGAGGAGGGTGAACTGGAAACCGAGCCGGAGGACGGCCTGGACCAGTTAAGGGATAGCGTAATAGGTAAAGTGTTCATCCATGATGGTAACGGGGAAAATAACAAACTGCCCATAGTGCTGGCCAATATAGACAGCGGGTACCGTACGAGCGAGGTATACGGTTTTGTTAGGCTGTACCCGCGAGCCAGGGCGATTAAAGGCGCGAGCCGGAAACCGGCCAGGCCCTATATGTCAAACATGATCGACGTACACCCGGTAACAGGTAAGCGTCTCCGGCGAGGGGTACGGGTATGGACGCTGGATACCGAGTTTTTCAAGGATTTCATTTTCAGGCGTATGGGCCTGGCGCCGGATCATGAGCGGGGGTGGCACGTACACGGCGATATAACCCTGGACTATGCGGACCAGATAACAAGCGAGCATAAACTAACGGTACGCCGGGGTCGGAGCGAGTGGGAGGAATGGCAGCCGAAAACAAAAGGGGCTAAAAACCATTTGTGGGATTGCGAGGTATACGCGGCGGCCGCCGCCCATATGTTGAGGCATAACATTAACGAACTGGTAAAGAACCGAGGGACCGCTGCGAGTAGGCGGCCGGATCCCAAAAGTACAATACAGAATAAAGAGAAGTGGATACGGCAAAAGGGTGGGCAATGGCTGGGCCGGAGTTAAATATATCCGAAAGCGAAATACAGACGGTGCTTAATGGGCCGGATTATTTTGTATGCCCGGCGGCGGGCGGGGCCAGGATGAAAAAGACTGTTTGTGTGACCCGGCAAACATCCGGGATCAAAGGGACATGGGGGAATATGCCCTATAGGCCGATGGAGTGTAAAGACTGCCAGGTGGGCAGGGACATTATAAAGGAGGTGAAGGTTATGGAGAATCAAAGTAGTTTCCAAACAGAAAATGACCAGGAAGGGGCGGGCCAAGGGATTGTAAACTCAAAACCATGTAACAAGTGCGGAATTGTTAAACCACTGGATGATTACCCGAAAAACAAAGAATGTAAAGACGGGCATGAGGGGCAATGTAAAGAGTGTAAAAACGCACATACCCGCGAGCGTATGAAAAAGAAACGTAAGGGAAAAAAAGCAGGAACACCTAACCAACCTAAAACGAAAAGAATTGCCCTGCCCGGACACCCGCGTTTTTACGAGCTGGTTGAGGAGATGGCGCGAATCCATCAAATGAAAAACCAGGACTACGGCGGCGGGGATCCGCTGGGTAATTTCAGGGAAGCGGAAAAAATAGGAATCGAGCCATGGCGGGGGGCATTGGTTAGGCTATTGGATAAATACTCGCGGGTTACCTCGCTGGTGAACGGCCGGCAGGTAAAGGATGAAAACATTAAGGATACCCTATTAGACTTGGCCAATTATGCGGTTTTGACAATCGTTTTAATGGAGGAAAAAGGTTTAGACAATGAGTAAGCAGCGATCACTATTAATGGACGGCGGGGCCGTATTTTCTCCTTGCAGAAAGTACCGGTATACCCTCCGGCGGATATGGGGAAGCAATCCGGTGTACTGTACTTTTATCGGGTTAAATCCGAGTACTGCCGACGAGCTGGAGGACGATCCGACTATACGCCGGTGTATTACTTTTGCGCGGGGCTGGGGGTACGGCGGTATGTTTATGGTTAACCTGTTTGCCTACCGGGCCACGGATCCGGCGGTGATGATGGTGGCCGAGGATCCCGTAGGGCCGGATAACGATTACCACATAAAACGGATGGCCGCGAAATCTAAAATTGTAGTGGCGGCCTGGGGGAACCATGGCGGATACAAGGGCCGCGATAAGGCCATATACGGAATGGGTTTTGACCTCCGGATATTGAGCGTTACCAAGCAGGGCCAGCCAGGCCACCCACTTTATTTACCGGGTGATTTAATCCCGGTACATATGGATTTTAAGGATTACGAAATAGGTTAATTAAATTGAGTTAAAGTAAAGTCGCGGTTAACTTATTTAAACACAATTAAACAAAGAGAGGAGAAGGCGGTTATGGGTGATGAGGAATACAGGGAAATAGGGTTAAAGGAAATTGTGGCCAGCCCGTTAAACCCTCGTACGGATTTTGGCGGACCGGAGTATGAGGATTTTAAAAACTCCATAAAGGAAAAGGGTGTACTCCAGGCGGTACTCGTTAGGCCAAAGGGTAAGGGTTACGAACTGGTAGCCGGGGAGCGGCGGTACAGGGCGGTATGTGACCTGGCAGAGGAAAACGGCGGGGTGTATGCAGGGACTATACCGGCGGTAGTGCGGGAGATGGACGATAACGAGGCCTTTGAAATCATGTTTATTGAAAACATACACCGTAAGAATTTAGGGCCGCTGGAGGAAGCTGAGGGATTTAAAGAGTATTTAGAGCGAAAAGGCAACGGTAAGGTAAAGGAATTATCCGAAAAGACCGGGATAAACCAGCGGTACATTAGGCGCCGGGTGGCCGTACTCAAATTACCCAAAAAGATATTGAAACAATGGAACAGGGGAAACCTCCGCCACGGCCATTTAGAGCAGCTTTTAAAGGTGGGTGATAAAAAGGAACGGGCCGAGCTGGCCAAGTGGGCGGCCGATTTCAAGGGCGCCCTCCCCGTCAAGGAACTAGCCGAGCAAATACAGGAAAACACCATTGACCTGGCAGGAGGCATGTTTGACGTAGAAAAGGTATGTGTTAACAGCGGGTGTAAACACAGATCCGATTACCAAATTGAAACCATGGGCCTAATCGGGACGCCTCCTAACCATTGCTTAAACAAGAAGTGTTTTAAGCAAAAACAGAATAATTTTTTAATCAGCAATTGGAAATCGACGAAGTACCGAAAAGGCCACAAGACAAACGGGTTTAGATTTCGGGAGGATGTGAGTTACTCGGATTCTAATCCCATATACAAAAGGCACAAAGCCTGTAAGGATTGCCCGGACTTTATTAGCCTGTTAAGGCTGGGCGGCGAGGTAGAAACGGGCAAGGCATGTATAGGGGGTAGAGAGTGTTTTGATAAATATTACCAGTGGGGGGAACCGAAAGAGAAAAAGAAAAAGGAACCGGGGGAAAATAAAACGGAAAACCGGGTGCCGGGGGAGCCTCGCGTATCATGGCATGGGGGATATTTCAGGGAGGCCTTTTACAACGAGGTACTACCCGGACGCCTCCAGGACGTACCGGCCGACGACGTAAAGGCCTCCCGGTTAGGATTGTTTGCCCTGCTAATCTCAGATCACGATTTACGGGAATGGTTCGGGGAATATTCGGGGTATGTGGACGGCCTCCCGGAGGATGAAAGGGAATACGGCGGCCGCTTACTGGATTATACCGATATGTGGGAAAAAATACTTTACATGGACCAGCCGACGGCCCTGGAGGCATTAAAACAGGCCTCGGCCAGGGTGGTAATGCAGGGGCAAACCGGCGAGGCCTCCAGGAGCGCCATAGCGGCCCATATCGGCGTAGACCTTAAAAAGGAATGGAGGATTACGGCCGAGTACCTGGAAAAGAAAACAAAGGCGGAAATAATCGAGATCGGCGAGGAGTACAAAATATTCCAGGATGAAAAGGTAAAATCATATTGTGAAAATGAATTATTGAAAATGCCGGGCAAGTACAAAGGGTTTAAAAAGCCGGAACTGGTAAAGGTGTTTCTGGAAAGTGGCGTAGACCTCGCCGGCGTAGTGCCGGCGGAGATCCTGGCGGTGGATACGCTGGCGGGGCCGGAGCTGGTAAATGTACTGGATGATGGGGAGCCTAACGAGTTAGATTTTGCGAGCCAGGCAGGAGAATAAAGGCCGCCTATGGGCTGGATAGACCGGAAAGAAGGCTGGATATCGCGTAGGGAGAATACGCGGCGCAGGGTTAGCGAGCGGGTGTATAGCGTTACCCAGGTGGCCAGGATGTTAAACGTATCGCGGAATACCGTTTACAAGTATCTTGATAGCGCGATAATCCCGGCGGAGGGCTGGTTTAAATTGCCCGGCGGCGGTATCCGGATCCGCGAGGCGGCGGTAATGCGGATTAAATCCGGCCAAGTTTAAGATAACAAAACAAAAATAAGCACAGTGTATATTAAAACCTCACCAAAACACACCAAAACGCACCAAAACGCACCAGTTTGAAATGTAGTCATTTGATTTTTTTTCAGGCGGCCGGGGATAATTACCCCTATCCTCGTAACCGCGATTTTTTATTAACCCTCTAGCCAGTTCCAAGCAGTATTTTTTCATTCTCAATTTTTAACCCAGCCCAGGGGATCCTGGGCGGGCCGGTACGAGGATACCTTGTACCGGCTTTTTCTTTTTTAGGGGATCCTACCAAGTGACATACGATACGCGAGCGACATTGGTGACCAGGCTAACAGCCAACAGGGCGGCCCAGGACAAGGCGCGTAATGCCATAGCATATACGACCGGCGGCGGCATGACTACCAGGCGCGACCTGAAAGCGTTACAGGACGAGGAAAAATGGATACTGGAGCAGATAGCGAAAATAGACGCGGCCAGTACCGGCGGCATGTTCACCAAGGTAACCTTTACGAGGCCTAGTTAATGGAAAGAGCCATTGTACCGAGCAGACCAAGCAGGGCGAGCGGATACCGGCGGATCCCGGCGGCGCCCGACTGGGTAAAACCCTCCAGGTGGGAAAAGGCCATAGCCAAGGTGGCGCCCAGGCGAGCCAGGGAGATGTATAAAACGCGGGTAATGATGGAGCTGGCCCAGTACCGGGGATCTGAAATACACCGGTTGAGGGCAGGCTGGTTAACCTCGGAGGACGATATAACGCCCGATAACTGGGAGCTGAACAAATTACGCGAGCGATCCCGCGACCTCAATAGAAACGATCCGGTAGCCAGCGGCGCCACCGAAACCATGGCCATGAACATAGTGGGCCAGGGCCTCCGGCCACAGGCGCGGATAAGGGCCGATTATTTGAATGTTAGCGAGGACCGGGCCAAGGAAATACAGCGCCAGGCCGAAAACGTATGGAGCCTATGGACGCCGAACGCCGACGCGGCTAACAAGCTGGATTTTTCGGAGATACAATTCCTGGCCCTACGGAAAATCATAGAGGACGGCGAGACGATAGCCATACCGATCATGGCCGATGAAAAGTGGCGGCCGATAAAGCGAGCCATCGAGCTGGTGGAAAGCGACAGGCTGGCCATGGTGAAGGGCGCGACGCCTTTAACCGGCGATACCGGTATAGATGTAGGTGACCGGGGCCAGCCTATCAAGTATCACATAACCAAGGAGGCCGACGGGCCGGGCAAGTTAGAGGAGGCAATCATAAACGCGAGGGACAGCCGGGGCCGTTTAAAAGTACTACACGTTTTCCCTACCAAGCGGCCGGGGCAATTACGGGGTATCCCCTACTTTGCGCCGGTACTCACCCATTTTAAAGACCTCGCGGATTACATGGAGGCCGAAATAGTGGCCGCCAGGGTAGCGGCCTGTTTAGCGGTTTTTATCACTAAAGAGGGCGCCTTTGACATGCCCACGGCCAACGCCACCGATACCGAAACAAGTACAAACGCAAAAATACAATCCATAGAGCCGGGCCTAATAGGGTACCTGAATCCGGGCGAAAATATAAACGTAGTGGAGCCTAAAAGGCCGGGGGATAGTTTTGAACCGTTTATCGAGGGCCTGTTACGCATGATCGGTATGGCCTTGGGGATCCCTTATGAAATATTGGCCAAGGATTTCAGTAAAACCAATTATTCCAGCGCCAGGGCCGCCCTGTTAGAGGGCCGCCGGATGTTTACGACCTGGCGGAGCTGGTTTAGCCGTAAATTTTGCCAGGTTATTTACGACCTGGTGTTAGAGGAGGCCTTTTTACGGGGCCTTTTCGACGTACCGGAGTTTTACAGATACAGGACCGAATACACGCGGGCCGTATGGATCGGCGGGAGCTGGGGCTGGGTGGATCCCGTTAAAGAAGTGGAGGCCTCCAGGAAAGCCATTGACTACGGCCTGTCAACCCTGGCCGAGGAGGCCGCCGGGCAGGGCCGCGACTGGGAGGAGATCATGGACCAGCAAGCGCGGGAGTACGCCCAGGCGGATAAAAAGGGCGTACCCATAATGAGAAGTAACAAGCAAGACGACGGGACCTACGGCCAGGACAAAACGGCCCAGTAAAATCAAACACGCATACGGAGGGCGGGAAGGATGCCAAAACCAAATAAAAACGAGAGCAAGCAGAAATTTTTAAGCCGGTGTACGCAGTACGTCATAAAAAACGAGGGCAAGGGAAAGGACCAGGCCTACGCCGTATGTAACGGCATATGGGATAAATCACAGGCCAGCCGGGCCGCCATGACGCTGGCCATGGCCGGGGATAATTTGAGGCTGGAGGCCCAGGACGGCGGGGATAACGGCGTAACCCGTACCTTTTTGATTACAGCCTATACCGGCGAGATCATAAGCCGCTGGCATGACATTGTTATAGATATCGGCGGCATACAATCAAAACAATCTTTTCCTATCCTACGCGAGCATATGAGGGACCGGGTAGTAGGCCAAAGTAACCGGGCCTGGGCCGAGGATAACCGCTATTACGTATCGGGCGAATTATCCCAGGTAACCGACGACGGCCAGGAAGTGGCCAGGCTGGCGGACGAAGGTTTCCCATGGCAGGCGAGCGTTAGCGTATACGCCAAGCGGATAGAAGTACTGGAAAAGGACGTAAAGGCGAAAGTAAACGGGCGGGAGGTAACCGGACCGATTGACATATGGAGGGAGACAAAGCTGGGCGAGGTATCTTTTGTAACCCTCGGCGCGGACGATAACACGGCCGCTATTGTACTGAACGAAAACGAGGACATAACCGGGCTGCCGGATACTGTAACGAGTACGGGGGTAGTCTGGATGGACGCATTTACTAAATCAAACACGGAGGAAAAAAACATGGATTTCAACATTAAAAAGGCAATGCAGGAACACCCGGACGAATTCCAGGAATTGACCGACACGGCCACAAAAGCGGGCGAAAAGGTGGGCGAGGAGCGCGGCCGGGATGCCGGAGTAAATGCCGAGCGCGAGCGCGTAGCCGGGATCATGGCCATTGAGGGGGACCCGGCCGTAAAGGCCAAGGCCATAGAGGACGGCCTGACGGTAGAGGCGGCGTACAAGCTGTTTTTTGAGGCCGAAAGAAAGAAAAACTCCGGGATCCTGGACGAGATGGAAACCGAGGCGCCCGAACACGTAGGGACCGAGACGCCCAAGGATCCGGAGACGATCCCCAAGGGTAAGGAAAGCCTGGCCCTGGCCACGAAAGCGCGGGACCTGGCCAAGGAAAAAAATATTCCCATAACGGCCGCCCTGAAAGAGGTAGCGAGGGAAAACCCGGAGTTAACAAAGGCGGCGTTACCGCCTACGGACCTAAACGAGATTTACGTAGAGGGTTAGGCGCCGAAACGCGGCCGGGGAAATCGTAAAGAGCAAACAACCAAAACGAATATAAACGGAGGACCGTAACAATGGCATATACAGGAACGGGATACGCAGATTTCACCATGGATGCGTATGAAGATTTGAGCAGCGACCAGTACCGTATCGTAGTACAGGACGGAACAAACGGGAAGGTACGCCGACCTAACGCGGCCACGGATATACCGATAGGGGTACTTCAAAATGCTCCAAGCGCAGAGGATGAACCTGCAGTAATCAGGCCTATCGGATCCGGGGATATCACAAAGGTAGTACTGGGGGCTACGCTGTCATATGGGGCAATCATCGGGTGTGAGTATGTAGGCGCCGCCGACGCGGGAAAGGCCCAGGCGGCCGCATCGACACAGTACCCTTGTGGATTGTTGATACTCGGCGGCAATGAGGATGACGTAGGATCAATGATATTATCATCTATCACGGTAAAGGCCTGATAGGCCTTTAGACCTTTTGTTTACGGTTACGAGGAAACGGAGCAGCCATACAAAGCAGCATGTAAACCATAAACGGGAGGACTAACAAAATGCAACCGACATTGAGTAACGTACATAGATCAGCGGCATTATCCGCTATTTCTATCGGCTACAAAAATCAGATGTTTATTGGCGATCAGGTGTTTCAAACGGTGCCGGTAAACAATCAGGCGGACTACTACTACACCATACAGAAGGGCGCCATATACAGGAACGACGCCGGGGTACGGGCGCCGGGAGCCAACGCCAGGCGCGGCGGGTATGTGTGGGGTGATACGGAGTATTCATGTAAAGAGCGGGCCTTTGCCCATGAGATCCCCATTGAAATGTTCAATAACGCCGATGACGCCATAGCGCCCTGGGAAACCGGCGTAAACTTCGCCACGTTGAAAATACTGCTTTCCAAAGAGGTAGTGGTAAGTACTTTGTGTATGACGGCCTCCAATTGGACGAGCAGTACCGACGTAGAGGGAACATGGGCGGCCGGGGCCTCCAATAGTTTTGTGGCCGATATCCTGACGGGGAAAAAGACCATACGCCAGCTTATAGGCATAGAGCCTAACGTACTGGTGATGGACAGTAAAACCCTGGACGAGCTCAAACAGGAAAGCAGCATACTGGACCGGATCAAATACACCGGGACCCAGGGGAAACCGGCCGACGTAACGCCGGACGTACTGGCCTCTCTGTTCGAGTTAGAGCAGGTACTTATAGGCGGTGCTATCTATTCGGACGCGGAGGAAGTACTAGCCGGTACCGACTTTAACGCAGTCGATTTGTGGGAAACCAATAGCAGCAAGGGCGGGGCTTTTCTTTTTTACAGACCTCCGCAGCCGGGCCGGGAAATGCCCGCCGCTGGGTATAATTTTCAATGGAAAGGCGGCGCCGGACACCAGAGCCTCGTACTCACCGGCGATAATTACCGGGATGTACGGTACTGGTGGGAGGACTCACCCAAACAGTACGTAGTGGAGGCCGCAGAAAACTACGATGCCAAGGCTACATGTGCGGACGCCGGGTATCTATTTTACGATACCATTTCAACATAGTCCGCAAGGGAGTGAACCTATAGACGCCGGAGCGATAGCCGAGGCCCTGGCAGGCCTCGGCGACTTACCAAACAGGGAGGGCAAAATATGGCAAAGGACAGCGTAAAACTGATATACACCGGGCCGGGTGAAAAGGTGAATGTAGCGCCTTTTGGTACCCATATGATAGGCGAGAAAAAAGAGTACCCGCTGGAGGCGGCCCACGAATTGATGAAAACGAGCAGCAAACAGAAATTTGAGACGGCAAACGGAAAACCATTACCGCCTTTGCCGGAGCCGGAACCGGAGGACACCGAGGACCCGGAGGGCGGCAAGGATCCCGAAGCCGAGGGAGGGCGGCAAGGATCCCGAAGCCGAGGAGACGGGAGGCGCCGGGGATCCTGGCGGGGACCAGGAAACCGCGAAGTAAACCGGGAAGGTGAACGGGAGCGCGGGAACGGGCAACGTAAACAGCATAACAGCAAGGGGGACCGGAAAAATGAAAGGGATATTTAAAAGAAAGATTACGATAGCCGTAATCATAGCCATGATAGTGGGCCTGGGCGCCTATGTGGGAGCCGGTACCTACTATGATGGATTTTTTACCAACGTACTGGTGAAGGGCAACCAGGTAAACCAGGGTACCCTATCGGTAACCGGCGTGATCACGGCGACCGGCGGCGTAACCGACGCCACCGGCGGTGTAACCGCCGGGGAGATAGCGGACGTAGTGAGCTACGTACAGCTGCCGTTAATGGGATTTACTCATAACGGATCGGCGGTTTTGACGGCTAGTACGGCGCCCGGCCTGGAATCTGACGACAGCATTAGCAATATCGTATGGGCCGACGGCGAGACGACGCCGGTACAGATCAATTTTAGGGTACCGGCCGATTACGCAAGCGGCGGGGCCTTTAAAGTATTTGCTACGGAATCGGACAGCACGACGCCCAACCAGGTGGATTTTGACGTATACGTAAACGCCGACGGGACGGCTGCCGACGCCAGCGCCACGGGCCAGACGCCGGTGGCCCTGGCCGGTACGACTTCGACGCCCGACGAAATCACCTTAACGGTGGCTACCGATTTCGCCAGCCTGGCCGCCGGTAATTGGGTAACCCTACGCATATGGCGGGACGATACCGCCACCGGTACCGGGGACCTGGAGGTAAAGGGTGCAGCCTTTTACTATACAGCAACGCAGTAGTTTACCGCTGGCGGCCGCGGGCCTGTTAGTGGGCGCCGCGGTGCTACGGTTTCCCTGCGACGATATTAGGCTATCATTTCGCCTCGTTTTTGAATTCGCCGTAGTGGCGGGCCTAGGCCTGATAGTATGGCGGTTTAACCGGTGGCTGGCCCTTTTCCTGGGCCTGGCCCTGGTATCCATGATGTACCCGTTTTACGACCGCCATAGCTACCTGGCATTTCAGGCGGTGTTTTACGGGGCGGCCTGGTACATGCTGTTAATACTCGCTATCACCAGGAAAAAGGGACACGTTATTCTAAATGCTATCTGTATCCTGGCCTTTTTCCATATCGTTATGTTGATACTCCAGGCCGTTGATATGGATCCCTTGTTTACACCCGTAAACGGCGGCCGGGCGATCCCGGCAGGTTTAATGTCAAATCGTAACATGGTATCGGCGCTGCTGGCCTTTTGTTTCCCTGCTTTTTTGCGGCCGCGGTGGGCCTGGGGGATCCCGGCGGTACTGTTAGGCCTGGTTCTTGCCAAATCGACCGGCGGCGCCCTGGCCCTGGCCGCTGGCATGGTCTTTTATTGTTTGGCCTCGGCCACCGGTACCAGGACCATGGCCGGGGTAATCAGAAATGTACTGATACTCCTAACGGTAGCAGCCGGTATCATTCTTTACTGTATCTATGTAGACCGGCCGGATATGTTTGGCAGCCGTTTTGATGCCTGGGCAAACGCCCTGGGGTACTATAAACAACATTGGATTATGGGCGCCGGGCTGGGCCATTGGAAAGTGGTTTTCCAGCGCCATATGTTGACGGGCGGTACCGTATGGTGGGCGGCGGCCCATAACGAGTATTTACAGGGTCTTTTTGAAATGGGTATTAGTTTCGCCCTGATACTTTTCGGCTACCTCCAAGGGGTAATAAGGCGGTTTAAAAAAGAGGCTATTATCCCGGCCACGGCCCTGGTAACTGTAATGGTAAACAGCGGGGTGAATTTTCCGTTTCGGATTGCTACCACGGCTATGCTGGCCGTTACCTGGATGGCGTTAATGGATATACAGACGGAGGGCAAAAACAATGGATAAGAAAAGTAAGGCATATTTAACGGCGGCGTTAATATCGTTAGCGATTGCGTTAATTGTATTTTATGCCGGAATAATGGCCAATGCCGCCGGTAGTAGTGTAACGGTGACCTATACCCGGATTGGTGATGTTTATACCCTTGTGACATATACCTGGACGGCCGACGACTCAAACGGGAGCGTACCTGCGACGGCCTCAAAAAGTCTGGCGGGATATATCGTTAAGGTGGTCACGGATCCCGGCGCTACGGCGCCGACGGATGATTACGACATTACACTTACGGATAGCGACGGGGTGGATGTCATGGGGGGGGCGTTGGCCGATAGGGACACGGCCAATACAGAACAGGCGGTGCCCAAAATAGGCGCCGCCTATGGCGGGAGTTTTTTTACCGGTGCCTTGACCTTGAATATATCAAACAATTCGGTAAATTCAGCGACGGGTGAGGTGAAAGTGTATATATCGAGGTAATAGCCATGAAAAAAAGTACAGAGAAAGCGTACATAATAGTGGGTATTTTTCTTGTTATCATAGCCGTTTTTATTATATCGCATGCGGATTGCAGCGTACCTATGTACGCCACGGATCCTACGAATCCGGGCGATAACATAACTATGCTTGATGATAAATGGATCGGCCTTGGAGCCTCCGCCGGTCGGATCGAGTTTGACGACCAGGCGACGGATTATATTAAAATATTTAATGCGATGTTCGGTATTGGTGGAACCCCGTTAGAAGATTTGACTGTATACCCGAGCGCGTACAATAAAGGAATAAGGATCCTTGAATCAGGCGGCGTAACAGATACGGCTATAACGTTAAGGGGGCAATCCTCATACGGTGTGGTGACGGTTTATAAAAGCAGTGCCGCTGATATTGTATTGCAAGGTGGGGATAACAGCTATTTTTTATCTGGCCATATGGGCCTTGGCACATCAACACCACAGGGTAAGCAGCATTTGGCCTCCACCGATACGCACGGTGGTTATGTTTTTGACATATTCGAGGCGACAAGCGGAACACTAAGCGGCGCGACAGACACGATAGAACTCAATATTCCATCCGGGTGGATTGTGCGAGCCTGTCAACTTCATGTGAAAACGGCGGTAGTAGACGACGGCGGCGATAATACATGGTCCTCCGAATTAAACGACGGGGCACAGGTGGAGGTAATATCGGCGGGGTCCGCTGCGTCACAAGATACCAATGTGAACCATTTAGCCCATGTGGACGCAGGATATGGTGGCACGCTGACTGATGCCGAAACGGATGTTTTATTAACGCCGAACGGCGGGGATTTTACAGAGGGTGAAATTGAAGCGCATTGTTTAGCCTTCGGATTTGACACCTGGGACAATGAATAGGGGGTATGTATAATGAAAACTATCTTTTTTCTAGTGACGATTATGATAGCCGCTTCTCCTGTTTGGTC
>Ga0180429_10002540_pt1 | contig 14974 bp, 15 predicted proteins | sample SS_ome_FD_132428 | JGI IMG/M metagenome (GOLD analysis project Ga0180429, IMG submission 132428) | Hypersaline lake sediment archaeal communities from the Salton Sea, California, USA - SS_1_S_1 metaG | ecosystem: Environmental > Aquatic > Non-marine Saline and Alkaline > Hypersaline > Sediment ...
CCTCGGCGGAGGTTCTGAAGGGTCGCAGGCTGGCGCCGGGTGTGCGCGGCATCGTGGTGCCGGGATCGGGCCTGGTGCGCGCGCAGGCCGAGGAAGAGGGGCTGGCGCAGGTGTTCACCGACGCGGGCTTCGAATGGCGGCTGGCGGGCTGCTCGATGTGCCTGGGCATGAACCCCGACCAGCTGGCGCCGGAGGAACGCTGCGCCTCCACCTCGAACCGGAACTTCGAGGGGCGGCAGGGCTACAAGGGCCGCACCCACCTGATGAGCCCGGCGATGGCCGCGGCGGCGGCGGTGACCGGGCATCTGACCGATGTGCGCGACCTGATGGCCGAAACGGTCTGAGCGGAGGCGAGGAAAATGGACAAGTTCACCACCCTGACCGGCATCGCGGCGCCCATGCCGCTGGTCAACATCGACACCGACATGATCATCCCCAAGCAGTTCCTCAAGACGATCAAGAGGACGGGGCTGGGCGTGAACCTCTTCGACGAGATGCGCTATGATCGCGAGGGTAACGAGATCGCCGATTTCGTGCTCAACCAGCCGGCGTGGCGGAACGCGGAAATCCTTGTCGCCGGGGACAATTTCGGCTGCGGATCGTCGCGCGAACACGCGCCCTGGGCGCTGCTGGATTTCGGCATCCGCTGCGTGATCTCCACCAGCTTCGCCGACATCTTCTACAACAACTGCTTCAAGAACGGCATCCTGCCGGTGGTGCTGCCGCCCGAGGCGGTCGATCACCTGATGGACGATGCGCAGAAGGGCGCGAATGCCCGGATCACCGTCGATCTCGACGCGCAGACGGTCACCGCCTCGGATGGCACGAGCTTCGCCTTCGACGTCGATCCGTTCAAGAAGCACTGCCTGCTGAACGGGCTCGACGACATCGGCCTGACGCTGGAAAAGGCCGCGGCGATCGACAGCTACGAGGCCGGCGCGGCGCAGGCGCGCCCCTGGGTCTGACGTGAAACGGCCGGGCAGGGCGTGAGTTCGCCTTGCCCGGCCCACCCCCCGGCGCAGCATGGCGGTATGCCGGGGACGACGATACACCGCCTGATCCTTGCCGTTTCGATCCTGTTCGCCCTTGCCGCCCCGCCGGCGCAGGCAGAGGTGCTGCGGCTGGCCTTCTACGCCACCGAGCTGGGGCGCAAGGGGCCCGGCCTGCTGTATCGCGACATCGCGCGCGGCGACGATCCGCAGGCCGAGGCGGTGGCGGCGGTGATCGCCGCGGCGGCGCCGGATGTGCTGGTGCTGTCGGGCATCGACTACGATCATGACCTGCTGGCGCTGTCGGCGCTGGCCGAGAGGATCGCGGCGGCGGGGGGCGGCCCCTATCCGCACCGTATCGCCCTGCCGCCGAACGCCGGCCTCCGGACCGGGATCGACCTGGACGGCGACGGCCGAACGGGCGGGCCGGGCGATGCGCAGGGCTGGGGCCGGTTCGCCGGGTCCGGCGCGCTGGCGATCCTGTCGCGGCTGCCGGTGGACGGCGACGGGCTGCGCGATCTTTCCGGCCTGCCCTGGGCCGATCTGCCGGGCGGCCTGATCGATGGCGCCGGCCTTTCGGCCGAGGCGGCGGCGGTGCAGCGGCTGTCCTCGCACGGGCACTGGCTGGTGCCGCTGCGGCTGCCCGGCGGCGCCCGGATCACCCTGATGACCTGGCAGGCCACGCCGCCGGTCTTCGACGGGCCGGAGGATCGCAACGGCCGGCGCAACCATGACGAGACGGCGCTTTGGCTGCGACTGCTGGACGGCGCGCTGGGCGCCGCGCCCGATGCGCCCTTCGTGATCCTCGGCAACGCCAATCTCGATCCACTGGACGGCGAGGGCCGGCGCGGGGCGCTGGCCGCGCTCCTGTCCGATCCGCGGCTGCAAGACCCGGCGCCCGCCAGCACGGGCGGGCCGGCGGCGGCGGCCGCACAGGGCGGGGCCAATGCCGCGCAGCGCGGCGATCCGGCGCTGGATACCGTCGACTGGGGCGACGATCCGGGGCCGGGCAACCTGCGGGTGACCTATCTGCTGCCCTCTGCCGATCTCGCGGTCGGTGGCGCCGGCGTGCTCTGGCCCCCGCCGGGCGATCCCCTTGCCGCGACGGTCGCCGCGGCCTCGCGCCACCGGCTGGTCTGGCTGGACCTGCAGCTGCCCTGACATGGCGGCGGCGCGGCCGCCGCCGGCTTGACCGCGGCCCCCCCTTTGGCTAGGCGAGCGTGATCTTTCCCGCATGTCCCCAGGAGGCGACCTTGGCCAACCCTTCCCTGCTCATCCTGCCCGGCGACGGCATCGGCCCCGAAGTCATGGCCGAGGTCCGCAAGGTCATCGACTGGTTCGGCGCGAACCGCGGCCTTGCCTTCGACGTCAGCGAAGACCTTGTCGGCGGCTGCGCCTATGACGCGCATGGCACGCCGTTGACCGATGCCACGATGGCGACGGCGCAGGAGGTGGACGCGGTGCTGCTGGGCGCCGTGGGCGGGCCGCAATACGACGACCTCGATTTCTCGGTGAAGCCCGAACGCGGGCTTTTGCGCCTGCGCAAGGAGATGGACCTTTACGCCAACCTGCGCCCGGCGCAGTGCTTCGACGCGCTGGCCGATTTCTCGTCGCTCAAGCGCGAGGTGGTGGCCGGCCTCGACATCATGATCGTCCGCGAACTCACCTCCGGCGTCTATTTCGGCGAGCCGCGTGGCATTCATACCGAGGGCAACGAGCGGGTGGGGATCAACACCCAGCGCTACACGGAATCCGAGATCGCGCGGGTCGCCCGATCGGCCTTCGAACTGGCGCGGCGGCGCGGCAACAAGGTCTGCTCGATGGAGAAGGCCAACGTGATGGAATCGGGCGTCCTGTGGCGCCAGGTCGTGCAGGAGGTGCATGACAAGGAATACCCCGACGTGGAGCTGAGCCACATGTATGCCGATGCCGGCGCGATGCAGCTGACCCGCTGGCCCAAGCAGTTCGACGTGATCGTCACCGACAACCTGTTCGGCGACCTCTTGTCGGACCTTGCCGCGATGCTGACCGGATCGCTGGGGATGCTGCCCTCGGCCAGCCTCGGCGCGCCGATGGCGAACGGCCGGCCCAAGGCGCTTTACGAACCCGTCCACGGCTCGGCCCCGGACATTGCCGGGCAGGGCAAGGCGAACCCGATCGCCTGCATCCTGAGTTTCGCGATGGCGCTGCGCTATTCCTTCGACAGGGGCGACGACGCGACCCGGCTGGAACAGGCGGTGGAGACGGTGCTGGCGCAGGGGCTGCGCACGCCGGACCTGATGGGCCCCGACGGCGGCACCCCGGTCACCACCGCCGCGATGGGCGACGCGATCGTCGCCGCGCTTGACGCGAGCCCGTGATCGTCACGCCGCCCGCCGGGGCCTTTCGCCGGAAGGTGCCGGCGGGCACGAGCCCGCCATCCGGCGGCCCGTGATCGCGGGCGCCGGCGCCGGGTCAGATCCGAAGGATCGGCTGCGCCAGCCGCGGCAGGATCGCGCGGAACTTCAAGGGCGCGTCGGTGGCCGCAAGGCAGATGCAGTCCAACCCCGGTTCGGCCACCGGCGTGTGGTGCATCTCCTCGGTCGCGACCTCGACATCGCCGGGCCCGTAGCGGCCATCCTCGTCGCGGAACGCGCCCTGCAGCACGAGGGTGAGTTCGGTGCCGCTGTGGCCGTGGTCGGGCACGGCGCTGCCCGCCGGGATGTGCAATAGCCGCACCGTCGCGTCGCGGTCGGTGTCCAGGATCGCCTGGCGCACGCCCATGCCGATCGGCCGCCAGCGCACCGCCTCGACATCGCCGCCGACATAGTCCTGCAGCGGGCCGGGGAAGATCCCCGGTCGCCGGATCGGCCGCACCGCCGGTTCGGCCGGTTCTGTCGTGCCGTCGATCCGCGCCATGACGGCGTCGAAACAGTCCTCCGACACCGGCATCTCGTCGCCGGACTCGATCAGTCCGCCGCCCAGCGCCTCGTACGAGGCCAGCCGCGCGCGACACTCGTCGCACATCGAGACATGGGCGGCGATCACGAGGGAGAATGCCTCTGGCAGGGTGCCGGCGGCGTAGCCCATCAGCAGGGTGTCGGTGAGGTGGTGCTGAATCTTGGTCATGTCGATTGCTTCATTTCGTGGCGCAGGCGGTCCAGCGCGAGGCGGATACGGGATTTGATCGTGCCGAGCGGCAGGCCGGTCTCGGACGCGATCTCGCTGTGGCTGCGCTCTCCGTAGAAGGCGCGTTCGATCAGGTCGCGCTGCTTGTCGGGCAATTGCGCGATGGCCCGGCCCAGGCGTTCGCTGTCCTGCTGAAGCGCGAGCGCCTCGGCCTGGTCGGGTTCGTGTTCCGGGCCCCAGGGCAGGTCCTCGGGTTCGGGGCGGCGGGAGCGGCGGATCAGGTCGATCCGGCGGTTGCGCGCGATCGTGAACACCCAGGTCGCGACCGATGCGCGCTCGGGGTCAAACAGATGCGCCTTTTGCCAGATCGTCGCCATCACGTCCTGCGTACATTCCTCTGCCAGCGCCTCGGTGGCGCCGGACTTCACCAGAAAAGCCTTCACGCGGGGCGCGAAATGGCGAAACAGGCGGGCGAAGGCCGCCCTGTCCCGCTCGGCCCTGACGCGGATCATCGCGTCGACCCAATCGGCATCCTGCGTTTCGGTTCCCACCGGTCGATCCACCTTCTTCACCCTGCGCGCCTTCGCCTGCCGGGGCCCACCATACTGGCGCCCGTCAGTGGCTGCATCCGGAAAGAGAAGCGTATCCGCACCGGTCAACATGGTCTATCTACGCAGGCCCGGGCGGATCGGATCACCGCGAAATGCGCTTTGATCCAACGCGGCCCCGGAGCCGTAACCGAACGAACTACCCAGCACGGAGATTGCGCATGCCCTTCGAACACCTGCACCGCCCGCCGCGTCGCGTCGCCGTGATCGGCGGCGGCATTTCCGGCATGGCGGCCGCGCATCTTCTGAGCGACGATCATCGCGTCGTGCTGTTCGAGGCGGAGGGCCGGCTGGGCGGCCATGCCCGGACTGTGATCGCGGGCAAGCGGGGCGACCAGCCGGTGGATACCGGCTTCATCGTGTTCAACCGGGTGAACTATCCGCACCTGTGCCGGCTGTTCGACCGGCTGGACGTTCCGGTGACCGAAAGCGACATGAGCTTCGGCGCCTCGATCGACGGCGGCCGGATCGAATACGGGCTGAAGAACCTGCGCGCGGTCTTCGCGCAGAACCGCAACATGGCCCGGCCGGCCTACCTGCGGATGCTGCGCGACATCCTGCGCTTCAACGCGCGGTGCCGCGAGGCGGCCGACCGGCCGGACATGACGATCGCGGAGCTGCTGGACAAGATCGGCACCGGCGACTGGTTTCGCGATTACTACATCACGCCGCTGTCCGGGGCGATCTGGTCGACGCCCTGCCACGGCATCCTGGATTTCCCGGCGCAGGCGATGGTGCGGTTCTTCGACAACCACGCGCTGCTGTCCGCGTCGGGCCAGCACCAGTGGTATACCGTGAAGGGCGGATCGATCGAATATGTCCGGCGGCTGGAACGGCACATGCGCGCCGCGGGGGTCGAGATCCGCACCGGCGCGCAGGTCGCGGGGGTGCGGCGCGGGCCGGCGGGCGCCGAGGTCCGGCTGGACGGCGGCGAGTGGGACCTGTTCGACGAGGTCGTCTTTGCCACCCATTCCGACGATGCGCTCCGGCTCTTGGCCGATCCCACGCCCGAGGAACGGTCGGCGCTCTCGAAGGTCCGCTACCAGCCCAACAGGGCGGTGCTGCATGCCGATCCGGCCACGATGCCGCGGCGCCGGGCGGTCTGGTCGTCCTGGGTCTATGTCGAGGAGCGGGGACAGCGGAAGGACCGGATCGACCTGACGTACTGGATGAACTCGCTCCAGCCGATCCCGAAGGACGATCCGCTGTTCGTCACGCTGAACGCCACCCGGCCGATTCGCGAGGAGCTGATCTATGACGAGGTGACCTTTGCCCACCCGGTCTACGATCTCGCCGCCCTGCAGGGCCAGGCGGAGGTGCGGGCGATGAACGGCACCAACGCCACCTGGTTCTGCGGCGCATGGATGAAGAACGGCTTCCACGAGGACGGCTTCGCCAGCGCCGTCGACGTGGCCGAGGCGATCCAGAGCCGCGCCGCGCCGGTCGCCGCGCAATGAGCGATATCGACCATATCCGGGGCGAAACGTTCCACGGCCGCCACGGCGGCGTGAAGAACGCGTTTCGCTACGGGGTGGATTACATCCTGCTCGATCCCGAGGCGCCGGCGCGCGGGCCGCGGCTGTTCGCGCGCAACCGCGGCAACCTGCTGTCGCTGCACGACCGCGACCACGGCGGCCCGCCCGGGCAGGGCCGCGGCGCGACCTGGGTGCGCGAGGTTCTGCAGGCGCATGGCGTCACCCTGCCGTGGCTGAAGATCGAGCTTCTGACCCAGCCGCGGGTGCTGGGCCATGTCTTCAACCCGGTGTCGTTCTGGCTGTGCCGCGACGGTACCGGCGCGCTGCGCGCGGTGATCGCCGAGGTGACGAACACCTTCGGCGACCGGCATTCCTACCTGTGCCACCACGACGATCTTGCCCCGATCACCCGCGAGGACACGCTGACCGCGCGCAAGATCTTCCATGTCTCGCCGTTCCAGGAAATCGCGGGCGAGTACCGGTTCCGGTTCGACATCGGGGGCGAGAAGATCGGCATCTGGATCGACTTTCGCGACGGCGAGAACGGGGTGCTGGCGACGCTGGTGGGCCGCCGCGCGCCGCTGACCAACGGTTCGATCCTTGCCGCCTGTCTGCGCCGGCCGTTCGGATCGCGCCGGGTGCTGGCGCTGATTCACTGGCAGGCGCTGAAGCTGTTTCTCAAGGGCGCGCGCTACCACGCCCGGCCTGCGCCGCCGGCAGACGAGGTTTCGCGGTGAGCCGGGCGGCGCCCCTGCCGGCCTACGCGCTGTTTGCTGCGATGCTGGCCTCGGCCGGGCTGCCGATCTACATCCACGCGCCCAAGGTCTATGCCGACGAGTTCGGCGTCAGCCTCGCGGCACTGGGCGCGGTGCTGTTCGGGCTGCGGCTGATCGACCTCGTGCAGGATCCGGGGCTTGGCTGGCTGGCGGCGCGGCTGGACCGCCGGCGCGGCGTGGCGGTGATCGCCGGGGTGGCGGTTCTGGCCGCGGCGATGCTGGGGCTGTTCGCCGTCCGCCCGCCGGTGGCGCCGCTGGTCTGGTTCGCGCTGATGCTTGTGGCGCTGTTTTCCGCCTACAGCTTCCTGACCATCGTGTTCTATTCCCGCGGGGTGGACCGGGCCGCGGCGCTGGGGCCGGGCGGGCATCTGCGGTTGGCCGGCTGGCGCGAGGGCGGGGCGCTGGCCGGGGTGAGCCTGGCCGCGCTGGCCCCCGCCGCGCTGGCCCCCGCGATGGCCGCGCCCTATGCCGGCTTCGCGCTGGGCTTCGCCGTTCTGTGCCTCGCCGCGGGGCTGGCGATGCGCGGCGACTGGGCGGGTCGGGCCGCGCGGCCCGAGGGCGGGCCGGGGTTCGCCGCGGTGCTGGCCGATCCGCTGGCGCGGCGGCTTTTGCTGCTGGCGCTGGTCAATGCCGCGCCGCTGGCGGTGACCGCGACGCTGTTTCTGTTCTTCGTGGAAAGCCGGCTGGCCGCGCCGGGCTGGGAAGGCCCGCTGCTGCTGCTGTTCTTCGTCGCCGCCGGTATTGCCGCGCCGCTGTGGTCGCGCGCCGCGCGCCGCTGGGGGGCGCGGCGGGTGCTGCTGTCGGCGATGACGCTGTCGATCGCGGCCTTCGGCTGGGCGGCGCTGCTGGGCCCCGGGGATGTCCTGCCCTTCGCGGTGATCTGCCTCGCCTCGGGCGCGGCGCTGGGCGCGGACATGGTGATCCTGCCCGCGCTGTTCGCGCGGCGGCTGGCCGAGGCCGGGCTGGGCGCCGGGGCCGATCAGGGCTTCGGCCTGTGGGCCTTCGCCTCGAAATTCACGCTGGCCTTCGCGGCCGTGACCCTTCTGCCCGTGCTGGAACGCGCGGGTTTCTCCAGCGCCGGCCCCAATCCCGAGGCCGCGCTTGTCACCCTGGGCGCGCTTTACGCGCTTTTGCCCTGTGCCTTGAAACTGGTGGCCGCGGCGCTGCTCGCGGCGACCCCGATCCGGGAGGATTGAGATGACAACGGCCCTGACCCTCGCCCTTGGCGCCGCGCTGGCCTTCGCGCTGACGGCGCTGCGCGGCTACTACCTGGGCTTCGCCGGCCAGAAACCGTCCGACTACACCGACAAGGGCCCGGCCTTCGACATCCGGCGCGAGTTGCAGGGCCCGATCCTGTGCGAAGGCGTGATCTTCGGCCCCACGGGGCGCGTGACCTCGCGATTCGTGGCCGACATGGATGCGCGCTGGGAAGGCAACACCTGCCGGATGACCGAGGATTTCCGCTATGACAGCGGCGCGACGCAGGCGCGGGAATGGAACCTGACGCTGGGCAACGACGGCGCGATCCGCGCCGAGGCGCCCGATCTGGAGGGCACCGGCGCCGGCCGGCAGGAGGGCGGATCGGTGGTGCTGCGCTACCGGATCCGGCTGCCCGAGGATGCCGGCGGGCATGTCCTGTCGGTCACCGACTGGATGTATCTCGCCCCGAACGGCACGATCGTGAACCGCAGCCAGTTCCGCAAGTTCGGCATCAAGGTGGCCGAGCTGGTGGCGACGATGCGCCGGGTTCCGGCGTGAGGGACTGGGCCGGCAAACGCTACTGGCTGGTCGGCGCCTCGGAAGGGCTGGGCCGGGCGCTGGCGGAACGGATGTCGGCCGCCGGGGCCGAGCTGATCCTGTCGGCCCGCAATGCCGGGCGGCTGGCGGACCTGGCCGCCGCCCTGCCCGGCCCGGCGCGGGCCGTGGCGGTGGACGTGGCCGATGCGGATTCGGTCGGCCGGGCGGCGGAGGCGGCGGGGGAGGTCGACGGCCTCGTCTGGCTCGCCGGGGTCTACTGGCCGATGCGCTCGCAGGACTGGAACGCCGACCAGGTGGCGGCGATGTGCGACATCAACTTCACCGGCGCGGCGCGGGTGCTGGGCCATGTGGTGCCCGACATGGTGGCGCGCGACCGTGGCCATATCGTGCTGACCGGCTCGCTGTCGGGGTTTCGCGGCCTGCCCGGCGCGGTGGGCTATGGCGCGTCGAAGGCCGCGGTGATGTCGCTGGCCGAGACGATGCATGCCGACCTGCGCAAGACCGGGGTTGCGGTGCAGCTTGCCAACCCCGGCTTCATCCGCACCCGGCTGACCGACAAGAACGACTTCGCCATGCCGTTCCTGATGGAACCGGGCCAGGCCGCGGACCGGATGTTCGCCCACATGAACACCGGCCGTTTCGCCGCGAATTTCCCGCGCGGCTTCGGCGCGGTGTTCCGGCTGAGCCAGTTCCTGCCCGACTGGGCCTATTTCCGGCTGTTTTCCTGACCCGCCGGTTCCGCTTGCGCTGCCGCCCGGTTGCGCGGAAACTGGCGGGGAAGAGGAGAACGCCATGCTTCAGATCAGCCCCGCCAAGGTCGCCCAGGTCATCATCCGCGCCCGCGAGATCGATGCCAAGGTCGGCACATGGGACAATGCCGGCGACGATGCCGATGCCGAGTCGATCCTCGAGGCGCGGGCCGGCGACGCGACCGAGGCGGAGTTGCGCGCCTTCATCGACGGGCTGAACGACGACGAACAGACCAGCCTCGTGGCGCTGATGTGGATCGGCCGGGACACCTACGGCGCCGACGAACTGGCAGAGGCGATCGACACCGCGCGGATGGAAAAGACCGGCCCGACGGCGCGCTACCTTCTGGGCGTGCCGCTGTTGTCCGACTACCTCGAGGCCGGGCTGGAGGCGCTGGGCATTTCCGTCGAGGATGCCGAGGACGAGATCCTGAAATCGGTCTGACCCGGGCGGCGCGGCCCGGCGGCCGCGCCCTAAGCGCCTGCGGCTCAGCCCTTCAGGTGATCGACCCGTTCCAGATGCTGCGCCAGGTGCCCGACCTCGTCGAGCCAGCGCGCCACCAGCTTCGGATCGTGCGGTGCGGGATGCACGCCCACGGGCATCTCGCGGTCCAGCACCGCTTCCACCGCCAGCGCCACCGGGATCGACACCAGCCGGGCCATCGCGGTGCCGCGCATGTCGCCCCAGGCATCCATCGCCCAGGTCCGGTGCCAGACCGGCCTGCCGTCACGCTCGGCCTTGAGCGAGACGAAGAGCACGACGCGGTCGGGGTCGTCCTCGGCCGGGCCATAGGCGTTGTCGCGCCAGAAGCCCTCGGACATCTCGCGCAGCCGCGCCTCGCCCGCCGCGCCGGTGAGGGTTTCGATCTCGGCGAAGACATCGGCCCAGGCCTCGGCCCAGCCATTGAGCCGCAGCGTGCCGCGCACGAAGTCCCGCACCTTCCAGGCCGGATCGAAACGATAGTCCGCCATGAACGGCAGGCTGTCGCGGTTCGGGTAGACCTCGAACGTCTCGGGCTGCGGAAGCGGCGCGGAATAGGCGCTGATCGCGTCCCATGGCCGGGTCACCCGCAACTCGGAGAAATCCTTGAGCGAGCGCGAGGGCGAGCGCAGCGCCTTCAGCACGCCCAGCGGCGACCACGAGAACTTGTAGCGGAACGGGTTCGGGTTCTTCGGGATGCCGCCGCAATACGAGGTGAAGGAGATCACGTTGTCCGGCGCATAGGCCGGGCTGGCGCGGTAGGCCGCGACGAGGTCATGCGCCATCAGGTGGTCGATCCCCGGGTCCAGCCCGACCTCGTTGACCAGCACCACGCCGGCCGCGCGCGCGGCCTCGTCAAGCGCGCGCATCTCGGGCGCGATGTAGGAGGAAGAGACGAAATGCGCGCCCTTCGCGATGCAAAGCTCCGCCAGCGGCACGTGGTGATCGCCCGGCAGCATCGACACGACCACGTCGCTTTTCGCGAGAACGGCCGCCAGCGCCTCCATCCCGAAGGGCCGGATGTCATCGGTGATGTCGCCCACCGCTTCGCGCGCCTTGTCGACCGTGCGGTTCCACACGGTGACGGGCCGTCCCGCCGCGATCAGCCGGCGCAGGCCGGGAATGGCCGACAGGCCGGTGCCACACCAATGGATCGTCATCGTTCTCTCCTTCAGACTTCGGCGACATGCCGGTCGAATTCCGCCTTCGCCCGGCCCCAGACGCCCGCGTCGAGCGCACCCAGGGCCAGGAGCGAGGGCAGAAGCTGCGCGGCATAGTCCTGCGAGCTTTCGACCGGCAGGAGCGAGGGCAGGTTGTCGATCGCGGTGACGTCGAGCGGCGGGTCATGCGCCACGCGCAGCGCCGGTTCCGCCCAGTCGGTCACCCGGTCATAGACCTTGATCGGCGAGAAATCGGAGGTCGGATCGCAGGCGATATCGCCGATCACGGTCAGCCTGCGCGGCGCGGTCGCGGCCCCGGCGGGCACGAAGACCGGGCAGCCGGGCCGCGCGAGGATGCAGTTGAGGAAGATATCGTGGTCCAGCACCTCGGGGAACGGGCCGCCATGAGCGGTTTCGGCGATGTCCCATTTCGTCACGGCGACGTCCATCGCCGCGCACAGGTCCGCCGCGCCGGTGCCGACACGGCCCAGCGCGCCGATCACGATGGCGCGGGGCCGGGCGGCGCCGGTGGCGTCCAGTTCCGCTGTGAGATCGTGCAGCAGCGCGTCCTTGCCCGGATATTTCGCGACCGGGCCGCAGAGCCCGCCCGTCTGCTGCGCGGCCCAGCATTTCAGCGCCACGGCGGCGCCGGCGAAGCCCGCCCAGTAGCCGAAGGCGGCGACGCGGCGGCCGGCCCCGTCGACGAGGTATTCGAGGTCGTAAAGCGTGCCGCCGCCGGCCCTGAAGCGTTGCAGTAGCACGCGGCCGGCGGGCTGGCCCTTGTAGGCATGGCCGAACATGATGTGGCGATGGGTCAGCGGCGTGCCGTCCTCGGGCAGTTCCTTGAGGCCGAAGACGATGGCGTCGGCCGGTGCGGCGGGCCACGAGTTTTCGGGCGCGATGGCGCAGCCCGCCTCGCGGTAGCCCTCGATCGGGATCGCGCGGCTGCGGCTTTCCTCGACCGTCACGGCGAGGCCCGCCTCGATCAGCGCGCGCGCGCCCTCGGGGGTCAGCCCCACCCGTTCCTCGTTCGGCCGCTGTTCGGCCCGGACCCACAGATGCGTCATGTCATTCTCCGGTCTGGCGGCGGGCACTCAACCAGATGGCGCGGGCGAGGGGAAGGGGCGGCGGAAACCGGGGCGACAGCCGCCGAGGTCTTCGCCCGTGCCGCGTTGCGCCATGCTCACGGCGAACGGCATGGAACCGGCTTCACCCCCAGGCCACGTCGCCCAGAAAGATATAGCCCGCGCCGTAGATCGTCTTGATCAGGCGCGGGTTCTTCGGATCCTCGCCCAGCTTGGTCCTGAGCCGCGAGATCCGCACGTCCATCGCCCGGTCGAAGCTGTCGCCCGCCGCGCCGCCCAGCGCCTCCTGCATCTGCGCGCGCGAGATCAGCCGCTTCGGGCTGTCGAGGAACAGCCGCAGCACCTCGCCCTCGGCATGGGAAAACGGCACCTGCCGGCCCGTCGCATCCTCCAGCACGTAACGGTCGAAATGCGCGGTCCAGCCGGCGAAGCGCGCGGTCGCGCCGGCGCGATCCTCCTTCGCGCCGCCCTTGCGCAGCCGGGCGCGGACGCGGGCCACCACCTCGGCCGGGTCGAAGGGCTTGATGATGTAGTCGTCGGCGCCCAGTTCCAGCCCGGTCACCCGGTCCTGCACCTGCGCGCGGCCCGACACGATGATGATCGCCGCGCCGGATTCCAGCGCCAGCCGGTGCACCAGCGCCAGCCCGTCGCGATCCGGCAGGCCGAGATCGACGAGGCAGACATCGGGCGGGTTGCGTTTCAGCCCGGCCTCGAATTCCGTGGCGCGGCCGTAGCCGGCGGTGCGGAACCCGGCCTCTTCCAGCGTATCGACCAGCAGCCGGCGAATCTCCGGCTCGTCGTCGAGGATGGCGACCAGCGGCGCGGTCACGTCGCGCCCCCGATATCGAGAAAGGCGGCGAGGTCGGCCTCGCCGAACGGCTTGCTGATCACCGGCAGCCCGCCGGCCTCGGCGCGCCGGCGGTCGCCCGGCGGCAGCGAGGTCATCAGCCGCACCGGCGCCGCGACGCCGCGTTCGGCCAGCGCGCGGGCCAGGGCGACGCCGTCGGTTTCGCCGGGCAGGCCGATGTCGGACAGCACCAGCCCGATGCCGGGCAGGTCGACAAGGCCCAGCGCCTCGTCGGCGCTGGCGGCCTCGATCACCGTGTGGCCGAGCCGGCGCAGCATCTCGCGCACGTCGGTGCGAATCTCGTCGGTATCCTCGACGAGCAGGACAAGCCGGGGGTCCGCCGGCCGTTCGGCCGGACGCAACGGCAGCCGCAGCCGCACCCGCGCCCCGCCCTCGTGCCGGTTCGCCAGTTTCACCGTGCCGCCCGACAGCCGCGCCTGGTCGTAGACCATCGACAGGCCAAGCCCCGATCCGGCGCCGCCCTTGGTGGTGAAGAACGGATCGAGCGCCTGGTCGAGCGCGGCCTCGGAAAAGCCGGGCCCGGTATCGTCGACCGTGATCTCCACCCAGGTGTCGCGCACCGGCCGCGCGGTCAGCGCGATCCGGCCCGGCGCCGCGCCGATCGCGTCCTTGGCGTTCAGGATCAGGTTCAGCAGGCTGTCCTGCAACGATCCGGCATCCAGCATCAGCGGCGCCTCCAGCGCCTCCTGCCGGATCGTCAGTTCGATCCCGTCGGGCAGGGTGGGCGCGGCCAGCGCGCGCAGCCCGGCCAGCACCTCGCCGATCGGCACCGGCGCCGGGCGCACCTCGCGCGGGCCCGAGATTGTCGCGATCCGGTCCAGCAGCACGCCGCCGCGGCGCGCGGCGGCCAGCGTCGCCTCGGCCATCTCGCGCACGTCCTGCGGCAGGTCGCCGTTGCGCAGAACCCGGCCCTGAAGGCCGAGGATGATGGTCAGCAGGTTCGAGAAATCATGCGCGAGGCCGGAGGTCAGCTGCGCGGCCAGTTCGCGCTTGGCAGTCTGGGTCAGCGCCGCGCGGGCCTGCGCCTCGGCCGTGACATCGGCCGACAGGATGTAGACGCCGGCCACCGGCCCCTCGCCCACCCGGTCGGGCGTCAGCGCGATGCGGATGCGCCGGCCGGAGGGATCGTGGGTGATCTCGAACACGTTGGCCTCGCCGGCCAGCGCCTGCCGCAGCCAGGGTTCGATCCGCGCGAAGGTTTCCGCCCCCAGCGCCTGCGAGACCGGCACGCCGAGGATGTCCGACAGGCTGCCCGGCATCACCGTCGACAGCCGGCGGTTGGAGAAGGTGTAGCGCAGGCCGGGATCGACATGGGCGATATGGGCCGGGGTCATTTCCGTCACCAGCCGGGTGCGGGCCTCGATCTCGGTCAGTTCGCGCTTGGCTTCCTCCAGCGCGGCATTGGTCGCGGCCAGTTCCCGGTTGGCCTGCGCCAGCCGTTCGGTATGGGCCAGAAGCTGGTCGGACAGTTCGGCGGAGCGGGCGCGCAACAACGCCTCCTGCCGTTTCATCGCGGTGATGTCGGTATAGACGGTGACCCAGCCGCCCTGCGGCAGCGGCGCCCCCTCGACCGAGATCGTGCGCCCGTCGGGGCGCTGGCGTTCCATGTAATGCGGGCGGAAGGCGCGGGCCTGGTCGACGCGGGCCCGCACCGCGGCCTCCGGGTCGTCGACCGGGCCGTATTCGCCGCGGTTGACGAGAAACCGGATCGTGTCCTCGAAGGCCGCGCCGGGGGTGACGAGGCGTTCGGGCAGGTCGAACATCTCCTGGAACGGGCGGTTGCACAGCGCGAGCTTCAGGTCGCGGTCGTAGATCGACAGCGCCTGCTGGATCAGGTTCAGCCCCGCCCGCATCAGCTTGGCGGTCGTCTCGTCGGCCTGCATCCGGTCCTCCCCCTCGCATCGGTACACCCGGCCC
>Ga0180429_10002543_pt1 | contig 14964 bp, 12 predicted proteins | sample SS_ome_FD_132428 | JGI IMG/M metagenome (GOLD analysis project Ga0180429, IMG submission 132428) | Hypersaline lake sediment archaeal communities from the Salton Sea, California, USA - SS_1_S_1 metaG | ecosystem: Environmental > Aquatic > Non-marine Saline and Alkaline > Hypersaline > Sediment ...
GGAAGGCATCGCCGGCGCCCACCGTGTCGACGGCCTCGATCGGCGTCGCCTCCTGGTGCGAGACTGCGCGGCCGGGCTCGGCAAAGTACGCCCCCTCCTCGCCGGCCGTAACCACCGCCGGCCGGCCGAAGTCGGCCACCAGCCGGGCCGTCAGCGCCGCCGCCGAAAGACCTGGGTAGAGGGTGGACATGGCCGCGCGATTGGGCATCACCACGTCGGCAACGCCCAGGATGGCCTCGACGTCGGCGCGCGATCCCCGGCACTGGACCACGGGGTCCAGGTCCACGTCGACGACGACCCGCGCTCCCTTCGCCGCGCAGACCTCGGCCAGGGACCGGCACGTCTCGAGCGGGATCTCGCCGAGCTCCACCATCAGGACGTCGCCGGCCTGGACCAGGCCTGCGAGCTGCGCCGTGTCCTCGCCGCCGATAGCGGCCAGGCTGTTGGGCAGCAGGAAGCCTCCCACGCGGCGCCGCTTCTCGCCGGCGTACACCGCCACGTTGAAGGGCGAGCAGGCGTCCGGGTCGACGATGACGCCGCCGCAGTCCACTCCCTCCGCCTCCAGCTCCCGCACGATGGTCCGGCCCACCCAGTCGGCGCCGATCTTGCCCAGCCATCGGGCCCTGCCTCCCAGGCGACAGACCTGGACCAGGAAGTTGGCCACGGCGCCGCCGCCCAGAAGCGTCACGGTCTGGCCCAGCAGCTTGTCGCGGTAGTCGGGTCCCAGGTCGGCGGTCTGCACGCGAAAGTCCACGGCCGCCGATCCGAACCCGTGTATGACGGGCCCGTCCGACCGGTCGACGTCGCCATCGTGCACTGCGGTATCAGCCATCGGCGCCCTCTGGGTCGGGCCCGCCGAAAAAACCCTCCGCCGCCTCGCGCAGGGCGATCAGATTGGCGAGCTGGGCGCTCCGCGGCACCACACACCCCGAGCCCAACACGAACCCGACAGGCCCCGCCTGTTCCATGCAGCGCTCCGCCTCCTCCCGGATCTCCTCCGGCGTCGACTCCGCGAATGAGAGGGTGTGGACGCCACCCATCAGCGAGACCGCGTTCCCCACGCGTTGCCGCACCTGGGCCGGGGTGAATCCCCCCAGGGGGTCGAGCGGCCCGATGCAGTCCAGCCCCGTGTCCACCAGGTCCTCGGCGATCGGCAGAATATCGCCGCAGATGTGGCAGTACACGCGGGCCTCCGGGCAGTATCCGTGCACCTCGTCGCAGAACGCCTTCATTCGCGGCGCCACGAACTCCCGCCAGTGCGGCGGCGACATGACGCTCATGTTCCCCACCGAGTCGTTCAGCCGCAGGATGCGGACGCCGCGATCCAGGTTGAAGCGGGCCTTCTCCACGGCGATGGCCACGCCGCGGTCCATGATGCGGTGCACCAGCTCCGGGGCGTCGACCAGGTCCAGCATGGCCTGGTTCATGCCGCGGAGACAGACCAGGAAGGCCATGGTGGCCGATGAGCAGTCTCCGAGGGTGGCGATGTCCTCACCCAACTCTGTGGCGACGCGGGCGTGCCGCTCGCCCCAGCCGAGCTCTTCGTAGTAGGACTTGTCCGGCGCCGCGATCCGGTCCGCGTCGGCCAGGTCAATCACGATGGGGCTGTCGGCGGTCCAGAAATGGTGGTGAGCCATGAAGTAGGGATCTTCGACGTCGTAGATCGAGGCGTTGGTCAGGTGCGTCTGCAGACCCCCCTCCATGTCAATCTCGCCGAGGACGTCGCCCGACCCGTCGACCTCGAAGACCTGCCCTCCCTGCTCCCGCACCAAGCGGGCCGGGAAGTGAAAGAGCCGCACCGCATCCACCTGGCACAGCCGGCCCGACTCGGCAATGACCCGCAGCGCCACCAGGGGATCGGCGATTACGTCGACCAGGCTCCTCCCCGTCAGCCGTGCCCCCAGGTCCACCCAGATCTTGGGCACCACGGGGACGCGATCCGGCTGCCCGCCGTCAACGGCCCGGTACACCCTTTCTCGCGCGTTCACCCCGTCCTCCCTCGCCTCATTGGGTGTCCCTACAGCGCCACCATGGACCGGATCCGGTCCATCTCCACTCCGCTCACCGGGGCATCGTCGCTCTCCCGACAATGAGTCCCCGCGATGAGACCGCGCTCGGCCCACACGCGTTTGACCAGCCAGCGGAAGCTCTGGTGCCGGTTGAGTTGCTCCCAGTTGGTGGAGACCTGCCGCTGCAGCCGCATGGCCGCGGCCAGTTCGTGAGACTCGAAGTGGCGCGTGATCTGGACCAGCAGCGCCGCATACAGATTCAGCCCGCCGCCGATGATACCGGCGCTGCCGCAGACCAGAGAGGGCAAGTGCAGCATCTCGACGCCCTGGAACACGGAGATCTCCTCGCCCGCTTCGGCGCACATGGCGGCGAAGACCTCCATGTCGCGCGAACTGTCCTTGAGGCCGGCGAAACTGGGAATCCGCAAGAGCGCCTCGATCCGCTCCAGGCTCGGCTTCTGCTCCTTCTCCATCGGGCTCCAGTAGACCATCAGCGGCAGCCCGCATTCCTGGAGCGGGGCAAAGTGCTCGTACAGCGCCTCGGGAACCGGGTCGATGGAGCCTGGCACCACTGCCGCGATCGCGTCCAGACCGGCCCGGGATGCGGCGGCGGCAAAGCGCGTCATCTCCTGGCGGTCCGCACCGCCCACATTTGCTGCGATGAGCTTGCCCTTGCGGTCGGCCTGCCCCAGGGCCTCGATCACCTGGATCCGCTCGGCCGGGCTTAGACGCGTGTACTCGCCCGTGGCGCCAATGGCGAACAGCCCGTCCACCGAGTCGGCGTCGAGCAGGTGCTCGGCGAGCCCCGTGACCCCCGCCACGTCCACGCCGTCCGCCTCGAACAGCGGCGTCACCATGGGCACCAGCACCCCCTGCAGTTGCATCATGCGCCGCACGTCAATCTCCTTGGCCGATCGCCATTATGCCACCTTCGCCGGGGCCCGCCGGCGCACCCCCTCATCCTGGACAGGACCGCCGTTTGTGGCGTAGAACATACGGTGCGCACGAGATCGTGTCGGGGCCTGCTGAGACATTTCTATCCCATACCCGAATTGAGGAGAGCACCATGCAGGTGGAGGAGGTGCGGCTGGCGTACTTCTCGCCAACCCAGACGACGAAGAAGGTGGTGCAGGCTGTAGCTCGAGGCGCGGGAGGGCGCCCGATCGACGATGACCTGACGCTCCCCGAGGCGAAGACGCGGGCCATTGCGCCTGTGGACGAGGGCCTCGCGGTACTGGGCGCGCCCGTGTATGGCGGCCGGATCCCCCAGGACGCGGCCCTGCGCCTGCGGCGCCTTCAGGGCAACCAGACGCCGGCGGTGGTGGTGGTCGTGTACGGCAACCGCGAGTACGACGACGCCCTGCTGGAGCTGTGCGACCTGGCCGTAGAGCGAGGCTTCCGCCCGGTGGCCGCCGGCGCCTTCATCGGCGAGCATTCTTTCCACCGCGACGAGACGCCCATTGCCGGTGGCCGCCCGGACGGCGCCGACCTGGCCCTCGCCGAAAGGCTGGGCGCCCAAACGGGCTCCATGCTGGCCGCCGCCGGCGCCGTCGAGGATCTGTCCCTGGTCCAAGTTCCAGGGAACCACCCGTACAGAGACGGCGGCAAGCCCCTGGGCCTGGCGCCGGAAACCATCGCGGAGCAGTGCGGCGCCTGCGGGTCCTGCGTTGAGGTGTGCCCCACCGCCGCCATCACCGTGGACGAGGTGGCCCAGACCGAGGCGGGCCTGTGCATCATGTGCTGCGCCTGCGTGCGCGCCTGCCCCCGCGACGCGCGCGCAGTGCGCGCCGAGCGCGTCCTCCAGGGGGCCGCGCGGCTCAGCACCACCTGCGCTGAGCCCAAGCAACCCGTGGTCTTCGGGGTGCCCACCGCCGCGGGCTGACGCCCGCCCCGTACTCCTCAGGCGCCCCAGTACTCGGCCAGCTTGTCGTTGCGGGCCACGGGGAAGTCTGCGGCCTCGGAGCGCGACTCCAGGTACTCGGCCACCGAGGTGGCCCGCGCCCAGGCGTGGTACTCCTCGGCGGCCAGCACCGCCTCGGCGTAGCAGGCGAACTCGTGGTACCCGTCGCCGCGGTCGCAGTTCTTCGGCACCATGCCGGGCGTGTCGTACTCCCGGATGTCGAGAACCGTCTCCATGGTGGGCGCGAAGCGGAAGACCTTGGTGATGTGGGGGAAGGCGATGGCGAAGCCCACGCCCTCGTGCCCCACCTCCGCAAAGGTCCTCTCGAACTCGTCTCTCGTCAGGGCACAGTGCTCCCACTCGTACAGCTCCGGGCGGTCGCGCCCCACGATCGAGACGTAGTAGATCTTGAAGGCCGACTTGCCGTCGGGCATGGTCAGCGTACTGACGCGACTGGTGATGGCGTGATAGGTGCGGCACGCGGCGATCTGCATGGTCATTCTCCTTGCCTGTGGTGACCCGGACCTGTGTGGCCCTCACAGAACGGAGCCAGAGCTTCTTAGGAAGTGGGCGTCCGGATGCACGCGTCCTCTCAGGAATAGGCCGGGCGACAGCCCGGGGGGAAGCTTGACACAGATCGCTCTCCCCGGCAAGGTATGATATTCGCCGGCGCGTCCGCGCCGGCCCCGCGAACACTTTCGCGCCTCACCCTCTGGACCCCGCGTTCTCGGCCGGGCCCGCAACCCTGGGTATGGACACCGTGAAAGACATCAGGATCGGCATTCTTGGATTCGGCACTGTCGGCGCCGGCGTAGTCGAGGGCCTCCAGCGCAATGGGGCCCTCATAGCCCAACGCACCGGCATCAACCCGGTCGTGACCCGAATCGCCGACCTGGATACCAGCTCGGACCGCGGCGTCTCCGTCCCCAGCGAGATGCTCACCACCGACGCCATGAACGTGATCGCCGACGACCAGATCGACCTGGTCGTCGAACTCGTCGGCGGCACCACCGTGGCCCGCACCTTCACCCTCGAGGCCCTGCGCCTCGGCAAGCCCGTCATCACGGCCAACAAGGCCCTGCTGGCCGATTGCGGGGCGGAGATCTACCGCGCCGCCCAGCAGAGCGACACCGGCATCTACTACGAAGGGTCCGTGGGCGGCGGCATCCCCATCCTGCGCTCGCAGCGGGATGGGCTGGTGGGCAACCGGATCGAGAGCATCTACGGCATCCTCAACGGCACCTGCAACTACATCCTCACACGCATGGAGCGCGAGGGGATACCCTTTGACACGGTCCTCGACGAGGCCCAGAGGCTGGGCTACGCCGAGACGCCGCCCGACCTGGACATCGATGGCATCGACAGCGCCCACAAGGCCGTGATCCTGGCATCCATGGCGTACGGGGCCCCGGTGCCCATGTCCGCCTGTCCCACCCGGGGCATCCGCGGCCTCTCCATCCAGGAGATAGTCAACGCCGACGAGTTGGGGTACCGCATCAAGCTGCTGGCCGTGATCCGCAATATCGGCGACGGCGTGGAGCTGTCCGTGGAGCCAACCCTCGTGCCCACAGACCACATGATCGCCTCGGTGGGCGATGTCTTCAACGCCATGTTCGTGAAGGGCGACATCGTCGGCGACACCATGTACTACGGCCGCGGCGCTGGTCGCCAGCCCACCGGCAGTGCCGTGATCGGCGACATCATGGAGGCGGCGGCCGACCTGTTCGGCTGCGGCGGGGTCCCCGTCAGTGTCAAGATGATGCTGCAGCGCGACGCGCTGCAGTACTGCCCGCCGGCGACCATCGAGAAGCGCTGCTATGTCCGCCTGACCCTGCTGGACAAGCCCGGTTCGCTGGGCCAGGTCATGGACATCTTCGGCCACGACAACATCAGCATCGCCTCGGTGGTGCAGAAGGAGCGCCACGAGGAGGGGTACGCGCCGGTAGTGGTATTGACCCACAGTGCCCGCGAGGCCGACTTCGCCGCAGCCATGGAGCAGATCTCCCGCCTCGACGTCAACGGCGCCGACCCCGTGCGCCTGCGTCTGGAAGACTTCGAGTAGCCCGCTCAGCCGGCCATGTGCCGGTCGGCGAAATCCATCCAGCAATCCCAGTCATAGGGTGTCACGTCGTGCCCGCCCCGACGGATGTGATACCCGATGCGGCTGGTCACGGGCTCCTCGAGGCCCGGCATCTCCGTCACGGCCATCCCGTCCGTCCCCAGCAGGCGGTACACCGGGTCCGCGTGTCGGGCCCCCAGGAACTCGCCGCGGGGGTCGGCCCACCGGTCGTCCTCGGCGCTGGTCACATACACGGGCCGCGGCGCGCTGAGGGCAATCAGCATGTGCTGGTCCACGGGCAGGTCGGCCTCCCGCTCACCATAGGCCGCGAAGTTGCCGCAGAACCAGTGTGGGAACGACGCAGTGATGCGCCCGACGGTCTCGCCGAAGCAGCGGCGCGAGAGGGCGGCTCCGCCGCAGCCCGAGCCGTTGGAGATGACCAGGGCGAAGCGCTCATCCTGGGCGCCCGCCCACAGGGCCGTCTTGCCCAGGCGGGAGTGCCCCATCACCGCGACCCGTCCGGCGTCGATATCGTCATCCGTCTCGAAGTAGTCCAGGGCGCGGCTCAGTCCCCACGCCCAGGCCCCGATGGTGCCCCACTGGTCCGGGGCGGGCCGTGTCTGCCCGGCTTCGTAGAAGAGGGGGTGGACGCCGTTCTGGAAGCCGTCGTCGTAGTCCGGGTCCAGGTCGCCGCAGTAGATGGTGGCCAGCCCGTACCCGCGCGCTGTGATCCGGTCCACGGACCAGCGGCTGGACGAGGTGCCGCGCGACGCCTCCGTGGCGCGGTGATCGACGATGCCCCGCTCTTCGGCGGCGCGCATCCAGGCCGTGGACAGGTGGATGCCGGGATCGGGCTGAACGCTGTGGTTGCCGAAAAAGTTGAGCCCCACGAAGATCGGCGCCGGGCCGCGCCGCTCAGCCGGCAGATACATGAGGATGTGCATCGCCGGGGAGCCGGCGGCGCCGAAGGACACGGTGACCTGGCGCCGGATGGCGGCACCGTCCAGCGCCGCTTCGTCCGGCCCCGATCGGGTCGCGGCGATCCCCTCGAGCACGCGCCTGGGCGTGCGTCCGTACACCTGATCCTCGAATAGACCCATGATCTCGGCTCGCCGGCGAGCCGTCCACATCGCCGCGTCGGTCACGGCCGTGCCGTCTTCACAGATCAGGGGATCGGGTAGCTCGTACTGGGGCACGAGGCCCTCGTCGTAGTTCGCTTCGGCCACGGGTGGCTGTCTCCTTGGCAAGGGTGTTGGGCCCGGTGAGTCCCGGGCTCAGAACTGAATCCTGTACCGGTACGCGTCCGCCGTCCACCGCTGGTCTGGCTCCGCGTGCGTCCAGTGGCGCGTCAGGAAGATCTCCAGGTCCTGCGTCTCCCGGTTCTCGAAGGGCTTGCCCCACAGGCCCATGGTGAGCGCCTCGGTGGCCGGGTCGCGATCGTCAATGACGGTTACAGTGTCCTTCCTGATCGCCGCCAGGCCCTCGTCGATCTCGCCGATCACCAGCGGGTAGCGCGGCCCGTTCCCACTTGGCGGCGTCTCCGTGATATTGCCGACGAAATAGAGCTTCCCCGTGCGCGCGCTGCGGATGGTGGCCGGCATGCTGCAGGGCGAGTAGAACTGCTCGCCCGTGTCGTACCGCAGATCGGTCACCGGGGCCCAGGTCAGGCCGCCGTCACGCGACACGGTCATCCACTTGCGACCCGGGCACTCGAGCGGATCGAGGCCCACATTTGAGCCGCGGGCGATCAGCAGAATGTCGCCGCTGCTCAGCTGGCTCACAGCCGTCTCCACCAGACCCCGGGTGGACACGCGCCGCGGCACCCAGGCGAACTCCGAGGCCTGCCAGTCGTAGTCGGAACGGCCGGCGTTCCAGCGCCCCACCAGGTTGAGCAGGCCGCCGACGCAGCCGGGCCGCATGGCATTGGGGAAGTGCTCGGGCACCTTCTCGTCCTCCCCGTCGCGGTACTCGACTGCCGCGGTCACCGAGACGAGCACGGTGCCGTTGGGCAACACTTCGATGCCGTTGTAGTACATCTCATTGTGAGCCAGGAAGTCGGGGTCGTCCCAACGATCCTCGCCAAAGTCATGGCCCGGCTCGAACCGCAGCATCCGGGGCGTATCCCACGTGCGGCCGTCGTCGCCCGACAGCTGGTAGAAGACGTGGTCGTGGAACAGCTTCCGGCCATCGTCGGCAAACAGCCCTGTCTTCACCGGATCGCCGCGCACCAGCCGCTGGAAACGCGTCTGGATCACCTGGCCGCAAACCGGGTCGAAGCGATTGTCCTGCTCCGACTCCTCCCGCACCAACTCGCCCTGTTGGGGGTACTCCTGGTGCACCATTTCCCAGTCCGACCAAGTGCGGCCGTTGTCCTCACTGAACCTGCGGCGCACCGTGTTGGCCCAGTCGCTGGTGCTGGTCTGCGAGCGCACCTCGACCATGCGAACCCCGCGCCCCAGGTAGTGCCGGTGTACGTGGGCGGCCACGTTGGGGGCCGGCGAGGGCGAGATGACCTCTTTGACGACGGTACAGATCGGTGGCATGGCCAACTCATCCTCTCTGGGTGGCGCGGTCTCTGACCGCCCCTGGACGGCGGTCGCGGTCCGGCGATTCCTGCCCGGCGCCCCGGCGACGTCGGCGCCCGGGTCAGAATGGCACGGGCACCTCGAACTCCAGCCAGGCCTCGCTCACAGGGTGGTGGAAGGCCAGGCTGGCGCTGTGCAACATGAGACGCTCGCCCGGCGTGCCGTACAGGCGGTCGCCGACGATGGGACGCCCCAGACCCTCCGGATGGGCCGCGTGGACGCGCAACTGGTGGGTGCGTCCCGTCCGGGGCACAAAGCGCAGCCGCGTCCAGGTGTCGCCGCGCTCCAGCACCTCCCAATCGGTGATCCCCAGCTTGCCGTGAACGGGGTCCAGAATCTGCCGCGGCCGGTCGTCCAGATCCACGCGGAAGGCCAGCTCGATGTGCCCCGCCTCCGCCTCGACCACACCCTCCACCAGGGCCTCGTAGGTCTTGTGCACCCGGCGCTGCTCAAACTGCAGCGACAGGTGCCGGTGCGCCTCCGGGGTGAGCCCCAGGACCATCAGCCCCGACGTCTCCATGTCCAGCCGGTGCGCGGCCAGTGACCCGCGCGCCTCGGGGTAGAGCTCGCGCACCCGGGCCACGACGCAGTCCTGCAGATCCGGACCCCGCCCCGGCACCGCGAGGAAGTCCGCCATCTTCTCGACGACGACAAAGCTGTCCTCCCGGTGCAGGATGGACAGCGGCCGATGGCGCAGATCGGGCGGGCGAAATCTCACCGGGACCTCACAACGACCTCACGCGAGCCGCCTCGACACCGCGCAGCATGAAACCCAGAATCGGGTAGCACTTCTCGCGACAGGAGCTGTAGTACACTCCCTCGGTGCGCGGGTGGACCTCGGAGGGGGAACCCCACCAGAACTCGACCATACCGAGTGGGGCGAGTCTGCGGCGGCAGGCCGCCTGCAGGAGTTTCGGCGCACAGCAGTCGCCCATGCCCGTGGGCGGTCGCTCGCCCGGCCGGGCAACGTCGCTGAGCGGCAGCACCTCGCCCAGGGGGTTCTCGAAGCGGTACGCGGCGTGGATGCGGTCGGTCAGGGCCCGCGACAGCTGGCCCCGCTCTATCTTGAGGGTCTCTATCTGCCGGCGGATCGACCGGCTCGTGGGGAACCGGCCGAGGTCCTCCATCTGTCGCTCGATCTGGGCCACCTGCGCCTCGGTAGCCGCCCGCTCGGCCGCGTACGCTGCTGCGTCGCCACAGGACGGCACCCAGCCGTCGGGCGTTTCCCACGTGAGCCACTCGCCGGAGAAAGCCCGCAGCGTGCCGAGGTGGCCCTCCCGGTCGCGGCACACCATCACGCCGAACATCTTGCCGGCCGCCGGCTCGCCTAGGTGTCGTGTGCTGAATCCCGACGCGGCCTCCCGCCGCGCATCCAGATAGGCGCGCAGGTGCTCGGCCTCGGCCACGGCGGTCGGCGTAGGTGCGATGACCAGCTCCTGATCAGTCCCCGGGCAGCGCCCCCCGTACCACACGTCGGGGACGTCGACGCAGCCGGCCGGGTCGGCCGCCAGGGGGTGCATGGGCGGGCTCACCGGGCCGCGCTCCCCCGCCTCGTCGCCACACCTTTCCCCATTGGCTCGATCTCCCGCCGTTTCTGCGCGCCCCGCGATGGCCCATAATATGGCCCCTGGCCCGGTCCGCCGGAAACGGGGCCCGCGGACCGGGTCCCCCGGGAGAGCCGCCTGACACGCCGGCGCCGATTGACCTCGCGCCCCCGTCTGCCTATAGGTTCAGGCGCCAAACCACCTCGACGCACTCACCCCCTGAGAGGAGAACGCCATGCCCAAGGTCGCGATGATCGGAGCCGGCAGTCTCGTCTTCTGCAAGACCCTGGTAGCCGACATGCTGGCCACGCCGGCGCTGCAGGAGAGCCACATATGCCTGATGAACCGGACCAAGCCCAAACTCGACCAGATCGAGGACTTTGTCAGGCGCATGGTGCAGGACAACGGGCTCAACACCCAGGTCTCTGCCACACTGGACCGCCGCGAGGCCCTGGAGGGGGCCGACTACGTGGTCGTCATGATCCAGGTGGGCGGCGTCGACGCCTTCGGCGTGGACTACGAGATCCCCATGAAATACGGCGTCGACCAGTGCATCGGCGACTCGCTGGGGCCGGGCGGCGTATTCCGGGCGGCGCGCACTATTCCCGTGCTGCTCGACATAGCAAGGGACATGGAAGAGCTGTGCCCTAACGCCGTCATGCTCAACTACGCCAACCCCATGGGCATGTGCTGCACGGCCCTGGGACGCCACGCCAATGTGCAGTTCGTCGGCCTGTGCCACGGCGTGCAGACCACCCTCGATCTGATCAGCGGCTATGTGGGCGTGCCCAAGAGCGACATCGACTACTTCTGCGCCGGCATCAACCACATGGCCTGGTTCCTCACTCTCAAGGACAAGCGCGACGGGCGCGATCTCAACCCCATCCTGCGCGAGTGCATGGAGAAGCCCGAGTGCTACTCCAATGAGAAGGTCCGCGGCGAAGTCATGCGGCACTTCGGGTACTTCATGACCGAGAGCACCGGACACCTGTCGGAGTATATCCCCTGGTTCCGCAGCTCCGAGCGCGCCCTGGCCGCGTACTGTGACGAGCCCGGCTTCGGCGGCGAAACCGGCGCGTACTACAACTACTGCCGCATGATTGCCGACAAGTACGCGGGCGTCAACTACCTCGACTTGGAGTCGACGGCGGCGGACACCCGCAGCGTCGAATACTGCTCGTACATCCTCGAGGCCCGGGAGACGGGCAACCCCTTCCGCCTCAACGGCAACGTGCGCAACGACGGGTATATCACCAATCTGCCGCAGGGCTGCTGTGTCGAGGTGCCCGTCTTCGTGGACGAGGGCGGTCTGCACCCGGTGCGCGTCGGCGATCTGCCACCCCAGTGCGCCGCCCTGAACCAGAGCAATGTCTCGGTCCAGTCCCTGACCGTCGAGGCCTCGGTGGCCGGCGACCCCGAGCTCCTGATGCAGGCCGTGGCCATGGACCCGCTCACCTCGGCCGTGTGCACCCTGGCCGAGGCCCGCGCCATGGTCACCGATATGCTGGAGGCCGAGAAGGAGTGGTTGCCCCAGTTCGGCGACCGGCGCCCCCGCCCCACTCCGGCCGTGGCCACGGTCCCCGAGACCGAGCGCGTCGCCGTGCCCGTCGATCCCGCCCTGGCCATTGCCAATCGTTTCGGCGAACTGGCCGAGCAAAAGACGTCCTAACCTCGTTCACAAGGGAGCATCGCACAGATGACTGTACGTATCGGGTTTGCCGGCGTCGGCGGGATGGGGCAGTGCGCCCATCTGCGCAACTACGGCGCCATCGAGGGCTGCCAGGTCGTGGCCCTGGCCGAGCTGCACGCCTCCAAGGCCAGGGCCGTGGCGCAGCGCTACAACGTGCCGACCGTGTATGGCACCATCGCCGAGATGATTGCCAGCGAGAAGCTCGACGGCATCGTGGCGTCGCAGCCCTTCAACCGCCACGGGGTCATTGTGCCCGAAGTGCTTCAGGCCGGTGTCCCCGTCTTCACCGAGAAGCCCATCGCCGCCTCCGTGCCCACGGGTGAGCAGATCGTGGCCAGTGTCGAGGCCAGCGGCACCTGGCACATGGTGGGATACCACAAGCGCAGCGACCCGGCCACCATGTACGCCGTGCAACTGATCGATGAGCTGAAGGAGTCGGGCGAGCTGGGGCAGATGACCTATGTGCGCATCATCATGCCCGCCGGGGACTGGATCGCCTCGGGCTTCACCGACCGGCTCGACGGCGACGAGGCAGATCAGCCGGACTACGGTTCCCTGCCCATGGACCCCGCCGATCCCGACATGGATGGGGACACGTACCAGGCCTACGGCGGCTTCGTCAACTACTACATCCACCAGGTCAACCTGATGCGCTACCTGCTGCGCGAGGACTACGCCGTGCGGTACGCCGACCCGGCGCAGGTGTTGCTGGTCGGTCAAAGCGCCTCCGGCCTGCCCTGCACCATAGAGATGTCGCCCTACCGCACCACCATCGACTGGCAGGAGACGGCCGTGGTCTGCTTCGAGCGCGGCTGGATCCGCCTGGACCTGCCCGCGCCCCTGGCCTCGAATCGCCCCGGCAAGGTCGAGATCTTCCGCGACGCGGGCGACGGCGCCACCCCCCAGACCACCATACCCCAGTTGCCGTGGATCCACGCCATGCGACAGCAGGCCATCAACTTCGTCGCCGCCATCAAGGGCGAAGCCGAGCCCCCCTGCCAGGCGGCCGAAGCCCTGGCCGACATAAAGCTGGCCCGCGACTACATAACGCAGCTGAAGGAGAGCTGAAATGCCCGCACGGTTCCGCAAGCACTTTGTGTCGTACGAACCCTACGAGTCGGCCGGCTTCATCGACGTCACCGGCAACGGCGTGCTGGACATCGTCTCCGGCGCCTGGTGGTACGAGGGCCCCGACTTCGTCAACAAGTATCCCATCGGGGAGCTGAAGCAGTACGGCGAGTACTACGACGATTTCTCCACCATCCCCATGGACGTCAACGGCAATGGCCGCCTCGACTACATCACCGGCGGCTTCTGGGGCAACACGCTGCGGTGGCGGGAGAACCCGGGCGAGCCGGGCCAGCCCTGGCCCGAGCACGTCATCGCCGAGGTGGGCAATGTCGAGACCACCAAGGGCTGGGACATGGACGGCGACGGCGTAGACGAGATCGTGCCCAACACCCCGGGTTCGCCGCTGCGGATCTTCAAGCTGAAGACGGGATCAGATGGCAAGGGCACGGGTGAATTCGACCAGGTCGTCGTGTCCGAAGCGCCCCAGGGGCATGGTCTGGGCGCCGGCGACGTGACCGGCAACGGCCGCATGGACCTGATCACGCCCACGGGCTGGTTCGAGTGTCCGGCCGAGCCCCTGTCCGATCCCTGGGAGTTCCACGACGAGCTCCAGCTCATGAAGAGCGCCAGCATCCCCATCCTGGTGGTCGACGTGAACGGCGATGGCCTCAACGACCTGATCGTGGGCGGCAGCCACGAGTACGGCCTCGACTGGTGGGAGCAGCGCCTCGAGGGCGGCAAGCGCGAGTGGATCCGCCACCCCATCGATCCGTACAACTCCCAGTACCACGATCTGAAGTGGATCGACGTGGACGGCGACGGCGAGTGCGAGCTGGTGACGGGGGCCCGCTGGCGGGCTCACTGCGGCCGCGACCCGGGCTCGGCCGACGACTACGGCATCTACTACTTCAAGTGGACGGGCGAGGCCTTCTCCAAGCAGGTGATCTGCCACGGCGCGGCCGGCCAGACCAAGGGCTTAGGCATCTACTTCGACATGGCCGATCTGACCGGCAACGGGCTGCCCGACCTGCTCGCCCCGGGCAAGGACGGTGTCTGCGTGTTCTTCAACGAGTAGCGGCCCGCCGCGGCCAGACCGCAGTCCAGGCGTAGAGCCGGCAGCCCCTGGGGCTGTCGGCTCTTTCCTTTCGCCGGGCCCGTGGCCCACCCGGGCGCGTCACATCTCGGTCTGTTGGAACCGCGTGGCCGCGGACAGGGCGTCGACGTCGACGGTGGGGTCGAACTCGACCTCGATGGCCGTTGCGCGCGCCGCCCGCATGAGCTGCCAGTGCGACGCCGGCACGGCTCCCGTGATCAACTCGGGCACATTGTAGTTGCGCGCAAAGGTGTCGTAGAAGGCCGGGTCCTCCTGGGGCAGCAGGAAGGGCTTGTGCGCCCGTCCCTGTGCGTCCACGTAGCTGAAATACAGTCGCGAGCACAGCCCATCCCGGCGCTTGCTGGCGAAGACGAACCAGCGGCTGTTGCTCGACCAGCTGTGGAAGCTGTCGCTCTCCTCGCTGCTGACGTCGAGCTTGCGGCAATGCCCCGACGCCAGTTCCAGCATGTACAGATCGCTGGAGGCGAAGTGGATGCTGAAGTACCCGTAGTCGCTGCCGCACAGCAGCAGCCGCTCCCCGTCCGGTGAGACCCGGGGGAAGGAGGCGCTCCGGCCCCACTCCGCCGCCGGCAGGACCACCTCCACCTCGCCCCACCGACCCGCGCTCACATCGCACCGGATGCGGGCCAGGTCGTACCGGTAGTCGCTGTACCGCAGGCCGTCGCGCGGCTCCGGCCCCCGGCAGAAGTACAGATGCTCGCCCTCGGGGCTCCAGGCCGGCAGATTCTCCAGAGCCCTGGTCGAGACCCGGGGCGACGTGGTGACGGTATTGTTCTCCACGTCGTACACGATCAGGTCCGAGGCCGAATCCGAAACGTGAATGCGTCTGCCCGCGCGGTTGTGAAAGGACTGGGAGATCTTGTTGACCGAGAAGGCGATGTGCCGGCCATCGGGGTGCCAGGCGGGGTACACCCCGGCGGACATGGTGTACTCCGTGCTGGTATCGACCTTGCGGGCCTGGCCGTGCTGCACGAACACGGTCCCGCCCAGAC
>Ga0180429_10002544_pt1 | contig 14964 bp, 13 predicted proteins | sample SS_ome_FD_132428 | JGI IMG/M metagenome (GOLD analysis project Ga0180429, IMG submission 132428) | Hypersaline lake sediment archaeal communities from the Salton Sea, California, USA - SS_1_S_1 metaG | ecosystem: Environmental > Aquatic > Non-marine Saline and Alkaline > Hypersaline > Sediment ...
AGATGTTCCGACGGTTTGGATTCGGAGAGGTGACCGGGGTTGATCTGGCGGCCGAGGCAGACGGCACGATGCACGTTCCCGGTGACCCAGATTGGTCGCGGGCCAACCTGGCAACATGCTCTTTTGGGCACGGGATTGACGTGACGCCCATTCAGGTGGTGGCCGCCTATGGTGCGCTGGCCAACGGTGGTGTGCTTGTGCGGCCCTATGTGGTGCAAAAAGTGATCCCGCCCGATGCAAATGACAACCCCGCTCGCGTGCAGGATGAGCTCGCCGCGCTGCAATTGGGCCCAAGACAGGTGCGACAGGTGATCCCGCAGGACATAGCACTCACCGTCAGCGAGATGGCCGCCGACTCGGTCGAGATGGGGATGCAGGCCGCAATCGTGCCGGGCTACCGAGTCGCTGGCAAGTCAGGAACGGCAGGCGTGCCCACCGAAAAGGGGTATCCCGATGGCGATGTGATCACGTCGTTTGCCGGCTATGGTCCGCTCCCCGATCCGCAGTTTGTGGTGTTGGTCAAGCTGGACTATGCGACACAAGGTGTGTGGGGCGTCGAGACCGCGGCGCCTGTTTTTTCTCAGATGATGAAGTTTTTATTCGATTACTATGGTGTTCCGCCGAATGAGCCGATCATCTAGGGGCGAGATTCGCGTGATCGTTGCAGAGATTCTGGGCGCATTGGGAAGGCCAGGACCCATCGAGGGGCCTGGCGCTGCTGCGTCCATCGGCGTGTTCAGCGTTGACTCGAGGACGGTCGAGGCGGGCGGCGGTTTCGCGGCGTTGGTGGGGGAGCGGGTCGACGGCCATCGTTATGTCGGACGGGCCATCGAGAACGGGGCGGCGGTCGCGCTGGTCTCGCGCCCGGTCGAGGACCTGGCGACGGTGCGGCTCAACGATACTGCCCCGATCCCCGACCCGCCGCTGCAGATTGTGGTGGATGACGTGCTCAAGGCGCTGCAGCGGATGGCCAACTGGCTGCGCGTGGGGCGCCCCGATCTGCGGGTTGTGGGGGTCACCGGCAGCGTGGGCAAGACGACCACCAAGGATGCGGTCGCAGAGGTCCTCGGACAGCGCTACGCGACGCTCAAAAACGCCGGCAATCGTAACAACGAAATCGGTCTGCCGCTGACGCTCAGCGCCATGCAGCCAGAGCACCAGGTAGCGGTTCTGGAGATGGGGATGTATGACCTGGGCGAGATCGCGCTGCTGTGCGAGATTGCGCGGCCACAGGTCGGCGTGGTGACCAACGTGGGCCCCACCCACCTAGAGCGCCTGGGGACTATTGAACGGATTGCCCAGGCCAAGGCCGAGCTGGTGCAGGCGTTGCCGTCCGACGGCATCGCTGTGCTGAACGGCGACGACGAGCGAGTGGCGGCGATGGCGACGGTTTCTCAAGCGCCCTGCGTGACCTATGGCCTGGAAGCGGATGAGCTGGTGTTCTGCGCAAGCGACATCGAGAGCCAGGGCCTGGAAGGGATCACCTTTGCTGTCCGCGAGGAGCGTCGAGCGGACCTGGGGCTCGAAGGGGGCACGCGCTCCCTGCATTGCAGGATGATTGGTGAGCACGCTATCTGGCCGTCGTTGGCGGCGGTGGCCGTGGGCCGGCTATTGGGACTGAACTGGGAAGAGATTGAGCGCGGACTACTGGCGGTTGGACCCGGCCCGAGACTGGTTCCGAGAGAGGCTCGCGCGGGGGTGTTGGTCCTGGATGACAGCTATAACGCCAGTCCGGCCTCGGGCCACGCGGCGCTCGACGCTCTGGCGCAACTAGAGGGCCGGAAAGTGGCCATCCTCGGCGACATGCTCGAGTTGGGCGCGCTGGAGGAGGCAGGACACCTGGCGGTGGGTCGACAGTGTGCACAGGCGGCGGACCGGCTGCTGGCGGTCGGAGAGCGGGCCCGAGCCATCGTGCGGGGCGCTCTCGAGGCCGGGATGCCCGAGGAGAACGCCTCGTGGGTCGCCGATGGCGACGAGGCACTGGCGGCGCTGGATGCGCTCATCGAGTCAGGTGACGTGGTCTTGGTCAAGGCATCGCGGGGGATCGCGTTGGAGAGGCTGGTGCGGCATCTGTTGGGAGAGCAGGGCGATGCGTGAGTGGGCGATGCCGCTAGCGGCGCTGATCCTGAGCTTTGGCTTCCTGGCGCCCTGGGGCGGTGTCTTTGTGAGGGCGCTATTGGCCAGGGGCATCGGAAAGCAGATTCGCTATGACGGCCCCCAGTCCCATCAGGCCAAATCGGGGACCGCCACCATGGGAGGCACCTACTTTTTGGTCGGAATCTCTCTCTGCGCATGGGTGCTGCTCATCGTTTGGCGAGAGCCGGTAGTGCTGGCCGTCTGGTTGTCCATGATCGTACAGGCTGGTGTGGGCGCCTTTGACGATCTGCAGGGTCTCAAGGATACGTCGGGCTATGGCTGGCTGGCAGGCAAGAAGTTCCTGGTGCAATGGGGTGTCGCGGTTGCGATCGCTCTGGGCCTCTACCTGCTGGTTCCCGCACTGGTCTGTCGCTGGCCCGACCAACGGGTTGGCGCGCTGGGGCCGTGGGCCATCCCGCTCTCCATACTGCTGCTGGTGGGCACGTCGAATGCGGTCAACTTGAGTGACGGGCTCGACGGGCTGGCTTCTGGACTGTGCGCCATCGCCTATGGCTGCTTTGGGCTGCTGTGTCTGTTGTCTGGGCAGATCATGCTGTCTTCGCTTTGTTTTGGGGTGGTCGGCAGTTTGATGGCGTTTTTGTGGTTCAACGTCCACCCGGCGCGTATGTTCATGGGGGATGTCGGCTCGGAGGCATTGGGTGCTGGTTTGGCGGCGGTGGCCATCCTGTCGGGCTATTGGTGGCTGTTACCGCTGGTGGGCTTTGTCTTCCTCGCTGTGACGATCTCGGTCATGTTGCAGGTGAGTTGGTTCAAGTACACGCGGCGCCGCTATGGTGAGGGCCGGAGGCTGTTGCGCATGGCGCCGTTGCATCATCATTTCGAGATGCTTGGTTGGAGCGAGGTGCAGGTGACGCTGCGGTTTTGGATTGCCGGGGCACTCTCGGCGCTGCTGGCCCTCTTGGTGGTGGCACGGTGGTAGAGCGCGGGATGCTCCAAAAACTCTGTGAGCGTTTCTCAGGTCTGCGCGTGACGGTCATTGGCGCGGCCCGGGAGGGTACCGCTCTGGCTCGGACGCTGGCCCGTTGCGGCGCCCAAGTGACGCTGTCGGACAACAAGCCCGCCGAGCGTCTGGGCGAGGCACTGGTGCGCTTGGAGGGGCTGGCGGTTAGGCTAGTCTTGGGCGCGGAACAGCCGGACGATCTGCTGGACGTCGATGTGCTGTTCCTGAGCCCGGGAGTTCCGCCCTATGCGCCCATTGTCGGGAGGGCACGGGAGCGTGGGCTGCCGATCAGCAGCGAGCCGCGCCTGTGCACCCAGATCCTGAGCGAGATGGGCGTGCCGGTGGTCGGGATCACGGGATCCAGCGGCAAATCGACGACTACTGCTTTGACCGGTCGGATGCTGGCTGCCGCCGGCCAGGACGTCTGGGTCGGGGGAAACATCGGCCAGCCGCTGATCGAGTACCTGTTGGAGCGGCAATTGCCTGATGTGGCCGTGCTAGAGCTATCCAGCTTTCAGTTGGAGCTCTTCTCAGCGGACTATCAGGGTCCGACGGTCGGGTCCGCCCGGAGCCCGGGCTCGCGCGTGATCAACCTGGGTGGCTGGAGCCCGAACGTTGCGGCGGTCACCAACATCACCCCCAACCATCTCGATCGTCACCCTTCGATGGCCGATTACGTGCGCTGCAAGCAGCACCTTCTGGTCTTTCAGAGGGCCGAGGACTGGGGCGTGTTCAACCACGACGATTCGGCCGTTCGCGACCTGGCGCGGGGCGCGGGACGCGAGGTTTCCTTTAGCCTGCAAGAGCAGGTGGCTCGCGGCGCCTATGCCTCGGGCGACGACCTGATGGTTCGCTGGGACGGGGAGAGGCGGCTCTGTTCGGCGACCGATCTGCGGCTGCGGGGGCGGCACAATGTGGCCAACGTGCTGACTGCCACTTGCTGCGCCTTGGCGGCGGGGGCGCCGCTGTCGGCCATTCGTCAGGCGGCTGTGTCGTTCGAGGGTGTGCCGCACCGACTGGAGCCGGTGCGGACCTGGCGCGGCGTGCAATGGGTGAACGACTCGATCGCGACCTCCCCAGAGCGAGCGATCGCCGCGATGGCCGCCTATGATGAGCCCCTGGTGTTGCTGGCGGGAGGGCGCGACAAGCACTTGCCCTGGGATCGCTGGGCCGAGCTGGTCCAGGAGAGGGCCCGGTTGGTCATTGCCTTTGGCGAGTTGTGCCCGGTTGTGGCGTCAGCCTTGGCGGGGCAGTCTGGAGTGAGGCTGCGAGAGGTCGAAACTCTGGACTCTGCCGTTGCGCTGGCGGCTGAGGAGGCGCGACCTGGGGAGATTGTGCTGCTCTCGCCGGGAGGAACCAGCTTTGATGCCTATACGGATTTCGAGGCGCGCGGTGTGGCCTTTCGTGGCCTGGTCGAAACGCTAGGATCGGAGAGCTAGATTGATGGCGAGCATGGCACGGACACGGCTCAAGAGAACATGGCGCATCGATTGGCCTCTGCTGTGTATCGTGGCCTTTATGGTGGCGTTCGGCCTGATCATGATGTACAGCGCGTCCTCCACCCATGGCATAGAGCGCGAGGGAGGCGATCCCAGTCACTTTCTTGTGCGCCAGCTCCAGTTTCTAGCGCTGGGAGTTGCGGCTCTGGTGGCAGGGTACCTGATCCCCTATCGGCTGTACCAGCGGCTTGCCGTTCCCATCGTACTGCTGGTGGTTCTGGTTCTGGGCGGCATGTGGACGTGGGGCCTACTCAAGGGTGGTGCCGTGGGGGACACCAATCGCTGGCTGATGCAGGCCGGTGGTGGCAGTTCAGTACAGCCGACCGAGATGTTACGAATTGGGATTCAGGTGTATCTCGCGGCTTGGCTGGCCGCCAAGGGATCGCACATTCAGACGGTGCGTCTCGGATTGGCGCCGTTTGGTCTGCTGCTGGGCGTCATGGCGGGATTCGTGCTGGCGCAGCCGGACCTGTCATCCGCCGTCCTGGTGGTGTTCTCGGCTCTGGCGATGTTCTATGTCGCCGGCGCCAAGTGGTGGCAGATCGGAGTGCTCTTGCTGCTGGCGGCGCTGGCAGCTTCTTTTGTGGTTTTTGTCATGGAGTACAACCTGGACCGCTGGAACGAGTTTTGGCTGGATCCCTTTGAGAATCCGGTTGGCAGCAATATCCACATGGGCCACGCGACGGTTGCTCTCAGGCGCGGCGGCCTGACCGGTGTGGGCCTGGGACAGGGGGATGTCAAGTTTCGACTCTATGCTTGCCACAGCGACCTATTGCTTTGCGTAATCGGAGAAGAGTTGGGCCTGCTGGGTACACTCCTGGTGGTGACCGCGTTTGCGCTGTGGACCATCCAAGGTCTTCGCGTGGCTACTTTTGCCCCCGATACCTTTTCGTGTCTGCTGGCGCTGGGGCTTGTGGTGTGGGTGACTTTTCAGAGCGCGATGCACATAGGCGTGTCGGCTCACCTGCTGATTCCCACCGGTACGGTACTGCCCTTTATGAGTTCGGGTGGCTCGTCGTTGGTCTCGAATCTAGCCGCCGTTGGCATCCTGCTGAACATTTCCGCGGCAGGCGGCCTGGCGGATGGCGAGCGTGGGGGGCTGGATGGCGCCTGAGTCGGCTCGGATTGCCAAAGGCGTGCGAGCACTGCTGACCGGAGGCGGCACAGGAGGCCATGTCTATCCCGCGCTGTCGATCATGGGCGCGCTGACCGATGAGGAGCGGGCTCGGACGGTCTTGGCCTGGGTCGGGCGTCGCGGCGGTGTCGAGGAACATATCGCCCATCGCGAGGGCATCCCCTTCCATGCCCTCGCGATGGGACCCATTGTCGGCGCGAATCCGCTGACGCTGTTCAAGAGTCTGTTCCAGCAGGCCCGCGGTGTATTGCAAGGGCGTCGTCTGATCCGATCATGGCGGCCGGATGTGGTTCTGGCCACTGGGGGCTATGTCTCGGTTCCGCTGGTTTTGGCGGCGCGGTTGGAGGGCATCCCCAGCCTGCTCTATTTGCCCGACATGCAGCCGGGACTGGCGGTCAAGCGCTTGGCCCCGTACGTTAGCGTACTGGCGGTGACCTTGGAATGCGTCGCGGAGCACTTTGCGCGGGATGTGTTGGTCAGCGGCTATCCGGTGCGCGGCGAGATACTGGCCATGGACAGGCAAACGGCGCGCCAAGCACTTGGCCTGGCGGCGGAGCGGCCCGTGTTGCTGGTCATGGGGGGAAGTCTGGGGGCGCATTCGATCAACCAGGCGGTGTGGGAAAGCCTACCGCGCTGGCTGCCAAAGGCCAATGTGTTGCACATCACGGGCCCGCGCGACTTGGAGGCGGCCCGAGAGCTTGCCGGGGCCTTGGATCGGATCGGGCGGGCGGCCTATCGGCCGGTGGCCTATCTGAATCAAGAGATGCCGGCGGCCCTCGTTGCGGCCGACCTGGTGGTGGCGCGCGCCGGCGCGGCGACGCTGGGAGAGTTCCCAGCGGCGGGCCTGCCCGCAATTCTGGTGCCCTACCCCCACGCGGGGGAGCATCAACTTGGCAATGCCAGGTTCCTGGCGGACGCGGGGGCCGGAATCGTCTTGCGTGACGGTGATCTGTTGGCGCAACTCGGAGACAGCGTGTGTGATCTACTGGTCGATGCCGAGCGGCTTGAGGCCATGTCGCAGGCTTCTCTGCATCTGGCGCGGCCTGATGCGGCGCGTCGGCTGGCCGATAGGATGCTGGAGCTGGCTCGAGGGACACAGCATGTCGCATGAATTGGGAGCGCCCTGGGGAGCACAGAGTAGATGGTGACCTGGACAGTCAGTCAATGGATCGTCCTGGGAGTTGTGGGCATCGTCTTTGGCCTGGTCGGGCTCAGGCGGGGCGTCAATCGCGAGTTGGTTGTGGCTATCGGCGTGGCCATCGCGATCATTCTCTCAGAGCGAATCGCCCAGGCGGTCGCGCCCCAGGTGAACCTTTTCCATCGTTTGGGCCGGTTTGCGGTGAGCGGCGGCTTGACTGGCGGCGATCCAGTCAGCGGCTGGAAGGCGCTTGAGGGCCAGGCGCCGCTACTGGAGAACGCCAACGACATCCGACTGCTGGGCTTGGCGGTTTTCGCCCTGATCGTGGCGATGGCCTATGCCGTTGGCCAGTTGCGCTGTGCATCGCCCTCTGGGCCGATGTTGGCCATGTTGGGTCTGCTGTGCGGATGCGTCAACGGGTTCATGGTGGCGTCCTACTTGGCACCGATCGTCTTTCCGCAGCACACGGCGCTGATAGCAGTGCCCAGCGCCCAGGTACAGGCGACACTCAGCAGCGAGCAGACTATTGCGCGCGTCGTCTTGGTGATGGTCATCGTTCTGGTGGCGCTTGGGCTCTATGGCGCGCGCCGGCCGAAGGATCGGCAGTTTCCAGCGCGCGATGACTCTCGCTAGGGCAGGTACGGACGTGAGGGAAGAGGAGTAGCCGAGTGGCTCCAATTGAAGTTTTTTTCGGCGTCATCATCTTTATATTTGGTTTGGTCGGGATCATACGCGGCTTTTTACGGGAACTGGGTGTGACCCTGGTGTTTATGTTCTTGTTGTACTTTTTGAGTCGATTCGAGCCGTTTTTGGACACCGGGCTGGTCAAAGTGATGGATATGGGTCCAGCGGTACTGGCCAACAGCAGTACCGAGCTACTCAAATGCTGGGTGTTTATCTTTGTGATCATCGGGACTGCCTTTGTCTCTTACGAGGGCGAGACGCTGGCCTATGGCGGCATGGCGCCGCGAGGGACGCAAGGCATCGTGCTGGGAGTGATGAGCGGGCTGCTGAATGGGTATCTGATCGCTGGCAGCATCTGGTTCTATATGGACAAGTTTGGCTACCCTCTGCGCTGGCTCGGGTTTGCGCCCGATAAGCTCAGTCCGCTGGCGCAACAGATGCTGCAGTTTCTGCCGATCACTTTTTTGGGCCAGCCCGTGCTTTTTGGTCAGAGTCTCTTGCTCTATCTGGCGCTACTCTTGCTCTTGGCGCGTGTGATTCGGTAGGCGGGAACAGATGATGTACGCATCCTGCGACAAGCGACCGCTCCCAAAGCGCATCCACCTGGTGGGGATCGCCGGCATTGGGCTCTCGGCGATTGCCAAGGTCTTGGCCCAACGCGGCCATGAGGTGCAAGGTTCTGACATGCGCAGTACCAAGGTCACGGCCGAGTTGCGGGCTCTGGGGGTGACCACCTATCGGGGCCACAAGGCGGAGCAGATCGCCGGCGCTGAGATGCTGGTGGTCTCCTCGGCGGTCCCTGAGGGTAACCCGGAGGTGGTCGCGGCACGCGAGGCGGGCATCCCGGTGGTGCATCGTCGCGAGATGCTCGGGCGTCTGTTGTCTGGCTCGTGTGGCGTGGCGGTGGCTGGGACGCACGGCAAAACGACCACCACTTCGATGACCACGATCATCCTGAGCCGAGCGGGGCTCTCGCCGAGTTATGTGGTGGGTGGGATCATCCAAGAACTGGGTACCAACGCTGCGGCCGGCCAAGGGGAGCACTTTTGCATCGAGGCCGACGAGTATGATCGCGCCTTTTTGGGACTCGAGCCGCATATTGCGGTTGTGACGAACATGGAGATGGACCATCCCGACTGCTATCGTGACCTGGACGAGATGAGCGAAGCCTTTGGCACCTTTCTCGACGGTGTGCATCCCGATGGGCTCATCGTGGCCTGCGCCGATAGCCCCGTGCTGATGCGGCTGCTCTCGGGGCGCTCGTGGGAGGCTCCGCGCGTGGTGACCTATGGATTCTGCTGTGGCGCTGACTTTCGGCTGGGGCCGGTTTGTGCCAATGAGCGGGGCGGGGCCGATCTAGTGGTCTATGCTGACGATGCGTTGTGGCTGCAGGCGTCGCTGCGCGTGCCAGGCTGGCACAATGCGCTAAATGCCACAGCGGCGACAGTCGTGGCCGAGCACCTGGGCGTGCCGCGACAGGTTTCTGCGTTGGCCATGGCGACCTATTCGGGGGTCCGACGCCGTTTTGAGGTCAAAGGGGAGGCAAAGGGGATCACCGTGGTTGACGACTATGCGCACCATCCGACCGAAATTCGAGCCACGTTGGCGGCGGCTCGGGCGCGCTATGGGCGCCGACAGCTGTGGGCGATGGTGCAGCCGCACACTTACAGCCGTGTTGAGGCGCTCTTTGAGGGCTTTACGCAGTGTCTGCGTGATGCCGACGCAGTGATCGTGACGGGCATCTATGCGGCGCGAGCCAAGGAAACGCGGAAACCGGGCTATGGGGCCGAGGCGCTGGTGGAGCGCATTCGCGAGGACCTGAGCGGTCGCAAAGTCTACTACTGCGCCGATCTCGAATCGGCGGGCGACCTGCTGTTGGAGCGATTGGAGCCGGGTGACGTGCTGCTGACCTTGGGCGCTGGCGATGGGTACACCGTGGGCGAGCGAGTGCTCGACACGCTGAGCGAGCGGGAGAACCGCTGATGGGCATGGCAGAGCTGTTCACAGCCCTGGATCGCGCGGGCTGGACGGAGCGGTTGCGGCGGAATGCTCTGATGGCGCCGTACACCAGCTATTGCATTGGTGGGCCCGCTGACCTGCTGCTGGAGGCGGTCTCGGTCGACGAGATCGTGCGCGCCGTCGGTCTTGCGCGCGCCTCTGGGGTGCCGGTGACGGTGCTTGGAGGGGCCAGCAATGTCCTGGTGGCCGACGAGGGGATCCGGGGGCTGGTCATTCTCAACCGGGCCGTAGGCTTTGAGCGCTTGGCCGGAGAAGAGCGGGTTTCGGTGCAGTCGGGCACCTCGCTACGAAAACTATCGCGCTGGGCCATCGCACAGGGGCTTGCCGGCCTCGAGTGGGCCATCGGCGTGCCCGGCTCGCTGGGCGGGGCACTGGTGGGAAACGCCGGCGCTTATGGTGGGAGCATGTCCGAGATTGTCGAACGGGTGCAGGTGCTGACCTCGGGTGGAGACGCGGCCTGGTGGTCGGTGGCCGATATGGCCTATCGCTACCGCAGCAGCCGCATCAAGATGATAGCGGATCGTGCAGAGCGTCCGATTGTGCTGCGGGCCGAGCTCCAACTCTCAGCCAGTGATCCTGAGGTGCTCTCTCGCATCGCGGCTGGATACAACGAGCAGCGTCGACAGCGCACGCCCAGTGGTCAGTGCGCCGGGAGCGTGTTCAAGCGTACGCTGCAGTTTCCGGCAGGGTTCCTCATTGACCAGGCCGGGCTCAAGGGGATGCGCCTAGGCGGGGCGCAGGTGTCGGAGCAACACGCCAATTTCATTATGAACTGTGGATCGGCCTCGGCATCCGATGTGCAAGGCCTGATCGAGCAGGTTCAAGCGACCATCTGGGAGCAGTACGCGCAACGTCTGGAGCCCGAGATCGAACTGATCGGCGCATGGCCGATGGACAAGGATCGGGAGGGCGCAGCGCAGGAGGAATACCATGGCTAGGGGCGACAAGACCCGACTGGCAATAGTGTTTGGCGGCAGGTCCGGGGAGCACCGTGTGTCGCTGGCCTCGGGCATGTCGGTGATGCGAGCCGTCGACAAGGCCAAGTACGATATCTATCCGATCGGCATTGACAAGACAGGTCGCTGGATCACCCAGGGCGACCCGATGGCGGTACTGACCGCAGGTGAACAGAGCCTGGCAGGGCTGCTGGAGGTGCCCGGCGAGGATGTGCCGCGTGGCGAGCTGGTGCCGGGAGCGGCAGGCGGGGGCTTTCCGACCGTCGATGTTGTCTTTCCGGTGCTTCACGGCACTTTTGGCGAGGACGGGACGGTGCAGGGGCTCATGGAACTGGCCGATGTGGCCTATGTTGGCTGCGGGGTGTTGGGTTCGGCCCTGGGCATGGACAAGATCGCCCAAAAGGACGTGCTCAAGGCCCGGGGCCTACCGGTTCTGGACTATGTGGCCGTTACCCGGCGCCATTGGCGGCGCGATCCGGAAGCGACTATCCGTGCGGCCGAGGCGCGATTCGCCTACCCGATGTTCGTCAAGCCAGCCAACATGGGATCGAGTGTGGGCATTTCGTGCGCACATGCCAGCGCCGAACTGGCATCGGCCATTGACGAGGCAGCTCGCTTTGACCGACGTGTTCTGGTCGAGCCCTCGGTTGACGGGCGGGAGATCGAGTGCAGTGTGCTGGGCAACGATGATCCAGAGGCTTCGGTGCTGGGCGAGATCGTCCCCTGCAATGCGTTCTATGACTATGCCGCCAAGTATCTCGACAATGCCTCCGAGCTGGTCATTCCAGCTGACCTGAACCAAGAGATGAGTGACGAGATGCGGCGCATGGCGGTCGAGGCCTACCGCGCTCTGGACTGCGCCGGCATGGCGCGGGTGGACTTTTTCCTCGATCGCACGACCGGAGCGGTCTGCATCAACGAACTGAACACAATCCCTGGCTTTACCGAGATCAGCATGTATCCCAAGCTGTGGGAGGCCAGCGGCTTGCCCTATGCCCAACTGATCGACCGGCTGATCGATCTGGCCCTGGAGCGACGAGCTGATCGCGAGCAGACCGAGACGTCCTTTGGCTAGCTTTGGAGTGTGACATGGTGATGCGCACACGGGCGACAACCAAGCGATCCCATCTGCGATTGGGCGACACCGGTGAGTTGGCCAAGCGGAGAGCGGAGAGAGCGGCCACGGCAGCTTTTTGGTCCCACAAGATCGGGGCGGCCCTGCTGATGCTGGTGGCCGTATGGATGTTCCGTTCTCTGCTGGTCGACCCACGGTTTGCGGTTCGAGACATAGAAGTAGTGGGCGCCGAGACCGTCGACGTCATCCAGGTGCAGGAGCAGGTGCATCCGCGCTATGTTGGGGGGAATGCGAGCCTGTTCCTGATCAACGGCGCCGAGGTGGCCCAGCGTGTCGCCAAGAATGCTGCTCAGGTTGAGAGAGTCAACGTGCGCTGCCAATTGCCGGGACGTTTGATCGTCACGATCAGCGAACGACAGGACGTGTTCATTTGGGAGAGCGCCGGGCGCTACTGGTGGGTGGATATCGAGGGCACGGTCTTGGGACAGGCGGCCAAACGTCCTGAGACGAGCCACGGGCAGTCCGTGATACTGATCCGCGATGTTGACGGGGCATCCACGGACCCAGAAGGGTACATCGCCGGCGTGCCCTGGGAGTTGCTCCGCGATCTGGGCGAGGTGTTGCCGGCCGCTCGCGAATACGAGTATACGCGGGCTTTTGGTCTGGTGGTGCGCGTCACTGGGGAGCACTGGCCGGTCTATTTGGGGCATGATGGCGATGCGCCGACCAAGGTGGGTATCATGCGTCGGTTGGCGGAGGAGCTGCTGGCAGAAGGCGTGTCGGTCGCCTACATCGACATGCGCCATGAATCACGGCCGCTCTACAAGGCGGTTGACTAGCCAAAAAGAGGGAAGGTTGGCAAGCGTGTGGCCGGCCTGATGGGGGCATCAGGCGAGGTCGCGGCTCTGGGGGGAGAAGAGAGGATCGGCCTGTGGAACGGACAATCGTCAGCATCGATGTCGGATCGACCAAAGTATGCACCCTTGTCGCGCGGGTTGAAGAGATCCACACGGTCGATGGGGAGGCCCAGGAAAAGCTGCGCATCATCGGCGTCGGGATCGAGCCGGCGCGAGGCCTGCGCCGGGGCGTCGTCACAGACGTTCGGGCTGCGACCGAGTCAATCGGCAATGCCATTGCCAAGGCAGAGCACGTTTCGGGGGTGCCGATTACCGAGGCGTACGTCAGCGTCGGGGGCGCCCATATTGCCTCGGAGAACAACCGCGGCGTGGCCGCCATTGGCAAGGGTGACCGGGCGGTGGATCGCGATGATATTGATCGGGCCATGGAGTCAGCCCAAACGCTCTTTGTCTCGCACAACCGGCGGATCATCCACTCGCTTCCTCGGGAGTTTATGGTCGATGGCCAGGGGAATATCCGGAATCCGGTTGGCCTGATGGGTTTTCGCCTCGAGGTCGAGACCCACATCGTCACGGGTGCTGCCGGCCAGGTCAAGAACCTGCGCGAGTGCGTCAGGGCCAACAAGGTCGAGGTCCTCGGTCTGGTACTGCAGCCTATCGCCTCGGCGCAGGCTGTGCTACGCCCTGAGGAGCGCGAGATGGGTGTGGCGCTGGTCGATGTGGGCGGAGGAACCGTCGATATTGCCGTGTATGTCAATGACAGCGTCTGGGACACCAAGGTGCTGGGGATCGGCGGCTGGCATGTGACCAACGACATCGCCATCGGCCTCAAGACAGCACTGCCGGTCGCAGAAGAGTGCAAAGTGCGCTATGCGTGCGCCAATCCAGAGAAGGTGAGCGAGAGCGAACTGATCGAAATGGCAACGTTCGGCGGAGAGCATCTGCGGCAAGTGTCGCGTCGCGAGCTGTGCGAGATCGCCGCGGCACGTGTGGAAGAGATCATCGAGATGATCGGGCGCTATCTCACCCAGTCGGGGAACGACAGCCTGATTCCGGCAGGCGTGGTTCTCACCGGCGGAACGGCGGCACTGCGCGATATTCAGCAGGTCGCCCGAGGCAGGCTGGGGATACCGGTGCGCGTCGGGCAGCCGCTGGACGTTGTGGCCTCGGATGTGCCGGGCGTGGGCAAGGTGCACGGTCTGGTCGAAGCGGTGGGTGGCCCGGCCTATTCGGCGTCGGTAGGGCTGCTCTTGTGGGGGCTGGGGCAGGAGCGCACCAACCGGGAACTGAGTTTCCAGGCACATGGCGGCAGCCTATGCGGACGAATCAAGCGCTGGCTCAAGGCGTTGCTGCCCTGATGCAGCGGCCAAACAGAGAGAGGAGACGGGCAATGGGGAGCATCACGGGATTCCAGAACTGCGCCGAGATCAAGGTCATTGGGGTCGGAGGTGGCGGCTCGAACGCAGTCGATCGCATGATCGCTGTGGGCCTCAAGGGTGTCGAGTTTGTGGCACTCAACACCGATTCGCAAGCTCTGACCCAGTCACAGGCGCCGCTGCGCATGCGCATCGGTGACAAGATGACACGGGGTCTGGGCGCCGGAGGCGACCCCAGTATGGGCGAAAAGGCGGCGCAGGAATCGGCGGAAGAGATCGCCGAGCTGCTCCAAGGCGTCGATATGGCCTTTGTGACCGCCGGCATGGGCGGCGGCACGGGCACGGGCGCGGCGTCGGTGGTGGCCCAGATCGCGCGAGACCTCGGCGCACTCACAGTGGCCGTCGTGACGCGACCATTTGCCTTTGAGGGCACGCGTCGCATGCGGATTGCTATGGAAGGGATCGAAAAACTGCGCGAGTCGGTCGATACCATGATCGTCATCCCCAATGATCGCCTTCTGGAGGTGGTCAGCCCCAAGGCGTCGATGAAAGAGGCCTTTTTGGCCGCCGACGATCTGTTGAGACAGGGTATCCAGGGGATATCGGATTTGATCACCGGCACGGGCCTGATCAATGTCGATTTCAACGACGTGCGTACGATCATGGGGAATGGCGGCACGGCGCTCATGTCGATTGGAGACGGCGAGGGCGAGTCGCGTGCGGTCAAGGCGGCCTCCGAGGCAGTCAATAGCACACTGCTCGACGTGAGCATCGACGGCGCCAAAGGTGTGCTGTTCAATATCAAGGGTGGCGAGAACCTCGCTCTGTTCGAGGTGAACGAAGCTGCCGAGATCATCCGGCAGATGGTCGACCCGCAGGCCAACATCATCTTTGGCGCGACCATCGATCCCGCGCTCAAGGACGAGGTGCACATCACGGTGATCGCTACCGGTTTCGATGGGCAGCCCTCTGACGATGGACACAAGACAACAGTCCGCAGCAGTGGCACGCCGGTTCCGGTACGTGTTCGTCAGCCGGCCGCGCGCAACCAGGAACTTGAGATTCCGACCTTTTTGCGCAACAAGCGACGCTGATAGGCGGCTAGACCATGCGATGTCCTTTCTGCGG
>Ga0180429_10002545_pt1 | contig 14963 bp, 13 predicted proteins | sample SS_ome_FD_132428 | JGI IMG/M metagenome (GOLD analysis project Ga0180429, IMG submission 132428) | Hypersaline lake sediment archaeal communities from the Salton Sea, California, USA - SS_1_S_1 metaG | ecosystem: Environmental > Aquatic > Non-marine Saline and Alkaline > Hypersaline > Sediment ...
CTGCGCTACTACCGCGTGGGCATCAAAGGTCCCCTCACGACACCCGTGGGAGGGGGAATTCGAAGCGTGAACGTGGCGCTCCGTCAGGTGCTCGACCTTTATGCGTGCGTCAGGCCCGTCTATTACATTGAGGGAGTGCCGTCTCCCGTGCGCAACCCGGAAAAGGTCGACATGGTGATCTTCCGGGAGAATACCGAGGACGTGTACGCCGGGTTCGAGTGGAAGAAGGGCAGCAAAGAGGCGAAAAAGGTGCTGCGCTTCCTGAACGAGGAGATGCTGGCAGAAAGCGGAAAACGGATTCGAGCCGATTCGGGAATCGGCGTGAAGCCCGTAAGCCTGCGAGGCACACAGCGGATTGTGCGCATGGCGATTCAGCACGCTGTTCGGGAAGGATGCCCGAGTATTACGCTGGTCCACAAGGGCAACATCATGAAGTACACCGAGGGCGCCTTCCGGGAGTGGGGCTACGACCTGGCGCGCAAGGAGTTCGGCAGCAAGGTCGTTTTCGAGGAGGACATCGGAAAGAAGGGTGGGAAGGGCAAGGGTCGGCGGGTGGTGGTGAAAGACCGGATCGCGGATGCCATGTTTCAGCAGGTGCTGCTCCGGCCCGACGAGTACAGCGTTATCTGCACCCTGAACCTGAACGGGGACTACCTCTCCGATGCCTGTGCCGCCATGGTGGGGGGCCTGGGGATGGCTCCGGGGGGCAACCTGGGTGACGGCAGGGCCGTGTTCGAGGCGACCCACGGGTCGGCCCCTCGTTATGCCGGGCAGGACAAGGTGAACCCGTCCAGCGTGATTCTGTCCGGTGTGAGCATGCTCGAGTACATGGGCTGGCGTGAGGCTGGGAGCATGATTCTGGAGGCGTTGACGAGGACGGTCCGGCGGCGTACCGTGACATATGACTTGGAGCGCCAGATGCGGGCCGAGGGACGAAAGGGTGTGAAACTGGTTCGGTGTTCGGAATTCGCCGACGCGATCTGCAAGAACATGAAGTGACAGAGGAGACGAGAAGGATGCGACGGAGCAAGATTTCTGTTATTGGAGGGGGGAATGTAGGCGCAACCTGTGCACACTGGGCGGCTTCGAAAGAACTCGGGGACGTGGTGCTCTTCGACATCGTCGATGACATGCCCCAGGGCAAGTCGCTGGACCTGGCGGAAGCCGGGCCTGTGGAGGGCTTTGACGGGGCTTTCGTCGGCACGAACGACTACAAGGACACCCAGGGGTCGGACGTCATCGTCATCACTTCCGGGATGCCCAGAAAACCGGGGATGACCCGGGAGGACCTGTTCGAGGCGAACAAACAGATCATCACCCAGGTGGTCTCCGCCTGTGTCGAGAACTCTCCGGAAGCCTACATCATCATGGTGACGAACCCGCTGGACACCATGACGTACCTCGCCAAGCACATCAGCAAGTGGCCCAAACACCGGGTGATGGGACAGGCAGGGGTCTTGGATGCCGCGAGATTTCGGACCTTCGTGTCCATGGAGCTCGATGTATCGGTCGAGGACGTACAGGCCCTGGTGATGGGCGGGCATGGGGATACCATGGTTCCCCTGCCGAGGTACTGCACGGTTTCCGGCATTCCCCTCGGGGAACTCATGGCCGAGGACCGCATCCAGGCCCTGATCGACAGAACCCGAGACGGTGGTGCGGAAATCGTCAAGCTCCTCAAGACCGGTAGCGCCTACTATGCTCCCGCCGCGTCCGTCATCCAGATGGTCGAAGCGATTGTCCGGGACAAGAAGCGCGTTCTTCCCTGCTCCGCCTACCTGGAAGGGGAATACGGACTGGAAGGGATCTATTTCGGCGTGCCTGCCAAGCTGGGCAAGGACGGCGTAGAGAAGGTCATCGAGCTTGACCTGAACGAGCAGGAGCGGGAGCTCGTGAGGGTGTCGGCCGAGGCCGTAGGGAAAAGCATTGCATCGTTGAATCTGTGACGAATACGAGAAAGGAGAGGATGGCGACATGAACGTTCATGAATACCAGGCAAAGCAACTCTTCCGCGATTACGGGATCCCGGTTCCGAATGGGAAGATGTGTACGCGGGAGGACTCGGTTCGCAATGCGGCCGAAGAGCTGGGTGGGGATACCTGGGTGGTGAAGGCGCAGGTTCATGCCGGAGGCAGGGGAAAGGGCGGCGGCGTGAAGGTCGTTCGCTCGGTGGAGGAGGCGGAGAAGGCCGCCGAAGACATCCTCAACCTGAGACTGGTCACCAAGCAGACGGGTGCAGAGGGCCGCGAGGTCAGGAAGGTGCTGGTCGAGGAGGGCGTGGCGATCCAGAAGGAACTGTACCTGAGCATGCTCGTGGATCGGGCCTCGAACGCGCCGATGATCATCTGCAGTGAGGCGGGCGGTATGGAGATCGAAGAGGTGGCTGCCAAGACCCCGGAGAAGGTCCTTCAGGAACCGGTCGATCCGGCCCTTGGACTTCGCTCGTACCAGTCGAGGCGCATCGCACAGGCCCTGGGCCTGACAGGCCCGGCGGTCCGCCAGGCCGGCAAGATGCTGGGCGACCTTTACCGGCTCTTCGTTGAAAAAGACGCGTCCATGCTGGAAATCAACCCCCTCGTCGTGACCGAGAGCGGGGACCTGATCGCCCTGGACGCAAAGCTGCAGTTTGACGACAACGCCATGTTTCGCCACAAAGATGTGCTTGCCCTCAGGGACATCGAGGAGGAGGACCCTCTGGAAGCACAGGCCTCGGAAGTCGATCTGAGTTACATCCGGCTCGATGGGAACATCGGCTGCATGGTAAACGGTGCCGGACTGGCCATGGCCACCATGGACCTGATTCAATACGTGGGCGGCACGCCGGCCAATTTCCTGGACGTAGGGGGGGGCGCGAGCGCCGCTTCCGTGGAGAAGGCCTTTCGAATCATCCTGGCCGATAGAAGAGTCAAGGCGATCCTGATCAATATCTTCGGCGGCATCGTGCGCTGTGACCGCGTTGCACAAGGTGTGGCGGAGGCTGCCGGAAATGTGGACTTGAAGGTGCCCGTGGTGGTGCGCCTGGAAGGGACCAATGCAGTGGAGGCGCGCAAGATCCTGGAGGGCTCCACCATCGATTTCGTAGTGGCCAACAACCTGAGGGACGCTGCCGAGAAGGTCGTGTCCGCCTTGTAAAGGCTCGAGCCTGCAACCGAATGGACTCGAGAGGCAAAACCAACAAACAGGAACAGGGAATAGACATGGGAATCTTGGTTGATGAAACCACGCGGGTCGTGGTTCAAGGGATTACGGGAAAAGAAGGCTCCTTCCACGCGAAGGGGTGCATGGACTACGGGACCAAGGTCGTGGCCGGGGTGACCCCCGGAAAGGGCGGCCAGGAACAGGAAGGCGTTCCGGTATTCGACAGCGTAAAGGACGCAGTCGATCGGGAAGGGGCAAACACTTCCCTGATCTTCGTTCCCCCGCCTTTTGCCGCGGATGCGATCCTGGAGGCTGCCGACGCCGGCGTCCGCCTGATCGTGTGCATCACGGAAGGGATTCCCGTAAGGGACATGATTCCGGTGTATCACCACCTGCAGGGGAAATCGGTGAACCTCATCGGCCCGAACTGCCCCGGGGCGATAACGCCGGGCAAGGCGAAGGTGGGCATCATGCCGGGCTTCATCCATCTGCCGGGCTCGATCGGCGTGGTCTCCCGGAGCGGAACCCTGACGTACGAGGCGGTCAAGCAGCTCACGGATGTCGAGCTGGGCCAGTCGACCTGCATCGGAATCGGGGGGGACCCGATCATCGGGCTTCGCTTCGTGGACCTCCTGGGGATGTTTGCTGAAGACGAGCAGACCAAGGCGGTCCTGCTCATCGGGGAGATCGGTGGAACGGCGGAAGAAGAGGCCGCCCAGTACATCATCGACACCAAGTACCCGAAGCCGGTCATCGGTTTCATAGCGGGCAAGACGGCCCCTCCGGGAAGGAGAATGGGCCATGCCGGTGCGATCGTGTCCGGTGGGAAGGGCACGGCCGACGAGAAACAGAAGGTGATGGAGAAGGCAGGGATTGCGGTCTGCCCCAGCCCGGATGCGATCGGCAAGACGGTCCAGGAAGCGATCGCCTGAGCTGCTCGATCTTGCTGTGCAAGGGCCCCAGGCCGCATCGAAGGCGGTTCCATGGAAGATTTTCTGTCATTGGAGCTCCCGGAACTCGAGGGAAGGATCCACGAACTGGGGCAACCCCGTTACAGGGCCCGGCAGATATTCTCTTGGATTCACGGGAGGGGCGTGTTTCGTGCGGACGAAATGCACAACCTCCCGGGAGAGCTTCGCAAGCGCCTGGCACCCTTCCTTTCGCCTCTGCCCGTGTCACTCGAGGAGACGGTCGAAGCAGAAGACGGGACGAGGAAGTTCCGTTTTCGCCTCCGCGACGGGGCGTCCATCGAGTCTGTAACGATCCCCGAGGAGAAGCGGACCACGCTCTGTTTGTCGACCCAGGTGGGCTGTGCCCTGGGGTGCCTCTTTTGCCGGACCGGGCGGATGGGGTTGCGACGCAACCTCCGGGTGGAGGAAATCCTCGGGCAGTACTACGCGATCCGCTCCATGTCGGCCGGAGGAAGGGACCTCACGCACGTCGTCTTCATGGGCATGGGCGAGCCCCTGGCAAACCTGGAGTGCACTTCCCGTGCCCTCAAGATCCTGACCCACCCGCTGGGCTGCGGGCTCTCCACGAGGAGGCTCACGGTTTCGACGGTCGGGCTTCCCGGGCCGCTGGAGGAACTGTTCAACGAGGTTCCCGTGTCGATCACCCTTTCCCTGAACGGAGCGGACAACGAGACCCGTTCCCGTCTGATGCCGATCAACCGGAAGCACCCGATCGAAGAGGTTCTGGCCACCCTGAAGAGGCTGCCGCTCGCGCCACGTAGGCGATTCACGATCGCATACGTGCTCATCGGGGGAGAAAACGACGGGCTCCAGGATGCGCAGAAGCTTGTTCGGCTCCTTCACGGGCTGCGGTGCAAGGTCAACCTGATTCCATTCAACCCGTTCCCGGAGACCGATTTGAGAAGGCCGAAAGAGGAGGATGTGACCGCCTTCCAGGAATTCCTGCGCTCCAAGGGACTCTCCACGCACATTCGGTGGAGTCGAGGAGGGGACGTGTTGGCTGCCTGCGGGCAGCTTTCCGGGGATGCCCTGTAGATCGGGTTGGGCGATACGGAAGAAACAGCGAGGGAGAATTCAGCAAATAGCGTCTTCGGGCCGATCAAAAGGGTGATGTTGCACAAGGGTTGTATAGGTAGGCTGCAGGCGGGCAAGCCGCACGAGGGTGGGATGACATGCTGTTAGGCTCAGTTTCCTCTTCACAGGCCCTTCAACGATGGACGAGACAGCTGTCGGGTCCGGAACCGACGGCTCGAACCGGGCCCAGGCTCGGGGTCCGGGCGGCGGCGGCGCTCCTCCTTGCCCTCCTGTTCTTGACGCTGTGGTGGGCGGGCCTGTTGCCCGAGGAGTCTGTCCAGGCGCTGATCGCCCTGTGCGCTATAGAAGTCCTGAGCCTTCCCGTCTACCTTTATTTTTTCAAGCGGTTTCAGAAAAGGACGCTGCAGGCCTATTGCCATTGGGTGACGGACATCCTGCTGATCACGGTGGGCATCCATTACCTTGGCGGGGAGCAGGCCTTCCTGTTCTCGTTTGCCTACTGCCTCGTTATCCTGTCCACGAGCATGGTGGCTCGCAAGAGAGACAGCTTTGTCCTGGCGGGCCTGAGCACCCTCGCTTTCGGCTCCCTGCTCTATCTGGAGGCTACAGGAACGATCGTACGGCGGGATGTGTGGAACCTGGCACTCGGGTCGAGCGAACGAGTTCTTTTTCCGGTCTGGAGCGTGGCTTTCTTCTTCCTGACCGCCTATTTATCCAGTCTGCTCTCCGAAAGGCTCCGCGAGAGGGGGAGAATTCTGGAAACGGTGAACGCAATCAGCCGCGTTTCCGCGTCCTCTCTCGATCTCGAGGGGATGCTCGGCCGGGTACTCAGTTTTGTGCTGGAGCATCTGAGGGCCGAGTACGGCCTGATCCGACTGACCAACCACTGGCCGGAGAAGCGGATGGTCTCGAAGGAGACCCGACGCGTTCCGGAAGACCTGAGCGAATCAGAACGGGAAGCCCTCGAACGCCTGGTCGAGATGCTGCTGGGAGAAAACGAACCGGTCATCATTCGCGATCTCACGACCGACCCGAGGTCCCGACCGATGGAGATCCGTTGGACCGGGTCTTTGATTGCCGTCCCGATCGTCCACAAGGGGGAGGGAGTCGGGGTGTTCATCCTCTTCGGGAAGAAGGCGATGAAGGAGAACCGGAAGAGGCGGTTTCGCCGGGGGGATCTGGACCTTCTCATCTTGATTACGCGGCAGATCGCGGCCGCCATCGTGAATGCACGCCTCTACACCAACCTGGAAGAGGCGAACCTGAACATCCGGCGGGCACAGGATGAGATCGTGAAGGCTGAGAAGTTCCAGGCCCTTGGAGAGATGGTGGCAGGCCTGGGTCATCAGTTCCGGAATCCCCTGCTGGCTATCGGCGCCGCGGCGAAGCGGCTGGACAAGGGGAACAAAATCCCTGAGGCTTCCCGCTTCTACGTGCAGATCATCCAGAAAGAGACGGAGAAGCTCGAAAAGATCCTGAAAGATGTCCCGGGGTTCCACATAGGCCGGGAATGCAGGCGGCGAGAGTCGGATGTGAACGTGGCGGTGGAGAAGTCCCTTTCCCTGGTTTTCGAGCATGAAAACAGGAAGGGCGTCACGATCGAGCGAGACTATGAAATGCCCAGAGATCCGCTTCCCAACGTGGATGCGGATCAACTCGAGGTCGCTCTCTACAATATCTTCAGCAACGCAAGTGAGGCCATGGGAAAGAACGGAATCCTCAGGGTGAAGACCCGGGTCATCTCCGGCACCGAAGGCAGGGTTCTGTGGATCGAGGTGAGCGACACGGGTGGCGGTATCCCACCCGAAGAGGTGGAGAATATCTTCAACCCCTTCTACACGACCAAGCACTGGGGAACCGGGCTCGGCCTGACCATGACCCACCGGATCGTCGAGAATCACGGGGGGGATATACGGGTCCTGAACCATCCAGGTGAGGGGGTTACTTTTCAGATCACAATACCCAACGCCTAACCCCCCATCCTCTCCACCCGTGCCCGGTTCTTGGCTGTTAGCTCTTAGCTATTAGCCCACCCCGCCCCCATTTTCTTGCATGCATCCTGCCGGGGGGAATGGAGGGGAGCCAACAGCTAACAGTTTTTCTTTTCTTTCGGCTCTGCCGTGTCATCCGCCGCAAACAGCTCCGGAGGGCTCTGGTCGGGCTCGTCCCGGAAGACCTCGGGGGCCGGCTGATTTCCGTCGAGGCTTTCCGGAATGTAGAAGTACCTCTGATGGACACGGTGGAAGGTTGTCCACTGCTTCCCCGGGGCTGCCTCCTTCTTGAGAAAGTCGTGCACCCCCCAGAGTTTGGCATCCAGGTCGTCCAGCCCGTGCAAGCAGATGGCTTCCATGGTCATCGGGTGTTTGGGCGATCCGAACTCCATTTCTCCGTGGTGGCTGATGATGAGGTGTTTGAGGCTCGAGGCTAGGGAGGGTGGGAACTCAGGGATGCCGTCCATCTTCCTCTGCAGGGTCTCGATCCCGAGCAGGATGTGTCCGATCAGCCTACCATCATCGCTGTAGTCGAACCCCAGGTCGGAGCGCAGTTCCCAGGCCTTGCCCAGGTCATGGAGCAGCGCGCCGGCAAGCAGAAGTTCCTGATCCAGGAAGGGGTAATTCTTGTGAGCGAGTTGAACGAGCCGGGCCAGAGACAGGCTGTGTTCGAGCAGGCCTCCTCGGTAGGCGTGGTGCATCATCTTTGCGGCCGGGGCGTTCCGAAAGGCCTCCCAGATCTCCGGGTCCCGGAAGATCGCTTCCAGGAGCCTGCGGAGGAAGGGATTGCCCACCTTGCGGATCGTTCGGTGGAGTTCATCCGCCATCTCTTCCGGGTCTCTTGCAGAGGTCGGGAGGAACTCCTCGAGCTTGGTCGTCTGCTCAGGGGCGGGAGAGACGGAGTGCAGCCTGATCCTGCGTTCCCGCTGGTACAGGATCACCACGCCTTTGAGGTCGACCACTTGTTGGGGCGATCCGCAGAGAAGCTGGTAGGCTGCCTCTGCGTTGTTCCAGAGCACCGCTTCGATGGATCCGGTGCGGTTCATGAGTTGGAGCCTGAGAAAGGGCTTGCCGTCCTTGGTCGTCTGAAGATGCTTCTCCGCGACGAGCATCTGCCCCTTTATGCGGTCCTGTTCCTTGAATTTCTGCACGTCAAGCATAGCGGTTCACCTTAGCATCCGAAGGGTTGGATTACAACGGAGACACCCGTTTCATGCCCATTTCATTGACACCTCGGGCCACCAGGACTATTCTTGTTGTTTTTCCTGAAGACAGATCCGGAAGGGCTCTATCATGTCGCTCGCGCAAGCCGGAACCCGCCGATGGACTCGCGCCCTCGCGGGCGCCCTTCTGGTGGTCGGGATCCTGGGGTTCGTCTCCTTCTTGGAAGGGTGTTCGGTCGGCTACCTGTTTCACGTGGGCAAGGGCCAGCTCAAGATCGTATGCGGGAGCAAGGGCACGGAGGCCGTGCTCGGTGACCCGGAGGTCCCGGAATCCGAGAAAGAGAAGATCCGCCTCGTGATGGACGCGAAGGCCTTCGGAGAGGAGGCGTTGGGTCTGGCCTCTTCGAAGAACTACACGCGATACTATCTCGTGAAGCACCCGCCGGTTGCCTACAACCTCACGGCTAGCCCCAGGCTCAGCCTGGAGGCCTACCGGTGGTGCTTCCCGATCGCCGGATGTCTGCCTTACAAGGGCTTCTTCGCGAGGGAGAAGGCCGAGCGCGAGTCGGCAAGGATGTCGAAGCGGGGATACGACACTTACACGCGGCCCGTGGGGGCCTACAGCACCCTCGGGTGGTTCAAGGACCCGATCTTCTCGACCATGCTGCAGTACGGGGACACGGCCCTGGTGGAGGTCATATTGCACGAAATGGTCCATCGAACGATCTTCGTGAAGGACCAGGGGGCCTTCAACGAGGGAGTCGCCACCTTTGTGGGTGAGAAGGGGATGGAGGCTTTCTTCCGCAGTCGGGGCGGCCTGGACCCGGGGCAGATCGAGGCCTTGCAGCAGAAGCGGGAAGCAAAGCGGCTCTTTCAGGAAACGATGTTTGATCTTGCCGACCGACTGCGGCTTCTCTACAGCGCGGAGGGGGAGGAAGAGGACAAACTGGCGTCACGGGGCCGGATCTTCCAGGAAGCGAAGGCGTCGTTCCAAAAGGGTCTCGAGGCCCTCGGTTCGACTCGCTATGGAGGCATCCTGAGACAGGACTGGAACAACGCGTTGCTGGTCTCCTACCTGACCTATCATCAGGATCCCGACCTGTGGCAGGCACTTCATGACGGCTTCGATCGAGATTTGGCGGCCATGGTGGATTGGTTGAAACAATTGAAGGGCGAAAAGGACCCCATGGCCCGCATCGAGCAGTGGGTGGCACAGGGGGGTGAGGCGACGAATCATTGACTTCTGCCGGTGTTGAAAATATTGTCGTAAAATAAGGAATCGTGTCGAGAACGGTGGCGATGAGAGAGAATCCGGGGTTGCGCGGAAACGATTGTGGGAGTGCCGGCCCGTAGAGAGAGGGAAAGGAGTGGCAAGATGTCAAAAGCAATGGAGCACGTTCGCTATCTCGTCGACGTTGTGGGTTTCAGGGGACCTGCCTCGGAAGGGGAACGGTGGGCCTCGAAGTACATAGCCGGCGTTATGGAGAAGCTGGGGATCGAGTGCCAGGTAGAGCCCTTCGATTCCTACAAGACCTTTTCCTATCCTTTCATGATCGTCTGGGGGGTGAGTGTCCTCGGGGGACTCCTGGCCTGTTCCCACGGGTTCCTGGGGTTCTTGCTGGTCACCCTCGGAGCCGTTGGCTTTTACAAGGAAGCGCATCTCAGCGGCTGGGTTGCCCGGCTCCTTCCGCACGAACCCTCCCAGAACGTTGTGGGACGAATCCCGGCAGAGGGCCAGGTTCACCGCCGTATCCTCGTCTGTGCCCATTACGACACCTCCAAGAGCGGATTGTACTTCGATCCCCGGTTCGTCGGTAAGTTCCGGACCCTCTTCATCCTGACCGCCGTGTCCGCCCTGGGGTTACCCGTCTTCGTCTTGCTGGGCGGCATGTTCTGGTCCGGCCTGTTCGGGCTGCTTCGCGCGCTGGCCACGCTTTGGCTCTTTCTGAACATCCTCGTGTTGCTGCATCGGGAGGTCTACGGCAAGAACGTGTACGGCGCGAACGACAATGCCTCCGGCACGGGCGTGATGCTCGCCGTTGCAGAGCGGCTGGCCAAAGAACCCCTCAAGCACACGGAAGTCTGGGTTGCGGCCACCGGATGTGAAGAGGCGGGTCTGGTGGGAATGCTCGAGTTCCTCAAGAGGCACGGGCAGGAATTGCAGGAGGCCCTGATCGTGAACCTGGACAGCGTGGGGGTAGGGGAACTCAAGTACATCACCGGAGAGGGGATGGTCAAAGCGTTTTCGGCCGATCCGGAGTTGCTCATGTTTTCCGCCGAGGTGGTCAGGGAAAATCCTGAACTGCCGCTGGCTCCCCGGGAACACCGCGGCGGCCTCGCCACCGATGCGACCGGGGCCCTGATCAACGGGTACCGGGCCATGAGCGTTATCGCCCTGGACCCGGACGGCGTGGTCCCGAACTGGCATTGGGAGACCGACGTGGTCGAAAACCTGGATGAAAAGAACCTTCGTGACGCGGAAACCTTTGTCGATCTTCTCCTGAAGAAGATCGATCACGAGAAATAGAGGGCGATCAACAACGCGGAGGCTGCATCTGAGGTCTTGAACCGGAGAACTCGCAAGAAGGAGGAAAAAGAATGGCGACGAGAATCGGAATCAATGGATTTGGTCGAATCGGGCGATGCGTTCTGAGGGCAGGCTGGAAGAACCCGAATCTGGAATTTGTGGGCATCAACGACCTCACCGACGCGGCCACCCTGGCCCACCTGCTGAAGTACGACTCGGTTCACGGTACGTTCAATGCGAAGGTCAAGGCTGCTGATGACGCCATCGTGGTGGGCAACAAGAAGATACGCGTTATGTCGGTCCGGGACCCTGCCGATTTGCCCTGGAAGAAGCTGCGCGCAGACGTTGTCTTCGAGTGCACCGGGCTCTTCCGCGAAAAGGCGAAGGCGGAGGCCCACCGAAAGGCGGGCGCCAAGAAGGTGATCATCTCGGCCCCGGCAAAGGGGGAAGACCTCACGGTCGTCATGGGCGTGAACGACGACAAGTACGATCCGAAGAAGCACCACATCCTGTCGAACGCTTCCTGCACGACGAACTGCCTGGCCCCGGTGGCCAAGGTCTTGAACGACACCTTCGGCGTCGAGAAGGGCCTGATGACGACCATCCACTCCTATACGAATGACCAGAGGATCCTGGATCTTCCGCACAAGGACCTGCGGCGGGCCAGGGCGGCTGCGGAATCGATGATCCCCACGACCACCGGGGCCGCCAAGGCGGTGGGGTTGGTCCTGCCCGAGCTTCAAGGCAAGCTGGACGGAATGTCGATCCGGGTGCCCACCCCGAACGTATCGGTGGTGGACCTCGTGGCGGTCCTGAAGAAGGAGGCAACGGCCGAGAAGGTGAACAAGGCCCTCAAGAAGGCCGCTTCCGGTCCGATGAAGGGGATTCTCTCCTTCTGTGAAGAACCGCTCGTGTCCATGGACTTCAACGGGAACGACTGCTCCTCCATCGTGGACGCGAGTCTGACCACGGTGATGGAAGGAAATCTGGTGAAGGTGATCTCCTGGTACGACAACGAGACCGGCTTTTCCAACCGGATGATCGACTTGACCCTTCTGATTGCCAAGTCCCTTTAAGAGAAGGAGGAAGGGGCGGTGTCCGTCCGAACGATCGACGAGCTCGATCTGAAGGGAAAGCGGGTCTTCATCCGAGTCGACTTCAACGTGCCCCTGGATCCCCGGGGCAAGGTGACCGACGACACGCGGATTCAGGCGGCGCTTCCCACCATCGAACTCGCAAAGGGAAGGGGGGCAAAGGTCATCCTGGCCTCTCATCTCGGCAGGCCCAAGGGGAAGCGTGTTCCGGAGATGAGCCTTGCCCCCGTGGCGAAGCGACTTTCCGAGTTGCTCGGTCAGGCCGTCAAGACCGTAGAGGATTGTGTCGGTCCGGAGGTGGAGGCCGCGGTCGGGTCGCTGGCGGAAGGCGATGTTCTGCTGCTCGAGAATCTTCGCTACCACAAGGAAGAGACCGGGAGTGATCCCGAATTTGCGAAGTCCCTTGCGGCCCTTGCGGATGTGTATGTGAACGACGCCTTCGGCGCGGCGCACAGGGCCCACGCCTCGACCTGCGGGATGGTGGAGTTCGTGGGGGAAGTGGCCGCCGGGTTTCTGATGAAGAAGGAAATCGCCTACCTGGAGGAGGCCCTGAAGGAGCCGGAGCGGCCCTTTCTGGCCATCCTTGGAGGGGCCAAGGTTTCGGACAAGATCGGCGTGGCCCGGAACCTGTTGCTGAAGGTGAACGGGCTGATCATCGGCGGGGGCATGGCCAACACCTTTCTCTGGGCCGCGGGACACCCGCCCGGCGCCTCACGGGTGGAAGAAGACAAGCGCGCAGATGCGATGGCCGTGCTGGAGGAGGCGAAGGGGACTTCTGTCGAGGTGCTCCTGCCCGAAGATGTCGTTGTGGCGAAAGAAATGACGCCGGACGCCGAAACGCGTGTCGTACCTGTTTCGGAGATCCCGGAAGGATGGCTCGCCCTGGACATCGGTCCGGAAACGGCGGCCAGGTTCTGCGATGCGATCCGAAAGGCGAAGACCATTGTTTGGAACGGTCCGATGGGAGTCTTCGAGATGCCTCCCTTTGCGCTCGGCACGCGCATGGTTGCCAAGGCGGTTGCGGATGCCGACGCAGTCACGATTGTCGGAGGAGGCGATTCCGTGGCGGCCCTGGAGAAGGAGGGGCTCAAAGAAAGGGTAACACATGTCTCCACAGGGGGTGGTGCTTCTCTCGAATACCTGGAGGGCAAGGCCCTGCCCGGGATCAAGATACTAGATCGATAAGGAGGGCAGATATGGAGGATTTGATCCGATTGCTCATATCAAAGCTTGCAGCCGTGCCCGGGCTTACGATCGAAAAACTGACGATACTGGGGTTGTTGGCCGCATTGATGTACGCCTTACACATACTGAATAAGGCTGTCTGACATCTTTTTGAGCGGCTTGCTCGGGATCAATATGCTCGATCAGCAAGGGTGCTTGAAAAGAGGACGTGTTCAGACCAAGGAGGGGAAGGGACGATGAAACGAAGGCCGATCATGGCAGGAAACTGGAAGATGAACATGCTCGTGGCCGAGGCCGATGCGCTCGTCAACGGCTTGAAGTCCGGGCTGGACGGTACGGAAGAGGTGGACGTGGTCGTGGCGCCGCCGTTTCCTTCACTCCATTCTGTGGGCAAGGCCCTGAGCGGTTCTTCCATCGCCCTGGCCGGGCAGAACCTTCACTGGGAGGAATCCGGGGCCTACACGGGAGAGGTGTCGGCATCGATGCTGCTCGATGTGGGATGCAAGTACGTCATCATCGGGCATTCCGAGAGGAGACAGTTCTTCGGAGAAACCAATGAGACGGTGAACCGCAGGGTCAAGGCCGCCCTTTTGGCCGGGCTGGATCCGATCTTGTGTGTGGGTGAGGTCCTCGAGGAGAGGAAGTCGGGCCGTACGTGGGAGGTCGTGGGAAGTCAGACCCGGGAGGGGTTGGTGGGCGTCTCCGAGGGGGATGCGAAGCGGTTGGTCCTCGCCTACGAGCCGGTGTGGGCCATCGGCACCGGAGAGACGGCGACCCCGGATCAGGCGCAAGAGGTCCATGCGAAGATCAGAGGCCTGATCGCGGAACTCTACGGCGAGGGAATCGCCCAAGGGCTGCGTATCCAATACGGGGGCAGCGTGAAGCCGGACAACGTGCGGGGCCTGATGGATCAGCCCGATGTGGACGGCGCCCTCGTGGGGGGAGCCAGCCTGAAGGCAGAGAGCTTTCTCGGAATCGTCAAATTTTGAATGCCCTGTCCCCGGACGAGGAATCGTTTGATTCCGGGGCGTTAAGATGATAGTATTACATCAAATTCTTGTTCCAACCGGAAAGGCGAAGAAATGCAAATCGTAGTCATAGTCCTGCACGTACTGGCCTGTATAGGCCTGATCATGATCGTGCTGCTCCAGCGGGGCAAGGGCGCCGACCTGGGAGCGGCCTTTGGCGGCTCTTCCCAGACGGTTTTCGGCAGCCAGGGCGCGGGCGGGTTCCTGACGAAGATGACGACAGGCGTCGCCGTGCTCTTCATGTTCACATCCCTGGGCCTCGCATACCTTTCGTCGACCCGTGTGCAGGCCACGGTCATGGGAGGCGCAGAACAGGCACAGGAGGTCGAGGCGCCCGCACCGGTCGATGAGCCGAGTGCGGCCGATGCGCAGGCCCCTGTGGCGGAACCCACGGAACCGGCCGAGGCTCCCGCGGAGGATGTTCCACAAGAGTGACAGTCCATATGCCGAAGTGGTGGAATTGGTAGACACGCCATCTTGAGGGGGTGGTGCCCACCGGGTGTAGGGGTTCGAATCCCCTCTTCGGCACCAATATTAGGAAAGCGGCGCAATCTTAACGGGTTGCGCCGTTTCTTTTGGGGCGGGTTTCGCGGGGGTTTCGTTTGGTTTTTCGTCCAACCTGTTCACGGCTGCCCGGTCTCCACTTGTGATCCATCGTCCGTAGGTGTCCACGGTGATCGAAATGGAGTGATGGCCCATTTGCTCTTTCACGTACACGGGGCTGACGCCTTGGGATAGAAGCTGGCTTGCGTAGGTATGCCGCATGTCGTGAATCCGTATTTCCCTGAGACCGGCCTTCTTCAGAATCCGCTTGAAGACCCTTCGGATGAA
>Ga0180429_10002546_pt1 | contig 14956 bp, 8 predicted proteins | sample SS_ome_FD_132428 | JGI IMG/M metagenome (GOLD analysis project Ga0180429, IMG submission 132428) | Hypersaline lake sediment archaeal communities from the Salton Sea, California, USA - SS_1_S_1 metaG | ecosystem: Environmental > Aquatic > Non-marine Saline and Alkaline > Hypersaline > Sediment ...
CCCGAAGCCGGCGTAGACCCAGGTCTTGCCCTTCTCTTCAAATTCGTACTGTTTGCTGCCCGGCGGAAGCAGATCCCAGCCGAGGCTACGGTTGCCGGTGGCGCTTTTGAGAATCAGGACCGGTGCGTCAACCACGTTGCCCACGTGGTGACCGATGCCCATCTCCACACCGACATTGCCACTGATGGTCATCCATTCGTTCTTCTTCAGCGTTGTGGGTTTGGGTTTGGCGGGCCCACCACTGCCCCCCACCCAGACGTAACGGACGTCTTTGCGCTCGATCCAATTGCCGGCGTCGTCGACCAGGTATTGATATTTCTTCTTTTCCTTCACGGCCGCAGTCAGTTTCTTGAGGTCTCCGAAAGCCAGCATGTTGGACTGGCCCATGAGGATGTACACCTGCACGGGCTTGGACATGTCGGCGGGTTTGCCGTCAGGGTCGGGCAGTGGATCGGGAACGTCGGCGGCCAAGGCAGGCAAGGCGAGCAGCGTAATCGCGGCGGCGGCGATTGGCAAGAACGATCGAATTCGGAGGCGAAACGTCATGGGGAGTCTCCTGTGGGTGGGGGTTCGTGGTTCAGTTCGGCCGCACACGCACCGGACTCGCAAACACAAACCGTTTGGTGGTAGGACTTCCCGATTCTATCACACCGGATTGTCGGCTGCAAATAACGGGTTGCTCGCGCCGTTTCACACTTGTCGCAGTCACGTAGCATGCCCACTGCATCCCTCGCATGGGAAAGTGGGTCCACTCTCAGTGGCACAACCCAATTTCAAACGTCCGCCTCCTTCCATCGCGAACCATCCGGATGCTTGCAGCCCCATCGGCGGGTCCCTTCGTGGAGGGCGAGATTGATCAGAGCCTGGCAGCTGGAAGGCACCGTCCCAAAATACCTTCCTTTTCCGGTGCAAAATCTCCCCCAGCCGTTTCCAGACACAACTCCAGGGCGGCGAGTCCTAAATTGCCGTCTCTTTATCAAAGTCCCGGATTGCCGTGAAAATGGGTCGAAAACAGGACACTCAACGGCCCTTGCGGCGGCGACGGGCGAAGCCAACAAGGCCCAGGGCACCCGCGATCAGCAGCACGAGCGTCGACGGTTCGGGGATGGTTGCCGCTTCCCAGTGGGCCCGGACCCGGTCGTCGCTGAGTTTGTAGGTGTAAACGGCCATTTCATCATATCGACCGTCCAGATTCCTCTTGTCGTTCCAGTTTGCGATCTCACCGGAGGCAATGTTTATCGGAGAGGGAATGCTGTTCTTGGATACCGTCTCCTCCCACTCGCCGTCGACGTACAGGTCTATGCTCGCGTCCACCGCAGACAACGCGAGTACAACGTAGTACCAGCGCTGCGTATCAAACCGAGTGGAGAAGGTGAAATTGTATCCCGGCGAGGCCCCGTTGATGCCTACTTGAGGACGATTGCCAGTGAACTGGCAGTGCACCGACCCGTAGTTCCACTCGTCGTGATTGAAGATTGCGGTCCAGGTGTCGAAACTGTCGGCGTTCATCCAGAACTCCCACGTGACGCCCTGGTAGGAAGTGATCATTTGCGGGACGCTTATCGCCTGATTTGTAGCAGGGAAGCTTCCGGTGCCGAACTCGACTGAAGTTCCCAACGCACCGGGAATCGCCCGCGGATCGCTCGGCTGGCCCAACAGCGGCGAGTTCACATAGGTGCCGCTGGGGAAAGACGGCACGGCGGAGTTGATTGCTTCGGTACCGTAGTACTCGTTCATGCGGAAGTAGGCCGCTGGGCCGTCGGCCAGCACCTCAGACATATAGTCTGCCCGTGCCGTGCCGCTCGATACGATGAACAAGCCAGACGCCATTAGCACGGCAGTGGTAGTTCGAGTGCTCATTCTCTTGCCTCCAAAACCCGAGAAGCGCTCACCTACTTAACTTACCTCTACTACCAATCCGCGGTATTGTCAACGGTTTTGGCCCCGAGGCCGCGAAGTCGACGAAAATCGTTACTGCTGGGTGGGTCAGGAGTTTTTCAAGAAAACGATCCGGTAAGCAGGTCAGGGCAAGCCCCGACGCCATTGAGTTTAACGCGATGAATCCTGGCCTACTTGACTACACGGGCAATAATGATGATATCGCCACCATTATCATAGAAGGGTGCGCCCACGCAATACCGGAGGTTTGGGCCGGGAGGACCTTCTTTCGATTTGCCAGGGCCTGTAGGCGTAGATCCGTTGTGCCGCGGCGTAAAGCCCTGACATACTTGACCGGCCTACTTGGCCGAATTCCTATCGAGCCAACGGAATCCACACCTCCATGAACGAAACGCCCCGGTTGGCCCAGGCGTGATACGGGATCAACGTGATTTCGACCGTTCCACTCCGTGGTCTCGCAAACGTTCGGGGAGCGAACTCTCGATATAGATGGGCGGGCCAATCAGTTTTCGCCGCCGGTCGCTCAGCCTCGGCGGCCTGGCGAACGAAGTCGTCGCGACCCTTGAACGTGAGCCCTTCGCCGCGAAGCACGACCATCCCGCCGAGCAGGTCGTTGCGAAACCGTGGGGTGAACTCGACGCTGTCCGGCAGGAACACGCCTTCGCGCCACAGCCGGCCGTCGTCGTCGGCCAGCGGCACCTCCAGGCAATAGACCACCGGCCCTCGCGCGGCGGCCACCTTGTTGCGCAGGTTCTCCACGGCCGGATGGGCTTCGAGCAGCCGCACTTTCATCGGTATGCTCAGCGAGATCACGTCGCCCGGCGACCAGCGGTGCCGCAGCGCGACGTACGTGCCGGGCCGTATTTCGGCCGCCGTGCTCTTACCATTGATGAGGAGCCGAGCATCACCGGCCCAGCCCGGAATCCGCAGCATGACGGCGAACTCGCTATCGGGGGCCTCTTCCAGCGTGATCTTGATCTCGCCCTGCCAGGGATATTCGGTCTGTTGGGTAAGCCGCAGGGCCGATCCGTCGAGCAGTTCGGTTTGCAGCGTGTTGCCGCCGTAGAGGTTCACCCAAACGCCGTGCGACGAGACGCTATAGGCCCAGCCGCCCAGTTTGGCGATCGTACGGATGACTTGCGGCGGACAGCAGAAACAACGATGCACCGACCACCGCTGATCGGTATGGTGATATGACAGCCCCTCGCGGCGGCCGTCGCGGTGCAGCGGATTGGCATAGAAGAAGCCCCGGCCGTCGGTACCCACCGCCGAGAGCATGCTGTTGTAGAGGACCAGTTCCATCAGGTCGGCATATCGGGCATCGCCCGAGAGGGCCAGCATTCGCCAGTTCCACATCGCGTTGCCCACGTTGGCGCAGGTCTCGCAGTAGGCGGTTCGGCTGGGCAGTTCGTAGTCCAGACCGAAGGCCTCATGCACCGGATCGCCGCGCGAGGAGCGGCCGCCGCGCCCCGAGCCGATGGCCCCGGTGACGTACATTCGCCGGGTGGTCATGTTCTGCCAGATCCGCTCTAGCGCGTCGCGGAGTTGCCGGTCGCCGGTCTCGGCACAGACGTCGGCGGCGCCGCAATACAGGTAAGTGGCACACACGCAATGCCCGACCGCCTCGGTCTCTTTCCTTAATGGCACGCGATCCTGCGTCAGGTCGGTGCCGCCGGCGGAGCCGCGCATGTCGACAAAGATGCCGGCCAGTTCGAGGTAGCGCGGATCGCGCGTGGTGCGATACAACTCGGCCAGGCCCATGATGTTCGACGGGTTCCATCCAAAATGCGCCAGTTGCGGCGGACGCGGTTGAAAGACGCCGTAGAGATAATCACCCAGCTTTCGGGCGATCAGCAGGAAGCTGTCTTTGCCGGTTGCCCGATGATGGATACAGGCGGCGTTGAGCAAGTGCCCCATGTTGTACATTTCGTGATGATGGGGATTTGCGAACCGCTTTCCGCCGGTCAGTTGGATGTTGGTCGAGATGTATCCGTCGTCCGCTTGGGCCTTGCCGATCACCTCGATCCACTCGTCCATCAAGCGGTCGAGGTTCGCATCGCCGGTGACGGCGTAGACGTGGGCCAAGGCCTCCAGCCACTTGTAACAATCGCCGTCACCCCAGTTGGTGCCGCGATGCTGGCCCTGGTCCAATCCGGCGGCCACGCGAAAATTGCGCAACTGGGCCGCGTTGCGTTCGTCGCCCAGTGCCCGTTGCACGCCGGGGATCATCTCGCGTCGGCACAACTCGAATTTATCGGCCCAGAACCCGTCGGTCCACTTCACGTCGTCGAGGTCGACGCTGCGGAGTCTGACGTGTGGGCTCGAAGAGTTGTTCACCACGCCGCGATCCTTGGCCTCGACCAGCCGGTCGACCAACGGCATGCCCGACAGCAGTATCAGCAAAGTCGCCGTCAGCACGGTTCGAGAGCAATAACGGGCATCCGGCATCACTTGCCTCCCGGTTGCGTTACAGCAGGCGAGGATAGTCGTCACCACCAGGCTTGGCCCGGTGAAAATGTGTTTGAGAAGTAGACTACTCCTCCGGGCAAAGAGCCGGCTCCGGCCGCTTGTCGAGCTTGGCGCTCGGCGTGGCGTCGGCCTTCAGGTCGCCCATGGCGTACTGAACGCCGTCGAGGTAGTGTTGCAGAATCGGGGGCGTCCAGAAGATCTCGTTGTTGTGGCCCAGCGAGCAGTAGAAGACGCGGCCGTCGCCAAACTCGCGGATCCAGGCGATGGCGTTGTCGTCGTCTTCGCGGCCCTTCTTGTTGCGGCTCTTGCTCATGTCGAGGCTCACCAGTATTCGGAGCCGCTCGCGCGAGTAGGGGTCTTTCATCTTGTAGATCTCGTCCTTGATAAGAAAACCGCGGCCGGCGAAGCCCTTGTTCAGCGGGTGCTCCGGCTCGTCGATTTTGACGGCCCAGGTGCCGCCGCCACCCCAGGGATGGCCGGCGAACAGTCCGCCCATCATTTCAGCGCCCTCGGGCCAGTCGTAGAAGTTGTCGGTGGCGGCGTGGATACCGCAAATCCCCTTGCCACCTTTGATGAAATCCATCAGGGCCGCGCGCTGCTTCTCGTCGGGGTTCAACCGCGTGGTGTTGTTGAACATAACGGCGTCGAACTCCCCGAGCACGTCGGGTGTGAACATCGCCATGTCGTCGCTGACGACCGTCTCGTATGCCCCGGTCTTCTTGCCGAGGATTTCCAGGGCCGCGTTACCCCGGGGAATCGACCCGTGGAAGAAACCGTTGCAACGCCAGAAGACCAGCAGCTTTCTGGACTTGGCGGGCTTTTTGGTCGCAGTCTCGGGCGCGGCATCGGTGATCTTGTCGAGTTCTTGCCGCGGCAGCGGTTTCAGTTCGCGCGTCCAGGCAACTTTACCCAACACGGCCGGTACGGTTACCGCGGCGGCCGAAGCGGCCAAAAACTGGCGGCGGCTGAATTGACGTCTATTGTTCATCATGTTCTCCTTGATAATTGGGGACTACTTGTGTGTGAGGAGGCTCTTCTTCACGGCGAACGTGTGGATCAGTTCGTCGTCGATGTTATAAATTTGGTAGACAATCTCCGGGTCGGGCTTGGTAGTGTCGAAGGTGATTTGCCCGAAGGAACACTTCGAGTTGTAGCTGAACAGGCTTCCCGGCTGGGCACCGTGGGTGTGGATGTTCGTCAGCCGGGAACTCTCGAATTCGTAGAGCGGGTATCCGGCGTCGCGTTCGATCCGCCACACGTCGCTACGGTGCCGGTCGGCGGTGATGAGAATCACGCCGTTGATATTGTTCTTTTCGAGGAAAGAAAAAATCTCCTCGCGCTCGGCCTGGAATCCGCGCCACGTGTCGGCGCTGTTGCCTTTGGCATCCAGCACCCAGGGCACCGGCGAGGCCAGTACGCGGAACGTTCCCTCCGAGCGTTTCAACTGCTCGAACAGCCACGCCTTCTGCACGGGACCCAACATGCTCGACTCCGGCCGATTGGCCTCGGTGCGATAGTAGCGGCCGTCGAGCATGAAGAAGTCGACGTCGGCTATCGAGAACGTGAACCAGCAGCCGGGTTCTCGCTCGTCGTTGCCGCCGTAGCCCGGGTTGATCCAGTTGTTGCGAAAGACCTTCCAGACGGGGATCTTCCACTCCGGATCGTTGACGGCCGGGCCGCCGCGGCCGTCGTTGACGGTGAAGTCGTGATCGTCCCAGATCGCGTAGATCGGCGCCGAGGCGACAAACCGCCGATATTCGGGCCGCGACTGGCGGCGGTAGTACGTATAGTGCTGCATGTCGGGCCGGGTGGGATTGTCGATGTAGACGTTATCGCCGAGGAAAAGGAAGGCCGTCAGCTTGTGCGAGACGATCGTGTCCCACATCCGCTCGTGCCGCGGCGTGAAGCCGGCACCGCCGCCGAATCCGATTTGGAATCGGGCCTTCTCGCCGGCCGGTGGATAGGTGCGAAACTTCGGCACCTTCGGCCCCAGCACCGGCTTGCTCTTGATCAGTACGTTATAGTAATATGATGTGTTCGGCTCGAGCCGCTCGACCTCGGCAACGGCCGTGAAGTCGGTCTTGGCGTCGGTGAACACGGTGGCCGACGAAATCGGACTGGCCAGGGCTTCCGACTTGCTGACGACCACCTGCACCGGCACTTCCGTTGCCGTGCGGACCCAGAACTTCGCGCTGCGATCGGTCACGCAGCCGAGCATCGGCCCATGCAGCAGTTCGACGGGCCGCTGGGCCGCGAACCGCGCGAACTCGGGCGTCTCGACCAGTGGGCCGAGCAATCGGCGTGGCCCCGCCAGGAAACGCTCCAGCGGCAACCCGGCGTCGACAGCCCGCCTTGCGCAGACCATCGCCTTCTCGCTGTCATTGAGTTGGGTCCAGGCGACGGTCAGGTTGTAGAGCGATTCGAGGTGTTTCGGGTCGCTTTCGAGAAACCGCTCGCAGGCCTCGACGGTCTTCTGCGGATTGCCGTCGATGGCCGCCTGAATCTGCTGTTGTCCGGTCCGCTTGGATGCCTTCTGCACCTTCTTCTTTTTCGGCGGTGCGGCGGCGTCCCGCTGCGTGCAAATCGAAAGGCCGACCACGGCCGACAACATCAACGCGACAAGTCGCAGTGCGTTACGTCTCATGATAACCTCCTGTTCATGCTCGATCGTGTTCAAACGGGGCTGGGTAACTCGTATCCCTTGCGTTTTTCCGTATCGAGAAACTTGTTGGCTTCCTCGTCGCCGGGGAAGATCTCGCGCGCCGGGTCCCACTTCAGCTTGCGGCCGAGCCATCGGGCGATGTTGCCCAAGTGGCAAACCGTACACGAGCGGTGGCCGATCTCAGCGCTGCAGATCGGGTCCTTGCGGGTTTTCATGCAGTCGAACCAGTTGCCCATGTGGTTGTTGCTCTCGTAGAGATGGATTTCGGAATCCTTGATCGGTTCCTTGGCCAACTCGGGCGGATTGCAGACGAACTTGCCGCGATGGATTTCGATCTTGCCCTTGTCGCCGATGAAGATACCGCCAGCCTGCGAACCGTTGTCCAGCTTGACGATCACGTCGCCCGGATATCGGTAGAAGACTTTGTACTTGTTGCTGAAGATGCCGTTTCCGGTGCCGCGGCCGACCGGTTCGTTGAAGGTGGGCATCTTGTAGGGGCCGTCTTCGCACCACACTTCCAGCGGCCCGCCTTCGTCGGCGCCGAGGGCCCATTGGATCTGGTCCAGCCCGTGGGCGCCCCAGCCGGTCATCTCACCGCCGGAGTAGGGCCACACCGAGATCCAGCCCGGGTTGCGACGCGGCGTGTAGAGATCGATGTTGTACGGCACCAGCGGGGCCTGGCCGCACCAGGCGTCCCAATCGAGTCCGGCGGGCACGTCCTGACCGGGGAGGTTCATCAGCCAGGGGCTGGGGTAGTTGCTGCCGATCACCGTGTGGATCTTGCCGAGTCGCCCATTGCGGACCAGCTCGCAGGCCAGGCGGTTGGCGCTCATCGAGCGCTGCTGGCTGCCGGTCTGGAAAACGATCTTGTACTTCTTGGCCGCGTCGGCGATTGCACGACCTTCTTTGATGGTCAGCGTCAGCGGCTTCTCGGCGTAGATGTCCTTGCCGGCCTGGCAGGCGTGGACGCAGTGCAAGGCGCGCCAGTGGTCGGGCGAGGCAATGATCACCGCGTCGATCTCTTTCATTTCGAGCATCTTGCGGTAATCGGTAAACGGTTTCCCCTTGAATCGTGCCGCAGTGGCCTCCGCGCGAGACTTGTTGATGTCGGTGGCGGCGATAACTTGTGCTTCGCCGGGCAGGCCCATCAATTGTCCGCCCCGGCGTCCCACGCCGATGTAGCCGATGCCGATGCGGTCGTTGGCGCCGGGTGAATCTTCAGCAGCCAAGACGTGGCGAGGGACAACGCACGGCGCGGCAACACCGCCGGCAGCCACGGCGGCGGTTTGGCGGATGAAACGTCGTCGTGAAAGTCGATTGGAGCGGGGCATTAGGAGGTCTCCTTCAAATGAGAGGGTACTTCAAGGGGATGATGGCGGGGGAGTTACGGCGAGTTATCGAGCAGTAAGGCTCGAAACCCTGCTTGTTTGAACTTTCGGTCAGAAGACGATGTCGGCACAAACGTCATTTACCATTATGACTCGATCACGGCAAGGGGGCAAGTCATCAAATCACACCGGCATCAGACGATTTCTCGACCGACACTCGTGAGGTTTTGGGCAAGAAACCGTCTGTTGTTAGTTCTAGCCCGCACTCAGAAGGCAAACAGCACGAGACATCCGATCACCGCCGCCGCCGCCAGGTAGTAGGCGGTCGGAATGAGCGTTTTTCGGATCAAGGCCCCTTCGTGACCCAGCAGTCCGACGGTTGCCGACGCGGCCACGACGTTGTGTACGCAGACCATGTTGCCGGCCGCGCCGCCGACGGCCTGCAGGGCGACGATCCACAGCGGCGAGAGATCGATCCGGCAGGCCACATCGAACTGAAAGAGCGAGAAGGTCATGTTGCTGATCGTATTGCTGCCGGCGATAAACGCGCCCAGGGCCCCGATCACCGCCGAGTAGGCCGGCCAGGCTCGGCCTGCTATGTGCTCAACCGCCGCGGCCAACTCGGTCGGCATGCTCGCCAAGTCGGCGCCGTTGACGTCCGATTGGATGAAGATCCGCACCATCGGCACGGCAAACACGATGGCCACGCCGGCGCCGCAGACCGCGCGACCCGACTCGGACGCCGCCGCCGCGAAATCCCGCGGCCGCATCCGGTGAAAAAACAGGCAGCAGAAAGATACAATCAAGAAAATTGTGCCGGGTAGTTTCAGAAAGTTGATCGTCATCGGAATATCGGTCTGCTGCAACGCGGCAATCCAACCGCTCAGCCGCCCGGCGATGCCGCCGCAGGCCGGGATCGACTGCGCGATTCCTTCCAAACATGCCGCGGACCGGGACAACACGTCCACGTTCGCCCGGTCGATGAAATCACTGACCCGCGGCACGAGCCGAACGGCCACCAACAGCAATCCCACCAACAGATACGGCAGCCAGGCGACGGCCAGCGAAATCTTTCGCGGCGCCTCCTTCTCTTTCGCGGGTGGAAAGCTGCTGAGCCACTCGGGCTCCCAGGCACTCTCCGGCGGAAACTCCCAAGGCTCGCGCGGCTGGAGCCAGCCGGACTTGGCCACACCCACCGTCAAGGCCAGCGCCGCCAGGCCGCCCAACAACGAAGGAAACGCCGGTCCCAGAAAGACGCCGAGCAAGACATAGGGCACCGTAAACGCGAAGCCGGCGAACAACGCGAACCGCCAGGCCGCCAGCCCCTCGCGCCAGGAGCGATTGGCGCCGAAGAATCTGGTCAACAGACAAACCATGAACAACGGGATCAGCGTGCCGATAATGCCGTGGATGATTGCAACCCGGGCGCCGATCATCATCAACAACTGTTCGTACGACTGCGGCGCCGCCGACTGCCGTGCGATGAAGTCGGCCACCAGCGGTTGGCCTTGAAGGCCCGAATTGACGCCGATCAGAATCGGTGTGCCCACGGCTCCGAACGACACCGGCGTGCTCTGGATCGTGAGCGCCGCAACCACGGCCGCCATGGGGGGGAATCCCAAAATGACCAACAACGGGCCGGCCACGGCCGCGGGAGTACCGAAACCGGCCGCTCCTTCGATGAACGAACCGAACGTCCACGCCACGATGATCGCTTGAATTCTGGGGTCCGGCGAGATGCTGCGAAAGCCGTTGCGGATCGTCGTCACCGCTCCGGAGTGTTTCAGCACGAACAGAAGCAGCAACGCTCCCCAGATGATATAGAGCAGCTTCACGGCAATCACGAGCCCTTCGAGCGAGGCCGCCGTGATTCGTATCGGCTCGACCTTCCAGTAGAAGAAGGCCAGTACGCCGGTGAGCGCGTACGCCACCGGCATCGTCTTCCTCGCCGGCCAGCGGAGAAACACCAACAGCAATAAGACGACCAGCAGCGGGGTAATCGCGACCAGGGCGGGCATCAGAGCGGTGTGCTACTGCTTTGTCGAAAGTAGTTCTATTTATCGAAAAAGGCATCCATGCCTTTCGAGGGCATCCGTTCTAGCGTGTTGCCGCGGGTCAGGTGATATCGGGATACTTCCAGGGGGCCCGATAATCGCGACGCAGAAGCTTGTTGGCCTCTTCGTCGCCGACGATGACTTCCTTCTCACCGTCCCACCGGACGCTTCGACCGAGCTTCAGCGATAGCATACCCAAGAGACTCATGTTCGTCGAGCGGTGTCCGATCTCAATGTCACAGGCCGGCCGTGCACCCGATTCGATGCACTTGACAAAGTCGGCCCAGAGTTCGGGGATATTCTGCATGTCGGGCTGGTGCAGTTCAGGGTCTTGGTGCAGTTGAGATTGGTTTTTGTTCCGCGGATAGAAAGTCCAGCCGTCGAGCCAGCCGACGTGCAGCGTGCCCTCGGTGCCGTAGAAGTAGCATCCGATGTTGTGTTTCTCGGCATTATTGTGGGCGTAGGTGCGGTGCTCCCAGGTGGCAGTGAAGGAATCGAACTCGAAATTCACGACTTGCGTGTCGGGTGCGTCGGTGTTGTCTTCGAGGATATGCCGGCCACCGGTAGACGAAACCATCCGGGGGTACTTTTCTTCCGCCCACCAGAGGATCTGGTCCATCCAGTGGACTCCCCAATCGCCCAGCGTGCCGTTAGCAAAGTCCATGAATCGACGGAAACCCTTGGGATGCATCCGTTTGTTGAAGGGGACCAACGGGCCGGGGCCACACCAGAAATCCCAGTCGAGTCCTTCGGGTGGATCGCTGTCTTCAGTGACGTTGCCGGCGCCGCCGCCGTAATGGACAAACGCTCGCACCATACCGATCTTACCGAGCTTGCCCTGCTTCATAAACTCCATGGCCGCCATGTTGTGTGGCGACACCCGGCGATGTGTACCCACTTGGACGACGCGGTTGCTGTCGCGAGCGGCTCGGACCATCGCTCGACCTTCGTAAACCGTGTGGCCAACTGGCTTTTCGACGTAGACGTGGGCACCGGACCGCACTGCCGCGATGGTGATCAGCGGATGCCAGTGGTCGGGCGTAGCGACGATGGCGATCTCGGGCTTCTGCTGGTCGAGCAGTTCTCGGTAGTCGCCGTATTTTTTCACCGTCGTGCCGGTGAGTTTCTCGATGTCGGCGGCAGCCGGGTCCAATTGGTTGAGGTCGACGTCGCACAGCGCAACCGGCTGGCAGTTGCCCGATTCTATCGCCGCGTGGAGGATGTTCATTCCCCACCAGCCGGAACCGATCAAGGCCGTACGATACCTTTTGTTTTTCTGCGCCCCGACAACGGCGGGAGCGGACAACGTCATTCCGGTTGCTGCACCGGCGACCAAGAAACCGCGACGCGATATGCCCATCCCGACCTCCAAACAGTCGAACGACCGAAGCGGCGAAAACTCAGAAAGCCCAGATTCTATCTGCCGAGACACCGGAAGACAAGTGCCCCCACGTCATCAATATCAACGACAAAAATAACATTGCAGATTTCTCGGAGAAAGTCAACCACCTCCCGTGCATTTCTTCGCGGCAGCCGAGAAATGGCTTTCCGGTTTTCCAAAGCAGCCGTCTCGTGCGTCAATGGTTGACCCTCCTGCGGCGGCATGCGACAATAGCACGCTGAACGGTTGTGTTACCCTGGTTTCGTTGACACATGGCAGGAGGAACAACCCGTGAACTACAGAACCAGTCGCTGCGTTTTGCCCCAGCCATTCGGTCCTCGCCTCCGTAGTACTCGGATAGGCACTATGACGTTTGCGTGCTCGCTACTCCTGGCGATGACAATCGTCGCCGCCACCGCTTCGGCTGCCGACCAGCAACGCGCCATCCGCCGTAGCGACGTCGTTTTTATGTACGACAACTCGAAGATGTACGAGCCCTACGGTTGCACCGTGCTGGGTTGGGCCGGTTGGGGTAAGGCCCAGCACATTGCATCGGCCCACCGCGCCGGCATTCGGCAGTTCTCGACCAGCGTCGGCTTTCTGACCGAATTCAAACGCGTGATCGACTTCAACGACGACTTCCTCGACGCCGCCTGCCGCGACCTGGCCGGCGATCCGTTTATTGTGCCGTGGCTGTGGGACCACAAGTATAAAGGACAGCCGGCCTGGTGGTGGTGTACGAACAGTCCACTGTATCAACGATACCTCGAGAGCCGCCTGGAAGAAGTGATCGCGGCCGAGCCCGACGGACTGCACATCGACGACTACCGCGGCACTTCCGGCTCGGTCACCTGGCGGTCGGGCTGTTTCTGCAAGCATTGCATGGCCGGTTTTCGCGCGTACCTGGCCCAAAACGTGCCGAAGGAAGAACTGGCCGAACTTGGAATCGACGATCCGGCTGCGTTCGACTATCGAGAGTTCCTGCTTGGCAAGAACGTCAAGCCGGAAGAGTACAACCGCCGTCGTTCATCGCTGCCGCTTGCCGACGAGTTCTACGACTTCCAGGTGAAGGCGAACACTGCGTTTGTGGCCGGGTATCGCCGCCGGGCAGAGCAACTCCGCGGCCGACCGCTTACGCTCTGCGTAAACTCGGGACTGGGCAACCCCCAGGCGCTGGCGATCGCGCCGCACCTGAGCTACTTCTGTTGCGAACTGTCGCACGGGGCACACACTCGCGCGGCGGCGAAGCATCCGATCTATGCCTACAAGTTGGCCGACGGGCTGAACCGGCCAGTGGCTTCGACCGCCAGCGGGCATGACTGGGCCTACGTGGCCGAGCACAAATTGCCCGGGCTGGTTCGCACCTGGGTTGCCCTGTCGTACGCCTTCGGCCACAACCTGATGGCCCCGCACCGGCAGTGGTGCTACACCAAGGAGAAAGGCACTCACTGGAACGAGTGGCCGCCGCGGGAGTATGCCCCGCTCTACCGGTTCGTTCGCAACCACGCGCGGCTGTTCGATCGCTACGAGGCGGTGGCCCCGGTGGCGGTGGTCTACGACAATGCCGCCCGGAGAAAGAACCGCGGCAACATCGAACCGATTTGCATCACGCTGGCCGAGCGGAACGTTCCGTTTACGGTGGTGGTGGCCGGCGACGACTGGCTCGAATATCGCCTCGACACCGACCGGTTGGCGAAGTTCAAAGCCGTGGTCATCGTCGGAGAATCGGCCTTGGACGACCCGCAGCAGAAGCTGATCGATCGGGTTGAAGCCGACGGCCGGCTGGTCGTATGGCCGGACAACGAGACGCTCGAGCGGCTGTTGCCGGCCCCGGTCGTGGTGGAAGGCTCCCAGCACGTGGGCGTGGTGCCGCGAGCGATCGAGGGCGACGAGGGCGCACCGGCGGTCGTTCATCTTCTGAATCGTCGTTACGACGGTGATTCCGACGCCATGACTGCGCAGAAGGACTTCACTCTGCAATTGCACGCCGATCTGTTCGGCGGCCGCAAGTTCACCAAGGCAACGCTGCACGCCCCCGAGGTCGAACCGGTTCTTTTGCAACCGAGCAGCGAGGGCGGCTTCACGGCCGTCAAGGTTCCACGGGTGGACCTGTGGGCGATCGTGGAGTTGTCGAACTAACCGTCTTTGTTAGCAGGCTATCCTTCAGACAGTTCGGCCAGAACGGCCTCGTCGCCGGTGCGCATTTCGACTTCGCGCTTCGGGATGTCGAACAGCAGCAGCATCTGCTGGCCGTAACCGGCGTTGCGACGACGCAGAGCGGGACCCAGTCCCCAGGCGCAGCCTTGTCTGGTCGCCAGCGTGCCGATCCGTTTCCCGTCGGCCTGGCACAGGGCGAACTTTCCCCGCAACTGCCGTTTCATGGCGGCGGGGATCGTGATTACGCCGCCCGAGATGGCAGCCTTCGACAAGCGGTAGACCAGATATGGCCTGCCGTCGGCGAGCCGGCCGTAGTCTTCCAATACCCGGGAGGGTGAGGACGCTACTTTATGGCTCAGCAGGTCGTCGACCGTTGCCCGATCGACCTTCATCCCCAGCAGTCCGTAGACACTGCGGCCGTATTGCTCGATGACCGGCGAGGACATCAGAATGGCGTTGAAGCTGAAGGGGTTCGTGCCCTTGGCGATGCAGAACTCTTCGAAGCTGGTTCGCTCAAGTATCGGCCCGTGCTCCTTGAGCACTTCCACCATGTTGCGCTCGACGTCGGCCAATACTTCGCGCCAATCCAAAGGCGGCTCGGCGATTAATGTGTTTCCCTCCACGCGGACGTGCGGCATCTGCCGGGCGAATTCCAGCAGCACCTTCGGCGGAGGCAATTTGCGGTTGCCGCGACGATAGCGGGCCATCGCCGAACGGACTCTGGAAATATCGACCCGGCCGGTTACCGAGAGGATCTTGTCGATCATGTTCGGCAAACCGTATTGCGGCAGCACGCTCAGCCGGAACCAGTTGCACTGTTCGTCGAGCCAGCAGAAGTCGTCCCGCGCCTGCAGCGTCTCGCGGACCAGGACGGGATTGACCTTCTTGGAGAACCGCTTGGCAAGTTGGGAGGTCACGTCGGGGATCCTGGCCGCCCCGTGACTGGTCAGCACGTGCTTGGCTACCTGGACTATCAGCCGTGGAAACTTGACGTGCCGGGAGTGGA
>Ga0180429_10002547_pt1 | contig 14955 bp, 13 predicted proteins | sample SS_ome_FD_132428 | JGI IMG/M metagenome (GOLD analysis project Ga0180429, IMG submission 132428) | Hypersaline lake sediment archaeal communities from the Salton Sea, California, USA - SS_1_S_1 metaG | ecosystem: Environmental > Aquatic > Non-marine Saline and Alkaline > Hypersaline > Sediment ...
ACTTTGGCGATGGCGCGCAGCAGGCCGGCGATCAGGCCACTCACGCCTATCTGGCCAACGGCGAATACACGGTGGACGTGACGGTCACGGACGGGGACGGGCTGGTGGCCACCGCCTTCAGCACGCCGATCGTGGTCGGGGGCAGTCCCGGCGGGCCGGTGACCGTGACGGTGGACGTGACGCCGGATCCGGCTAGCGAAGTGAACTTCACCTATCAGGCCAACGTGACCGGCGGCAATCCACCTTACAGCTACGAGTGGGACTTCGACGGTGACGGGACCACGGACTCGACGGCCGGCGCACTGGTCGACTTCGATCACGGCGCCAACGGGCTCTACGCCGGCACACTCGCGGTCAGCGACTCGCTGGTGGAGGAAGGGCAGGCGGCATTCGTGACCGATGCCCGGCACCTGTCGCTGGCGGCCGATCCGCTGGTGGGCGGTGCGCCGCTGGAAGTCACCTTCGATATCACCGCCCTGGGCTTCGCCGTCGGTGACATGATCATGCTGACGTTCGGCGACGGCGTCATCGGCGATGTGACGATCGCCGCGAACCAGGAGGTTTATCAGCTCACGCACAATTACGTGATCGGGACGTTCGCCCCGCAGGCGACCGGCACCACGGAGCTGGACGGCACGGACTACGAAATCCAGAGCAACAGCCTGGAGATCATCGTGATCCAGGGCGGGCTGCCCGTCATCCAGTTCACCCAGCCGATCGTGCCCGGTCCCGGCGCGCCTTTCGAGATCAAGGGCTACTTCTTCGGCGACAACCAGGGAGCGCGCAGCGTCCGGCTGGACGAAACCACGCTGGCGGTGACCCAGTGGGGCGACACGAGCATCATGGTCACCTACCCGGCCGGCTTCAACGGTGACATGGGCGACCTGATGATTGTCGACCCCGACTCCGACGACAGCAACGCGGTGCAGCTGAACATGAATCCCGTCTCGGTGCAGCGGTCGGTGCAGAACGTGCTGCCGCCGACGCCATCACCCGGTGAGCGCGTGCTGATCATCGGCCACGGCTTCGGCAACCAGGCCGAAACCGTCGCGGTCGGCCAGTTTGACGCCACCGTCGAGGCCTGGCACGACGGCTGGATCTGCGCCGTGCTGGCGGCGGGCACCCAGCTGGGCAGCCAGCAACTGAGGCTGTCCTCCGCCGTGGCGGCGATCGCCACCTACGACCTTGAGATCGTGGCCAGCGAGGGTGCCGCCTATCCGACGCTGGATGCGGCCACCCCGCCGGTCCAGGAAATGGGCGTCGGCGCGCTGATGGCGCTGCAGGGCACGGGCTTCGGCACCGGCTATGGCGGCCTGGTCGCCTGCGACGGGCAGCTGATGAACCTGGCGGCCTGGAACGACACGCAGATCAACATCGGCGATCCTGACAATCCGGTCGACGGCTGGGCGGTGGTGATCAACGGCAGTCTGGCGAGCAATCCGCTCAATGTAGCGTTCCTGCCCCGGCCGCATATCGACGACCTGGATCCGGACTTCGCCGTGAATGGCGCGACCGTGCGCATCCTGGGCACCGACTTCGGGGCGCAGCAGATGCCGGGTGACCAGGTGACGCTGGGTGGCAATCCGCTCGCCGTCGATCTGTGGAGCGACGTGGAGATCCAGGTGACCATACCGGCGGGCGCCAACGACGGCAACATCATCGTGGCCAAGAAGCTGCTGTCCAACGCGGTACCCTTCGACGTGATTCCGCCGGCGCCCGGCACCCCGGGTGGTCAGCAGATCTAGCGCGCGCCCCCGGGAGGAATCGGCTGCGGGCCGTCGCCGACGGCCAGTCGGCGCGATACCGCTTCGCGCGAGGCGATCAGTACGATGTTGCCCGCGATGATCGCGACGGCTCCCACATAGAAGAACGGCGCCGGGATCTCGGTGCGCAGCCAGAAGCCGACCAGCGCGGCGTAGAGTGGCTGGGCCTGGTTGAGCAGCACCACCTGGCTGACCGGCAGGTAGCTGAGCGCCAGCATGTAGTTGTTGCGCGCCAGCACCGGACCGAGGATCGCGCTGGCGACCAGCCAGCCCCAGCCCGCGGCGGTGAGCCCCGGCCAGCCGGCGACGGACTCCCAGGGCCAGCCCGGTACGCGAATCCACCACAGCGCCGTCAGTGCCGCCCACATCAGCCAGCCGCGGAATACGACGAGGCGCGGTACGGGCCAGTAGCGGACCGCGACCTTGCCGCTGAACTCGGCGAGCCCGAAGCCCAGCGCACTCTGCAGCAGCCAGAGGAAGGCCAGCGGCTCGGCGGACAGCTCCGCCCAGCGCACGATCACCATGCCGGCCGCCGTCAGGGCGAAGCCCAGCCAGTGCCAGCGGGTGAAGTGCTCGCGCAGCAGCCAGAGCCCCAGCACGATCGCCACGACCACCTCCAGCCGGCTGAGCAGGGAGCCGACCGCCGCCGAGGCCAGTGTCAGCCCCTCCCAGAGGCCGATGATGCCGATCACGGATGCCCCGGCGTGCAGCAGCAGCCACAGCAGGGCTTTCGTCTTGAGCGGCGGGTGGTCGTGGGCGTCCTCCGGTGCGTGCAGACCGGGCAGCACCCCGTAGTGTGTCAGCAGCCACCAGCCGGTGTTGATCGGGACGAGGATGGTGTACATCAGCGCCACGAACATCTGCGGCGGGATCTGCACGGTGACTTCCTTGCCGATCGCCATCATGGTGCCGGCGCAGACGGCGTTCAGCTGCGCAAACACGATGCCGCTTGTGCGTGGGGACAGGTTCACCTGATGAGACTACCAGAAGATGTCGGCGCTTATCGCCCCGCCTGCCGTGCTTACTTGCCAACGCAGAAGCGGCTGAAAATCTGGTCGATGACTTCCTGCCGGCCGGGGTGCTGATAGACGCCCTGCAGCGCGCGCCGCGCGGCGTAGAGGTCCTGGGCCACGGCATCGGTCGGCAGCCTGCCCTCCAGCGCCGTCAGCGCGCGGCGCAGGTGGCCCGCCGCTTCAGCGATGCAGCCGGCTTGGCGCTGCCCGAAGGCGGCCAGCACCGGCATCTGCACCTGCCCCGCGGCGCCCCACAGCACGGCCCACAGCTCCGCCACGCCCCGGCCCGTCTTGCCCGAAACGTAGCAGACCGGTCCGCCCGGCGCGGAGCCCGGCGCCTCGACATCCGGCCACTGTTCCAGCCGGTCGCACCTGGTGACCACGCTGATCGGCTCGTCCGATTCCAGCGCTCCGGGTAGCGGCACGCGCTCGCCGTCGGCGGCCGTCACCCACAGCACGCGGTCGGCGGCCCGCGCCCAGTCGCCGGCCCGGCGCACGCCGGCGGCCTCGACGGCGTCGGCGACGTCGCGATAGCCCGCCGTATCGACCAGCGTCAGGCGGATGCCGCCGCTGTCGATCGTCTCGGTGATGTAGTCGCGGGTGGTGCCCGGCGCCGGATCGGTCAGCGCCCGCTCGTGGCCGAGCAGGGCGTTGAACAACGTGCTCTTGCCGACGTTCGGCGGTCCCACCAGCGCCACCGTGATGCCCTCGCGCAGCGGCGCCGTGCGGCGGGAGTCCTGAAGCGCCTGATCCACCTGGCGCAGCAGCTCACCCAGTTCGGCCGCCAGCCGGTGAGGGGCGGCGAGCTCCTCGGCGTCCAGCGTGGCGTCGAGGCCGTCGGCGGCGTAGTCGTGGGTCACCTCGATGCCCGCCAGCGTCGCCGTCAGCCACTCCACCCACTCGCGGACCAGCGCGGATGGCACGCCCGCCAGCGATGCCCCGGCCAGCAGCAGCGCACGGCCGCTGCCGGCGGCGATCAACTCCTGCACCGCCTCGGCCTGGGCCAGATCCAGCTTGCCGTTCAGGTAGGCGCGGTATGTGAACTCCCCGGCCTCGGCCGGCCGTGCGCCGCGGGCCGTGCAGAGTGCCAGCAGCTGGCGGACCAGCAGGGGGCTGCCGTGCAGCGAAACATCCACCAGATCCTCGCCGGTGTAGCTGTGGGGGCCGCGCCAGCAGGTCAGTACCGCCGTCTCGCGCAGCTGCGCCGTGGCGGGATCGCCGGGATCGAGATCGATGATCAGTTCGGCGGTGAAGCTGTGCTGGGCCCTGATGCTGCGCGGCGGCGCGGCCAGCAGCCCGCGGGCCAGGTCCCAGGCATCGGGTCCGGACAGGCGCACCACTCCGAGAGCACTCGGTAGCAGGGCCGTGGCGGGAGCCACGATGGTGTCGCCGGTCTCGTATCCGCCCATGGGCCAGTCTACCCGCCGGACGGCTTGACCGGCTCCGCGTGTAGTGAAACGGCGTAGGCCGGGTGACTGTGCCCTTCGATCCGCATCCAGTGGCTGTCGGCCAGCGCCGGCACCCAGAGCACCTCACCGGCGGCATCGGTCAGCAGGGCCCAGACGGCGCGGAAGCACTGCGGGATCTTGGCGTCGGTGAAGACGTCGCCGACCTTCTTGCCCGCCCCGTCGGGCAGCGTAATCCTGTCGCCCTCCTGCCAGGCCCGCAGCATCAGTGGCAGCCTGACCCCCGCGGGCAGATAGCAGCGCCAGGTCGGATGCTGCGGCGGCGTTTCGGTCAGCACCGGCAGGGCTTCGGGCCAGCTGCGGATCCGCTGCCAGGGCTGCGGGTGGCCGAGGCTGTGGCGGCGCCAGGCCTCGGCGGTGGTAGCCTGCAGTCCTACGCGCAGCCCGCCGGCGGTGGCGGCTGCGCCGGTCTCCAGCAGCACCTCGGGCGTCGGATGGGGCTTGCGGCGCTGTCGGGAAATCGCCAGAACCGCCGCGCCGGGCAGAATGAGTTCCGCGTCGCGAATCGCCACCTGCTGGTGCGGCGTGGTCGACCAGCGGGCGACCGTATCGTGTTCCTCGCGGGACAGTGAGCCCAGCTGCTCCCTGAGCTGGCTGGCGGCGTAGAGCGCCAGCAGCTCGGCGTTACCCCAGCCGCCCACCAGCCGATGGACCGCGTAGTCGCCGGTCGGCCAGCCGATCAGCGGCAGCCAGGAACTGACGGCGGCGGTGCCGTATTCCTCGACCTGCAGGTCCGCCAGCTGACCCTCGACATAGGCCAGCGCCGCGCGCGCGGTGTCGCTGAGGCGCGCGATATGCTCGCGGGCGCGGGCGTTGATCTCGGTCAGCGCGGGCAGGATCTCGTGGCGGATGCGGTTGCGGGCCAGCTGGGTGTCGGCATTGGTCGGGTCATCGCGCCAGGCCTGGCCGAGCCGCTCCAGATACGTCTCGATCTCGGCCGGGTCAAGCTCCAGCCAAGGCCTGTGAATCAGGTCGTCGCGGACCGGGGCGATCCCGCGCAAACCGGCCAGGTGCGTGCCGCGCACGAGGTTGAAGAGCACCGTCTCAGCCTGGTCGCCCAGGTGATGCGCGGTCACGGCGGCCGCCGGCCCGTCCCCGCGCAGGTCGATTAGCCAGGCCAGCAGCGACCGATAGCGCTCCTGGCGGGCCAGCTGTTCCGCGTTGCCGCCGTTGCGAGCCAGCTGCTCGTCCAGCTCAGCCCGCTCACCCGTGCACTGGCAGCCGAGCTGACCGGCCAGCGCGGCAACAAACTCGGCGTCGGCGGCGCTGTCCGGACGAAGCCCGTGGTCGAGGTGCCAGAGGTGCAGGCGGGGGGGGTGCTCGAACCGCCCCCGAAACAACTCGTCGCCGAGCAGCTCATGCACCGCGCGGGCTAGGGCCACGCTGTCGCGACCGCCGGAGCAAGCCACCCCGATCGTACCGCCCTCCAGTCCTTCCCAAAGGGGACTGGCGGCCAGCATCGCCAGCGGCAGAGGCTCAGCCATGGGCCGTACCCTCCCTGGGCGCGAAGCGCGCCGCGTAACCGGCGGCGACCAGCTGGGCCATCGCGATGCTGCACAGCCGGGCCTCGGCGTCGTCGGCGCGGCTGCCGACCACCATCGGCACCGAGCCGCCGACCACCAGCCCGGCCCAGGCCGCGCCCGTGGCGGCGATCATCAGTTTGACGCCGATGTTGCAGCTCTCCAGATTGGGGGTGACGATGATGTCCGCCTGGCCGGCGATCGGCGTCTGGATGCCCTTGAGGGCCGTGGCCTCGGTGCTGAGCGCCACGTCCACGCCGAACGGGCCGTCGATGATCGCGTCGGGCCACTCGCCGGCGTGGTGGCGCCTGACTATCTCGCGGGCGTCGGCGATCGCCGGGAAGTCCTGGCCCTTGTCCTCCATCCCGGCCACCAGCGCCACCCGCGGACGGGCGACGCCGAAGGCCTGCAGGGTCAGGATCGCGTTTTCCATCACCGCGATCTTCCTGGGCAGATCCAGCTCGGCGTTGATCCCGCCGTCGCTGACCCCCACGATCTTGCCAGCCCGGGGGTTCTCGATGAAGGCCACGTGGCTGAGGAACGGCCGGCCCTCGTCCGGCAGCGCCTTGAGCACCGCCTTGAACAGCTTCGAAGTGTCGCACTTGCCCTTGACCAGCACCGCCTGGGGAATCGCATCGACGCAGTCCAGCGCATCGGCGACCACGTCATCGCTGTCGATCAGCTCCACCGTGTCCAGCGCCACGCCGCCGCGTTCGAGCTGCGCTGCCATTTCTGCCCGCGGGCCGACCAGGGTGAAGCCCGAGATGCCGTTGGCGTGGCAGTGCTCAATGGTCTCAGCCATCTCCGGGTGGTGGCCGCCGGCGATCACGAAGCGGCAGTCGGCCCCGGCCGCCGAGCGGCCGACGACCTCGCTCATGGTGCGCGGCGGCGCCGCCAGCGGGTCCTCGGCGGCCGCGTAGTCCTCGACCGGCACCAGGCCGCGCAGCGCCAGGTGGACGCCCTCGGCCAGCGCCGCCATCTCGTCCTCGCCGGGCAGCAGGATCACGGGTGCGATCCAGTCCAGCGACTCGGCGAGGTCGCGGGCGAAGCGCTCGCTGTTGAGCATCCCGCCGGTCAGCACCAGGGCGTCGGGCGCGTGACCCAGCACGCCGGTATAGGCCGCGATGTACTTGGTGCTCTGATAGACCATCGCGCGGTAGGCGCGGCGCGCGTGGGGGTCGCCCTGGTCCAGTCGCCGCTCGATCTCGCGGAAGTCGGCGGTGCCGGTGTAGGCCGCCAGTCCCGCCTCGCGGCTCAGCCGCCGCTCCAGCAGCTTGCGATCCGGCTCGCCCTCCACCAGGTCGAGCACGCCGCGAATGGGCAGCGTGCCGGCGCGGGAGACACTGAACGGTCCTTCGCCGAGCTGGGCGTCGTTGACGTCGACGCAGCGCCCCTCCACGATCGTGCAGATACTGACTCCGCTGCCGAAGTGGCCGACCACCAGACTGCACTGATGCACGGGACGATCGAGCTGCTCCGCGGCCTGGCGCACCGCGCGGAAGACGTTGAGCGCGTGCAGCCGGCCGGCGCGCCTGACCTCGGGTACGCCCGATACGCGCGCCTCGTCCCAGAGCGTGTCGATCGTGATCGGGTCGACCACGAACACCGGCAGCCTGAGCCCCTCCTGCTCCAGCAGGTCGTAGGCGATCAGCGAGGACAGGTTCGCCGGATGGGAGCCGAAGCGCTCGGCGGCCAGGTCATCGAGCATCTGCCGGTCGACGCGATAGACGCCGCGCTGGGGCAGGGGCTTCATCAGGCCGCCGCGCGCCGCGATCGCCGCCAGCGCCCCGAACTCCGTCTGCTGGGCCGCGAGGAACTCGCGCAGGTGCTCGAGCCGCCGCGGTCGCTGCTCGCCGAGCGGGGCCTTGACGAGGCTGTCGGGAAGCTCTACCGAGTGCTCACAGGTGCACTTGTCGCCGGAGAACAGCGCGAACTTGGAGCTGGTGCCGCCAAGATTGACTACTAGTATCAACGGGTCCGGCATGGCCCCACGAGTGTAGCACCCGCGAGCAGCCGGATCGCGGCCACACTCAGCCGATCATCCGCAGGATTTCGTCGACGGTGCGCTTGACACCCGCGTAGACCTCGGCCACCGACTGGGCCTTCATGTAGGCCGGCGTGGATACGATCTTGTGCGCGTCGTCGATCACCACCTCGGTCACCGGGCACTCGACGTGACTGCCGCCCATGGTATTGATCGCCCCGGCGGTGTCGGCGTCATCACCGATGGTGAGCTTTGCCGCGGTCTCCTGGCCCAGAATCTTGGCCGCGATCACCGGCGCGATGCAGACGAAGGCCAGCGGCTTGCCGGCGGCATGCGCCTCGCGGACCAGCCGGTCGACGTCGCGCTGCACCGAACAGTCCTCGCCCTCGAAGGCGAAGGTGCACAGGTTCTTGGCTGCGCCGAAGCCGCCGGGGAAGATGAAGGCGTCGTAGTCGGCCACATTGACGTCCTGCAGGGCCACGATGTCCCCGCGGGCGATGCGCGCCGATTCGACCAGCACGTTGCGCGTCTGGCCGGGTACCGGCTGGCCCTTGACGTGGTCAACCACGTGCATCTGATTGGTGTTGGGGGCCATGCACTTGTACTCCGCGCCGGCCTGGCTGAGGGCCAGCAGCGTGCAGACCGCCTCGTGGATCTCGGAGCCGTCCATCACACCACAGCCGGCCAGTACTACTCCAACCTTGGGCATCGATACACTCCTCCGCGGCAAGTTGCTCTGCGGATGTTGATTGTAACCCAAGGTGCGGGGGGAGGGCCGGGGACCGTTGGTGATAAAGCTGTCGCGGGTCACGCCCGGGCGGGCGGGCTGCCCGTCCGCAGCCGGCACGGCACGCGTGCGCCGCTAGCCTCAGGTGAACTGGTTGCAGCTCTGCTCCAGGGCCCGGCGGCGGGCGCTGAGTTCCTGGTCCGCGGCCAGATGGCACTGCTTGTACTTGCGACCGCTGCCGCACCAGCAGGGCTGGTTGCGGCCCGGCGGCTGCGCGGGACGTGCGTCGTCCGCGGCGGTCCGCAGCGGTTTGCTGAGCAGGAAGTCCAGTAGACTCATGGCTTGGTCCTAGTCCTCATTGCCGCCGACGTCCAAGCCGTCCCGCAGGCCGGTGTCCGTGTCGCCGGCCGCGTCAAGCAGGGCCTCCAGGTCCTCGACGCTGGCGTAGCCCCGGTGGATGTCAACAACCGTCCCATCGGCAGCCACCGCGACCGTCGCAGGTATTGAACTGAAGCCCAGATCGGCGGCGATGCCCTCGCTGTCCCAGGCCAGCGCGTAGGGCAGCTCGTTGTGCTCCAGGAACGCGCGCACGGCCTCGGGGCTGGTATCGACCGAAACGCCGACCACCGTCACCTCGCCTTCGCCATCCTCATGGACCTGGGCCAGGTTCGGCAGCTCCCTGACGCAGGGCGGGCACCAGGTGGCCCAGAAGTTGATCAGCAGCGGCCGGCCGGCCAGCGCGCCCGTGGTCAGTTCGTCGCCCTCGCAGGTGGCGAAGCCGAACTCCGGCAGCGGATCGCCCAGCGCCAGATCGCCCGGCTTGACCCACCAGGTGCCGGCGCACTCCTGCCCGGCCATCGAAGCCGGCGCCAGGACCAGCGTGGCCAGCAGCAGCACGGTGACCAGGGCGGCGCGCAGCGGACGGGTGGAACGGGGGTCACTTCGATTTTTCATATGCCATACCATACCCTGTATGGTATCAGGCTATCGCAGCGCGGTCAAGGGCTGGGCCAGCCGGATTGCCGCCTACAGGCGGCGTCCAGCGGGCCGAGGCGGCAGCGAGGGGCATTCGGTGCTAGAATATGGGGCCAGTCACGCTGGTGCTGGGCTGCATGGTAGCATTGCCACGAGCGTGGTGGCCGGGGGAGTCACGACAAGCTGTACGGAGCCGATGAGCGTTTGCCGAAAGAAGAAGCGATAGAAGTGGAAGGAAAGGTCGTTGAGGCCCTGCCCAACGGCATGTTCCGCGTCGAACTGGAAAACGGCAACGTGATCTTGGGCTACCTGTCGGGCAAGATCCGCAAGTACCGCATCCGCGTGCTGATGGGTGACCGCGTGCTGGTGGAGCTCTCGCCCTACGACCTGAACAAGGGCCGCATCACCTACCGGTACAAGTAGGGGCGATCCCGCTATTGGCGGGACGTCGCCCGCAATACCTCCCGTGGGCTACAAATTGCGTTGCGCCTACTCAGGATGTTCAAGCTTCCAGTTGCTGGGCAGTGAGTCGGAGCTGTGGACCTGTTGCTGATCGATGAACACGTTGTACAGGTGATCGGGCGGGAAGTCTCCAAGGTGGATCCCGATTTCGTGTCCTTGGAAGCTTGTTACGTATCGGGGGCCTTCAAGGTGCTTGAACAGCAGACGCTTGTGCTTGATGTCCTTGTACTCCATGCCAATTACCCTCTGTGCTTGCAGAGCCCGCACCCCTCGGAGTGCGTGCGGCGCGTTGCCAGCCACGTACCGCTCAGTGCTCCTTGCCGGTCAGATGCGACGGGCGACGCAGGCGTCGCCCCTACTTCAGCTGTGCGCAGGCGAGCCGCCCGCGCTACGTGCGATCCTGGACGTACGACAGCCTGCTCGGCTGTCGATCCCCGTGGATTGCACCTTCCGCGCCGCGCCCGCCGGTGAGCAGCCAGGCCAGCCACAGCGCGAAGACCAGCGCGCCGAACGCGATCTTGGCCCATTGCCAGAGCTCGAGCGAGACGGCGGCCGGGGGATTCAGGGGCGTCAGGAATCCCTCGATCAGGCCGGCCACAATCAGTGTCAAGGCGCAGATCGCCAGCAGCCGGCCCGCCTCGCGGGCGGCCAGTCGCAGCGCTTCGCCACGGGGCCGCTGGCCGGGAAACAACCAGGAGAAGCCCAGCAGCATGCCCGCGGCGGCGGCCAGACAGATGGCGGGCAGCTCAATGGAGCCGTGGGGCGCGATGCCCGCGATGAAGTACAGTGGCAGATTGACGTCGAAGCCGGGCGGGGTCTGGAAGTAGAGGAAGGCCACGGCGCCGAGCAGATAGCCGTTGAAGGCCAGCATGATCAGCGACGGCACGCCGCCGGCAATGCCGAGCACAAAGGCGTTGACGCCGACCTGGATGTTGTTGTAGGTGATCGCCACGGCCGCGAAGCTGCGCTCGCCGGGCTCGATCTGCGCGGCGAGGCGCAGATCCTGCTGCTTGCTGGCCGTCTGCAACGCCGTTTCCCACTCCCGCAGCATGTTGGGCCGGAAGGCGCCCAGAACATCCTCGGCGATCGCCGGACTCCGTACGCAGGTGAAGTAGGCGATCAGGCTGAACAGCGTCATCAGGGCGGCGGCGCTGAGGATCAGTCCGGCGCAGCGCCGGGCCGTCCGCGGCAGTTCATGCAGGATCAGAAACAGCAGTCCGGGACCGCGACGACGCACCACGCCGCGGTAGATCACGGCGTGGGCCTTGCCGCACAGCTGGCTCAGCTCCTGGGTCAGCTGGGGCGCACCGCCGCTGCTGCGGAGCAATGAGAGGTCCGACAGCGTGCGCCGGTAGAGTCCCGGCAGTTCCCAGAGCTCCTGGTCCGTCAGTTCACTCAGCCCCCCGCGCTCGACCAGGCCCAGCAACCGGCGCAGCTGCTCCCATTCGACGGCGCGCGCCCTTCCGGTGCCAGACTGGGGCCCCATGGCTGTCACGCCTATAATCGTAGCATCGTGCGACTCGTCGCTGTGACAGCCATCTGCCTGCTGCTGGCGGTCCCGGCCTGGGCTGCGCCCTCGGCCCGGGAACTGGCGGTGCGCCTGACGCTGATCCCGCAGAGCCCGGGCGGCGGACTGGCCGATGCCCCGCTGCTGGTGGCGGGGGAGGTGCCGGATGCCGCATTCGACGCCTGCCTTGACGCGCAGTTCGCCACCGACGATATCGCGTCCTACCTGCACTCGCGCGCCTGTCTGTCCGCGGCGCGGTTCGCGGTCTGGCTGTACCGTTTCGACGAGGAGGACTCGGCGAACGTGGAACTGCCCAGCCCGGTGCTGGTCATCGCGCCGGACGCCGACGGCCGGTTCCCGTTGACCGCCCCGGCGATCGTGGAGGGCAAGCTCTACGGCTGGCAGGTGGTGGCGACCATTGAAGGCGGCGCGGGCCAGACGGTGAATGTCTGGTCCTCGCTGCTGTATTTCCGCACCGCGCCGGCAGCGGCAGTGGCGCCCGAGCTGCTCAGCGCCGAAGCGCGGGAGCTGGTGACTGAGCTGCTGGACGCGACGGCTATGCAGCGGCGGGCCCGGGACGGCCTGGCGGTTTCACTGCGCGGGATGCGCCTCTACGGCAACTACCCGTCCGCCAGCGACACGTACTTCTGCGCGCCCCTGATCGGCGGAATGGACTGCCCGCGTCACGAGTGCCGGGATGGGGCGGGTATCGCCGTCCCGCAGCTGCTGAAGCTGGGGGCGTTGATGCGAGCCGCCAGCAGGCTGTGGATTGACGCCGCGGCAGGACCGGTAGAGGAAGCGGATCTCCAGGAGTTGGCCGACGAGGTCTACCGGCTGGTGAACCAGTGGCCGGAGGCGACGCGCTCCGCGATCGGCCGCAAGCTCTCGACCCTGGCGGCGGTGGCCGAGAAGCTGACCGTCCCTCCGCCGGACGTTGATGCGCAGCCAACCTCGGGGTTGCTCAGCGAGCTGCTGCTGGCCATTGACGACCTGATCGGCCCGGGCACCATCGACGGCAGCCCCGGCTACGAGCAGACCTTCCTGGCCTATGCGGCGGCGACCGACGCCCGGTTGCACGCGCTGGAATTGCGGCGCGCTGAGCTGGAGGCGGTGCTGGGCGGCGAGGAAGCGACCCGGTGGGTGGAGTATCTCCGCGACCAGCGGGCCCAGCTGTCGCTGCTGGCGCATGAGGTGGAGCGCGGCAGGCTGTCCAAGGCCCAACTGGGCCAGCGCGTGGCCGAGCAGGCCGAGCGGGCGCGGCTGACCAGTGACGAGGAAGTCCGCTACCTGGAAGGCACCAGCTGCCACGTGGCGCTGGATCGCATCAGGCGCCTGACCGCCACCGATACCGAGCAGCTGGCCAGGCTGAGCGCGGAAACCGTCCGCTGCTATCTGCTGCGATTGGCAGATAGCTTGTGGGTTAGCACACCATAGCAGTCCGCTTCGCGATATACTCTAGTGTGGGGTTACGTGGAGGTATCCGCATATGCAGAACAACGGGAAACTAACCGGCACCTATGCCACCAAGGTTGGGTTGGCCGAGATGCTCAAGGGCGGCGTGATCATGGACGTGACCGATGCGGCCCAGGCCAGCATCGCCGAGAAGGCGGGCGCGGTGGCGGTGATGGCGCTGGAGCGCGTGCCGGCCGACATTCGGGCGCACGGCGGGATCGCCCGCATGAGCGATCCGACCAAGATCAAGGAGATCATCAAGGCGGTCAGCATTCCGGTGATGGCCAAGTGCCGGATCGGCCACTTCGCCGAGGCTCAGATTCTGGAGGCGCTGGGCGTCGACTTCGTGGACGAGAGCGAGGTGCTGACGCCGGCGGATGAAGCCCACCACGTCTACAAGCACGACTTCAAGGTCCCCTTCGTCTGCGGCTGCCGCAATCTGGGTGAAGCCCTGCGGCGCATCGGCGAGGGCGCGGCGATGATCCGCACCAAGGGCGAGCCGGGCACCGGCAACATTGTGGAGGCCGTGCGCCACATGCGGCTGGTGACGGGTGAGATCAAGCGACTGACCACGCTGGGTGACGACGCGCTGATGGCGGCGGCCAAGGAACTGGCGGCGCCTTATGAGTGGGTGAAGTGGGTCCACGACCATGGCAGCCTGCCGGTGCCGAACTTCGCCGCCGGCGGCGTGGCGACCCCGGCCGACGCCTCGCTGATGATGCAGCTGGGCGCCGAGTCGGTGTTTGTCGGCAGCGGGATCTTCAAGAGCAGCGATCCGGCGGTGCGGGCCAAGGCGATCGTGGAGTCCGTACTGAACTATGACGATCCCAAGGCGCTGGCCGCGATCAGCGAAGGCCTCGGCGAGGCGATGAGCGGGCTCGATATCGCCACCATGCCGGAAGAAGAGCGGATGGCGACGCGCGGCTGGTAGCCCGCGAAACCGCCGGTCGCCTCACAGCGGCCGACGATCGAAGCCTGCCGGCCTGGTTTCAGTGCAGTTTTCATCAAACTGCGCCACCAGCGCAACAAGTTGGCCGCCGGGCGGTCTGATGCATTAGCCGCTTCGCGCAGGATGAAGCCAATGAGACATAGTCTCAATACTTCAGGTAGATGCTGTGTCCGGCGCAGATGCCAGGGCGGGAGGAAGCGATGAACTTTACGGATAGCAGACTCAGTCTGGCGGTGTTGCTGCTCAGCTGCGCGCTGCTGATCGGCGCGGGCGTGGTGCTGGCCGAGGACCTGCCGGTGTCCACGGACGCTCCGGCGAAGGTGGCGCTGCCGGACTCGATCGAGAACGGCGGCTACTACCTGAGCGTCACGGTCGAGACCGACTTCGCTACAACGGTCGAGAACACCCGGGCCGCGCTCGAGGGCGAGGGCTTTGGGGTGCTGACGGAAATCGACCTAACGGCCAAGCTGGCGGAGAAGCTCAGGACCGAGATACCGCCGTATCTGATCCTGGGGGCCTGCCACCCGCCGCTGGCGCACGCCGTTTACGTGGATGAAGGCTGGATCGGCGCGATGATGCCCTGCAACTTCGTGATCCGCGAGATGGCCGACGGCACGGTGGCGGTGGCGGTCAAGAACCCGCTGATGCTGCCGGTGGCGACGGGCAATCCCGAACTGGAGGTAGCCGCCCGTGAACTGACGGCGGCGGCGGGCCGAGTGCTGGAAGCGCTCTAGAGCCTACTTCTTCCCATCGTCCTCGGCCGGTGGGTTGTCGATCACGGGCTGCAGGTTGATCATCTCGATCAAGCCCAGCATCGCGTCGGCGCCCTTGTTGCCGGCCTTGGTTCCCGCCCGATGGAGCGCCTGCTCCAACGTGTCACAGGTGACCACCCCGAAGGCGATCGGCACATCCGTCTGCATCGCCACGCTGGCCAGGCCCTTGGTGACCTCGGCGGCCAGCAGCTCGTAGTGATCGGTGTCGCCGCGCAGCAGCGCGCCCAGGGCCAGCACACCCTGATAGCGCCCGGTGGCGGCCAGCCGGCGGGCCATCGCGGGCAGCTCAAACGAGCCCGGCACGTAGTAGACGTCGTAGTCGCACTCACCGTCGCCCGTGCTGTGGCGCTCCAGCAGGTCGATG
>Ga0180429_10002550_pt1 | contig 14946 bp, 9 predicted proteins | sample SS_ome_FD_132428 | JGI IMG/M metagenome (GOLD analysis project Ga0180429, IMG submission 132428) | Hypersaline lake sediment archaeal communities from the Salton Sea, California, USA - SS_1_S_1 metaG | ecosystem: Environmental > Aquatic > Non-marine Saline and Alkaline > Hypersaline > Sediment ...
AGCAGATCTACGACAAGGTGTCCGAGCCGATCAACTGGGCGTTCGACCGCCCGGAGCTTCTGGATCTGCCGCGGGAGGCCGCGTTGGAGAAGATCCGCGAACAGCTCGCGCTGCAGGCCGCGCGCGTGGACCGCTTCATGCTGGGCGAACTCAGTCCCCGTGAATGGCGCGCCCGCCGGCTGTGGGGCGGCCTCCTGCTGCTGGCGGTGGTGCTGGCGTTCGCCGGAGCGGTGCGGTTCGCTTTTCACTCGTTCCGCCGCGCCGAAGCAGAGCCGGGGGAGCGTCCGCCGGCGCGCTGCTGCCGCAAGGCCTACCTGTTCCTTGCGCCCGCTCTGCTGCTCGTGTTGCTGGTCAAGTATCTCCCGCTCCTGCTGGGTATTCCGCTGGCCGTGTTCGATGTTCAACTGGCCGCCGATTCGGTCTTCGTGGGCATCGACCATTTTGCCGCCGTGCTGTACGACCCGCGTTTCTGGGCCTCCCTGGCACGCACGTTCTACTTCGTGCTGCTTGCCGTCGGGCTGGGGTTCTGGCCGCCGATCCTGGTGGCCATTCTGCTCGACGAACTTCCCGGCGCGGGGCTCAAGTATGTCTTCCGCACCGTGTTCTACCTGCCCACGGTGGTCAGCGGCGTCATCATGGTCTTCCTCTGGCGCCAGTTGTACGAACCTTCGGAGGCCGGCTTCCTGAACCAGATGCTGATGTCGGTCAATGCGCTCGGGCCGGCGGCCGCCACGCTTGTGCGGTGGACGGGCATCGGGCTGTGGCTGTCCCTGATCGTCTTCGTCTTCGCCTGCGCGCTGAGACTGCGCGAGCTGAGCGCGCCCGTGCGGGTCGTCCTGGGACTGTTCGCCGCCGCGCTGCTGGGGGCGACCCTGGTTCCCCTAATCGAAGCCTGGGTCGGGCCGTCGGCGTTGGAGATCGAAGCGCGCGGGCTCGATCCGGCCCGGGTTTCGGGCTGGTCGGGACTGGCGGCGTACCTGCGCGGATGGATCGGCCGTTTCGACGTGGCGCCGCTGGGCTGGATCCAGGACCCGGGCATGGCGATGCTGTGCTGCGTCATCCCCATGGTATGGGCCGCGGCCGGGCCGGGCTGCATCATCTACCTCGCGGCGCTCAAGACCGTTCCCGACGAGCTGGTCGAGGCGGCGGTCATCGACGGCGCCGGCATCCTGCAGCGCATCGCCTACATCACGCTGCCCCGGATCCGGTTCCTGATCCTGATCCAGCTTCTGGGCGCCGTGGTCGGCGCCTTCCGCGGCGGCACCGACTTCATCCTGGCCATGACCGGCGGGGGACCCAACGGCGCCACGCGCACGCTCGGGATGGACATCTTCGAAAGGGCCTTCATGGACCTGCAGTTCAGTATGGGCGCCGCCATGGGCTGGATTCTCGGGGCGCTGGTCATCGGTCTTACCGCCTACCAGCTCCACCGCATGTCGCGGGCCACCTTCCGGACGGGCGTCGAAACCTCGGTACCGGTGAAGTAGGAGAGCGCATGTCGATTTTGACCAACGTCGAGCGGAAGAGCGCGCGCGGGCGCTGGTTCCTGGCCGCCGTGTTTGCCGCCGTGCTGGCGGGGGGGGCCACCATGGTGGTTCCGTTCCTGCTCATGCTCTCCGGCTCGCTGCGCAGCAGCATGGACATCAGCCGTCTCGACATGGTCCCGGGCTTTCTGCGCGACGACGCCGACCTGGTCCGGAAGTTCCTCGAGACGAAGTACAATTTCAGTCCGCAGCTCATGAACCGCTACCGCCGCGGCCGCGACTACAGTTTCGAGCAGGCCGCCGTGCCCGCCGAAACAAACTCGCGGCTGGTCGCGGACTTCGCGGCGTTTGTGACGGCGCCGGAGATGCCGCATCACTGGCAGGTGCTGGGGGGGACCCGGCTCTGGAACCTGATGCGTTCCGATGTCCTGGCCGCGCTCCAGAAGCGGGTGCGCGGCCACTACGGCGGCGACCGGACGGCCTTCAGCCGCGATGTCGGCGCCGCGTTGACGTCCTGGGACCGTCTGGAGCTGCTGACGCCCGACTGGACCAACCCGCGCTACGGCTACACGCCCTCGCCGCTGTACGACCATGCGTTTGCCCTGATGCGGGAGCGGCCGCCGGCCGAGCGCGCACCGGTCAACCTGTCGAGCGCGTTTCTGCACGACGTGATCTACCCCGCCTACGGGGCCTCGGGCGTGGAGGCGTACAACCGCGCGCACATCCGCCCCCTCCCCAGCTTCCGCGCCTTCCACCTGCCGCGGCGTCCGCCGGGACCGAACCAGCCGCGCCTGCGTGCGGAATGGCTGCGCTTCGCGCGCGAAGCCTGCCATCCGTCCTTCGTGCGCGCGGAGGTTCCGGCCGCCGCTTATCACGCCTACCTGCGGCGGCGTTTCCACGACCTGAGCGCGTTGCGGCGCCACTGGCCCGATGCGGCCGCCGCCGCGTTCGAGGCCCTGGCGCTTCCGGACGACCGGCAGTGGCTGTTCCCGGCGCAGGCCGGGATCTGGCGCGACTTCCTGGCAACGGTCGATGCCGACCGGCTCTATCTGGTCGGCCCCGAATTCGCCTGGCGCGACCGCCTGCGCGCGTTGCACGGCGACGTGCGGGCTGCGAACGCGGCATACGGTACGGCCTGGCGGGACTGGTCGCAGTGCAGCATGCCCCTCGCGGAGCTCGAAGCCCGGTACGTGCGCGAGCACGCCGGCGCCCTGCGCCGGCGGTTCGCCACCAAAAATTTCCGCATCGTGCTGCGCCACGTCTTCGTCAGCGGAAGACCCTTCTACAACACCCTCGTCTACGTGGCGCTGGCGCTGTTCTTCGCGCTCACCGTTCAACCGCTGGCCGCCTATGCGTTGTCCCGCTACCGCCCGCGCGGGATGTGGAAGCTGATCTTCCTCTTCATGGCCACCATGGCCTTCCCGCCGATGGTATCGACGCTTCCGCTCTTCCTGGGGATCAAGAAGCTGCACCTGCTCAACACCTTCGCGGCGCTGGTGCTGCCGGTGGCGGTGAACGGCTATCTGATCTTCCTGCTGAAGGGGTTTTTCGATTCCATTCCGAAACACCTCTACGAGGCGGCGGAACTTGACGGCGCCACGGAATGGCAGATGTTCCGGCACATCACGATGGCGTTGAGCAAGCCGATCCTGGCGGTGGTGGCGCTCAATGCCTTCCGCCTGGCCTGGATGAGCTTCATGTATCCGCTGATCGTGTGCCCCGACGAGAAGATGCACGTGCTGGCGGTGTGGCTGCATCAGTTCCAGGCCACCGCCCCGACGGCCGCGATCTTCGCGTCGATCCTGGTCGCCAGCATCCCGACCCTGCTGGTCTTCCTGCTCACCCAGGGCACGATCATGAAAGGCATCGCCATTCCGGCGGAGAAGTGAGAGGGGCGCGGCCGGACGGGCCCGACCGTCGTCCGGTCCCGGCAAGCGCGCGGCGCCCCATGGCGCGGGCGCCGCGGAGTTTCGCTTGACGGTTCGTGCGCCGTGGAGCAAGGTGAGGGGCGCCGATACGGGAGGATCCGTTGTCGGCGCCGGAGAAGACCATCGGAAGTCCGTGAGAATCGGACGCGGTCGCGCCGCTGTAATCGGCTACGACCTCCCGGACGGCCATCCCGGCCTTGCGCCGGGAGAAGGAGGGAGGAAGGTCCGAAGCCGTAAGCCAGAAGACGGGTCTCTCCGGCGGCAGGGGGTTCCTTCGCGTGGCAGAGGGCCTTTGGCGGAACACTGCGAGTTCATGTCGACGGCCTTCGCGCGCTGGATGCGAGGGTCGTTTTTTTCGGCATGAGAGGACGCTGTACAACTCCGCCGACGTCGGCGTTTACGCTGATCGAGCTGCTGGTCGTCATCGCGATCGTCGGACTGCTCGCCGGCATGGTGTCGTCCGCGGCCATGCGGGCGCGCGAGGAGGCGCGGTGTACCCAGTGCCTGAACAACCTGCGCCAGATGGTGGCCGCCGCGACCATCTACGAGCTGGACCACGGCGTCTACCCGCCGGCGTATGAGAAGGACTTCAGCACGGGCGCGACGAGGACATGGGAATCGTTCCTGTGGGGCATGGGAACCGAGTACCGCATCCATCAGTGTCCCTCGTTTCACGGCAAGGCCATGTGGGCGGACGACGCGTATACGGGCTACAACTACAACGCCAGCTACGTGGGCGGGCGCATTCTGAAACAGGCCGGCGCCGCGCTGCCCGGGTCGACGCGTTCGGCCAGCATGGCGCATATCGCGAAGCCCGCGGCGTGCGCCCTGTTCGGCGACGGCGAATACGAAAGCGGCGCCAACAAGTTCATGCGCTCGCCCTGGCCGGGCGAGCTGGACACGGATGCGTCGCTGGCGCTGGGCGGCACACAGGGCTTTCGGCATCGCGGCCGCACGAACGTCGGGTTCGCGGACGGCCACGTGGAATCGCGGCGCGAATGCTACACCGAAACCGCCGCATTCGGGGAACCGGCGGACGGCTGCGGCTTTCTGTCGCCGGATAACAGCCTCTACGACCTGGAGTAATCCGCTGTGCGATGTTCATCCGTACACCGTGCCGGGACACCCATTCCGGCATGGGTTTATGTCGCCGCTTTCGGTGGCGCCCTCCTGGTTCTTCCCTGGGTGGGGGCCGAACGGCTGGCCGGCGAAGAACTGATGCGCTACCTCGGCGGCGAAGAGACGCCGCACGGTCTGATCCTGTTCCGTCAGCGCCTGCCCAGGGTGCTGCTCGCGATGTGCGTCGGGGGCATGTTGTCCGCGGCCGGCGCCGCCCTGCAGGTGTTGTTCCGCAATCCGCTGGCCGAACCGTGGACCCTCGGCGTGTCCGGGGGCGCCGCCATCGGCGCCTTTCTCGCGCAGGCCTGGCCCGCGCTGCATCTCGCTGCGGGACCGCTGTCGTCCAGCCAGGTCCTGGCGCTGCTGGGCGCGGGCGGTGTGATGGCGCTGGTGACGGCGTTCGCCCAACGCGCCGGAGCCCTGTCGTCCCACACCCTTCTGTTGGCCGGCGTGACGATCAGCATCGTCTCCGGCGGCCTGATGATGCTGCTGACTTACTTCCTGCCTCCGTTCCAGTTCGTATCGTTTCACCGCTGGATGATGGGGGGACTCGACGTGATCGGATACGGCGACCTCTGGTCCGCCCTCGTGCTCGGCGCCCCGGGCGTGGCCATGCTGGTGTACCTGGGGCGCGACTACAACCACCTTGCGCTCAGCGAAGACATGGCGTCCGGACACGGCGTGGACGTGGTGCGCGTGCAGCGTCTCACCTTTCTCGGCGCCGGGCTGGCGACGGCGGCGTGCGTGGCGGTCGCCGGGCCGATCGGTTTCGTGGGCATGATCGTGCCGCACGCCGTGCGACGGCTCAGCGGCTACGACCACCGCCTGGTCCTGCCCGCCGCCTTCCTGCTCGGCGGCGTCGTGCTCGCCCTGTGCGATGCCGTCGCCCGCTCGGTCATCGCCCCCACCGAAATCCCGGTCGGCGTGATCACGGCCGTCCTGGGTGGACCGGTATTCCTGTGGCTGCTGGCCGGCAAGGGATCTTGACAAGTACGAATCGGCCGGCTTGCGTTGCGAGGTGATCGAGCGTATCAATAGGGGTATGGGATCTTTCCGCGTCTCTCTGCTCCGGCGGGCGCTGCCGGCCTTGTCGGCGGTGCTCGCGCTATGCGGCGGGTGCCGCGCCGGCGCGGCCTGGCCCACCATGCACGGCGGGTACGGGTTGACCGGGTTCGCGGCCCACGCGCTTCCGGACAGGCCGGTGCGGCTCTGGCGCTACGCGGCGGGCGGCGCCGTGGCTCATCCGCCGGTATCGGACGGGGAGCGCATCTTCCTGGCCGCGCGCCCCGGGCGGGTGGTGGCGCTGGATCGAGCGGGCGCCGAGCTGTGGGTGCGCGAGCTGGCCCCCATCGATGCGCCGCTTGCCGTGGTCGAGGGTGCGGTCATCGGCGCCGCGGCGTCCGGGACGGCGTTCGCCCTGGATGCGGCCTCGGGCCGCACGCTGTGGACGAACGCGCTGGGCGAGGCTGTGAGCGGATCGGCGGCTGCCCTGGCGACCCCGGACGGAACACGGGCGGCCATCCTCGGGCAGCCGTCCGGCAACGTGTATCTTCTGGATCCCGGAACCGGTGCGCGCCGCGGCATGGTCAGCGGGCCGGCCCGCGCCGACGGCTCCCCGGCCGCCGCCGCGGGACGGCTCGTCTTCGGAAGCTGCAACGCGGCCGTACACGTCCTGGCGCCCGGCGCCGATACGCTGCGCGATGTGCCCCTGGGCGAAGGCCACGAGGTGGCGGGCGGCGTTGCACTGGCCGGAACACAGGCGTTCGCCGGGACCCGCGCGGGGGCGCTGGTCTGCGTCGACGCGGCGCGGGCGAGCGAGGCCTGGCGCGTGCGGCCGGACGAGTTTGAACTGTTCGTCACCCCCGCGGTCACCGCCGACCGCGTGGTCGTTGTGTCGGGCGGCGGGAACGTTGTCTGTGTGCGGCGGAGCGACGGCCGGACGCTGTGGAGCACGGCGCACCTGGCATTGGACTTCGGGGCGCCGGTCGTGGCCGCCGACCGCGTGGTCGCGACCCTCGACGGGAAGGTGGTGCTCCTCGCCCTTGCCGACGGCGCGGAGCTGTGGTCGTACACGGCTGGCGGCCGCCTGACCGGCCCGTCCATCGTCGGCCGGACCATCCTGGTGGCGGACGGCGAAGGGCACGTCACGGCGTTCGGTGCGGACGGGGACGCCGGGAAGGGAGCGGCCGGCCATGACTGAGGGCGCCCCGTTTCTCCGCTTGAGCGGAGTGACAAAGATCTACCAGCCGCACAGCGAGACGCCGACGCCGGTCCTGCACGGCATCGATCTGGATGTCCGGGCGGGCGAGGCGCTCGCGGTGGTCGGTCCGTCGGGGTGCGGCAAGAGCACGCTGTTGCATCTGATGGCTGGCCTGGACACACCGACCGCGGGGTCCGTGACCTGCGGCGGCCGCGATCTTTCCGCTCTCGGCGAGCGCGAACGGGCGCGCTTCCGGAACGAAGAGCTGGGGTTTGTCTTCCAGCTCCATCATCTCCTTCCGCAATGCAACGTGCTGGAAAACGTCCTCGTGCCGTCTCTCGTCCATCCGCGCCGCCGGGAGGCCGCCGCGCGCGCGCGGCGCCTGCTGGAGCGGGTCGGGCTGGGCGGCCGGCTGGATCACCGTCCGGCGCGGCTTTCGGGCGGCGAGTGTCAGCGGGTGGCGGCCGTGCGGGCGCTGATCAACGCGCCGCGGCTGCTGCTGGCGGACGAACCGACCGGCTCGCTGGACCGCGCGCACGCGGAAAGCCTGTGCGGGCTCCTGGCGGAGCTGCAGCGCGAGGAGGGGTTCGCGCTGGTCATGGTGACGCATGCCGAGCACCTGGCACGGCGCATGGGCCGCGTCCTGACGCTGCGGGACGGCCGCCTGGCGGAGGACTGACGCACCATGGCGCCACGCTCTCCCGGCTTTCTCACGCTGGCCCGCCGCGGCATCCGCTATCACTGGCGGCCGTACCTTGGGGTTTTGCTCGGCGTCGCGACGGCGGCGGCCGTCCTGTCCGGCGCGCTGCTGGTGGGCGATTCGGTCCGCTATAGCCTGCGCCGCTTCGGCATCCTCCGTCTGGGGGATACGCGGCTGGCGCTGGACACGCGGGATCGCCTGGTCGCGGCCGGGCTGGCCGACCGGCTGAACGCGGCGCTGGACGAGACCGTGGCGCCCGCGCTCTCGCTGCGTGCCGTCGTCGAACGCACCGATCCCCAAACCGGACGCCCCCGGCGGGTCAACCGCGGACGGCTCCTGGGGGTTGATGCCCGGTTCTGGTCGCTCAGCCCCGCGCCGCCGCCGCACCTCGAAGAGGGCGGCGCGGTGCTGGCCCGCAAGACGGCGCAGGCGCTCGATGCCGCGGTGGGCGACGTCGTGCGCCTGCGCGTGGCGGTTCCGAGCGGTCTCCCGCGGGAGGCGCCGCTGGCGGATCGCTCGGGACCGCCGAGCCGTACGGTCACGCTGACCGTGACGGCGATCGTTCCGGACGAGGCGCTGGGCCGCTTCAGCCTGTCGGCCGAACAGATCGCGCCGTTCAACGTGTTCATGCGCCTGGACGAACTGTGCGCGCGCCTGGACCTGGCCCCGGCGTGGAACCTGGCCCTGGTCGGCGGCGGCGACGCCGCCGCGATCGATGCGCCGCGCGCGCAGGCCGCCTTGCGGAAAACCTGGCGGCTGGACGACGCCGGGCTGGTCCTGCGGCACGCGGCCGAGCAGGATCTCCTGGTCCTCGAAAGCCGCCGCATCTTCCTGGCGCCCGCCGCGGTGGCGGCGGCCGAAGCCGCCGGCGGGAGCAGCGTGTCGGCCTATCTCGTGGAAGGCATCGATCGGGGCGGCCGGACGACCCCCTACGCGTTTGCCGCCGCCTGCGAGCCGTCCGCCGCCGGTGCGGGCGGGCCGGTGCCGGCCGGCATGCGAGACGACGAGATTCTCGTGAACCGCTGGCTCGCCAACGCGCTCGAAGCGGAGCGCGGCGACACGGTGACGGTGCGCTACCGGAAGTTGGATGCGTCCGGCGAATTCAGCGCCGCGCAACGTTCCTTCACGGTGCACGGCGTGATCGGGATGGAGACGGCCCGGCGCGAACGCGCGCTCCTGCCCGCGTTCCCGGGGCTGACCGACGTGGAGCGGTGCGCGGACTGGGATATCGGCATGCCCATGGACGAGGAACGGCTGCGCGATCCGGCCAACCAGGCGTATTGGGACGCCTACGGCGCGACGCCGAAGGCGTTCTTCACGTTCGAAACGGGCCGCGCGATGTGGGGCAATCATCTCGGCGCCGTGACCTCGGTGCGATGGCCGGCGGCAGCGGGCGGGGCGGGGGCGCTGGCCGGGCGCCTGCGTGCGGCGATCGATCCGGCCGCGCTCGGACTGCGCTTCATGCCGGTCCGCGAACAGGCGGTCCGCGCGGTCGCCGAGGGGCTGGATTTCGGCGCGTTGTTCGCGGCCATGAGCTTCTTCCTGATTGCCGCGGCGCTGATTCTGACCGCGCTGCTGTTTGTCTTCGGGGTGAGCCAGCGGCTCCCCGAGATGGGCGTTCTGCTGGCCGCGGGGTACCGCCGGGCGCAGGTGCGGCGGCTGTTCTTCCTGGAAAGCGCGGGCGTGGCGCTTGCGGGCAGCGCGATCGGCGCCGTCCTGGGCGCGTGGTATACGCGCGGCTTGATCCACGCGCTGAGCGAGCACTGGCAGGGCGCGGTGGCCGGGGCCGCCATGCGGTATCATGCGGAACCCGGCACGGCGGCGGCCGGCGCGGCGATGGCGTGGGTGTGTGCGTTGCTCACGCTTGGATTGACCCTGCGGCGGCAGGCGCGGCGGCCCGCGGCACGGCTGCTGCGGGGCGATGCCGCGGACGAGCAGGCCGCGGCCCGCGGAACGGCCCGCCGGGCGGGATGGCTGCTGCCCCTCCTCTGCGCCGCCGGCGCCGTGGCCGCCATTGTTGCCGCGCTGCACGGGGAAGGCGAAAACCCCGCGGCGGGTTTCTTCGGCGCGGGGGCATTGCTGCTGGCGGCGCTTCTCCTCGGAGGCCGCCTGCTGCTCGGCCGGCTCGCGCGGCGCGGCGGCCGTCCCGGAGCGGTGCTGTCGGTTGTCGAGTTGGGCCTGCGCAATATCGCGCGGCGGCGCGGGCGCAGCCTGGCGACGATGACGCTCCTGGCCTGCGGCGCCTTCATCGTGGTCGGCGTCTCGTCCATGCAGGAAGACGTCGCCGCGCATGCGCACCGCCGGGATTCCGGAACCGGCGGGTTCGAACTGTTCGCGCAGAGCGCCCTGGCGGCGCCCGATCCGCTCGAAGCGCCGCGCGGGCGCCGCGCATACGCGCTCGACCGCGATCCGCGCCTGCGGGACGTGGAGGCGGTATCGCTGAAGGTCCGCGACGGCGACGACGCGAGCTGCCTGAACCTGAACCGCGCGCAGACGCCCGTGCTGCTGGGCGTCGACCCCGCGGCCATGGCCCGGCGCGGGGCCTTTGCCGGCCCGGGGGAGGCCGGCGACCTGTGGGGCGCGCTGGAAGACGCCCCGGCCGGCGGTCCGATCCCTGCGCTGGTTGGAGACGCAGACACGGCAACCTGGGGGCTGGCGCTGCCGGTCGGCCCTGAGAAGGGCGCCACGCTGGAGGTTTTGTCGGCGACCGGTGACCGTGTGCGGATCAAGCTGGTCGGCAAACTGCCGATGCGGCTGTCTGTATTCCAGGGCGCGGTGCTGATCCCGGTCGACGCCTTCAACCGCGCCTTCCCCGGCAGCGGCGGGTACCGCATGTTTCTGTTCGACTGCCCGCCGGAGCGCGTGGAGACCGTGGGCGCGGCGCTCACCGAGCGCCTGGCGGCCATCGGGCTCGACGCGGCGCCGGCCGTGACGCGTCTGCGCGCATTCTACACCGTTGAGCAAACGTACCTCGGCATGTTCCTCGTGCTGGGCGGGATCGGTCTTCTGCTCGGGAGTCTCGGTTTGGGCGTGGTGATGGTCCGCAACATGGCCGAACGCCGCGCGGAGCTGGCCGTGCTGCAGTGCGTGGGCTTCGAGCGCCGGCACGTGGCGCGCATGCTGCTCGTCGAGCACGGCCTGCTCGTCGCCGCCGGCCTGGCCGCGGGCGCGGCGGCTTCCGGCGTGGCCGTTCTCCCCGCGCTGCTCTCGGCGAACGTCGACGTGCCGTACCGGCTCTCGCTGCTGATCCTCGCCGGCGCCTGTGCCGTCGGCCTCGCCGCAGCCGCCGCGGCCGTCCATACCTGGCTGCGCGGCCCCCTCCTGCCCGCGTTGCGGGAGGAGTAGGCGAATTCCTTTGCTTTGTCCGTGCCGGGGCCTTACAATCGGCCCGCAGGTGGGAGCTATGGGCGAGAACGAGCACCGGGAAGCCGCAAACGCCGGCGGAGACGCCGCGGCGCGCGACCGCGTGCGGGATTACGAGGCCCTGTTCAACGGGCTCGTGGACGGGTACGCGTTGCACGAGATCATCTGCGACGCTCGCGGCACGCCCTGCGATTACCGGTTTCTCGAAGTCAACCCCGCCTTCGAGCGGCTGACGGGACTCAAGGCCGGGGAACTGATCGGCCGCACGGTGCTCGAGGTCCTGCCGGATACCGAGCCGTACTGGATCGAGCGGTATGGGGCGGTTGCCCTGACCGGGAAGCCGGCGCAATTCGAGGAATACTCGCGCGAACTCGACCGCTACTACCGCGTGGCCGCCTACTCCCCCGCGCCGCGGCAGTTTGCCGTGGTGTTCAGCGATATCACCGAGATCAAGCTGGCGGAGCGCGAGCGGCTGCGGCTGGAAACGCGCATCCAGCAGATGCAGAAGCTCGAGAGTCTCGGTCTGCTGGCGGGCGGCATTGCGCACGACTTCAACAACCTGCTCATGTCCATCCTCGGCAACACCGACCTGGCGCTGGCCGATCTGTCTCCACTGTCGCCCGTGCGCGACCAGCTCGTGGACATCGAGAAGGCGGCGCGCCGCGCCGCCGACCTCTGCAAGCAGCTTCTGGCATATTCCGGCAAAGGCCGTTTCGAGGTGCAGCACTTCGACCTGACGGAGCTGGTTGAGGAGATGGTCAACATCCTGGAGGTAACGGTCAGCAAGAAAGCGGTTCTGCGCTATAACTTCGAGCGCCGCCTGCCTGCCGTCCGGGCCGATGCGACACAGATCCGCCAGGTGGTCATGAACCTCGTGACCAACGCGTCGGAGGCCATCGGCGACCGCAGCGGCGTCATTTCGGTGAGCACGGGCGTCATGCAGTGCGATGCCGCCTACCTGGGCCACACGACCCATGCCCGCACGGCGGGCGACGGCGCCTACGTTTACCTGGAAGTGTCCGACACCGGGTGCGGGATGGACAAGGAGACGGTGCAGAAGGTGTTCGATCCGTTTTTCAGCACCAAGTTCACGGGGCGCGGGCTCGGCATGTCCGCCGTGCTGGGCATTGTGCGCGGGCATGGCGGCGCCGTCAAGGTGTACACGGAGGCGGGACGGGGGACGACGTTCAAGGTGTTGCTGCCCGCCGCCGAAGAGCAGGCCGAATCGCTGCCGCTGAAGAAGGCCCCGGCGCCGCGCTTTGAGGGGGGCGGCACGGTCCTGCTTGTGGACGACGAGGATACCGTGCTCGCCGTCGGCGGGCGGATGCTGCAGCGGATGGGGTTTGACGTGCGGACCGCGGCGGATGGACGTGAGGCGCTGGCCGTGGTCCGGGAAGATCCGGATGCGATCCGATGCGTGATCCTGGACCTCACGATGCCGCACATGGACGGGGAGGAAGCGTTTCGCGAAATCCGCCGCATCCGGCCCGACCTGCCGGTCGTCCTCTCCAGCGGATACAACGAGCAGGACGTCGTCGGCCGCTTCGCCGGAAAGTCCCTCGCGGGCTTTCTGCAGAAGCCCTACAAGTCGGCCGAGCTGGCGGCCAAGCTGAGCGAAGTGCTAGAACCGCAGGCTGAGGCGGCTGGAGAAGGCGGCTGAGTCGTACATCTCGGCGCCGAGCCCCAGCGTCAGGCGCTTGGAGGCGAAGATCTCGATCCCGCCGACAAAGCCGAACGTTTCTTCGGCCTCGAAGTCGTCGCTGTCGAGGGCGGAGTAGGCCGGTCCGGCGTAGAGGGCGACCGACTGGGGCCAGAACAGCTTGTTGCCGGTGAGATCGTTCACGATGCTGACGGTGAGTTCGGCGGTCGTTTCCTCCCATTCGAGCGTCCGGCCCATGAACATCGCTTCCGAGCTCGCGTAGCGCACGTCCGCGTTCACGCGCAGACGGTCCTCGATGAGTCCCGGATCCATCAGCTCGTGATCGAGAAGGTTGAAATGCAGGCCCACGCCGTACTCGGTATCGGCCTCGTCCGCCTCGACGCCGTCGAGTTCGACATCGATCAAGCCGACTGTTCCGTAGACGGTGGCCCAGGGCAACACGTCGTACCCGACGAAGACCAGTCCCCTGACGAACTCCAGGTCCGCCGCCGGCCCGAGTTCGAGCTCGAGCTTCCGCTCGCCCATCTTGCCTTCCATGCCGCAGCTCCAATGCTTGAGCGAGCTGGAGCCGATGGCGTACTGCCGGCCGAGATTACTGTTCGCCGTCGGACCGCCAACGGCGGGACGAAGCGCGCATACACCGCCCATCACAAGAACCGCCAAAGTCGATTTATTCATGCGGCCAATCCTAGTGATTGATCTTGCGGGGTGGCAAGTCTATTATTCGCGCGAAGTGGCGTCTTGCAGACGGAGAGAAGGAACACGATGCTGAAAGCCGTTTACGGTGCTCTTGCCGCGGCCGCCGTGGCCTGCGCGGCCGGTTGCCATCCGCAGTCCGCACCCCCGCGCTTGCCGGCGGTCACCAACGTCCAGGCCGCGGCCGAAGAGGCGGCCGAGGTGGAGTTTGTCGCCCTCGACGACCGGGGCCTGACCGCCCTGCCCGAAGAGCTGGCCGGCCTGCCGTCGTTGTGGAAGCTGTCGCTGCGCGGCAACAGCCTGGCGGAGCTTTCGGGCGAGATCGGCGCCCTGGAGGGACTGCGCTGGCTGGACGTCGGCGAGAACCAGGTCACGAATATCGCCCCCGCGATCGGCCGCTTGCAACAGTTGGAGACGCTGTACCTCAGCGACAACCAACTCGAGCGGCTGCCCGAGGAGATCGGGACGTTGTCCGCCCTGACCTACCTGAACCTGGACCGCAACCGCCTGGTCGAGCTGCCGCGTTCGATCGGCAACCTGTCGGCGTTGAAGTGGCTGCGGCTGCGCGAGAATAAGCTCACGGCGCTGCCGGTTCAAATCGAAGGGCTGACCTCGCTGCGCCGCCTCTACCTGGCGGGCAACGGGCTCACGTCGCTGCCGATGGCTCTGGGCGCCCTGGCGTCGCTGACCGACCTGAACCTCAGCCGCAACGCGTTGACGGAGTTCCCGCCGGCGGTGCTGGAGCTGGAATCGCTCGAACGTCTCGATCTGGACGGCAACCAACTGACGGCGCTGCCCGCGGCGATCGGCAAGCTGGACCGGCTGCAATGGTTGCGGCTGAAGGGCAATGCCCTGCCCGAAGAGGAGAAGGACCGGCTTCGCAGAGAGCTTCCGGATTGCCATATCGTGTTCTGAGATGGTCTTCAGCTCCCTCTTCTTCCTGTTCTTCTTCCTGCCCCTGGTTCTGCTGTGCTACCGCCTGGCGCCGCCGCACCGGCGGAACGGGATCGCCCTCGCTGCGAGCCTGTTCTTCTACGCCTGGGGCGCCCCACGCTTTGTTTTTGTTCTGGCCGGCGGCAGTGTGTTCGACTACGTCGTGAGCCGCGCCATCGGGCCGCCCGGGCGGAGCGTGCGGCAGCGGCGCCGGCGGCTGTTCCTGGCGCTGGCCATTGCGATGAACCTGGGCCTGCTCCTCTACTTCAAGTACGCCAATTTCGCCGTCATGGAGCTGAACCGGTTCCTGGGCGGCCTCGGGTACGAAGACATCGGCTGGACCGCCGTGGCGCTGCCGATCGGCATTTCCTTCTTCACGTTCCAGAAACTCAGCTACCTCATCGACGTCTACCGCGGCGTCGTGGCGCCGGCGCGCTCGTTGCCGACGTACATGCTCTACGTGTCGCTTTTCCCGCAGCTCATCGCGGGGCCCATCGTGCGCTATCACGACGTGGCCCGGCAGCTCGAGAGCCGCGCCGCGACGGCCGACCGGATGTTCGAGGGGATCTGGCGGTTCTCCCGCGGGCTGGGCCGCAAGGTTCTGATCGCCAACGTGCTCGGGGAAGCGGCCAATCATGCCTTCGCCCTCGGGCCGGACCGCCTGTCCACGGCCGAGGCCTGGGTGGGGGTGGTCTGCTACTCCTTCCAGCTCTATTTCGACTTCGCGGGCTACTCCGATATGGCGATCGGCCTGGGCCGTATGCTCGGGTTCGAGTTCCTGGAGAACTTCAACTGCCCGTACATCGCGCGCAGCTTCACGGAGTTCTGGCGCCGCTGGCACATCTCCCTGTCCAACTGGATGC
>Ga0180429_10002553_pt1 | contig 14936 bp, 4 predicted proteins | sample SS_ome_FD_132428 | JGI IMG/M metagenome (GOLD analysis project Ga0180429, IMG submission 132428) | Hypersaline lake sediment archaeal communities from the Salton Sea, California, USA - SS_1_S_1 metaG | ecosystem: Environmental > Aquatic > Non-marine Saline and Alkaline > Hypersaline > Sediment ...
ATAAATATTTTGCTGGCCGGCGGCATCGCTGCCCTGCTGTTACTCCCGATGGTCGGGCTGTTTGTTACCCAACAAAGCAACACCGACAACCTAAACGTTCTTTTCAACACCGACTGGCCCACCAGCTTTCCCCCGGTTTCTCTCGAACAACCGGGCAATCTATTCAGCCCTTTACAGAAATTGGCTTCTGAATTTACACCAATTGGACGACCAGGGTGGTTAACCACGCTGCTTGTCGGCTTTCTGTTGGTTGGTTTATATCGAGGCTTCAACCAAGCATCTTCGCGAGCCGCAACCCGTCTGTTGGCTTTAGCTTTATTTATACCTCCGCTATTACTTTCTACAACCGCCACATTACTGCAACCGTGGTTTTGGGCCTTCTGGCGATTTGTAATCTTTGTCATTGGCCCCTATCTGATATTAATCAGTCTGGGGTTGTATCAATCCGTTACCGTTGCCTTAAAATTATGGCGACGCGTCTCTCAGACATCAACCAAACCGGCCCAGATATTCATACCAGTTCTGATTCTTTTGCCAATCATTCTGCCACCAGCAACTAATATACTAAAAAAATCACAACCTTACACCAACCCATTTAATGTAGCCCGCGTGCTGCACCCCCAGGTTAAACCTAATGATGTAATCATCTGTGTTCCGGATGAAGACTGGCGTATCTCTGGTGGCCGAGAGCCATGTAGCCTGACCCTAAACTCATACCCTAACCTGTCATCTCGTATTTACTATCTCGATCAGTTGGCCACTTACCCCATTCTGCCTCAATTTCTCGAAGCAGATGGTCGATGTATCAACCGGTACAGCCACCTCCCTCACCCGGAATTCAAATTGGACTGTGCCCCAAACAAAAGCATCCAAAAACCAACAGGTGTCTGGCTGATCCTGTGGCGTAACCGGGATGTCAGCAGCGAAGCCGCATCCAGGGCCGTCATCCCCGACAGTCAACGGGTGGATGCTACCGACCTGCTTTATTTACAAAACACCAATGATACAAACATCAATAGCATCCTGCAAGATGCCGGCACCATTGCAGTCAACCAGGCCGGCACACCGCTACGACGGCTGGAAAACAGTATTTCACTGGCTACCATCTACCTGGCTACCGGAAACATCCCCCAGGCACTCGCTGTACTGGATGAAGCCGCGTTTGTGAGCCGTTGGCCAGAGGCTGTTACCCGGCTCACCGAGCTTCAAACCCAGTTATCATTTTTACCTCTCCCCATCACACCACAACGCCGGCTCAATATTACCTGGAACAACAAAATACAGCTGCTAGGCCTTGACCACCTCCCGGAAGAAATTACTGCCAATCCCGGCACCCCTCTCCAAGCCAGTTTTCTCTGGCAAATTGTGGGATCCCCATCCTGGCCTTATCAGGTTCTCTTGCATCTGGTAGACGAGCAAAATCAGCCGGTGGCTACATTTGATTTTCAACCATTCGACGGACGCCGCCCCCTAACCGATTGGCCGATGGGACAAACTATCCGCGAAACTCGCACCATCGAACTCCCCCCCACCCTTATCTCCGGCAAGTACAGACTGCTGGCAGGCCTCTACCAGCCCAACACCCTCAATCGTCTGCCCATCAGCCAGGGTGGAACAGGTGAACTGATGACACTGACCACCATACACATCCCCTGACTCACTCTAGCATAAATGACTGCAAAGTGATTTCCCCCGCCGCCGAACCGGCGACCGGCAGCCGCACACCGCTGGTAAAATTGTACAGGCCGACCACCACGTCATAATTGCCGGGCGGCACGCCCTCCAGCGGCTCCAGCGGCACGCTGATTTCATCCTTGATGGTTTCGCCGGCGTCCCACAGGCTGGTGGGGTAGCCCCCTCCGGTCGGCGGCTGGTCTCTTTGAGCGACCGTCTCGCCGGCGGTGTTCCGCAAGTGCAGAAAAATCGTGTAATCGGAATCCGGTTGGCGCAAAGCCTGCCAGACCAACGTCAGTTTGACGGTTTTCGATTTTTGATTTTCGATTGATATATCGTAGCCCAACAGTTCAATCTGATCGCCCAGCGATACGTTGACCACATTTTCCGGCTCAGCCGTCGGTACGGTTGCCCCCGGCGGCGGGCCACCGACTTTTATCGGGCCAATCGTGACCGCGGTCTGGGCGGTGGGGTCGCCGGTGGTCGGGTTGATAATCTTCAGCGACTGGGCCTGACCGGCGACCTGCCGGTACAACCCCACGTTGAGCCAATAGACTCCGTCAGGCGTGTCCGGCGCCACCGGCACGGCAAAGCCATCGGTGATGATTTCACCCGGCGCCCACAGCAGGGTACTGTAATTTTCCCGCGGACGGCGGTCGTACCCACCCCAGACAATTTTCTGATTATCTAACAGCCGGTCAAAAATGACAAAATCCTCGCCCAGCCATTGCTCGGCCCGCCAGTAGAGCGTCAACGGCAGGCCGTCCCCCGGCTCTACCCGACGACTGGGCAGGGTGTAGCCCAGCAGCGTCACCCGCCCGGCAAAATTGGCCTGGATCGGCTGGGCCATTTCTGCCGGCGGAGTAAAATCACGCACCGACGGCGCAACCCGCAACATCACATCACCTCCCGCTTCCAGCCGATAATCACCCGCCGGCCAGCGCGGCTCGATGACGAAATTGGCCCAGCCAGGGCCGGAAGACGCCGTCAGATAGGTGTTACCGTTTGGGCCGGTTAAATTTTGAATTGTGAATTGTGAATTGTGAATTGTGAATTGGGCGGTTTCGCGCTCGGTGAAGGTAAGGATTTGCGCCGTGGGATGACCATCACGCCAAACAATCCACTCGTCACTGGCCGCTTGCCGCTCGTCACTCGTTACTCGCCACTCGTCCAACGTCTGCCACCCAAACAACGGCCCATCGCCGCCGAGCGGCCGCCACCGGACGGTGTAATTCCCAACGGCGACATTGTTCAGCGGCAGCCAACCGGTATCGCGCACCATGTCGCCCGGCTCCCAGACCCGGGTGGGGTAACGGGCCTGGGTCTGGTAAGCAACCCAGCCGGAAACGGGACCATTGGCGCCCAGCAGTTGCAGCTCCAGACGGTAATCTTCCGGGGCAAAGTCGTCGCCGCCGCGCCAGAACAAATCAACTTGCAGGGCGTCGGGCGTAGGGTGGATAGCGTAAGAAACAAGTTCAGCGCCGCCGGGTAAGGGTTGAAGGTTTAAGGTTGCAAGTTCAGAGTCAGGAAGTGGCGTCGTGCGCACGGGGGCCGGGGCTGGGTACGTCGCCGCCATAAAAATCAGTTGGCCGATTGCGCCGCTGAACAATAAAGCCACTAAAACGGAAAACGTAATTCGAGCGACAAGTGACGAGTGACGAGTGACGAGTGCCAAGCCCCACCCCAGCAGCACGGCGAAGGCCGGCCCGGCTAAAAAGAGGATGTGCCGGCCCTGCACCGCCTCCAACGCGTCGCGGGCGCCAAACAACCGCATCAGCATAAACGGCAGCGGCAGCAGACAAAACAACAACAAAATGACGAATGACGAATGACGAGTGACGAATAGAAAAGCAGATATTCGTAATTCGGTATTCGTCGTTCGTAATTGGATAAACAGGCCGATGAGGGCCAGCCCCATCACAATGGTCATCGCCGCGATGAACCAGTTGAGCGGGTAGGGTTGGCTGATGGGGTTGCCCCAGAAGGTGGTAAAGAAGCTACTGATGATTTGCCCGGCGGTGTAGGTTTGGGTTTCGATATGAGCCGGGGGCGGGGCCTGTCCGCCGCTGAACCAGGCGAAAAGCTGTTCCAGCGTGCGGTCGCTGCCGTCGCCCCGAATCAGCGGGGCCAACGTACCCAACAGCGGGCCATACGTGTCAATCTGGTTAAAGTTGATGATGAGGTAGACAAACCACCAGCCGCAGACGAAAACGTAGGCGACGGCAGCTTGCCCGATGGACGTCCAAAAACGGCGGTGGCGCAATACGCTCCAATGACGAGTGACTAATGACGAGTGACGACTGATTCGCAGCCAGGCCACCAGCGCAATCACCAGCGGCAGCAGCAGGGTCAAATATTTAGTCACCAGGGCCAGGCCGGCCAGCGCGCCCAGCCCCCAAAAGCCCCAACGGGAATGCAGTCCCTTCGCTACACGAATAGCCAGCCACACAAACAGCGAAGCCAGCAGCAGGGTCAGGCTGTCGTAATTAAAGAGCATCCCGGTGAAGAGAAAGCGGGGATTAAAGGCAAGGACGGCGGTAGAAATTAATGCAAAAGTCGCACTTCGCAAACCGGAACTCGCAACTCGTAATTCATAATCCGTAAATAGTTCGAGGCTGATGAAATACGTGACCAACAACGTGCCGGCAGAAAAGGCAATCGACAAAAAACGGCCCAGATGCCACACCAGAATTTCCTGCTGCCAGGGGAAAAGCTCATCCTCAGTGTGGACGATGGCCTCCGGCCCCTGAGCCGGGATCAGTTGGCGGCGGATGCTGTCGGCCCGGTATTTGAAGGTGGGCGGCCCTTCGGTCTCGACCCAGCCGGTTACAGCCGCGGCAGCCAGATGGTACAGCGGCGGCCAATCCGATTTGTAGCCGGCGGTCTCCCGCTCGGCGGGGGAGGTCGGCAGCCGATGATGCTCGGCGATGAATTGGGCGTACCAGTAATGTGCCCATTCGTCCGCGCCGCGTCCAATCGGCGTAACGATGCTGTAAGCCACGGCCAGGGCCACGTAAATCAAAATGATGACAGCCAACGGCCACGGCCAATTAGCTGTTTGGGTGCTTGATTGATTCGGTAATTCGCTCATTCGCCATTCCCCAGGCGTACCGGCGGCAGGCTGATTTCATTGACCGGGTTCCCCGGCACGGTCAAGCGCGCCCCATCGACAAAATTATAGAGACCCACCACCGGCGTATATTCACCGGGCGGCAAATCAGGCGGCAGGGGCAGGGTGAGGTCATCGGCGATGATTTCGCCGGCGTCCCACAGGCTGGTGGGGTAAGCCCCGCCCAGCGGTGGCTGGTCTTTTTGGGCGATGGTCTCTCCGGCGGCGTTACGCAAATGCAGAAATACGGTGTAATCGGCGGCAGGAATACGGTCGGCCTGCCAGTACAATGTCAATTCTAAATTTTGAGTGTTGGGTTTTGAATTAAAACCAAGCAAAGCAATCTGGTCGCCCAACGAAACGTTGACCGTCGTCTGCGGCTGCGGGTTTTGGACGGTGAAGCCGGGTGGGGTGTCGCCAATTTTAAAGGGGCCAAGATTGACGCTGGTGTCATCCACCGGCCGGCCCTCGATGACCAGCGGCAGCGAGAACGGTTGGCCGTCAACCTCCCGGTACAGGCCCACGTTGAGGTCGTAAATACCGGACGGGGCAGCGGGGTCAACCGGCACCCCAAAGGGGTCGGTCACAAATTCGCCCGGCGCCCAGTAAATGGTGCGATAGCCCTCCCGGGGCAGCCGGTCCCGCCCGCCATGCACGGTCAGGTCGTCCCGCTTGATGAGTTTGGTAAAGATGGTGTAATCAGCGGCGGGCCAGGTTAGCCCCTGCCAGATCAGGGTGACGGGCAACCCGCCGCCCGGCTCGGCCCGATTGGCGCCCAGGTGGTAGCCCACCAGTTTGATTTGGTCGGCAAAGTTGGCCTCGACCGGCTGGCTGACCGGCGGCGGTTGAAACTGGCGCTGCCAACGGTCAATCACCAGGATGAGCGGCTCGGAGCGCAGCGGTTCGGCCGCGGCAGGCGTAATCTCCAGCCGGTAATCGCCGCTAGGCCAATCCGGCCCGACCCGGAACAGGACAATCCGGCCCAGGTCGCGGACAGGTTCGTAGGTTTTGGCCGGCCCGACAATCTGTACCTGTCGCTCGGCTTCGGCCAAATCGGGCGAGAGTGTTACCAGAATAGTCTCCCGGTAGCGGAACTGGCTGGGCGCGGTCAACGGCTGGCCGGCCTGCCAAATCTGGAAATCAGACGTTTGGGGCGGCTGGGCCGGGATTGTAACCGGCTCCAGCAGCAGCGGCGGCTCGGCGGCAGAAGAGAGGGCCTCGGCGACTGGCACGGGCTGGGGCTGAACGGGAATCAAATCAACATTAAGCTGGTAAGCACCACCAGACAGGCCGGCCAGCGGCAGCCAAACGGTGTCGCGCACCAAATCACCGGGGTCCCAGGCCCGGGTGGGGTAGCGGCCGGCGGCGGGGTAGCCCAGCCATTGGGCCTGCAAATTGCCCTGTTGATTCGTCAGCGTGACCTCGGTCAGGTAATCCACCGGACTGAGAGTCTCGGCCTGCCACAATAAATCGAGCCGAAGCAGATGGTGATCAGTCTGCTGCGCAGTGTAGCCGGTCAGCGTCACCGCCTCGGTCAGAGGGTCATCCCGCTGAATCTGCATCCGGGCCGCGGCTTCAGGCCGGGTGGAGACCGGCAGCGGGGGCAGATAGGCCCAGGTCATCGTGTAGAGTTGGGCGCCGCCAGTCCACAAAAACAAAAAGAGGGCAGGGATGAAAGCTACAATTACCTGATAATTGGGATGTGGGATGTGGGATTTGGGATGTGGGATTTGGGATAATCCGGCAATCAGCAGGATGGCGAAGGCGGGGGCGGCTTGAAAGAGAACGTGGCGACCCTGGGCGGTATCGGCCAGACTGAAGGTGACGGCGTAGCGGACCAGCGGCAGGACAAAGGCCGCGGCCAGGTGAATAATTAATAGTGAATTGCGAATTGCGAATTGCGAATTGTGAATTGTGATTTGTCCTCTGTCCTCTGTCCTCTGTGTTCTGTAATCTGCAATCTGCTGCCACAGTCCGTAGCCGGCCAACAGCACCAGGGCCAGGGCGAGGAGCAGGCCCGGCAGTCCCAGTGGGAAATGCTCCTCAATGCCGACCGTCCAGAAGGTGCGGAAAAAAGTCGCCGCCCAATCCCAGGGCGGGCCGGAGTCGAGGTTTTCGATGGCGGCGGTAAAGCCGGCCTGGCCGCCGGTCAGCAAACTGAGCAGGCGATTGGTGGTGGCGTCGCTGCTATCGGCGGCGATGAGGGGCCGCAGCAGGCCCACCCACAGGCCGTCGGCGGCGATGGTGTTGAATTGGACCAGCACAAAGCCAAACCACCAACTGACGCCGGCCACGGTGCCGACCGCAGCCCAGGCCAACCAGCCCAGCCAGCGCCGCCAGGGCAGGCCGCGGGCACGGCCTATCAGCCAGAAGGCGACCAGAATTTCCAGCGGCAGAATCAGGGCGCTTAGTTTGGCAGTGATGGTCAAACCGGCGATCAGGCCGAGGAGCAAGGGAGCCGGGGAGCGGGGGGGAGACGGCCTGCGGGCCATTCGTAACAGCAACCACAAAAAAAGGGCGGAGAAAAAGGCCAGGGTGGTTTCGTAGTTGAGCATCGAGCCGGTCAGGGCGAACCGGGGTACAAAGGCCACCACCGCGGCGGCAGCCAAAGCCAGCCGGGAGTCGGCCAGCACGTCACGGGCGATGACGAAGGTCAACGCCACGGTCGCTGCTCCCATCAAAATGGCCAGCCAGCGGCCCAGGTGCCAACGCAACACCTCGCCCTGGTAAGGCCACAGTTCGTCTTCGGTGTTGTACAGGCCCCAGGCGTGGCGGGTGCGCTCGATGAGTTGGCGGCGGGGGTTGTCGCCGACCCGTTTGAGCGCGGGCGGCGGCGCGGGATCAACCAGGCTCGCGGGCAGGGCGGCCAGCAGATGATACAGCGGCGGCTGGTCCGATTTGTAACTGGCCTGGCCGCGCTCCTCAACAGTTTGGGGCAACCGGCCGTGGTCGGCAATGAAGCTGACGTACTCGAAATGGGCCAGTTCGTCCGGGCCGGTAGTCAGCGGGGCCAGGGTATCGTGAGCCAGAGCTACGGCGATGTATAGTAAAATTAGTAAAATTAAAGCTGATTTTTGGTTCAAGGTTTTTGGTTCAAGGTTTTTGATTCAAGGTTGAATATTTAAGGTTGAATGTTTGTAACTATTCAGCAGTCGCCGGTAGTCGTAGTTTTTGTCATTGCGAAGGAGTGTAACGACTGAGGCAATCTCTGTTTTTTGGGCTGGAGATTACTTCGCCGCAGAAAACGCGGCTCGCAAACACAATGACAGTGCGTTTATCCGGTTGCTGAATAAATACGAAGGTTCAAGATTGAATGTTTTAGGTTGAACCTTCAACCTGCAAATTATATCACTTAACAAAAGGAGGGACAAAGCACACGAAGAGTCACTATTCAACCGTGAAGCGGGCCAACTCGGTGAAATCGCCGCCGGCGGCGGCAGTGGTGACGGGCAGCCGTGCCCCGCTGTCAACATCGTAAAAGCCGGTGATGAGGCGGTAACTGCCGGGGGGCAGGCCCTCGGCGGGCAGGGGCAGGGCAAAGGTGTCGGTCAACCGTTCGCCGGGGGACCAGAAGTTGGTGGGGTACAGGCCGTTGAAGGGCTGGCTGTCCCAACCGCTGACAACCTCGCCGGCCTCGTTGAGCAGTTGCAGAAAAACGGTATAGGGCCGGTCGGTGGAGCGGAGGGCTTGCCAGTGGAACGTAACCGGGAGATGGGGTGGCTGAAATTCGGAGACAGGGGGCAGGGTGACGCCGGTGAGGTGAATAGTGTCGGCAAAGGTGGCGTCGAGCGGCATCGCCGGTTGGCGGGGATCGGCGTCAGCGGTGGTGACGTAAAAGAGGCCAAGCTGCACTTGATCGGCGGCAGTTTGCCCGATTTGCAGCGGCAGGCGCGCGCCGGTAGCCTCATCGAAAAAGCCCAGCCGAACCAGATAAGGGCCGGGCGGCGTATCGGGGCCAAGCCAGAGGGTGTGCTGGGTCGGGAGCAGGCCATTAGGCCGCCAGCGGTACATATCCTCGTTAAAGGCGCTACCCTCCCACTGATTGATGGGGTTGCCGGCGGCGTCAATCAACTGCAAAAACAGGCGTTTATCAAACGTTTTCTCCGTCAGACTGCGCCAGTAAAGATTGATGTTCAACGGTTGATTGGGCCGGGCCAGCCCCGGCGAAACATCGTAGCCGATGAGTTGGGCCTGACCGGGCCATGTCAAATTGACCGTGCGCCGCGGCTCCGCGGCGGTGAACAACGGCAACAGCGGAGCCGGGTCATCGAGCGCGTACCAGTGGGCCAGGTCGCGGCCAAAACGATCCCGGTATGTTTCGGGCGTCAAGCCGGCCTTGAAATTTTCAAACCACGTTTGTTCCGCGGCCCGCGGCGGGCGGGAGACGTAGGCCGCGCCGCCGGTGGGGGTTTGAGCCAGCCACACATACGAGGGCATCGGCGGGATGTTGGCGACGTTCAGCATGCGAAAGTTGTCGGGCAGGTCAACCAGTTGAACCGGGCCGGACAGGTCGGCGGACGGGGGCTGCTCGGTGAAATGGTCGTGGAGCAGGTAGCGGGTGGTGGGATGCACGTACAAATGAAAGGGGATGATGACCGGTGATTCGGCGCTGCGGGCGATGGCCACCTCGACAAAATCCACCAGCGGGCCGTTGTATTCCACGTAAGTTTCTTCGGCAGTGGCCCAGCGGCCAAAATAATCGTACACGGTCAGGCCGGTTTCGAGTAATAAAATTATGACGACAGCCGCGGCGGCCAGTCGGGCCGGGCGATGAATCCACCGGCTGAGGCCGCGGGCCAGTTCGAGCAGGCCCAGGGCAAAGATGATGTAATAAATCGGCAGCAGCGCCGACAGCCGCAGGGCGTGGACGGGCGGCGTGGACAGCAGAGCCGGGACGTAAAGCGTTAGCAGAGCGATGACCAAAAACAGACAGGCCGGGCGGCGTCCCCGGCGCAGACAGAGAATCAGGCCGGGCCAGAAGCCCAGCCAGCCCAGCCAGCCCAACATCGGGCGGCCCGGCAGGTGATGCCGCCAGTTGGGGTCGCCGGCATCAACGAACAGCCGGACGGCGTTGGACAGATGCGCCAGCAGCTCCGCCGCAGATTTGGGCGCGAAAAATACGTCGCCGGTGCGGGCCGAAAACAGGGCCGGGTCATCCCAAAAAATCAGGCCGAGCGGAGCAAACACCAGCGCCGACACCCCGGCCATCACCGCCACCGTCAGCCACAGGCTTTTGACGGCAGCAGTTTTCCCGCGCCAATTCAACAGCGTCCAGAGCAGGGCGAAGACGGCAAAAATCACCGGAAAGACGCGGGCCGCCAGATAGGTGTATTGGCTCAGGCCGAGGGCCAATCCCGCCAGCAGCATAAATTTGAGCGACCGTTCCCGCCAGCCCCGCCAGAAGGCGTAAAAGGTCAGAGCCGCGGCGAGCGGCAGCAAAATACCGCGATAGCCGCCCCGACTCAAGCCCAGATGCCAGAACGAGGTCGCCAACCCGAAGGCCGCCACATAGGGCAGCCAGCCGGGCCAGTCGGCGCGGCGAGCTAGTCGCCGGGCCAGCACGTACACCACCGGCACTGTCAGCGTGCCGACCAGCGGCGCGATCAGGCGGGAGGTCAGCGGCGCGGCGCCAAATATCCAGATAAAAAGAGTTTGCAGGTAAATAAAAATCGGTTCGCGTCCGTTGTTGCCGGCAAAGAACAATTGCCACGGGCCGCCATCCAACAGCCAGGCCGCGTCCATTGAATAGTAGGCCTCATCGTACCACAGGCCGGGCGGCGTGCGGGGCAAATCCCACATCCGTAGCCCAAAGGCCAGCAGGATGATAAGGATAAGGATGAAGGCGGAAGGATGAAAGTTGAAAGCTGAACGTTTCAAGAATTTAGAATCCCAAGGTTGCAAGGTTACAGGGTCGCAAGATGGCAAGCCTATTATCTATCATTTATCTTCTATCCTCTATCATTGCCGCAGAGTGGCAAGGTCGCAAATTTGTTCATTCGCCGACTCGCACCGATTCTAGACTGACTTCGTTGGCCGGAATACCCGGCACGGACAAGCGCGCCCCATCGACAAAATTATACAGGCCAACCACCGGAGTATACTCGCCCGGCGGCACGTCGGCAACCGACAGGGGCAGGTCATCCACGACAATTTCGCCGGCGTCCCACAGACTGGTGGGGTAGCGGCCTGCGGCGGGCGGGCTGTCTTTCTGGGCGACGTTTTCATTGGCCCCGTTACGCAGATGTAGGAAGACAGTGTAATCGGCATGGGGAATGCGCTCGGCGCGCCAATAAAAGCGGAAGCGCAGGGGGGCAGGGGAGCTGGGGGACTGGGGTGATTCGCTATTCGCTGATTCGCTGATTCGCTGATTCAAAATATCGTAACCGAGCAAAGTAATCTGGTCACCAAAGGATTGGTTCAGCGTGACTTGCGGCTGCGGATTAGCGGTGACGACCTCCGGCGGCGGGCCGCCCACTTTGACCGGGCCAAGCCGGACGCTGGTTTGACTCTGCGGCTGGCCCTCGACCGTGACCGGCAGCGGCGCGGCTGCGCCCTCAACCAGCCGGTAGAGGCCGACATCCACGGTGTAAATACCGGGCGGGGCCGCAGCATCCACCGGCACGCCGAAGGCATCGGTGATGACCTGACCCGGCACCCAGCGCAGCGTGCTGTAGCCGTCGCGGGGCCGGCGGTCGTAACCGCCCCACCGCTGCTGCCCCGCATCGAGCAGGTTGTCGAAGATGAGATAATCCTCGCCCATGTAATCAAGCGCCTGCCAATAGAGGGTCAGCGGCAGCCGCCCGCCGGGGTTGATGCGCCGGGCCGGCAAATCGTAGCCCAACAGCCGCAGTTCGTTGTTGAAATCGAGGTCGAGCCGGGCCGCGTCGGGCAGGACCGGGACGGTAAAGTTGCGGGGCGGGGCATCGACCGAAATTTGGGCGCAGGGTTCGCCGTTGACCACGGCTTTGTAATTGTCAGCCCACTCCGGGCCGACAATAAATTGATGGAACAGTCCCGCGGATAGCAGCGGATTTTCGTCCGGGGCGGCAGAGTCAACGGGATGCAAAAGCGGCGGCGAGTCGGCCAGCACGGTCAGCGTGGCATCCGGGCCAAGCGACTCCCGAAGCGCTCGACCACCGTGCCACACCTCGCAGCCGTCCCCGGCGGCTTCGCCCGGCGGCAGGGTCGCCAGCCCCAAATCGAGGGTCGTATCGGGAACAGGCTCGCCGGTGCGGGTGAGCAGCCGCAATCGGAGCGGGTAGTCGCCGCCGGAGACATCGACCAGCGGCAGATAATGAATGTCTTTGACCCAATCGCCCGGCTCCCAGGCCCGGGTGGGGTAGCGTCCCAGCGCGGGATGACCGGCGGTGTGGCCCACGGGCTGCCCGTCCGGGCCAATCAAGGTCAGATCGATGAGATAATCCTGCGCGGCGATGGCCGCGGACTGCCACCACAGGGTGACGGCCAAAACCCGACCATCGGAAACGGGCTGCCAGTCGAAGGCGGCCAGGCGCAGAGACTCGGTCAGGGGCCGGTTGACGGGCCGGGCCGGGGTGATGACCGGCGCCGCACTCGCTTCGCTCGCAGGCCAGACCGGAATCGGTGGGGGATAGACAATCGCGGCCCAGCCGGTTTGGCCCAGAAAGCTCCAGAGCAGCAGTCCGGTCGCCACCCCCGGCCCCAGCCGGGGCGAAACGCGGGACCAACCCCACACCAGCAAAATCGCAATGGCGGAAGCGGCGGGCAGTAAAATATGGCGACCCTGCGCCGCTTCGCGAGGGTCATACGAAAAAAGAATGCGGGTGAACAGCAGCGGGGTAATCAACAGGGCGTGGAAGATCAACAACAACAGCCAGCGGCGCTGGCTCGGCGGGAGAGTTGGCCACAGTTTGATCCAGCCGGTCACGGCGACCACAATGGTCAGCGTGAAAATGAGGGCCAGCCAGGGCGACAAAATAAATTGACCGGCGATGGGCGCCGCCCAGAACGAGTCGAGCATGGTTTGCAGGAGTTGGGGGTAATGGCGGGGCAGCGGGGGGCGGGAGTCGGCGGGGAGGGCCTCCTCGCCAAAGAGCCAGGCGGCCAACTCCACCGAGGTGGTGTCGCTGGCATCGCCCACCAGCAGCGGCTGCAAAATGCCGACCACCGGCCCCTGGGTGTCGATGGTGTTAAAGTTGGCAATCAAAAAACCAAACCACCAACTGACCGCCAGCAGCAGGGCCGCGGTCATCGCCAGCAAACGTGGGGTGATAAAGCGGAGGCGCGGCTTGAGACTCCGCCCGGCCACCAGCCAGGCGATGAAAAGCAACTCCAGCGGCAGCAGCACCGCGCTGTATTTGACGGTAATCGACAAACCGGCCAACAGGCCCAACGCCGGCCACCAGACCCGGCGCTCCGGTTGTTTGACGGCTTTGACAGCCATCCACAAAAAAAGGGCGGCGATGGCGGCGCTGAGGCTTTCGTAGCTGAGGACGGAACTGTGAAAGACCACCGCCGGGATGAAGGCGACCACCGCGGCGGCGGTCTGGGCCAGCCGGCGCGCGGGCAGAATTTCCAGCGCGGTGAGGTAGGTCAACCCGATCAGGGCCACGCCAAAGAGAATGGACACGCCCCGGCCCAGATGCCACAGCAGCACTTCGCCCCGGTAGGGTGGCGTCTCGACGGCGGTGTGGACCAGCGCGTAAGAATCGATGATGTTGTCGGCCAGGTAGCGGCGGGGAACGTCGTCGGCCAAAGGGCGAAGCAGGCGGGCCGGCTCAACCCCGGCGGTGACCGCGGCAGTCAACAGGTGGTACAGCGGCGGGGCGTCGGATTTGTAGCCGGCCTCCGCCCGCTCGGCAACGGTGGCGGGCAGGCGGCCATGTTCGGCGATGAAGCGGGTGTAAAGGAAATGCGCCCACTCATCGTTGCCGGTGGTCAGCGGGGCGATGAGGCTGTGCGCGGTGGCAATCGCCACATAAATCAGGATGATGAATGATAAAGGATGAAGGATGAAGGCTGAAGGCTGAAGAATGAACTTCAGAAGTCTCATTAATGGTCTACGATATGCGATTTGGGATGTACGATTTGGGATGTGATTTATCATTCATCACTCATCATTCATCACTCGCACCGGCGGCAACGCCACTTCGTTGGCCGGAATGCCCGGCACGGGCAGGCGCGCCCCATCAACAAAATTATACAGACCGACTACCGGAGTATACTCGCCCGGTGGCACCTCGGCAACCGGCAGGGTCAACTCATCGACAATGATTTCACCGGCGTCCCACAGGCTGGTGGGGTAGCGCCCTCCGGCGGGGGGGCTGTCTTTCTGGGCGATGTTTTCGTTGGCCCCGTTGCGCAAATGCAGAAAAACGGTGTAGTCGGCGGCAGGAGCGCGGTCGGCGCGCCAATAAAAGCGGAAGCGCAGGGGGGCCGGGGAGCCGGGGGGCTGGGGTGATTCGCTCACATCGTAGCCGAGCAGGGTTATCTGGTCGCCGAAAGGCTGGTTCAGCGTGATTTGCGGCTGCGGGTTGGCGGTGACGACATCCGGCGGCGGGCCGCCCACCTTGACCGGGCCGGCGACGACTGCGGTCTGGTCGGTGAGTTGGCCCTGATGCAGCAGCGGCAGCGACTGCGGTTGGCCGTCGACCAGCCGGTACTGACCCAGATGGACGGTGTAAATGCCGGGTGGAGCGTCGGGCCGGACACCGAGCGAAAAGTCATCCGGCACGACCTCGCCATTGGCCCACAGCATGGGGCTGTAATAGCCGGCGGGGTAGCGGTTCACGCTGCCGAAGGATTGCTGGTCGGCGTTGAGCAGTACGGCAAAGGTGACGGTATCCCCCAGCACCGGAGCCAGACTCTGCCAGTAGAGGCTGAGAGGCAGGCTGCCACCCGGCTGAACCCGTCGCGTGGGCAGGGTGTAGCCCAGCAGCTCGACCTGCGGCCGGCCGGCCTCGGTGGCAAAGACGGCCTCAACCGGGGTGTAATTTTCGATGGGCTGGGGCAGGCTAAACTGGCGCGGTTCCGCGGCCAGGGTGAACTGCGGGTCGGTTTGGCTGGTTTGGCCGTTGCGGGTTAATTGCAGGCGGTAATTGCCGCCGGGCCAGGTTGGCTCTACCATAAAAATGGCGGTAGCCTCGCTGACGGCAGCCGGGGGGCGGGGCACCTC
>Ga0180429_10002554_pt1 | contig 14931 bp, 16 predicted proteins | sample SS_ome_FD_132428 | JGI IMG/M metagenome (GOLD analysis project Ga0180429, IMG submission 132428) | Hypersaline lake sediment archaeal communities from the Salton Sea, California, USA - SS_1_S_1 metaG | ecosystem: Environmental > Aquatic > Non-marine Saline and Alkaline > Hypersaline > Sediment ...
ATGATCAAATCACTATTTGAGATCTTTAACGAACTTATCACATCCAATGTGCTGTCCACGATCGGATTGCTGCTGATCACTTCCTACCTTGGCAGCAAATTATTTCAACGACTCGGCATCCCCCAGGTTGTCGGTTTCATCGTTCTTGGCGTCCTTCATGGACCTTCCCTCTTAAACGTAATCCCTCTTTCTCTCTCTGATGAGTTCTTGTTTATCAGTGAGATCGCTTTGGGCCTGATCGGTTTCGACATGGGCAGCCATTTGAATCTGTCCAAGATCCGCAAGTTAGGCAAGAGTATTTTGTTCATTCTAATCTTTGAGGTATTTGCGGCTTTTGCCCGCGTAACCGGAGGCGTTTACGCGATAACACAATCTCTGCACACAGCTTTGATCTTTGGCGCCCTGGCTACAGCCACTGCGCCTGCTGCGACAGTGGATGTTTTGGCAGAGTACGATGCCAAGGGTCCATTAACCACGACCCTGCTTGCAGTAGTTGGCCTGGATGATGCCCTTTCCTTGCTGCTTTACAGTATTGCTTCGGCTTTTGCGGTTGCCATCGTAGTCGGAGGACAATCGCCTACCTTAGTAGAGCTCCTTGAGCTGCCCTTCATCGAAATTGGTGGCTCAGTCCTGACCGGAATTGCCCTTGGGCATATCCTCAACCAGATATTACGACGCATGAAAAGCCATCACGATGCGATGGCAGTTTCAATTGGATTTGTGTTACTCGCTGCTGGCGTATCAATTGCACTGGATTTTTCATTAATTTTGACAACAATGATTATCGGTATGGTAGTGGTCAATTCATCCCCGGAAGAGGGTCGGCGGATCCGCTACACGATCGAGCAAGCCGGTCCTGTGATCTATGTCCTTTTCTTCACACTGGTTGGGGCACGATTTCAAATCAAAACCATCCCCACCATGGGTCTCCTGGGCCTGGCCTATGTACTCCTTCGCAGCGGCGGAAAATTCTTTGGCGCCTGGTTAGGAGGTACAGCTGGTGGCGCTGCGCCAGCAGTTCGTGACAATTTGGGCTTCGGCCTGCTATCACAAGCTGGTGTTGCGATTGGCCTGGCCCTGGCATCTGCCAGTAGATTTTCAAAATTAGGAGAGGAAGGCGCAGCCCTGGGCGCGCTGATCATCAATGTGATCACTGCGACAACATTTGTAGTGCAGATCATTGGCCCGATCTTTGTTAAATTTGCGATCACCCGGGCCGGTGAAATTGGTCGAGCCAAGAGCGATCCCGATGAAGTTTGGGCCTCGGAAGGTAAGCCAGAGTAAAACTCAACTTAGCTTTGTCTATGATAGATCAAATAATGACTAAGTAAAGGGAAGCTCTATTTTCGCTTTTCCAGCAGGAATCTCTGAAAATCACACTGGTCAAGCGGTCTGGAGTATAGAAATCCTTGACCGTCATCATAACCAGAGGAGGCCAGATATGCACCCTGGTCCAGTTCCTCGATACCTTCACCTATTACTTTTGCCTCTATAATATGCGCCAAATCAATGATGAAGTTCACCATATTTATTAGATTGGTTCTTGATAACTAAGAGGTAAAGAACTTATCAATTTTGATCACGTCTAACGGTAATTCATTATTGGATTATCCCAACTACACCAAGGAACAACGGAATTAGTGCGATCCCATTGGTCACACCGTGGATCACAATCCCGGTGGTGGTGTTTTTCCGTTTACACACTACAAAGGAAAGCGCCAGGGTGATTGGCAGCAGGTTCAACACATCCCACCATTTGAAGCTATGAAAAAAAGCCCACATTATTCCATGAATGACCCAGGTCCATTTTCCCAGGGCCAGCTCCTGCCGGGGCAGGATCAGTCCCCTCCACCACAGTTCCTCCCCCACGATATTGAAGAAAAACAGAACAACCATACCAGACATCAGCAGCCAGTTACCCCGCAGCCCACCTGCGGCCTGTTCATAGATCTGTCTGGGATCCTCCACAAAACCAGGGGTCAGGAAATCGGGTAAGTTCTCCGGGAACGGGATCAATCCCATGCTCAGCAGCCAATCGCTCAAGGCACTGACAAGTAAAAACCCCACCAGGCTGCCGATGAGCAGCGCGCCCAGACTCCAGAGCCAATCCCCCTTGCTCATCTTTTTCAGGCGAAAGCGCTCCTGGATTGTCGGCCAGTTCAGCTGCCTGCCTTCCAGGTACAGCCCCACAAAGGCTGCCAGCAGCAATAAAACCAGTGGGAACCCCAGTCCGAGCATATAAGCATAGTATGGCAGTATTCCACGCTCAATCAGCCTGGGCATTAACCACCAGTATCCGGCCACAAACAGAGCTGCCGGCAGTCCAAAATACAGCACTGAAGGAAGGAACTTTAACGGTTTCAGGTCCATAACGTTCTCCAGATTAATCTAGTTCGCCAAATAAAACATGCCAATTATATCACCCACTAATCCAGGCCATGAGTCTCCTGGCAAGACAGGAAGCCGTCACATCAACTTCTATCGTTAATAACAGCTTTTCGATCTGGCCCAGATACCAACTATCCAGGGAGCGCTTAACATCGGTCTCTAGTAAAAAATAGAAATCATAACGTTAGATATTAGATTACCATCTCAATTTCATCAAATCCGCTGCTAGCCTGCAGGAAGAAATCCCTCGTCAGCATTGGGTACCTGACAATATAAAAGATACCCATGATTGGTGTGACTATACCCATAATTGGCGAATATGCATAGTGCAGAAGGTGCTGGATAAAATCCAAACCAACCAGGGTCATTTCCAATCCTGGTTGTAAGCTCTATCTTGATCAAAATTGGATATTGCCAATATGATAAAATAGTTTGAGTTTAATAAGAAGACAATCGCGGAGCGAAACATTGGCCAAAAAAAATAAATCCGTTATTCAGGCTGCGGGGGGAATCATTTGGAAAAAAGACGGAGATCAAAAAAAACTTGCCATCGTCCACAGGCATAAATATGATGATTGGTCCCTTCCCAAGGGTAAAGTCGACCCGAAAGAAGACTGGGAAAAAGCCGCACTTCGTGAGGTGATGGAAGAGACGGGGTACGTGGGGAAGATCAAAAAGTTTGCGGGCTCGATCACTTATCTCTTAGGTGGAAGACCAAAGGTAGTTCTGTTCTGGCACATGAAGGTCAAAAACCATAAACCCCAAAAAATGAACGGGGAAGTCGACGAGGTCCGCTGGCTTACTGTTGAGGAAGCTTCTAAATTGATCGATTACAAAGAAGAGATCCATTTGCTCCAAAGCAAACCTGATAAACGGGTAAAAGGAACCTGAGCTATGAACGATGTACTGGTGTTGGGGGCTACCGGATTCATCGGCAGTTAAATCGCAAAAAACAAGTGCTCGAGGCTGGCTGGCGAGTGCATTGCTTGCGCCGGGACCCGACTTCCCTTTTCCACCTGGAGAATGAGGGAGTTAATTGGAATGGCGGAAATTTGGATGATTATCCTTCCCTTGTGAATGCCATGTCGGGTAAGGATTATGTTTTTCATGTTTCAGCACAAGAGGTGTAATCTAATGTCTCAAACTATATTGGTCGTCGAAGATGAACCCACGCTCCAGGAGACTTTAAAGTACAACCTGGAAAAAGCCGGTTACGAAGCGATCGTTGTTGGCAATGGGATCACGGCGCTTGATTTAGCCAGAGAAAACCCTCCCGACCTAATCCTGATGGATATAATGCTTCCCGGGATGGACGGTATTGATGTCACCCGTATTCTGCGCCATGAACAGAGCACACCGATCATTATGCTGACAGCAAAGGATGACGAGATCGACCGGGTTCTGGGATTGGAAATAGGCGCTGACGACTATTTGACCAAACCCTTCTCCATGCGCGAATTGATCGCCCGGGTCAAAGCCCAATTGCGTAGGGTCAGATTAGTTGAATCAGAGATCAAAAGCCGGGAATCCTCTCAGGAAGGCCAGCTGGAGTTTGGAAACCTGCTGATCGATGTCAGCCGGCGGGAAATTTTTCTGGATGAAAAAATGCTTACTCTTAAACCAAAGGAGTTTGAACTCCTCCGGTATCTTGCCATCCACCAGGGAAAAGCGCTTTCAAGGGACTTGATCCTCGAGGAAGTCTGGGGTTGGGATTACAGCGGTGGCAGCAGATCAGTTGATGTCCATATCCGCTGGCTGAGAGAGAAAATTGAAACCGATCCTTCCCACCCCAAAAGAATTCTCACTCTGCGTGGTGTTGGATACCGTTTCGAGGGCTAGGATGGAAAGAAAAACTGGCTGGCAGACATTCATACTGATCATGATCCTGATCATTGTCATAGGCGCGGCAGTGGATCTTTTACTGACCGGCCGCTATCAGGGCTACCCCCAGATCCTGCCCGAGATTCGCCGGATCAATCTGATCATATCTGCAACCCTGCTCACCATTACCAGCCTTGTTTTTTATATCTTTCAGCGCCGGATCTCAGTACCCATGCAGCAGCTCGTGGCATCGATCCGCGAGATTGTTGACGGTGAGGATGACAGCATTGAACTGATCGGGGAGAGTAATATGATCGGCCCCGTGATCTACGGGATCGAGTACCTTTACAGGTCTCAACAAATTCAAATCCATGACCTGGATTCAGAAAGGGAATCCCTGCGGTCTGTCCTGGACCAGATCACAGATGGGATAGTTATCATTGATGATAATGGCAGTGTGACTTCTCTCAATCCCGCAGCGGAAGTGATCTTTCAAATAGCTTCAATTGAGGCTGAGGGTCATTCCGTAGCCGAAGTTCTCCGGCAGCATCAATGGATCGACCTTTACAGAACCAGCCTGGAAGAGAACAGAAAAGTCAGCACTACCCTCGAGATCCCTTCCCAGAAGGTATTCCTCCAGGGAATCGCCATTCCCCTTGGTGAAACTATGCCGGGCTATTATTTGATGGTCTTCCAGGATCTATTCCAGATCAAACGGCTCGAGACAACCCGCCAGGATTTTATCAGCAACATCTCACATGAGCTTCGCACCCCTCTGGCATCTCTAAAAGCGCTCACTGATACCCTGCAAGAAGGCGCGCTGGAAGATCCCGCAGCCGCCAAACGCTTCCTGGGCAGAATCGATACAGAAGTGGACGCCCTGATCCAGATTGTATCCGAACTCCTGGAACTTTCCCGGATCGAATCTGGCATGGTCCCTTTGGACTTGAAAACGGTTTCAGCCGAGGCTTTACTGACAAGAAGCCGCGACCGGATGAGAGTTCAAGCTGAACGAGGTAAACTGGCAATCGAGATCAACTGTCAGGCAGGGCTGCCGGATATTCAGGCAGACACTGATAGAATTGGGCAGGTACTTGTCAATCTGCTTCACAACGCGATCAAATTTTCGGATCCAGGAGAAAAGATCATCCTCAACGCCTACCAGAATGGAGGATCGATCGCCTTCACTGTTCAGGATTTCGGCACCGGTATCCCGGAGGCAGATCTTGACCGGATTTTTGAACGCTTTTATAAAACAGACCAGGCCCGTTCCAGCGGTGGGACTGGATTGGGGCTATCCATTGCCAAACATATCGTTGAAGCCCATGGGGGTTCTATCAAGGCTGAGAGCTCACTTGGTGAAGGAAGCTCCTTTACCTTCAGTATCCCCCTGATCACAAAAATCAGCTGAATACACCACATAAGCGGTACAATTCAAACACTGATATTTCAACAGCGTTCTGGATGGAGATCTACCAGGGTTCCGGATCGATAACATTTAAATAAATATTCTAGCCAAGTCAAAGTGTCCTTTCATTTAAGTCAGACACTTTTATTCGCCGCGTGTTATTATTTCCTTAAGCCTATTTGTAGAGGAGAATCTGAATGTCCAATCCGGCCACAACCAAAAATGTCTGGGAAGCCATCCATAAAGAATTGTTCGCGGTACTGGGAATGGTCAACAAGGATGGTGAATCCCGTACTGTTGGCATTGTCTATCAGGTACGGGATGAAAAATTCTATATCGGCACAGGCCTGAGTTCCTGGAAGGCCCGGCACATCACTAAAAACGATGCTGTGTCTCTCACAATCCCGGTTGCCAAACGGGTTCCAATTGCACCCTGGGTCAAGATCCCCCAAGCAACAATCACATTTTCCGGAAAGGCAAGGGTCATCCCGGCAATAGATGCCGCTCCTGATCTACTACAATCTGTTTTTAGACATAAAGCTGATGACGCAGAGTTCATGCGGGACACCTGCCTGATCGAAGTCACTCCAGAGGGTGATTTTCTGACCTATGGTATAGGTATCCCAACAATAAAAATGCGCCACCCCCACCTGGCGAGAGGACGAGCTCCTGTAAAATGATGACTTCCTTCCAGAGAGAAACCCTCTTATCTGCTATCCTGGCGCTTGTAGTCCTGTTTTCGACCAGCTGCGAACTGGTACAAACACCTCCACCCCAACCACAACTATCAGCAACGGATCAGCCTCCCAAAGCGACCGCCCTGTCTGAGCTGCCGCCTACCTGGACCCCAGAACCCACTCCATCGCCAATTCCGCCCAGTCCAACACCGATCCCCACCCAGGATCCTGAAAATTACCAGATCGGCCTCGTCCTGACCCCAATGGTTGAACCCTTTCCCCAATCCGGGGTTAATCGCTCAGGTTGGAAAACACTGGAAGGCAGAACAGCTTCGATCGAGATCCCTCCTGAATATGAAATTCTGGATTTTGCAGGGACTTTCATGGAAATCATGTCCGGCTTGATGGAAGCTTTCGTGGAAGGTTTCACAGAAATAGCTGTTGAATTGGGGGAAGAAATGGGGGTTACGCCTGAAGCAGAACTCGAAACACCGGACCTGAGTGAAATGCCGGACTTCGACTTTTTGATCGCCATGGAAGAAAGCACCACTTCGGCAATCATTCTGGTATCTGTGGACATCACACCGGAAACAACCACAGAGGACCTGATCAACGAAGCCCTCTCCGATCAGGAAAATGATTTTCTACCGCTCTCCAGAATATCCTACTCTGATTGGCCATTCTCGATGGAACGGGTGATCCTGGATGTTGAAGACCCAGAACTTGGTCCTGGAAAACAAGTCATTTATGTCATTCTGGGGGATGGCATAGGCTGGAATCTGGTCTTTGGTGCACCCACAGCGCTTTTTGAAGAAAGTCTGCCGCTCTTCGAAAGCGCAGTACATAGTTTTCATGTGAAATAAAGAATTCGATTGTTGATCTTGAACCACCTGGGCTGTCACTGCCTGGTTGTTTTGTCTATGCGAAAGAATCTCTTTCTGCTCTCAAATCCCACTCCAGATCATATAAGAATTTATTAACAGGGCTTTAACCAAACCTTGACTGCTCGTTAACAATGAATCTACTTTCCGTTAAATACACGGTGTTAAACTTCTGCCTGTAAATCACCTTATTTAGTTCTTTAACCAGGAGGAAAAAGAATGAAGAAATCTCTATTAGCTATGATAGCTCTGCTTCTCGTTGCATCTATCATCCTCTCAGCTTGTGGCGCGCAGGCAACTGTTGCCCCGGTTCAGGCTGACCCCACCGACGCTCCAGTCATTGAAGAGGAAGATGAGGAAGAAACTGCAACCGAAGAAGAGAGCCATGAAGAAGAAATGGCGATGTTTGACGGTTCTATGCCAGCCGTTGATCCTCTGGCCCTGTCCGGTGACGTGGTCTCCGCTGGCAGCTCCACCGTCTTCCCTCTTGCGGAAGCCATGGTAGCCCGCTTCCAGGACGAAGGCTTCTCAGGCCAAATCACAGTCGACTCCATCGGCTCCGGCGGCGGTTTTGAGCGCTTCTGTGTTGAAGGCGAGACCGATGTCTCCAACGCCAGCCGCGGCATCAAGGCCTCTGAGGTTGAGTCCTGCCTGGCCATCGGCCGCGACCCGCTCGAGTTCAAGGTCGGCACCGATGCCCTGGCCATCACTGTCAGCGCAGAAAACGACTTCGTCACTGACGTCACCATGGAAGAACTGGCTCTGATCTTCGGCGAAGCCGCCACCTGGGCTGATGTTCGTTCCGAATGGCCCGCAGAGCCCATCGTTCGCTACATCCCCGGCACCGACAGCGGCACCTTCGACTTCTTCGTAGAAGAGGTCTTTGATGAGAACGAGGAACCGATCCTCTCTGCTTCCGACACCAACCTCTCCGAGGATGACAACGTGCTCGTTCAGGGCATCGTTGGCAGCCCCTACGCAGTCGGCTTTTTCGGCTACGCTTACTACGTTGAGAATGCTGACACCCTCAAGGTCCTCAGCATCGGCGGCGTGGAAGCTTCTGGTGCCACCGTTGACTCCGGCGCTTACCCGCTGGCCCGCCCCCTGTTCATTTACTCCACAGCTGAAATCATGATGGAGAAACCGCAGGTAGCCGGATACATCAACTTCTTCCTGACCTACGTCAACGACGAGATCGGTGAGGTTGGTTACTTCCCCGCCAGTGAAACAGCCCTTGGCCTTTCCAAACTGTACTACCTGGATGCAATGAAATAGATTTGCATAACCTGGTAATGATTTAGGGAAGAACAAAGAATACTCTCCCCTTCAATAGCACAACCGAAGGGGAGAGTTTTTTTACACAAGTTCAGTATTACCTGCAATTATCTTCGTTATATAATAGCATTACCTATTCTAATCACCTTATCCAGGAAGAAGTTATGGCTGAGAACCCCAATATCACCACCATGCCTGCGGCAGAGGGCCTTCAGGCAGGATCTCCGGCTGAGCAGATCGATCTTACAAGAAAGCCCAGACTCGGAGAAACGATCATCCAGGCCCTGCTCTTCATCAGCGGTGCAATCTCGATCCTGACCACGGTCTTCATCGTCTATGAACTCGGCAAAGAATCCCTGACATTCTTTACAGAACAGAACTGGGAACAAACCAACCGCGCACTAGGCAACGATATCGATGATCTAGACTCCGAGATCCCGATCGGAGAAACCGGTTTCACCCTTCGTGAAGGTGATTGGATCAGGATCGAAGAAGAAGTGATACAAATCACCTCAATGAGCGAAACCTTCATGGTGGTAGAACGCGGCGCTCAGGATACGATACCAGAAAATCACCCCCGGGGAGCAGAGATCTTCCGCTCATCTAATGTGACAATAAGAGAGTTTTTCACAGGGACGAAATGGAATCCCCAGATCGGACAGTTCGGGATCTGGCCGCTTCTTAATGCAACTCTGATGGTTGCCTTCCTGGCAATGCTGGTCTCTCTACCTCTTGGTTTGAGTATTGCCATCTACCTGAGTGAATACGCTTCTACCAGGGCCAGGAATATCATCAAACCCATTCTCGAGGTCCTTTCCGGCATCCCGACAGTTGTTTATGGATACTTTGCACTGACTTTTATGACGCCCCTTCTCAAGCTGATCTTCGGCAATAGTGTAGTAGAAATCTATAATGTTGCTTCCGCCGGGATCGTGGTCGGTATCTTGATCATTCCCCTGGTCAGTTCAATGAGTGAAGATGCTCTCAGTGCGGTTCCAAGATCCCTCCGCGAAGCGGCTTATGGATTGGGATCCACAAAATTAGAAACCGCTATCAAAGTAGTAGTTCCGGCTGCGACGTCGGGAATCGTTGCCGCTTTCATTGTGGCTATTTCCCGCGCGATCGGTGAAACCATGGTGGTAGCCCTGGCTGCCGGCGCAGGACCCAACTTCACCTTCAATCCCTTCCGGCCTGCAGAAACCATGACCGGGCACATTGTCCGCATCAGCGGTGGTGACCTCAGCTACGACTCGATAGATTACAACAGTATTTTTGCGATCGGCCTATTCCTATTCTTCATTACCCTGACTTTGAATGTCATCAGTCAACGGGTTGTCCGGCGCTTCCGCGAGGTATATGAATGAACAAAGACATCATCCAAGATAACACTCACGAGATTAAGGATTACCAGGCAAAGCTGGAAAGCCGCCACAGAAGAGGCAAAGCCTGGCAGATCGTTTTCCGGGCTTCAACATTTACCGGAATAATCGCCCTGGTCATCCTCCTGCTTAATATCATCAATTCCGCCTTTGGTTATGTCGCCATTCAGGATGCTATCCCCCCGGAGGATCTTGCCGTCAATGGCATACCGATCGAAAGTCTCCATGAGATTGATTTGGTAGGTATCCTTGAGGAACACCTCTCTGCGGGATTGATCCGGCGCCTTGAAAGCGAAACGCCATGGGAGGAACGCTCGCGGGATGAGATCCTTACCCTGGTGATCACCAGGGTAGTTGAGCCCACAGTCGAAGATACCTGGTCTCTGTTCGATTCAATCTTTAACAAGGACAAGGTACTGCGCGAGCAGCAGGAAAAGTTCCCTGAATCACGGCTGGAATTCAAATCGTGGCTCAGCGCGGATTTCCTGGTCACGCCCCAATCACCTGAACCGGAATTTGCCGGTGTGAGGACTGCTATCCTGGGATCTCTCTGGACGATAGCGATCACCCTGTTGTTCTCATTCCCACTGGGAGTTGGCGCCGCCATCTACCTGGAAGAATATGCGACGGATACACCGCTGAACCGGCTGATCCAAACCAATATCAACAACCTGGCCGGCGTACCATCGATCATTTACGGTATGCTGGGTCTGGCTGTTTTCGTCCGGATCCTGGAACCGTTGACAAGCGGCGCAATTTTCGGCGCAGTAGATCCAACAACTGCCAATGGACGGACTGTGATCTCTGCTGGATTGACCCTTGGGCTTCTGGTGCTGCCAATGATCATCATTAACGCCCAGGAAGCGATCAAAGCAGTGCCCAATTCTCTGCGCCAGGCTAGTTATGGCATGGGCGCTACCAGGTGGCAGACAGTCTGGCACCATGTCCTGCCCAATGCACTCCCGGGCATTCTAACCGGTGCGATCCTGGCTTTATCGAGAGCGATTGGAGAAACTGCACCTCTCGTAGTGGTAGGTGCGTCGACCTATATTACTTTCGACCCCAGCTCACCATTCTCCAAGTTCACCACCCTGCCTATCCAGATCTGGCAGTGGACGGCGCGGCCGCAGGATGAATTCAGGAATATCGCTGCTGCAGCCATCATTGTCTTGCTAGTTCTGCTGCTAACGTTGAATGCGACGGCAATCCTGCTCAGGAATCGCTACAGCACCAGAGATTGAGTATCACCAGGCTTATGATAAGGATAGAAACCTGCTATGAATAATCAAGAACAAAACGGAAAATATGCGATTACAGCTCGAAACCTAAATATTTACTATGGAGATTTTCTAGCTGTTAAAGAAGTGGATCTCGATATCCACTTGAATAAGATCACAGCCATAATTGGTCCCTCAGGCTGTGGGAAAAGCACCGTCCTGCGAGCTTTTAATCGCATGAACGAGCTGATCCCTGTGGCTCGTACAGAGGGAGAGATCCTCTATAAAGGCCAGAACATTTACGCGCCAGAGGTTGATCCGGTCGAGATCCGGCGCCATGTCGGTATGGTCTTCCAGAAACCAAACCCCTTCCCCAAAAGCATTTATGATAATGTTGCCTGGGGAGCAAAGGTGAATGGTTTCGAGGGCAATATGGATAACCTCGTAGAGGAATCTCTCCGGGGAGCAGCCCTCTGGGAAGAAGTAAAGGACAAACTGGATCAAAACGGCCTTTCCTTATCTGGAGGTCAGCAGCAGCGTTTGTGTATTGCTCGAACGATTGCTGTCAAGCCGTCGATCATCCTGATGGACGAACCCGCGTCTGCTCTCGATCCGATCGCAACTTTAAAGATCGAGGAATTGATGAGGGAACTTGCAGAGAATTATACGATCATCGTTGTTACCCACAACATGCAGCAAGCAGCTCGAGTGTCAGATTATACAGCGTTCTTCAACCTTGCTGACCGCAGGGCTGGCATTTTGGATGAATTTGACAACACAGAAATGATTTTCACAAACCCGACCAAACAGTCAACGGAAGATTACATCACAGGGCGATTTGGATAATTCGCTATCAGGTGGGGTATGGCTATCGAGACCAGGGACCAAAAGGTCCAAAATCTCAAGGATGAGATCCTCGTCCTGGCCAGTATGGTTGAACAAATGGTCAGGTATTCTATTGACGCCCTGATCAATCGCCGACCGGAAGACTCAGAAAAGGTGTATACCTATGACCAGGAAATCAATCAAAAACACGCCCAGATCGAGGGGCAGTGTTTGAGCTTAATCGCAACTGAACCACCAATCCTGGCAGCTGATCTGCGATTATTGGCTTCCATCTTGGAAGTAAATACAGAGATAGAGAGAATTGGAGATGCGGCAAAAAAAATCGCTAAACTGAACATCACTATCTGTAACCAGCCGCCAATAGATGGACAAATACGAATTTCCAGCATATCCGACCAGATTCTGGAAAACTACTTTCAGGCAATTGGCGCCTTCATTGCAGAGGACATTGAAACCGCAAAGAAGATCACCTCTGAGAATAATGAAATTGAAGAGAAATTTGAGCTTTATAAGGGAGACATCATCGAAAGGATGAAAGACCAAACCCCAACCGCTAATAATATCGCCGAATACTTGCGGATCACCCATTACCTGATCGAGATATACAGTCACATAATCAATATCTGCAACCGAACGTTTTATTTGACCACAGGAAAACTCCCAATTAATAAGTATTTACTTCAACAGATCTAATAAAAGTCATCATCCTGGCAGTTCAGATTCAGTTTAATCATATGAGGTAATAAAATGACTAGAGAACCAAGAGAAGCCTTTGAAAAAATGATCACATCCCACATGGAAGAGATCCAGGCATTAAGCGCCATGGTGGAAGAATCGATCATTAAATCCGTTAAGACGCTGGTTGATCAAGATCTGGAAACAGCAAAAACAGTCTATGATCTGGATCAAGTAATCAATGAAAAACGTTACGAGATTGAACAGAACACTCTGGTCACCGTCGCCACACAACAGCCGATGGCCAGCGACCTGCGAAAATTATCATCTGTGATCGACCTGGCAGGTGAGTTGGAGCGAATTGGTGATTATGCCAAAGGTATCGCCAGGATTACTATGCGGATCGGTAAACAACCTTTGTTAAAAAACCTGGATAAGATTCCTGAAATGGCTGAGATCACAGCGGTTATGTTAAAGCGAGCGGTTCAGGCTTTCATTGATCTTGATGAACCAGCTGCCATGGAAATTGTAGATCAGGATGATCAAATTGATGATCGTTACAACGCCCTATACCAGGAATTGCTCGATCTGATGATTGCTGACCGAAAGAACATCGATCAGGCAACCTTTTTACTCTGGGTTGCACACAACCTGGAAAGAGCAGCTGACCGGGTAACGAATATCTGTGAACGTGTTGTTTTCACTACCTCCGGAAAGCTTGTCGAATTTGACCGTTCAGATGACGAACTTGAGGCATTTTAGAAGTAAACGATTCCTCTCAAAGGTGTTAAACCACTCTTCTGATAGAAGAGTGGTTTTCATTCAGGAGAAAATATGGTTGATAAAACAGGCGAAATCAAACGGGTTCTTATCCTTTGTACCGGGAATTCCTGCCGCTCACAAATGGCGGAAGCCATTATCAATGATCGTTTGGTCGATTCCTGGCAAGCTGAAAGCGCAGGCACAGATCCTTCCGGTTATGTCCATCCAATGGCGATTCAAGCGCTGAACGAAATTGGAATCTACCATACCGGAAATAGCAAGAATATCTCAGAATTACCAGATACAAATTTTGACCTTGTAATCACCGTCTGTGATGATGCTGCAGAGAACTGTCCCCTTTGGCTTGGAAAAGGAGATAAACAACACATCAGTTTTCCTGATCCAGCAGCCGCGGAGGGATCCGAAGCTGAGATCATGGAAGTTTTTCGGGCAGTGCGGGAAGATATCGCTAAACGAGTGCTTGATAGCCTGATATCATATTCCTGAAGATCCATAATCCGTACCCATAGCTCAACGAAATGAGATCGCCTTTTCGAAATAGATTAGGTTTATCAGCCGACCAGGGATTCCCAATTGGTGTATACTACTTTTCGGAGGAACCTCTCACATAAAATCTGGATTATCCTCCAAAGAGAGAGTAATGGTTAGAGAAACAAGAGAAACACTGGATCAGATTATTCGCGAATTAAATGACTCGATCATTGAATTAGCGAGCCTCGTTGAACAAGCGATCCTCGGCGCAACCCATGCCATGAAAGAACGGGATATCGGGATCGCAAGAGAGATTTATCAGCACGACAAAGTCATTAATGAAAAACGGTATGAGTTGGAACAGAAAGCATTAACTACAGTCGCCACCCAACAGCCGATGGCCAGTGACCTGAGACGGGTTGCCTCGATCATCGATATCGCCGGCGAACTGGAACGCATCGGAGATTACGCTAAAGGTATCGCCCGCATCGCGATGCGACTGGGTGATCAACCCCCTCTCAGACAATTGACACATATTCCCAAGATGGCGGAGATAACGGCTGATATGCTTCACCGGGCGATTGGCGCCTTTGTCAGCCTGGATGAAGAGGCTGGCCTGTCTATCCCCAAAGAGGATGACCAGGTTGATGTGCTCTATAATCTTGTCTACCAGGAACTGCTCGAGCTGATGATCGCTGACCGTGACAACATCGATCGGGCAACCTTCCACCTCTGGGTTGCCCACAACCTGGAAAGAGCCTCTGATCGGGTAACAAATATCTGCGAAAGAACAGTCTTTACAACATCAGGCAAGCTGATCGAATTCGATCGCTCGGATGATGAATCGGACGCGTTTTGATTGAGGATGTACCAGGATGCAGTATCCTCTGTGGAAACCGTATCCTTTTAATTGGTTGAAAATTTTCGACAGCCATAACGATATCTTCAACAAGATCTCCACCCCCGCTCCTGGATTCCAAAATGGGTGGTGAGGGCTTTTTAGACCTACCCCGGGCGCTGGAGGGATGTTTTGCTGGCGTTTTTTTGTGGCTTATCCCTCTGTGACGTGTAGAAAATAAGGAAATCCATGAAGTTTAACCACTTAGGCAT
>Ga0180429_10002555_pt1 | contig 14929 bp, 15 predicted proteins | sample SS_ome_FD_132428 | JGI IMG/M metagenome (GOLD analysis project Ga0180429, IMG submission 132428) | Hypersaline lake sediment archaeal communities from the Salton Sea, California, USA - SS_1_S_1 metaG | ecosystem: Environmental > Aquatic > Non-marine Saline and Alkaline > Hypersaline > Sediment ...
ATAAGTTCCCCCCCCGTCAGCGTCGTTCGGCGATAGAACCGAAATATGTCGAGCAGTTACATTTACAACCATTAACGGAGTTACGATGTGATGGAGCGACACGAAGAGAACCGTTATGACGGACCGCGGAATGAGATCACGCTGACAATATGTGACCGGGGCAGTTTCGGTATCCTCAAGTTAATATTGCCGGCAGTCACCATAACAGTACGTCTCCTCCCGAGACACGTGAGAGTGCTTCTCGTACTCGAATCCGCCCTGCATGCGGATGAAAACCTCGACGACGAATTTCGCGGTCTTAGAACCAACGAGCAAATAGCGGACGCCTATGCACATACACAAGGGGACCAGTACGCCCGCGATCGGTTTGCGTACACTCCCGGTCCCAAAGCAATTGCCGCCTACCGTTCGCAGATACATCGCCTGATCCGGAAAGCGACGCCTGCCGGATTCCAGGCGCCCCGCTTGATTGAGACGATCCGATCGGCCGGGGTCCGCCTCATAAATAGTATCGAGGTTATCGACCTTTCGGAAAGACGCGCGATAAAAACTACTTGCAAATACTGATTGACTGCCACAAAAACCGCAGCAGAGAGAACGAAGGAGTAGAAAAATGAATGATAAAGAACTGCTGACCTGTTGCCTTCTGCCACATTACTGGAGAATACTGGTGGAGGAGAAAAGAATCGATGGTGGTTTCGGCCACCGCTTATATTGGGAATGGTGCGACGTTCACGGTAACAGCAGCGGAGGATCACCAGAGATCAAGGAGGGGAAATGGGAGTTTTTCGTTGATATGTTTAACGGGATGGGGACCTTGCCGACACTCAGGATCGGCAGGCTTCCTGACGATGCGGCTTTTGAGAAGCTGCGAGCCCGCGTCGAAAGTGAATAAGCGTTTCGTCCGGAAATCTCGGTATTTAGTTTGCCTGCAGGATCACCCAGGGGAGGGACTCCTGCACGGGCTGTCAGACCGCATTGGTCTATGATTCCCGGGCCTCTTTGCGCGACTTGCCCGGTCGCAGAAACTGCTTGAGGATTTTGTTCTCGATTGGAATCACCTTGAATTCCCTGATGTGGTACGTCCGATTGTTCTGGACCTTTTCGGCGGTAACGCCGAACTGGCACACATAAACCCCCAATTGCCTTCCCCGCCACGCCAGGCCCGGAGGATAAAAGTACTTGGTGTCGGGGACTACCCGATCGGCCATTGCCGCGGTAGCCCTTCCGCTCAGACCGAAAATCGCCACGTCCACGATGTTGGCGCCCGGATCTCGATACGTGATAACCAGACCGGTATCCTTTTTGTTTTTTTGGAAAGGGCACACAAGCCAGCGGTTTCTCTTGCGGTAGTAGATGCCCGGACCACCCTTACCGGTATAACCCGGTGGTGGTACAACTCCGCCGAAGCAGGATTGAACCAAACTGTCAGGATGCCTGAACCAGACGTAAAACGGTGTTTGTGCCTGCCCGGTAGCCGGGACGAAAGGCTTACATCCAAATAGCGAGGCGACCCATTCTTCCAGCATTCCGTTTACTTCCTGGCTTCCGATATAAACATGTGCGCTGCTGGACCGCGCCACGTGCGTGCGTGCGAACATCTTTTTCGCGGCCTTGGCCTGTTGGTCCACATACTCGCGCCGGGTTTTTTGGTCGTCATTGTCCGTGATAAACCGAAAGGGCACGTACTCGGTGTGTATGTCATTAATTCCTCTTGTAGATTCGCCCTTGACGAGACAGAGTTGCTCGACGATCGCATTTGCCACCGTGCTGTCGCGGCTGGAGACCCACAGGCGGATCAGACCGGACTTTTGCTTCTGAAGACATTCTCCGACAAAAAGCGTGGTTGTGCGAACTGAAGAAACGGCCTGCCAGAGCGCCGGGGGAGGTGCGAAACCAAAGAGGTCCCTGGGCAGGCGATCCATCGGGACCTCGTGCTTGCGATGCAGCCAGTTGCACAGTTCGCCCAGTGTTCGCAGCGAGATCCGGTTCACTCCTTTTGCCTCACCGTTCGGCGTGTTTCCCTGAAGCAATTTTTTGGCCGTATGCCGATGCACGTTAAGGTATTCGGCAAGTTCGGTCACAAGCCCCCAGCCATTGGGGTCAACGCCTTGTTCGATAAGGATTTCCTTCAGTCTCAGTTCAATTTCCATCGTTTAACTCCTTTTCGTGATCGCCCCGGTTCGTTCAAATCGTGTCGATCCGCGTATACGTTGATACATACTTATGTACCTTTTTATAGACATTTTGTTAGGAGCATAATGGTGACGAACTTGGACGTTTGATATGCCTGGTGCTTAAAAACGGATTTATGCCGCAACACCGCAAGACTGTCCCAGAACCATGTTTTTGCCCTTATTTTATAGTGTTTTCGCTTCTCAAGCATTGTGATCCGGCCCGATTTGTGTTACAAGTTATTATCATGACGAACAAGACACAAAAGTTGTCGGTACTATTTGACTTGTACCCTAATTGTCCCCTAAAGTGCCAAATCACATTCAAACATGCAAGAAAAAACTGAGAAAAATTTCAATCGCCCCCCCCCTACACCACCAAAGCGTCCAAGCCGCCGCGCCGCCCGGTCGCGCACGCGTCAACGTTCGTGTTCACTGAAGGAGACACCTTCGCGCACATCCACAAAAGCATCTAACCATCCATCGATCCGGCGCGGGCGCTACAGGTAAAATTGAGTTCGAAACGTGAGTAAAACAGAACGCCGACAAGGAACATAAACATGGCAACAAAGACAGCACAATCGGGATTTGCGCTTCTGCGATCCGTACCGCGCGCACAAGAAAGTCGCGACGGAACCGAAACCGGCGAACCCCGCCCCACGATAGAGGCGCTGCACGTTCCTCCCGGTCCATCGTACGTCAGCATTTCCAGGCCAGGCCGCGCCAAAATCACCAAGCGTCCACGCAAGAGCGGCCAGGCATTTGTAATAGAACCGGTCGGTACCGGACCGCAGTCGGCGGTCCTGGTCTTTCCGATGCCGGGCCACCAGGTACGTGCTAACGGCGTGCCCGCGCCGCTGGTTGCGGCGATCCGCCCGAAGGACCGCCTGCAGTTCGACGGTTCGGATGAGGTGCTGCACGGTACGCGACATATCGAAAACACGATCGGACCACTGCCATCCGAAGCCGTCGGGACGAAGTGCCCCATCTGCCGCGGTACGTTCCAGGCCGGGGCGCGCGTCTGGCTTTGCCGCTGCGGTCAACCACTGCACATGGAAAGCCCGGGAGATAACGGCGACGATCGCCAACCACTCCAATGCGCAACGTTTACCTCGACCTGTCCCAACTGCGGAACTGAAGTCGCCGCCGCCGAGGAAGGCAAGTACACCTACATCCCCGAAGACTTCAGGAGCAATAACAGATGAGCAATGGAAGGTTCAAACGCGCCGGACCGACACACCGCCCGCGGCGAAACGGTTATGCACCGCGGAGCGAGCGCCTGCCGCAGTTCATCGACATGCCTCCCGGGGCGGATTCGGCGCTGGATAACCTCACCGTCGGCGTCATCGGAGCGGGCAGTATCGGCAGGCGTATCGTCGACAGATTGGCCCGCCTGCAAATCTCCGCACTCTATATTGTCGATTCGGGGCGGTTCAAGCCCGAAAGCCTCCTGACCCATCCGGTCGGCGTCGAAGACGTTCGCAAGCGGGCCTGGAAAGCCAGGAGCGCCGCCCACCTATCCGCTGAATTGAGCCCGTTAACATCCGCCTACTTCTACAACGGACCAGTCCAGGAGCTCGACATGGCGGCCTTCGTGAATGCCGACCTGCTCGCGGTGGCTACCGATAATCTTGCAGCCGAAGTGGCGACCGCACAGCGATGCCTCCAGCTTCGCAAACCGCTGGTCCACGCGGCGGTGCATGGCGCTTCCCTCGTCGCGCAGGTCCGCTGGTACACGAATTCCGGAAGCGGTCCGTGCATCCGCTGCGGTTTCAGCGAGTTGGAAAAACAGCACCTGGACTCGAATACCGAATTCAGTTGCTCTGGCGTCACCGGTCAACAGCGTCTCAAGCGAGCGGGCGGACCACCGACCATGAGCGTCGCTTCATTATGTTCGATGGCGGCCGATCTCGCGGTCATGTCGATCCTCCGGTACGCCCTGAAACTCGCCGCGCCGCTCACCGACAGCCAGATCGAGTTTTGCGGGTACACGAACCAGACGGTCGTCTCGCCGCTTCGCCCGAAGTCGGATACCTGCCCGTGCAGTCACGCGGCCTGGAAGATCGAACGTTCGACAAAACCGCTGCGGAGCACTTCGCTGAGGGAACTGATAACCGCTGCAGGCGGTAACGGGTCAATGAACGGACTGGCCGTTCAAGTGGACGACCGGTTGTTCGTCGAGGTGGCCGCATGTTCCGACTGCGGTTACCGACCCGTTAGAAAGTTCGTCCTGCCCGGTAAAAAAGCCGGTTTCTGCCGGTGCGGTAAGGCGATTTACGCCCAACCGTTCTTCTCGCACCGCCTGGTCCCTGTCTCGGTGGTCAAGGACGTGCTCGATCGGCCTCTATGCAGGATCGGGGCGGGCGGCGCCCGCGGCGTGCTTGTTCGCGACGCGCAGCGAGCGGTGCTTTTCGTGGATAACTCAGAAAGGAGCATGCAGTGAAAATAACAGAAACCAGAACCCAACCACCCACCGGCGGATTGGCGGCGCTGGACCAGGTCGAACTTTCAAAGAGCTCCCGCAAGATGCTGGCCGATGCGATGGCGTCGTGCGGCGGCGATGTATCCTGGCGAACCAACAAGAAAAACAACGCGCGGGACCTCCTGGCGATGGCGGAGATTTCAGGCAGAACGGTCGTCCGCGAACTGGACCTTGACGAGATGCTGCGCGCCTTGATCTTCATCGAGGCGCCCGTGCCCTGCAGGCCGGATTCTGAAGGCCGGCTCCAGAAGGCGCCGGGGATGCTGCTGGGCCTGACGTATCGGCAAGAGGCCCTTATATTACCACAACCCGGATACAGCATGGTCCAAATCCTGCTGCCGAGGGACATCTGGCACGCTAACGTGGGAGACATCGAGCACGGTCAACCGCTTTGCCTCGGCGTCCAATTGCCCACAGCGATCCCACTTTCGGAAATTGTCTTGATGACCTACGGCGCCATGACCATGCAGGCAATAAGCATAGATGAACGCGACTACGCCGGTGTATTGAACGTGGAGGCCGCCCGGTGGTGGCAACAGAATCGCCACCTCATACCGTTGACCTCTGAACCTTTCATCCGACCGACAGGGGTGAATTCATGACTCCGGTAACAACAGGAATAACAACCCCGCCGTCGATTTCATCCGGTTTGGACGCCTGCATTCGCGACCTCGGGTTCTCACAGTCCGGCGCCGGCGAATACCGCCTCGACGAAATGACTCTCGCAATCGAGCCCGCCTGGGCCTCGTTCGAGATTCCCCAGCCGGCGGGCGCGGATGCGGATCCGCTTTCCGCCAAGGACCTGACTGGCATGTGGAAATACTTCACGGCGCATCGGGAAATCAAACGCAGATTCGACCTTCCGTTGAGTGCGATTGGGTCCCAAGAGCCCTGGTCGGTGGAGGGAAATGCGATGCTGGGCGAGGCGCTGGCCTGGCCGATCGCCACCGCCGGCGGCGCAGTCGACGGTGAATGGACCCCGCCTCCCGAGTCGGAAATCTCACTATCGGACAGCGACCTGATCGTCCAGTGCGGGCGATTCGTCCGGCACGGACGACTGTTGTGGGGCGATCGTGACCTGCGTATTCGGATGCCCATTATTGACGCCCTGTCCGACGACCTGGGCGAATCGAGGCGGAAGTGGATTCGGGCGACGCTCCTGGACGCTCAGAATCGCTGGCGCATGGTCAGGATTCTCTGCGGTGGACCGCATCGCGGAATCGAAGCCGAGATCGACCTGAGGGGCGCTCCTCACTGTCTTATCCACAACATGATGCGCGTCGGTACGAACGTGCTGCAAAACCTTGTTTCATGGCTGATCGATTCGGTGGACCGGCTGGCGGACCAGGCGGCGCCCCTGGAGGCGCCGGATATCTGCCCGGTCCGTGAACATTTACACCTGACGGAAAGGAAAGACAAATGAAAGACGCACAACAGACGAAGACGACCGCGGAGGCCCCTGATGCAACCGGCCTGAACTTTTACGTTACGAACGTGACGGGCACCAGGTCCTTTGAGGCCACCGGTGTCGATCCGACGCTTCCTGCCGACGTGGTCTCACAGGCCGTGTCGGTCGAACTGTCGCTTCCCCAGAATGTGCCCTGGACGTTTCGCCGGGACGATTCGGCCGAGTACGTCGACGGCCTGAGTCCCATCGGCGACCAGGTCGAACCGGGCACGAGAACGACGCTGACGCCCAAGGCTCATCTCGGTTGATCGGCGATTTCGGGGGGGGACGGTGGGGGGGGCTCAGCCCCCTCCCACATCGTCCAACACCAGGGATACTTCAGTCGCTCAACAAGAAAGGTGAAATCCATGACAGATAAAGCAGCGGGCATCAAGCCGGCGGCCACGGACTCCTGGGGCCTCGTACTGTCGATCCAGTTGGATCCCAAAAACGGTCCGGAAGCAACGCGCGAAACCGTCACCGCCGCCGATCTGTCTGAACTGCAGACCGAAGCGTGGCGAGAAAACTGGCTCCGAAAAGGACGCACCGACGTGGCGCTGGAGAATCTCAGCTTCGAGATCGTTCCGGTTTTCAACCAGAATGGAAACGAGACCGCCTCGTCCCTGATACTCCGGTCGACCGGTCCCGACCGGTCCGTCGAAAATCTGCCTTTCAGCATTTTCGCCCTGAGCCACGTGGCCTCACGGGCTTCCGAACGCCTGATCGCCAGTGGCGTCCTGAACGCCGGAGACCTGTATTACTACAGCGTGATCCCCCGGCACCTCGCTGGCAATTCGCCCGCATCACCGGCGGATACAAAAAAGTCGTCGCCCGGCGGATTTGCCCTGCGTGAAGAGAAGAACGCGCCTCCGCCGTATCTGCAATCGCCTCTTCCACCACTGCTGCGGGCGGCCAGGGCGGTAAACGTCGACACCGAACGGAAGCGATACCCGGTTTTATATACGGCCGGGGCGCTGGCGCAGGCCGAACGGGCCGCCCGAAGGGGCGCGCAATTCGAACCGCCCGTCGAGACCGGGGCGCTCCTGGTCGGACCGATCTGCACCTGCCCGGAGACTAACGAGTGTTTTTCGGTGATTACCGACGTTATCGAACTCCTGGACACCGAGGCCCAAACATACTCCCTGACGCTGTCAGGGCGGACGTGGCAGCGCGTCGAGACGGTAATTCGCACCATGCAGAACCAACCCGAAACGCGCTGTCACCGTTTGATAGGGCAATGTCACGGACACAATTTCAAACCGCTGGAGACGACGGGCATGTCCACCTCGGCGTTTGTTTCTGCGGACGACCAGCTCTGGAATAATGCGGTTTTCAGCCGCCAGCCCCACCAGCTCTGCCACATATTCGGTTTGGATGAGGATCTGCACAACGACGAGCGGTTATTCGGCCTGGAGGACGGAAGATTGCTCGAACGAGGTTACCACGTGATTCCGAAATTCCCACCGGGAAACCCCGGCGCGTAATCGTCCGGGCACATTCACTCAAAAACATGATAACAGGAGAAAGATAATGACGACGCCAGGCAACACGCCTTCCAGTCTTGAATTGAACGTTCTGGACCCGAAGGTCAGCCCCGATCACGCCAGAGCAGTGCTGACGGATATCTTCGTTGACCAAAGCGATGAATCCATGAAGATCGCCCAGTCGCTCATCGGCGCGGCGCTCAGGGGACGCGGAAAGATTGGTGACGCCGCGGCCGACTTTCCGTGGGAGATGTTCAAATCCTCTGAATCCTTCGACAAAATGAGATTGCTGTTCGCGGACATCTTCCTGGACGATAGTGAAGGGTCCAGGAAGGCCACCGCAGCGTTCATCCTCGCCGCCCGCGCGGGCATGGATAACGCCCTGCGCGACAAGTCGCTGCAGGAAATCAACAAAATACTCGATGAATTGAAGTCCGGACCGGTGCGAAAAGCGACTTTCATGGGTCTCCAGGACAGGGTATGGGCGGAGGTCTTCTGTGAAGACGGTACAACTCGTTTTCCCGTCATTCCGGACCCTGGGTTGATCGAGCGGTTGGCTCGCGGAGACCAGGTGCGGATCGACGCGAACGGGGAGGCCATTCTCTCGCGCATTTCCGGACCGCCGAACACCGGACCGGAGGGAAAATTCGTCCGCCGGATCGGGACCGAACACGTCGAGGTAAGTTTCCGCGACAACGATCCGTGCGACCAGTGCATCATGCCGGTTTCGGCCCGCCTGCAGGAGAAGCTCGACGCCGGCGAGGTGTCGGATGATGCACGGCTTCTGATCGGTCGGCACCAGCGAATGGCGTTCGACGTCGTACCGACCGAGAAGAGGCGGAACAGGTACATGTACGCCGACACCGCACCGCTGCCTGAAGTTTCCATTGAACGGGATATCGGCGCCCCGCACCCGTGTATAGCGAAGATACTCGCCCACGTCCGGCGCGAAATGTTTCACCCCGAGATCGCCCGGAAATACCGGAGGCGCAGGTGCCTGACCATGCTGCTGGCGGGCGTGAGCGGTTCGGGCAAGACCCTCTCCATACAGGGCGTCATTCGGGCCATCGCCGAAATGATCGCCACGGTCCTCAATTTACCAGTGGAAGACGTCCCCTCGCGGGTGCTTCGAATGAGCATGGACAAGGTCCTGTCCGAGTGGTTGGGGCGAAGCGACAAGCAGTTGGCCCGTTATTTCGACGAGGTCTCGGCGATGTATGACGAGCCCTTCATCACTCCCGACGGAAGGGAAATCCACCTGCCCGTGATCCCCATCGGCGAGGAGATCGAGGCGCTCAGCCGGGTTCGCGGCGGGGACCACGAAGGCGTGTACGACAGGATCCAGTCCGTCGCCCTCCAGCGCCTCGACATGACTCGCCCGGAGTTCCAAAACAAGCTGGTAATTTTCCTGTTCACCACCAACATGCCTCAATTGGTGGATCCGGCATTTATCCGCCGCGCCGGTGGGACAGTCGAAACGTTCGGCCGCGTGCATGACCCCAAGGCCTTCCAGGCGATTCTGAACAAGCACCTTCGCGGTCTGCCGATATCCAGTGAAAACGGTTACGACCAGGACGTTCTTCTTCGGCGGATGGTCGACGACACCACCAGTTGGTTATTCAGCCCGAACGGTCACGATTCCGGTCAGGTCGAGTTGAGTTTCGCCGGCGCCGCCGCACCGGCGATCCGCTACCGGCGCGACTTTCTGACCGGCGGCCTGATCGATCGCGTCGTACAAGAGGCCGGCGGTGAAGCGTGCCTCGCGGAGGAAAGCGGCTGCCGCAGGCCCGGTCTGACGCTCGCCGAACTGACCGGCGCATTCGACAACCAGATTCGAAGCATAGTGAATCTGCTCGACACTCAAAATGCCGGATACTACGTGGACATCCCCGACGGCGCGCGGACGACCAACGTCCGCCGGCTCGACGCGAAACCGTCGGAACTGCCTTTTGAACTTATGACGGTCTTATAAAATGAAAAAAAAGAAAGATAAGAAAGATGATATTGATACCGGCGATGCCCCGGATATGCCCAATGGACGGGGCGAAAAAACCCAACGCCGCTCCCGCATCGAGCCCGGATCCGGTTTCACTTCCGGGATCGACGACAGCGTTCAGGCCGTACTGACCGGTCACGACATCCTCGTGGACGCCGTTGACGGACGTACTGTCCGCCTGGGGGGCGTCCCGCTCTCGGCGGAGTTCAACAAGGCCAAAACCAACCTGCTGCTCCACGGCAGCGCAAGCAGACCGGTTTCATTCCAGGCATACGTCGACGCGGACCTTCTTTATCACGGGTCCGACAGAAAACTGCGCCGCGCATTGCTCGGCGACTGCCGCAGAGACTGGCGACGGTTGCTGGTCCGGATCGAACACGAAGACGTCAACTTCGCACTGCACGAGGTCCTGGAACATCTGGACTCGCCAATCGCCGACCAGGTGCGGAGGGTCCTGCCCCGGGCTTCTTTAGAATCACAGGAACTGGACCCCGCCCTCCAGGCCGTCGGACATATTGTCAGCCCCGAGACGGCCGAAGACGCATACACCAGGACCTTTCGCAAGGAACTCGCCGACCAACTGTCCGTCACCGTCACTCGCCCGGACTCTCCGTGCGGAGTGATTCTGTGGGCCCGGAGCGGGGCGGGCAGGAACCTGCTGATGCTGTCGGCGGCGCACCGCCTACTCGAAGAGAGGCGCGTCGAGCAGGTCGTGCAAATCTCGGGATCCGCTATCGCCGCCGGAAGCATTTTCCCCGCGGAAAAGGACGCCTCGCTGCTCCACACGCTCCGCGCGGCGCGCCGGCGCGCCGCAACGGTGTTCCTGATCCGGGATATCGACCTTGCCGTCAGCGGCACCGACGCGGGCCTGGCGATTCTCTGTGATGCGATCGACATGGGTGTGAGGTTCCTTGCCACCGTCCGGTCCGAGAGGGGCCTGTCGCAAATTGCTTCCGATGAAGCACTGGCCAGGCGCGTCGTGGCGGTCGACCTGGGCGAACCGACGCGCCGCGTAGTGGCCCAAGTGCTCGAAGAGATAGCACGGACCAGCCCGTGCGAAGTTACACCCGCCGCCATCAACGTAATACTCCACCTGTCCGAGACCCGGGCGGTAGATGGAGTTGAACCCGCAAGATCGGTCGGATTGCTGACCGCGGCTATTCACAGGGCCTCATACCTGGGCGGACAGGTAGTGGACCCGGATATGATCTTTGCCGTGCAATCCAGCCGGTGGCCCGAGGACATCAAGGAGAATTGACATGGAACGAACGAGAGCCAATCACGAAGCCCCCCGCATGGGTCCCGCGGGAGGCGGGGACTTTACTGACGTCGCGGACGATCCCGCAGCCGGACAGATTACCGTCTCGCAAGGAGTATTTTGCGAAAGTTTACCGCTCGCCGGCGAAACCGTGGCGGGCATCCGTGAACGCATCCGGGAAAACTTTGCCGACTTGTTCGACATGGGTCCGGCCGGCGGCGAGGCCGTCTCCGTCGCCGTGATCGACGGGCAGCCCGTGGACGATAACACTGTCGTCCAGGCGGGCGAGTTCCTGACGTTTGTAATGCACGCGGGCGTCAAAGGCCTCGCCCCGATCCCGTCGAGGCGCCGATACCGCTCCACCGGCGAGGGCGACTGACATGCCCCCACAAACCGCCACGATTACCATTAACGGAAATACGGTTGAGGCCCGGTCACCCGAAGGCGTCACCGCCAGCATACCTTTGGAGAAGCTGACGAAACACCTGGCGCCGGGACGCGAGAACATCGAGAAGTTTATCCTGCCCGGCGGGGTGAGGTTCGTTCTCTCGCGCGGTGAGACAATCGTCTGGGTACACCAGACCCCGCCGAGGCGATGGTGCTTCAAGTGGCTTGCCGCCGATTCCCCCAAGCCCTTTGGTTCTGAGGCGAAGTACAGGCGAGTGACCATCGCGCTGCCTTACGTATGCGTGCTGGCCGTATTCGGACCGGGCAGACACGGACCGCAGCTTACCGGTAAAAACGAATGCTTCTTCACGAACTCCGCGCTGAAAAGCCTAGACGACAAGATGCTTTACCCGGCGCTGCTGAACTGTTCGAAATTCAAGACCCTGAACGGGCACCCCCTGTCGTGGATATGCACGCAGTACCTGCAGCGGGATGCGCTTATGGCGATCCCCGACACGAACGAGCGAATGTCCAGGAGCCTGGACGCCCTGGTCAAGAGCCTCTTCGACACGGGCTTTAACCTCTCTTCCGAACACAACGAAGAAACGAGCTGGTTCTCCGCGACCGTAGCCGCCCGGATCGATCCCAGGATCGCCGGTATCGAAACCTGGGAACAGGCCACCGGTGAAGAAGGCCCGTTGTTCGCCTTGCGGATCCCGTGGTTGGAAACAGGCTTTACCCTCGGGCAAATCGTAGAACGCATCTTCGTCAATCAAAACGCGCAGGATGTGAAAATCACATCAGTGAACGACTTGGCGCGAATCGTATTCATGCAGAGCGAACTGGCCAGGCGACGCCCACAACGCAAACCACCGGAGACAGAACCATCAAAAACCACAGCAAACATAGAAAAAATCTTCTGACGCCAATATACATCAAGACCGACGAGCAGGAACCCTGGCCCAAAGACTCCATGTTCTACGTGCTCGGATCCAACGGGCTTTTCAGATGCAGAAACCACGAATTCTTCACCAGCAGCGTTCCATCCGCCGATTGGCCGACCGCACTGGCCGAGCATCCGATCTTTCTCAAACCGAGATACCCCAGGCTCCCGCAGGTGCTGTTGGAGCAGATCGTGGGTTTCTTCGATATTGTCTACAATTTACACAGCGCCGAGGCCGCCGTGCTGCTGGTGTGGGACAAGCAGAATCAACAGGTCCTTCTCGAGGTCCCGAATCAGACAAACACGGTCTACAAGGGTTGGTTGGGAACGACGTATCCCATGGACGTACACTACGAAACGCCCGTGCTGCGCCAGGGTCTTTTCGTGTTCGGCGACATCCACAGCCATCCCGACACGTCAGCCTACTCCAGCCCCACCGACAAGTTCGACGAGTTTCACCGGCCCGGACTCCACATCGTCGTCGGGCGAATCGACAGGGAACCGCCCGAGTTCCATATAGAAGCCGTCGCCGACGGTACGCGATTCGACATGAAGTCGGAAGTCGTCATCGAAGGGTACAACCGCCGCAGCACCAACGTACCGGACCAGTGGCTGGACAAGGTCAGGGTCGAACGCCAAAGCTACCAGTACGAACAATACACACAGCAGAACCGGAAAAAGGAAAACTACCAGGCCTCGGATGATGATAACTACGGTTACGCCTGGGACTCCGAAAAATCGTCCGGGAACAACTGCGACGACGACACCGGCGATACCAGCGGTCATACCGAAAGGAACGACGATGAAAGCGAAACTTCCCGAAAATAAAATGCTCAAAGCCGTCCTCCCGGACGACACGAGCGTCAAGGTAATCGGTTTGGGCGGGATAGGGGGAATCGTGGCGCGCTACGGCAGTATTTTTCTGGCGTCGCTGCGGCGCCCGATGAGAATGGTGCTTGTCGACGGCGACAGTTTCGAGGCAAAAAACGCCTCCAGGGCGATGTTCGGAAACTACGGTAACAAGGCCGCCGTCACCATGCAGGACCTCTTGAACAACGCCGCCACCTCCCTGCTGTCGATTCTGGCGATTCCGGAATACGTAACCGCCGAAAACATCCACCGCCTGATCCAGAACGGCGACATCGTTATGCAGGCCGTTGATAACCACGCGACGCGGAAACTGGTTAACAACCACTGCCGTTCCCTCAGCGACGTGACGCTCATTTCCGGCGGTAACGACGGAGCGGGCGCAGATCCCGCCGGGCGGGTGCTCCGCGGTACCTACGGAAACTGCCAGGTCTACATTCGCCGGCGGGACGAAGACTGCAGCCCTCCCCTGACGCAGTACCATCCGGAAATCGCCGACCCCAAAGATAACGTTCCCGGCGAGAGCTGCACCGACCTGATAACCTCGGGCCGCCAGACACAACTTCTCTTCGCTAACCTGGCGGCAGCTTCAGCCATGCTGAACGCCTTGTGGCTTTATGCATGCGGGGCGCTGCACTACAGCGAGGTGGCGTTCGACATCGCCGAGGCCCGCATGCAGCCGCTTCCGCTTCCCGAACCGACACTCATCCAGTGATCCGCCGAAAACGAACCGCCCGCGATATCTCCGGCGCCGGAGAGGGGCGGATTTCGATCCTCATTCGTTCGGGGTCCCGGTGTGTTTTTCCACCCATTGGCGGAATTCTTCGCCCTGTTTGGGCCCGAATGGGCTGATTCCGTCATTTGCATTCGCGCTCCAGAACAGACCGCCTTTGAATCCGCCCTCGTAGAGTTCGGTCAGGGTGGCGGCGATACCGCGTGTGGCCTCTACCTCGGTGACTATCGTGCTCCCGCGGTCCACGTCTTTTGGCGCCCAGGCCTTGGGATAGCAATTTCGCTCCATCTTGGCGAACCAGTGGAAGCTTGGGACGGTTATCGGCAGGCGGGCGGTCCACCAGGACAGTTCGATACTGTTGCGGACTCCCACGGTGACAGGCTTGCGTTTGTCGACCAGTGCGGCCAGGGCGCCGAGTGTCTCGACGACGGCATCCATTGGCGCCAACATTTGCCCGGGCTCATTCCAGAGATCGATATACCTCACGGCTTTCGACTTACAGAGTTCATCAATCAGCGGTGCTGCTGATTTGAGGAACGTTTTTCGGATGGCGGGGTCGGTCAGAATACGGGGCTCTTCGCCAACCACGCCGAGACGTTCGCGCACGGAACCATCGGCGAGTGTGAAATCCAGGAGCACCGGAACCAGTTCGATCCCGGCATTTTCGGCGGCCGACAGAAGAATGCCAAGATCCTCTCGCCAGCAGTTTTGGTCGAGTACGGGGTTGCCTTGGGCGCCTTTGACCAGTCCGCGTCTGAGATCGCACATAAGCCAGACCCTTACCAGGGCGATTTTATTTCGCGCGAACGCGGCGAAATCTTTTTCGATTTGCTTACGCACGAGTTCGAGTCCGCCTTTCTTCCCGTTGGCGTCCCAGCATTGCCCGGGAATGACCGGGTAGATTCCTTCTCCGCGGCAGTCGGGAGGCCAGGGATAGTTCACCCCTATATTCTTGACGAAATCGCGGATGCGGGCCTTCCCGGCGGCTGCGGTTTTCTTCCGAGGCGCCTGGAGATTCCTGTTGACGTTGCGGGCAATTGCATCGTGTTTGTCGATCAGGCTCCCGGGCGCACTTACGATCTCGGCGGTCCGAATGGTCACCGGACCCTTGTACTTCATTTTGGTGGCCTGATCGACTGTGAGTCGAACGCAGATGCC
>Ga0180429_10002557_pt1 | contig 14924 bp, 19 predicted proteins | sample SS_ome_FD_132428 | JGI IMG/M metagenome (GOLD analysis project Ga0180429, IMG submission 132428) | Hypersaline lake sediment archaeal communities from the Salton Sea, California, USA - SS_1_S_1 metaG | ecosystem: Environmental > Aquatic > Non-marine Saline and Alkaline > Hypersaline > Sediment ...
CAAACAGAAAGAACAGCAGTTTGCCGCCTGGGAAAAGAAGCTAAAAGATAAAGAGGTTGAATTGGAAAAACTTGCCGGCGACTTGGCAAAGAAACAGAAGATGATTTCCGAGGCTGAAACAATTCTTGATAAGCGTGAAAAGGAATTTGAGAAGAAGAAAAAAGATCTGGAAGATCTAAAGAAAACCGTCAAAGAAAAAGATAAGATGGATGTTGGCAAAGGGACTGAGACGAAGTGATCTTAAGTGCCGTCTCGTGCGGCACTTATCTATTTGATATAATTTTTTGCAGTTGTATCAATTAGGTAATTAATCTTAGGAGACAAAAAATGGAAAGCATCATTCAGCTTGTATCAATCAAAGATGCGGTATTTGGATCAATGTATACCGTGTCGCTTATTTTGTGCTTCATTATCTTTTTTATTGACTGGAATTTGAAAGGCCGCAAAGCGTGGAAAGATAACAGTGAATTTGAGAAAGGCTGGTCATGGCACCTGCTGTGGTTTGGCGTATATGCTATTTTTATCTATCTCAACGCTCAGGGCTTGAAGTGGTATTATTTGATTTTCATTATTAATTATATCACAGAAGATGCGTTTTATTATTTGTGGAAGAGTTATAAGACAAAGAAGCTGCTTTATAACAGCTGGTTTCCAACAAAGAAGAAACCCTTTTTTAAGGGCACTTCCGGATATTATCTATTCGTCATTACCGTCAATTTATTTTTGATAATCATTACAATGCAGTGGGGATAAAATGAAATTAAAATTATTATTATTAGCATTAATTCCATTATTTATTTTCTGTCAAACCTGGGAAGAAACTGAAGACATTTGGAGCGGTGAAAAGATAATATCGTCTGAAGATTCTGTCACATTTAATACGACTGACAAGTTGATTTATATGTACGGCGATGAAACGCTGGATATCTTAGTATCGACAGAAGATAATCTTGGTGCTTTCAGTATTTGGGGATATGTATCTGACATTGACAGCACAGCAGCGGATACGGTGTTTATAAAAGCTGCTCCGTTTCGCGGTGCTGCTGGCGGCAGCCGGGATGCGTGGCATGCAAGCTATACAGTGACTTGGCAGGTAATGGATACCGTATCAATCGCGGATTCATTAGGATCAGATTATTTCGATATATTTCCAATGAGCAATACGACATTAAAAGCATCTGCAGCGAGTTATTTAGCAATAAGATTTGAAGGTATCACCGGTAAGAATAGAACATTTTGGATGAAAAAAGAAGAAGTCGAAACTAAATAACGCAGGGTTGAAATGGCCGAATTAGAATTGGCGACCAAAAGACGCGGTTGGGATGATTATGATGAAAACAGAGTAAATATATATATTACAGATAATAGGATTTTGATATGAAAAAGCTGTTGCTGCTTTTATTGTTTTTGCCCTGCCTGCTCTTTGGGCAGTATGGGAGTGAGCTTGTTACAGACGGTGATATGGTGAATTGGACAGCGGATGACTTGGATGATTGGTCAGAAACTAATGCCGATGCGGCAGAAGAAGGATCAAGCCCTTATGGAGGGTCTTCTGCCAAGATAACTGCATCAAGCATACATGGCGGTATATATCAAGAAGTAGCTGTCACTGCAGGACTTGCCTACAGATTAAGTATGGCCTATAAAGAAGATGCTTCTGCAGATGCAGAATTTGCACTATGGGATGTTGATAACGGAGCATTTATTACAGTACCTGACTATGTAGAATTACCAGAATCTGAAACATGGGCAGAATATGAGACGGTTTTTGTCCCTCCTGCTGGATGTGAATCAGTTTATATTTCTGTCAGATGTGTTGCCGGTTCAGATGTAGTATATTTTGATGCTGTAAGTATTAAGCAGGCCCTTGGCGCTATTTATACTGAAATTGATAATAAAATACTTTATCTTAGATCAAGTATAGAGGTTTACACTACAGGCTCTGGTGTATCTAATCATATTGATCAAAGTGGGTATTTTAAAAATGCAACACAAACAACAGACGCAGACCGCCCGGCAGATGCAACTTATTGGGTAGACTTTGATGCTGCTAATACTGAGTTTTTAACCTTTGGCGATCATAATGATTTTACTTTTGGTGATGGTTCAAGTGATTCTCCTTTTTCGATAGTTGCAAGGGTTATCTTAAACGATGCAACCAGTGCGAGGATACTTACCAAAGCAGCCAATGGTGTGGTTGATCCTGAATATATCTTCGGAACAAGGCCGACAGATGTTTTTGCTATGTATTTATATGATGGCACAACATCAAATCAGATCAATAGCAATTTGGATGCAACTCATAGTGATGGCGATACTGTAACTTTTGGGGCAACCTATGATGGCAGCGGCAGTCAGAATGGTATTATTCTTTATGTCAACGGTTCCGCCCCAGCTCAAACCAAATCAACCTTAGGAATCTATGTTGCTATGGATAACGGTACATCAGAGCTTAATATGGGACGTTTAGAGTTTGTATCATCTTATGGAGATTTCCAGTATTCTGATATACTGATGACCAGCGATGTTTTGACACCTGCTGAAATGGACAGCCTGCATGATTATTTTTCTACAGGATTTTACTATCCAATAAATGCTTCAAGTATAACATTTAGCGCGGTTTCACAGACAGAAGAAACAGTCAGCTGGACAAGGGGAAACGGCGACTCTGTTTTGGTGGTCGCTAAAGAAGGTGCTGCACCTGACAATCCGGTGATAAATACAGCTTATGATGTGTCTGCCGTATTCGGTTCCGGTGATAATTTGGGATCAAGTTCTTATGCTGTTTACAAAGGAACGGGAACGAGCGTAACTGTGACAGGGCTGACAGCAGGGGAAACTTATTATTATGAAGCCTGGGAATACACGCAATACGGTGAATGCTGGAATTATATAGGCCCTGCATCCGGTAATCAGCTGACCTTAGCGGCTGATGAAACAGTCCAAGATAAAAAACATTTATATATTTTTGATATGTTTGACACATTTGATTAAGGAGAAAAATCATGAAGATTATTAAGTTTTTATTACCTATTATTTTAGTATCATTTCTTTTTGCACAGGACAGGCCGGATATTGCGCGATTTGATCTGAAATTTATGAAGATTAATACGTCGCCTTATTCTGCGCCGTATACAGTTCTTGAGAACAAAATATCTGCAACAATAAAAGAAGGCGATACTGTCAGCTTTGGGTTCAATCAATTCGAGACAGAAGATCATCAAAACCAAGAACCGTGGGAAGAATGGCTTAATATCGAAAACAATGTCACATATAATACGCCGATAATCATCCCGGTGTTAACATCAGCCGGGCAGTGGATTGACGACACGACATTTAATACAAATGAAGTTATAATGTCTGTAGATTTGGACGCAGGCTATTGGGAAGTAAAAGTCCGCGCCGTAGCAAATCCCGGATATTATGAAACGCTTGAGTCAAACTATTCTGGTAAGAGTGAATTTTTTAAAATAGAATCACCTATCCCAGAAAAACCGTTAAAGTTTAGAATTTCAATTATTGTAAAATAGGATAAAGAATGAAGAAAATTTTATTCATATTATTAATTATTATAAATATATCGTCTGCTCAAATAGATTTTAAGAAAGCTTTCCTTCAGAATTCAGGAATTGGTTTTCATGTGCTTGGTGGTGAAGTGATTACATTGGGATTATATAAATGCGGAGTTAGCAAAACTAATTCATTTTTGATTACAATAGGGTTTGCTGTGTTATGGGAAGTGTTTGAATATTACAATGATCCAATTAAGAAAATCTATGGATCAAAGAAACGATTTTACACAGACGCTTTTGGCGACATAGCCGGGGCAGGAGTTGCATCTATAACGCTGGTGGTGTTTTTATGACTATAAATAAAATAGGAGAATAGGAAAATGGAAGGCAAAAGAAAAGTTTATATTATTTGGTCGGTGCTTGTTACCACGATATTGATTGTGTTTTTCGGTCTTTATTACAGTGTCGGTTTTACTGGCGACAATCTACAGGCGATATTAGTCGGTCTGTTCATATTTGCCGGTGCAATGGCTGGAGCGAATGTCGGTGAACATTTCGCGAAAGCAAGACTAAATGGTAAATAAATTAGGAGTCTGTCATGCCTATCAGAACAAAACGTGTTGAGTATCAGGGGGAACGAGACGATGATAATGGTGAAAAATATTATCGCACTGTAAAAAAGAAGTTGAACTGGCCTGTTATTTGGGGATCGATTATTGCATCCTTGATTGTCGCATTCTTCATGGGCAAAGAAGTTCTTGGGTATAAACTCGTGCGTGATGAACAGGCAAATTCTTCTATATCTATACCGGAACACATGCAGGATGTTCAGAAGATAGCTAAATGCATTGACGACAATAAGCAGGCTATTGATCATTTAGACCGGGATTTTAAAGCTCATGTCAAGCTCGCTGAAAAAACATTGAATCTGGAACTGAGAAACATTAATACCAAGTACGAAAATATCAATGAAAAATTTAGAAGCATTGACGAAAAGCTTAATACATTATTAAAGCAGAGAAATTGAAATGTATGAATTAATTACATTGGATGAAATCAAAAGCTGGGTAAGTATTTCTAATACATCTAAAGATACATTTTTAGAAACATTGAGAAAAATTACGACGAAGATTATTGAGAATTATACTTCCAAAATTTACATTACTCGGCAGATTGCAGCTGAATATCACGACGGGCAAACAGAACGCGACATGATGACAAATCAATATCCTATCTATAAAGTCGTAGAATTATATGACGACACAGACAGGGATTTCGGAGCAAATACTTTAGTTGCGTCAACTGATTATGTTATCGAATATGAAACAGGCCGCATAAGATTGTTTAATGATGAATCGTATTTCGTTAAGGGTGTCGGTAATATCAAAGTAAATTATTGGGCAGGGTACAGCAGATTTCTTGTTGTAGATGAGCAGAACAATTATCTTGATATATCAGACGGCGGCGGAACAGCAGCAGTTGAAATACCAGTACAGACTTCCCATAACCAGAATGGTTATTCAGCAGAAGATTTAGCATCGGCAATTGAAACGGCTCTTAATGCGGACACGACATTATCTGCTACCTATACTGTCACCTACAGCCATGTCACTCAGAAATTCACAATAGCAGCAGACGGCACTTTTAATCTGCTGTGGAATTCAGGTACGAATACAGCAAAGACTATTGGAACTCTTTTGGGATTTACGATAACAGCAGATGATTCAAGTGTCACATCCCAAACGGCTGACAGTGCAGTAACCGGCATACCAGGAGATATAAAAAATGCCGCACAGCAGATAATCTTATACTTATATGACTTGAGCAAAAATGACGAGTCTATTCAAAATGTAAAAAGAAAGAAGACAGGCTCCGGGCAGATGTCAACTAAAGAAGAAGAATTTATTGAAAATATGCCGGTAATCGCGCAGGCGATTTTGGACAGTTATAAGAGGATGTTCGCATAATGCCAGCAGAACAGATAGAAATAAATATTGATTATTCTGAGATGATGCAGTTATTTAACCGCTTCGAAAAAGAGCTGCCGAATGTTCTTAGGTCTGCTATGCTTGAATCTTTTAGAATTGTTGGCAATACTGCTGTTTCGGATTTTATGAAAAAAGCAAGTCTAATCGGCGACACACCAGAGCAAAAGAGACAGGGTAAATTAACAAAGCGATCGCCAGGTGATCCGCTTAATATTAGAACAGAAAAATTGATGCGTTCTTTAATCGGTGCTCACAGCTTTGCAGGCGGCTCGTCCGGAGTAGAAGAAGGCATCCGTGAGATTAAGATCAGCAATAAACAAGTCAAAGGATTTTTTGGATCTGAGGTTCCGTATGCAGCGATTCATGAATATGGCGGTACGATACATCGTACAAATTTATTCGGACGCGGTATTTCAGCGACAATTAATATGCCGGCAAGGCCGTATTTAAATCCAGCACTGGATAAATCAGAGCCGGATATACAGTCAACTTTTAATGATAAAATTCAATCATTTGCAGCGAGGCAGTATAAATAATGTCGTCAAAAAGATTAAATATTTTAAAAGCATTTGATACGACGCTTGCTAATATAGACGGTACTGGCGATTATAATAATACGCTTGTCCGGCATAGTCATAAATATTTTACGATTAGCGATTTAGGCCCAGGTGAATTTCCTGCGACGACGGTTGCGCCGGGCATAGCTGACTTTTCAATGCTGACGAACTGCAAATATACGTCCGGGCCAAGAACACAGGACGAGGGCTGGATCGTATCGACGATTGGATATGTCAGCAAAGATACGCAGGAAGATTTATCGGAAGCTTGTGAAGATATGATTGAGGATATGTTAAGAGCAATTTTAAACAATGATCAGCTTGGATTAGCAGGCAGCGAAGTACATCAGGTAATATTGAAAAGAATAATGCACCCTTTCTATGGGCTTCGCGAGAATGCTGCAGCGGTTGAAATATTCTGGGCTGTTAAATATGATTTCAGTAAAACGGATTTATAATGCCGGATTTAAAACAGGAAATAAAAAGCAGTCATAAATCAGTTTATTGTTTTAATATAATAAACAATTCAAAAAGTGCGAGGTACGGCTTAAAATGCGGCAGATTATTATTAAAGAAGAATTCGTCAGGTGAAGCGGCGGCGCAGATCAAATGTCCAATCTGCAAAGCTCTTTATGATATAAAAGATAATCGGCAAATATTAATCAGCAGGGGAGATAAAAAATGACTATAGGAAAAGGATTTGCTTCAAGGCTTGCTTTAGGGGTTGAGTCGACATACGGAACCCCTGTGGCGATAACAGAATTGATTCCGTTTACAAGTGAATCAGTCAATAAGTTAATCGAAGCGATTGAATCAAAATATTTAGACGGATCAGCAGCGCGAAAAAATATCGTTAACGGCGCCATATCTGTAGACGGCGACTTTTCCGGCGAGCTTGTCTATGATGAAATTGCCGGCGATATAATCGGAATTGAACGGCTGCTTAAAGGTGCTTTAGGAGACTCGGCCCGTGATGCCGGTAACGGTTTGAACAAGTACTATATGGCAACAGAGCTTGACAATCATTATACTTTAGTATTCAACAAACAGGTATCTGCTTGGGAAGGCGCATCGATTAAATTTGGAACATTGACACTTGCTGGAGCAATGGGTGAGGACGGCTGTACTTTTAGTATCGGCAATCTTCGCGGACATACATTAAGAAGGACCGGCGATGCGGGTATCATTAACAATATAGCTGCTGTCACAGGATTGAGTCCGACAAATATTCCAAGTTTAATAAAGCTGAAAGACGCAACTTTCAGGGTTGCAGATCAGGCAAATGCTTTAGCTTCCGGCGATCAGGTCTGTATTAATTCATTTGAATTAAGTGTTGATAATTCAATATCTGATCCTGAATATTCAACTGTCTGTTCCGGGCATACAGATTCAGACTATGCTTTGGAAGCAGGACGCAACGGCTTAAGAGTCTGTAAATTCAAAATAACTATTCCAAGATACGACGCAGATACATTCTTTGATTTTCAGAGTGCAGATACAGCACTGCAGGCTGATCTTAAGTTTGCTCTTGGAAGCTATGAATTTAATATACTGCTGCCGTATCTAAAAGTGACAGCGCCGACTGCGCCAATAGGCGGACCTGAAATGATAACACACGAAGTCGAGTTTGATGTTCTCCGTAACGGCGGCAGAAATACTTATCTAACATTTCAGGATTCAACTGCAATAGCAGATGAGATCGGCATTGAATGTAAGTCTGCAAGAACATCTGCAGCATAATTTATAGGAGGGAGAAATGGCAGAAGGAAAAGGATATGCCAGCAAGGCAGCCTTCAAAATAGAAACAGGGGATTTTAGAACTGCTATTGCTTTGAACGGTGCGGCTGAATATAATCAGATTCATTTTATAAGCGAAGGTGTTTCTCCTGATATTGCTGTCGAGAATTCTGTTATGCTTGATGGTTCTGCAGGTGTCAAAACATCGTATCAGACTTTGAAAAAATACGGCGGCGACCTTGTCGTTGAGGGCTGGTATCGCGGTTTAGAGTCTCTTTTGATATGTGCTTTAGGGATGAGCCACCAAGACAACTCTCCGGTTGATGAAGGCAGCGGAGCATACAGACACTATATTGAATTATCTAATGATTTATCTACAAGAGCTTTTAATGAATTTGAAATGGCTACTCCGTCTGGAAATGCAATAAGGCGAGGCACTCTCGGTTTTGAGAAGTCTGTCAGTATCTGGGAATTTGTCAGTACGATGTTTAATTCTGTGACGATGCAGGTTACTCCGCAGCGAGTAATATTTACCTTTAATGTCGTGCCTGAAGATTTGCATCACGACTCAGGGACTAACAGCGCATCAACTAATTGGGCTGTCCCGGCAAACGGTACGCAGATTTATTTTTCAGATGCTACGCTGTATTTAAAAGCAAGAGATGAATTTACAATAACAAGTTCTAATGATGTGTTGACTTTAAATGAATCTGGAGATGTTAGTCTTGATATAGATGACGGCACATACACTGGGTATGAACTTGCACAGGCAATTCAAATAGCAGCTAATGCAAGTGCTCTTACCGGTACATATACTGTCACATATTCGGAGGAGCTTCGAAAATTTAAAATTGTTTCTACAGTATCATTTTTTGTTGTCAGTACCGGCGATATGAATGTGACTGTCGGTTTTTCGGATTCTGCAAATTCTGCAGATCAACTGGAAAATACATCGATTTATCAAGCAGTTCCAGATTCTTTTGCAGCTTTTGATTCAGGAGATCAAGTTGGCTTTAATTCATTGAGTTGGACGTTGGAAAATAATTTAGCAACAGATGATCAGGACAGTGAATCGTCTTCTAAGATATTGGAGCCGGAACGAAACGATATGCGAAGTATCACAGGATCAATTGAAATTCCAAGATACGAAGATGATGATAAAGTTAAAGCCGTCAACGGTTTTACGACTTATGCGATGCATTTAAAATTTACAGGTGATCTTATTGGCGGTGCTAATTACGAGGAATTAAATGTTTACTTTCCGCAGATTAAATTCACAAATGTACAGGCACCTATTGGCGGTGCAGAGTTGATAAAACAGACATTAAATTTTGAAGTTCAAAACCCTGTAAATTTTCTTGATTTTGTTAATTTTAATTTCGTAGACTATATGTATAGAAGTATAGGAACAGCTGCAGGAAACTGTCAATCTATGGGAGCATATAAAGACGGATTATATTGTGGGTGTTCAGGCGGCATTATAATGAAAATGACAGATGGGGCTTGGGCGAGTTCTTGTGATTTTGGAGCAAATACACCTCTCAGCATCATGATGTATGACGGCAATTTATATGCAGGTACAACAGCCGGTGAAATATTTGAATATGACGGATCATCTTGGAGTGCGTCTTGTGATGTCGGAGCTGGTCAGATTATAAACATGACCAGATATGATGACAATCTATATGTCTTAGAAAATACAACAGGTAAAGTATTTGAATATAACGGATCAGCTTGGTCTTTATCCTGCGATACGGTGTCAACCAGTGCTCGCGAAATGATTGTATTTCAAGGTTCTTTATATGTTGCTGGATATGATTCTAATTTAAGAGTGTTCAAATATAACGGATCAGCTTGGTCCTCATCTTGTGATTTTGGGGCGAGTCCGGGTACTTATTTGGGAATGTGTTTACTTGGCAGTAAGTTATATCTTCTTGCAGATGTAGGTGCTCAGCCAACTTTATTTTCTTTTGATGGTACAACTTGGAGTTCTGAGGGTAACTTAACCAACACAGCGCGATATGCGATAGAATATAAAGGTAACATTTTATATTTTGAGCATAGCGCAACTGGTGATATATATGCTTGGGATTTTGATTCATCTAGTGATTACGTGGCATTTAATATTAATGCAGATTTAACGGCATTCAATACTATCGTATATGATGGAAGATTAATGCTGCCAGTCTCAACTACAACTCCAAAATTTATTGAACCGTTGAAAGAAATATTAATAACAATACAGAATGAAAATGCAACCAATCCGCTGTAATATAATAAGGTCTGGAGGCCATTATGAAACTGAGTGTTTACTATATTGTAAAGAATGAAATTCGTAGTCTGCCTGAATCGCTGCTGCATACGATTCAATTCGCAGATCAAATTGTCATCGTTGATACAGGGTCAACAGACGGCACGTGGGAATTTTTGCAGAAGTACCGCCTGCATGAAGATTTTACTGTTCATCAAGAACTGTTTCATAATCCTGCTGGTTATGATGCATCAGTTTCGAGAAATATCGCCTTAGGAATATGCGTCGGCGATTGGGTACTTGCGCTGGACGGCGATGAATTTATTTCTGCAGATGAAGGCAAGAAGCTGAAAAATCTCATCTTAGAAAACAGTCAGTTTGATGTTTTAAAGCAGCCAGTTTTTAATTTCATGCAGCATCCTAAATATGTTAAGCAGCCGTATTATTTAAACGGCACTGCAATCAGGCTTTTCAAAAATAAAGATGTCATTTACAAGTACAATATTCATCCGGAACTGGAAGGCTGGAAAACCTTCACAACGATTGATATTCCGATATATCATTATCAGTTTTTAGAAGCGGAAAGTATTGAAGAAAAAACGAGATTCAGAGTAGCTCAGATGAATAAGAAGATGGAAAAAACAGGACCGTCTTTTAAAAATTACCTGCATATGGCTGATATATTCCGCCGCAAAGCTTATTGGACCGGCGTTAAAGAAGATTTATTAACATCGATTTACAATCTGCAGAAAGCTCTTGATATTGAAAATAATAATATCGCTTGGAATATATACGCTCAAATGGTTTTTCAGCTCAATGAATCTGCAGAATTAAAAGCTGCTGCCGCTTATATTAAAAGTAAAAAGAAGCAGAACAAACTAATGAAAAATATATTAGTTCAAATTAATAAAAAGCTGGAGGCTGGTAATGGCAGTCAAATTGGTAAAAATTGAACAGGAAAGCAAAGATGTATTCAGAGCTGTCGTCAGCGATGGTGACAGGGAATATTCAGACCGCTTTAGCTTGGGCGGCTTGGAAATTGCTTTAGAGAATGAAGAAGATACAGATTCTTTGAGTTATAAAATAAGGGCTGCTATGTTGAAGGCAGCTAAAAACAAGGTTAAAAAAACCAAGAAGGAGACACTAGATGTCAGTAAAACTGATCAGAAAGACTGAATCTTTTGCCTATAAGGTTGAAGGATCAACTTTTTATTATCGCAGGATAACAGACGGCGACGCAGCTGTTATAAGGCAAAAGCATACAGACAGTCAGGGCGAGCTTGACAACCAGCCTTTTCTTGTTGAGATACTGGAGCACTGTCTTATTGGGTGGGAAGGTGTTACAGAGCCGGACGGCGCAGATGTCAAGTTTGATAAAAAAGATATACAGTCACTGCCTGCTCCGCTGATTTTAGATTTAGTTAGCAGGATACGCGGAGAAATGACCGACGATAAATATCAGGAGATGACTAAAGAAAAAAAGTCATAAATTATGCGCTGCTTCTTGGCAGGAATAACTTGCTGCCCGGAGTATGTCATCAATGCATCAGCGACAGGAGAAAGTCTAATCGAAAAGGAAAGCCGTGCGATGACGGTATCTGTTCTTTAACAGGAAGAGAAGTAGATGATCCTGTGTACGGTATGCAGGTTCCAAACGATGTTTATTTTATAGCGCAGATGTGGCTTGACATCATAAGTATATCAGGAAAAGAAAAACGTGAAAAAGAAGAGAGCGGAAAGCACTATGTTTATCATCTGTATACATTGCAGCACATCAAGACTTATTTGGACATGCAGAATTGGAGTTTAATTAATATGTCGAAGCAGGAATGCTTTTATTTAATAACGCTGTTTCATAAACATTATATGAGTACTGTTTTATGAGCGTCATTGTAGAAATACTGTCAAAGGACAGAACAGGAAAAGGTTTTGGATCAGCATCCCGTCAAGTTAAAGGTTTGGAACGGGATGTTCAGAAAGCATCACGGGCTTTTAAAATGCTGTCGATTGCCGCTGCTGGCATTGGTATTAAGGCGGTAAATTCTTTTGCAAAGTTTGACAATAAAGTTCGTGAGATTACGACACTGCTTGGCGATACTGCACCGGGCGATATTAAAAAGCTTGGCAATGAAATTAAAAAGACAGCGACAATTTACGGACAGTCTTTAAATACAATGGCTAAAGCCCGCTATGATATTATTTCGGCTGGTTTTAAGAGTGCTGCAGAATCTGCTTTATTGATGGAGCAGGCAGCGAAAACTGCTACAGCCGGTATTACTGATGTTGCTACTGCTGCCGATATTTTAACGACTGTGATGAATGCTTACGGACTGGAAGCAAGCGAAGCTGCTGATGTATCTGATGTTTTATTTACTATTGTCCGTCAAGGTAAAACTACGTTTTCAGAAATTGCGTCTACTTTCGGCAGGGTGTCTGCTATAGCTCCGCAGGTAGGTGCCAGCTTAACCGATGTTGCATCGATTATGGGTACTTTAACTGCAGCAGGACAGAGTACAGAAGAAGTCTCGACAGCTTTAACCGCTACTATGACTGCTTTTTTAACTCCTTCAGAAGCTATGGAAGACAGGTTAAAAAAGTTAGATCACAGTACCGGTGCAGCTATGATCCGTTCTTTAGGATTCATCGATGCTATTAAAAAATTAACTGAAAATATGGACGAAGCTGAAAAAGCTGCACTGTTTCCGAATCAAAGAGCTTTAAGGCTGGTCTTCCCTGCTGTAGGTGAACAGGCTGAAAAACTGGCAGAAAATATTAAAGATATGGGTGAAAGAGCAGGACGTACAGGCGATGCTTTTGGCAAGATGTCTGAAGGAATTCAGTTTAGAATCAACCAGATTAAAACTCAGATATCTGCAAGGATGACTGATATTGGGAACAGTATTATTCTTGCCGCAGGTAAGTTTTTAGATCTTGACGATACTATTAAAAATATAGCTGTTTCGGTTTTAGGTCTTGCTGCGTCTATTAAATTTTTAGGTACACGGCTGACAATTCTCGGTTCTTTAGCTTATGCTGTTTTTAATATGTGGGATAAAAATATCGGCGGTTTTCAGACGATTGCCAAAGTTGTCGTATTTGAAATTGTCGATTCTTTTTACAGGCTTTGGGAAGAAATCAAGATCACTACAATTAGAATAGGCAAAGCCTTTATGCACCTTGGAAAAGGTATTGCCGCTGCAATGACATTTTCTTTTGATGAAGTAAGAGAGCAGAATAAATTAATGATGGATTCGCTGCTCAGTTATGGCGACGAGCATAATAAAAAGATGGCTGATTATCACAAAGAATATCTTAAAAAACGGTCTGAACTTACTAAAGAGTGGGTCAATAAAGAGCAGGGTACTTGGGAAGATTTAATGCCTAATCTTGACTGGGGAACGTTTAGTTTAAAAGCGAATATCGACACCGGCGCAGGTGCAGGTGCTGCAGCCAAGGAACAGTTTGATGTTCAGGAATCTATTGCTGCTGCGTCTTATGAAACACAAAGAGAACTCTGGGCAGATCATTTAATGCAGATGGATGAAATCCTGCAGGAAGTCGGCATTGATTGGAATGCTTATTATGAGAATAAATTTACGACAATAAAAACTCACGTTGATGCTGTAGGCAACTTATTCCAGCAGCTGCATAATTTGCAGATGGCTCAGATTCAAAACGCAATGAATTCGCAGATTAAAAAAGAGCAGAAGCACTATGCGGATCAAAGAAAAGAAATTAAAAAGAACAATACTGTAAACGGCAAGTTGACACAGCAGGGTCAGGCTTTACTGCAAAGCTTAGAACAGAGACATCAATCAAGGATTTCAAATATAAAAGAACGGGCGCGGCAGGATGAAATCTCTGCAGCAAAAATGATGAAGCCGATTAAGATGGCGCAGGCGATTTCAAATACAGCTTTAGCCGTGACCAAAGCTTTACCAAATTTATTTTTAGCTGCTTTAATTGGTGCTGCCGGTGCTGCGGAAGTTGCTGTCATTGCTTCACAGCCTTATGCGAAAGGTACTGCGTATGCTTTCAATCCTTCAGGTACAGATACAGTTCCGGCAATGCTCAGTCCGGGCGAAGCTGTTATTCCTGCGCCGGTCGTCAGGCAGAATATTACACAGGTTCAGGAATTAGTTGCTGGCAAAGGTTCTGGCGGAGGGCAGACAATAGTTAATATTAGTCCAGTATATAATATCAGTGCGGTAGACGGAGACAGCGTCAGAAGGTTTGTCCAGAGTGAAGAAAATAAACAAGCATTGATTGATTTGATAAATGATAGAGAATTAAATTTGCAGGTTGACGGAATAAACGTTGAGGCTGAAGCATGAGCATCGTTTTTCAAAAAGGCGGCCTAAGCGACTTGACTTTAGAACGCGGCAGGCTTGTTCCATATTCTCCTGAAGAACAAGAAATAAATCAGGAAAGATATTTGACAGAAGATAACAATCCTAAAGTCGTTGATTATGGCAGCAATCATAAAACAATGAAACTGGCTTTTAGCTTCTTAACAAAAGATAATTATGACGGTGCCACGAACGGCCTTAGGACATGGTTTGAAGATTCTAATATTGATTGGTGTATGAATAATTTTACCTTAGTAGATGAGAACAGTGTATCGTATACTGTCCGGTTATGGCAAAAAAAATTTACTGTTAAAAAACATTCTAATGACAGATATTCATTAAGTTTGATTTTTAAGATAGAATAATATGTTAACAGTCCCAACAGAAATTACAGATTATAAAGACAAGTATGGTATTGAACCTGTCTTATTTTTTGAATTTGAAGATTTAAGTAAATATATCGCGACACGAGCTTTTACTTTCACAGGTGAAGGTTCTGATGGATCGTCATCTGGGTCAACTACGTTCTC
>Ga0180429_10002558_pt1 | contig 14917 bp, 9 predicted proteins | sample SS_ome_FD_132428 | JGI IMG/M metagenome (GOLD analysis project Ga0180429, IMG submission 132428) | Hypersaline lake sediment archaeal communities from the Salton Sea, California, USA - SS_1_S_1 metaG | ecosystem: Environmental > Aquatic > Non-marine Saline and Alkaline > Hypersaline > Sediment ...
CTGGATCAAGGAATCCGCTTACGATCCGGACAAGGTTACCCTTCCACCGTATTTCGTGGACACGCCCGAGACGCGGCGCCACCAGGCGCGATACTACACGGACATCACGAACATGGACGCCGACATGGGGCGGTGCCTGGAAATCGCTCGAAAACAGTTCGGCGACAATTTCATATTCGTATTCACCAGCGATCACGGGGGGCAGTGGCCTTTCGGGAAGTGGAACCTGTACGATGCGGGCGTGCGTGTCCCGATGCTGATCGTCTGGCCGGGCAAGGTCAAGGCGGGCGTGCGGACAGGGGCGATGGTCAGTTGGATCGACCTGTTTGCAACGCTGATCGAGGCCGCGGGGGGAAAGGCGCCCGCGGGGATCGACGGGAAATCGTTTATCGGGGTCCTGAGGGGCCAGACGAGCAGGCACCGCGAGGCGATCTTCACGACACACAGCGGCGACGGAGTAATGAACGTCTACCCGATCCGCAGCGTGCGGACGGATAAGTACAAGTACATACTAAATTTGCGCCCGGATTGCCAGCACTCGAACCACTCGGACATTCTGCGGAAGGACGGCGCGGGGGCGTACTGGGACTCCTGGGACGCTGCCGCGGTGGACGATTCGGCGGTAGCGGCGATTGTGAAGCGATATTACGTTCGTCCGGCAGAGGAGTTATACGATCTGGAGTCCGATCCGCTGGAGCAGAAGAACCTCGCGGGCGATCCGAAGCATGAGAAGGAGCGGAGGGAGTTGAGGGGTCGGCTTGACAGGTGGATGAAAGAGCAGGGCGACACGAAGAAAGTGTTCGGCAAACCGTACCCGGCGAGCGGTCGGCGCCCGCGAGAAGTGCTGGGCAGGGGCAAGAAGAAGTGACCGGTTATCAGCGCCAACGGTTTGGTTAAGCGGGCAGTGTGATGTAAGCGTTTTGTGGGCAAGGCTTTACAGTCTGTGACATATCACGGCAGCGTCAATGGGATATTTCAGTGGAGCGGACGGGCGGTCTTTTTGCTATAAACATTTTAATAATAAGTTGTTATGGACGAGCGATGCCGCGTATATTGTCATCCGGCGGGCTGGTTGGCAGGTTCACACCTTTGGCGCAGAGACGATGCGGCGGTGCTTGTGATGGGCTTGGATTGTCGGTCGTCTGCATATTGTAAACACTTATATTGCAGCCGGATAGTCTGATTCATCAGATGCGCATCAAGCCGGCGGCGACCGATTGGACGCGGTCTGTCGAATGCAAAAGGTGTGAACCAAAAGTGACAATTACCGATTTCAGCTATTTTTTGCGTTTCTGGGGCAGGGGCTTGGGATCGGTTACTTTGTATAGTTTCTTTAGTCGGATGAGTTCTTTCTTGAGTTCGGTGATTACTGAGGCGTAGGCGGGATTGGCGTATTGGCTTTTCATTTCGTTGGGGTCTTTTTCGAGGTCGTACAGTTCCCACTCGTCTAGATCGTAGAAGTGTATGAGCTTGTGAGTCCTGGTTGCTACTCCCTCGTGTCGTCGGACGGAGTGTACGGCGGGGAACTCGTAGTAGTGGTAATAGAGGCTTTTTCGCCAGTTTTCGGGTGTTTTTCCTGCCATCAGGGGTTTGATGCTCATCCCCTGCATGTTGCCCGGGTCCGGGGCGCCGGCGATGTCGAGGAACGTCTGTGCGTAGTCGAGGTTCTGGACGAGGTCGGTATTGGTGGAACCGGGCTTGATAACACCGGGCCATCGTGCCACCAGCGGCGTGCGGAAAGACTCTTTGTACATGAACCGCTTGTCGAACCATCCGTGCTCGCCGAGATAGAAACCCTGGTCGGAACTGTAGATTACGATGGTGTTCTTGGCCAGTCCGGATTCGTCGAGGTACTTCAGGACGCGCCCGACATTCTCATCGACCGATCTGATGCAGCGGAGATAGTCCTTGAGATATCGCTGATATTTCCAGCGGATCAGGTCCTTTCCTTTTAGATTCGCGGCTTTGAATTTGGCGTTTTTTGGTTCGTATGCGGCGTCCCAGACCTTCTTCTGCTCGGGGTTCAGCGTCCTGGGCGCGACGAGTTTGAGGTCCGCGCCGCCCATGGTTTTGGAGATGCTCATATCCTGTTTGTGAGCGGCCGTTCCGCGGTTGGCGTAGTCGTCGAAGAGGTTGTCGGGTTCGGGTATTTCGACGTCGTCGAAGAGGTGGAGATGCTTGAGGTTGGGGTTCCAGCGGCGGTGGGGGGCCTTGTGCTGGAGCATCAGCATAAACGGTTTGGACTTGTTGCGCTTGTTCTTCAACCAATCGAGCCCGAGGTCCGTGATGATATCGGTGACGTATCCTGTGTGCTTTACGCGTTTTGGTCCGATGAGCATAGTAGGATTGTAGTAGTTACCCTGCCCGGGCAGGACCTCGGAGTAGTCGAAGCCGGTGGGAATGGCTTTCAGGTGCCACTTGCCGACGATCGCCGTCTGGTATCCGGCCTTTTTGAGCAGTTTTGGGAAGGTCTGCTGCGTGGCGTCGAATCTCAGGCGGTTGTCGAGAACGCCGTTGATGTGGCTGTGTTTTCCGGTCTGGATGACCGCGCGGCACGGTGCGCAGATCGAGTTGGTCACGTATGACCTGGTGAAGATCATGCCTTCTTTTGCGATGCGGTCGATATTGGGTGTGGGTGCGACCTTTGCGAGCCTGCTTCCGTATGCGCTGATGGCCTGGAAGGCGTGATCGTCGCTGAAGATGAAGAGTATGTTCGGGCGTTTCTTTGTTTTGTCGTCGGCCAGTAGTGCGTGGGGTATCGCGGTCGCCGCGGCGCCGAGGGAAACGGTCTTGAGGAAATTGCGTCTGGTATTCATTGGTTGATTCTCCTGATGTATAGCGTTCTGGATCGTTCGTTACATCTCTGCGGTCTCACCTGCCGGTGACGCGCGTGGATAATGCGTCTCTTAAGATTATGGCGTGAGTTGTCCGTTCGTGCAAACATGATCTTTTTTACCGGTGAGCGGAGTTTGCCTGAAAAGATATCCGGGCGCAAAAAACAACCCCGGTGGGCGTAGGCACCGGGGCGAAGAGAAGGCAAATATCCTTCCACCAAACTGAGTCGACTAGCACATAGCCGCAAAGCTCAGCAGAACGAAGAAAGCCACTTTCAGCTTGTGTCGAACCGTTTTAGACTGCATTTTAGTGTCGTGCCTCCAAAGGCAAAGCAAGGAGTATTTACCAGCACGTTGCTTCGTACCTTATTGTACCACAGCCTGATGTGGCGCAAAGGGGTAAAATCACAATAAATACCGCGCCCGGTCAAAAAAGATAATACCGGCGACATGCGTTATACATGTGAAATGTACAGGTATTGCGGTGTGTGTGTACAGGTATTGCGGTCTGTGTGAGTGGCAGGTTTTTCGGGGGTCTGGCTGGCATGGCAGAACACATGGCCCCGCTACATGACACGGTAGAGCAACTGCGACAAGAAGTAAGACAACTCAAGAACACTTCAACAGTAGGCTCGCACCACTCGCACGGTAACCCGTTGTCGTTGTCTAGCATGTTTGTTAGGCTGTCCTTGGCGATTCACGAAAGGGATAGCCCGCTACGACGCTTACCATGGATGACGCCAATGTAATTCTGGGACTGCTGTATGATCGTCGGGACTTTGTTTCGATGCACGAACTGGGCGCGGAGGTCGGCTGCTCGGGCGACAGCGAGCGCCTCCAGCGCGGGCTGGATGAACTGCGAGGCCGGGGGCACAAGATCGATCTCGAGCCGGCGCGCGGGGTGCGCCTGGCGCGGCCGATTCGGCTCGATGCCTGGCTGGTGGAGCGGGGGCTGGACACGGAGCTTATCGGGCGGAGTGTTGTCTGCTTCGACGAAGTTGATTCGACGAACGACGTGGCGATGGGGTCCGCGGCGCAGGAGGGGACGGGCGGGCTGGTCGTCACCGCCGAATCTCAGCGTGCCGGGCGGGGTCGGCAGGGGAGCAAATGGATAAGCCCGCCGGGCGACGGGCTGCTGTTTTCCGTGCTGCTTACCGATGGGGCCGAACTGCTCGCCCACGAACCGACTACTATCGCCTCCGGCCTGGCGGTGGCGGAGGGGATCGAAGAGTCGTGCTCGATTCGGTGCGAGTTGAAGTGGCCTAACGACGTGTGCATTCGGGGCGAAAAGGTTGCCGGCGTGCTCATCGAGTCTCGCCCCGAGGGTCCGACAAGGGCGACGGCCATCGGGATCGGCGTTAACGTTTACGCCAGCCCGCCGCGCGAGGCGATCGGGAGGCCGGCGACGCACTTGTCGGATCATTCGGAATTCGCCGAGCGGGTGGATCTGATCAGGAGCATTCTCCGGCGTCTGGATTACTGGCGCGGCGAGATCATGGCCCGCCGCCACGATTTGCTGCACGAGCAGTGGATGCGCCGGTGCGGGATGCTGCACCAGCGCGTGCGGATCCTCAGCGGAGGCGTCGAGCAGGTCGGGAGGGTGGTGGACATAAGCCCGCTGGAAGGCCTGGTCCTCGCGCGCGACGACGGCGGGCACGTACACCTTCACGCGGCCGTCTCGACCGTTTTGGACTAAGCCCCTCCGTCGGCTGGATAGTTGCTACACAGAGACGCAGAGGGTCAGAGGCTCAGAGAACGGTATCGACAAAGGTTTTGCTGACGGCAACGGCTTGGAACGGCAGAGAGAACCAGAGAACGACAAAACAAAGTTCCCTGCTTTCAGTCGTTCTCTGTTTCTCGCCGTTTCTGTTGCCGTAACAAAAAAGATGTCTTTGCCTTTGCCGTTCTCTGACCCTCTGCGTCTCTGTGTAGCGCCATCGGAAACATTGATTTGGCGGAACACTATTCCGATTCGAGCACGCCCACGATCGCGTCGCATACTTTGGGCGCGAGGACTTTGAAATCGAACTCGTCCACTGCCTTCTGTCTGCCGGCGGCGCCCTGGGTTGCTCTCAGTTCGGGATCGGAGATCAGTTGGGCGATCGAATCTATCCAGTGGCGATCGTCGTATGCGTGGAACCCGCTCTCGTAATCGGTGACGTATTCGGCGTTGGCGCCGATGGGGCTGGTGACCACGGGCAGTCCGGCGGCCATGTATTGCAGGACTTTGAAGGCGCACTTTCCTCGTGCGAACGGCGTGTCGGGCAGTGGTGCGATACCGATATCGCACTCGTTGAGCATGCGTGCTTCTTCCTCGCGGCTCCAGGGGAGGTTTTCGACCGGCAGCGTCTCGGTCGTCAGTTTGTCGTCGGCGATGACGCGAAGGGTCACGCCGGGCAGCTCCCAGCCGATCGAGTCGAGCATTTCGCTGAACAGGCGGAGTTGTTTCAGCGTGCTGCTGCTTCCGATCCAGACCAGTCGGGCCTCGTCGTTATATTGCTCGCCGTACTCGTCGCTGTAGTCATCGGTGTATTCGTCGGTGTACTCATCGGTGTACTCATCGGTATCAGGACTGAATTCGTGATCGGGCTCGATGTCCGGTTCGTGATCTGGTTCGTCGTCGGGTTCGTCGTCGGGTTTGTTGTCCGGTTCGTGATCGGGTTCGAGGTCCGGTTCTTGATCCGGTTCGTGATCGGGTTCGTTGTCTGTTTCGAGGTCGGGTTTGGGCTCGTGTACTTTCGGGATATACCTGGAGGTATCCAGCCCGGTCGGTATGACCACGACCTCCTTTGCGCCGCAATCCCGGGCGAGGTTTTCGAGCACCTCGTTGCCCGCGATAACGAGGTTCGCCAGGGCGATTGTCCTGCGGAAACGCTTGAGTCTCAGGGGGTGGGGGTCCTCCGATTCGGAACCGGACCGGAAGACGATCGCGTCGTCGAATTCGTAGATAACCTTTTTTGCGTTGCGGCGGAGGCGGAATGCGTCCATCACCGTCAGCGTCTTCTTGTGTATCCAGACCCCGAGGTAGTTTCGTGCTGATTTGAGTTGCGCGCGCCGCCCGCGTCCTTTTGCGAGTTCCTGTACGTCGCAATCGATTCCGCGAGCGGCCAGCGGTTCGATATAAGGTTGTATTCGCTGTCGGAAGGAGGGGTTGTCGATTTTTCGTGTGATGACCAGCAGTCGTTGTGATGCAGACACGCGATATCCTTTCTTGCATACTTTGCATATTTCACATGACAATCCGGATAAGCATTGTAGCGAAAATCGCCCCGGCGTGAAATCGACTTTTACCGCAAACGACTCAAAAAGACGCCGGGAATGGCGTAATGATGTTGCGCCTGCTGAAACCTCTTGGGCCCCCCAAGAGCGAGCAGGCTCAGGACCCTGCGACGGTCCGGGCTTAAAGATCGATCAAGGACACAAGAGTAGTCAATAACGACTATTGGTTTGCGGTTGCATCGTTGCCGATCCGAACTCCACAACGTTTTACTTGAAGTCGACGGGGGCGCGGAGTATCGTAAATGGTCGATTGAACGCGGATATCCGGCAGGAGAGAGTTTTGTTTGGAATAAGCAGCGAGAAGCGAGTCGAAAGGAATGCGGTGACTGGCAGGGGCATCGGCAGGGAGATAGAACGCTTTGTCTTCGGGCATCAGCGAAGGCGCGACACCGCGACGTTCGACTGGCGGGGGAAGTGAGAGAGATGCACTATGGTCAATGATCGCCCGACACGTGAAGAAGCGCTTGCATTGCTGAAGGAATTCAATCAGGCCGAATCTCTGGTCGCCCACGGGTTGGCCGTCGAGGGCGCCATGCGATTCATGGCCCGCAAGCATAATGAGGACGAAGACAAATGGGGTGTCATCGGACTGATTCACGACCTGGATTACGAGAAGTATCCGGACGAACACTGCATAAGGACCGAGCAGATACTTCGGGAACGGGAATGGCCTGAGGAGTACATCCGGGCGGTGGTCTCTCACGGATGGGGCATCTGTGTAGATGTCGAGCCGCAGTCGCTTCTGGAAAAGACGCTCTACGCCGTTGATGAATTGACGGGTCTGGTTGCGGCATGCGCCCTGGTCCGACCGTCCGGGAGTGTTATGGATCTCACAGCGAAATCCGTGCGTAAGAAATGGAAACAGAAGGCATTCGCCGCCGGCGTCAACCGCCAGGTAATCCAGAAGGGTGCGGAAATGCTCGGCGTGGATATCAATGAACTCGTTACGGACGTGATAGGAGGCATGCGGGAAGTCGCCTCGCGGATCGGTCTGGGATGACCGGCGATGGATGCATATTGTGAGAGTCAGCATGCCGCTGCGCCTTTTCGTTAAGCCCATCCGGAACGGCGGGGTGACGGTGGGACGCAGTTGGGTGAGTGGGTGTATTGGATTGTTGCCGCCTGGCTCGTGGCAACATGGCAAATCTGGAAAAACTTGGAAAGGGAACACGTCATGGCGACCATGCCCGGACGACGGCGGAGGTGGCGACGAGGCGGTAAGCCCGGAGTGCCCCCGGGGACGATCGAAGTGGATCCCGACGCGCCGGCGCCGGTGATCGGCGTATTGGCATACGGTCCCGAGAAATATGTCGAACAGGAGATCCAGGATATCGAGTCGCTGGGCGAGTTCGTCGGGCGGTGGCCGGTCGTCTGGGTCAACGTTGACGGATTGGGTGATGCGGAAGCCCTGGCGAAGCTTGCGGAGGTTTTCGGACTGCACCGGCTCGTTATAGAGGACATCGCCAACGTTCCCCAAAGGCCCAAAGTCGAGCAGTACGGCGAGGACCTGTTCATAGTGTCGCGCATGGCGGCAGTTTGTGAGCGACTCGATGTCGAGCAGATCAGCGTCTTTCTGGGGCAGGGCGTGGTGCTGAGCTTCCAGGAGCATCCGGGAGACTGTCTCGACCCGGTCCGCGATCGCATTCGCAAGGCGCTGGGGCGGATCCGCGCCCAGGGTCCGGACTACCTGGTCTACGCCATTGTGGACGCCGTGATCGACGGGTACTTCCCGATCCTGGAAGAGTTCGGCGAGCGTCTGGAGGCGTTGGAGGAGGACGTTCTGAGCGATCCGGGTCCGGAGGTGATTTCGCGAATCTACGCGGCCAAACGCGACCTGCTTACTATGCGACGGGCGGTCTGGCCCCAGCGAGAGTCGGTCAACTGGCTGTCGCGGGAGTCTTGCCCGGTGATCCAGGAGAGTACTCGCCTGTACTTGCGGGACTCTTACGACCACGTCGCCCAGATCATGGACATGGTCGAGACGTTCCGTGAACTGGCGCTGGGGCTGGTGGAAGGTTATCAGTCTTCCATGAGCAATCGGATGAACGAGGTTATGAAGGTTCTGACGATTATTGCGACGATCTTCATTCCCCTGAGTTTTGTCGCGGGCCTGTACGGGATGAACTTCAACCCGGAAAAATCCCCGCTGAACATGCCCGAACTCGCCTGGTACTGGGGGTATCCGTTTGCCCTGGGGCTTATGACGGCGATTGCTGTCGGTATGGTCGTTTATTTCTGGCGAAAAGGATGGTTGAGGTCCTCTTCGACGACGCTCAAAAAAGACCGGTGAGATTAGTGCCCGTCCGGGTGCTATACTTATTCAAGGACAGGCTTGGATTTACTGTCCGGACTTGTCGTAATGGCGCCGGTTATCGATATCGCGGAAGAAAGGCGGCGGGATGATCGGGACACGCATTTGGAGACGTTGGATTGGGATTCGGCTTCGCTGGAGTCTGGTTGCGGTGGTTCTGTGCGCCGCGGTTTCGGCGGTTTTGGCGCAAAACCAGACGACTCGCCCGTCAGATCCGGGTCTCGGAACCGCGACGACCAGGCCTCGCCCGGTCATCGAAGAGGGCGTCACCGACGAGTTCCTACGAGCCAAGATCAAGGATGTCGCCGCAGCCAAGGGATTGACCGACGCGGACCGCAAGGTGCTGGGCGAACTCTATTCCCAGGCGCTGGATGCGCTGGGCAGGCAGGCGGATTTCACCGCAAAGGCGGCGTCATACGAGGATATCGCCAAGGCCGCCCCCGAGCAGATCCGCAGACTGAAGGCGGCGACTTCTCAGCCGGCTTCTCAGCCGGCGTCTCAGCCGGCGACCGTCGTGGTCGATGGCATGTCGCTGGCGCAGATGGATGCCCGACTGAAGCAGCTCCAGCTCGAACTGACGAATCTCGAGAAGGAGTCCGAAGCACTTGGCGTCGAGGCGAAGAACCGTCAGGCGCGCCAGCCTGAACTACCGAAGACCATTTCCGCTGTGCAGGACAAGCTCAAGGAAGCCCAGGATCAGCTCACGAAGATCGCCGCCGCGGACGAACCTCAAAACATCAAGGACGCCCGGCGAACGCTCCTGGAGGCCCGGACGAAGGCCCTCCAGGCCGAACTGACCGCTCACCAGAAGCAGTTGGTCACGTTCGATATCAGGGGATCGCTTCTGCGGGCGCAGCAGGACGCGACGGCCCATGATATCGTCCTGGCCCAGAGACGGGTCAAGGCCTGGGAGGACATGGTCGCTCCGCGGCGCCTGGAAGAGGCCAATCGGCAGGTGGAGGCCGCTCGACGAGCGGAAAGGGAGGCTTTGGAGAAACACGAGGTCATCCTGTCGCTGAGAAAGAAGAACACCGATCTGGCCAGACTCCGGATTGGGCCCGAAGGGCTTAACGAGAAGCAGGATGCCCTCACCAAAGATCTCAAGCGGGTCAAGAACGAACTGTCTGAACTCGAACGCTCGTTCGAGAAGATCCGCAGCATGGTCAAGGAAGTGGGCTCGACCGAAGCGATCGGGCTCCTTTTGCGGCAGATGCGGAGCAACCTGCCCGACCCTCGTCACCAGCGCCAACGCAGCAAGGGGCGCGGCGCCGAGATGTCGAAGATCCGCTTGCGGATTTTCGAACTCAACGAGTTGACCTCCGAGCTTACGGACATTGAGTCGTTCAGCCGGAAACTGACTACCGAGGCGGATCCACCGATTCCCCAGGCGAAGAAGGAGGACGTGCTCTCTTCAGTTCGCAAGGCGCTTCACGACCGCAAGGAGATGCTCTCACCCCTGGTCGACGGGTGCGAGGCGTACTTTCGGTTGCTGGTTGAGCTGGATACGGCCGAAAAACGCCTTATATCCCAGGCGACCCGGTTTCAGGAGTACATCGACGAACAGGTATTCTGGATGCGCAGCACGAGCGTGATAGGCCCGGTCGACCTTCGGCGGTCCGTGGATGCGATTGCGTGGCTGGCCGACGCCGAGAGTTGGAATTCATTGGTCCGGATCGTCTGGGGAGACATCCTGGCTGGCGGAGGGATACTGGGGCTGGTGTTCCTGGCGGTATTGGTCGCCTTGCGAAGAAAAATGGGCGCAGCCCTTGTCTTGGCCGGACAGGACGTTTCGCCCGGCGGGCCGGCTACTTTCAGGAGAACTCTCTGGGCGGTGCTGCTTACCGTTCTGATCGCCGCGACCGGACCGCTGGTCCTGGGGTTTCTTGGTTTGCGTTTGATCTCCGTGGGGTCCGAGTCGGATTTCGTTCTGGCATGGGGGCATGGAATGACGATTGCCGCGGGTGTCTGGCTGCCTCTGGCGCTGGTCCGACAGACCTGTCGCAAGGGCGGTTTGGGTATGATGTTCTTCGGTTGGCCTGCGGCCGCTTCGCGATACATGGGCCGATCGCTGGGTTTCCTTGTCGCGGTCGCCATTCCCCTGGTGTTGCTGGTGGGCGCTGTCGAGAACCAGGGCGTCAAGGCCCACAGGGACTCGCTTGGGCGCATCGGGTTGATCTTGTTGCTGGTGGCGCTGGGTGTCTATGTGGCGGTTGTATTCAGACCGGGCGGGCCCTTCCTGAAAGGGGCGCTGGCCCACCGGAAGAAGGGATGGGTCTATCGGTATCGCAGGGGATGGCGCCGCGTGGCGGTTCTCGTTCCCCTGGTGCTGGCCTGTACGGCGGGGGCGGGTTACCACTACACAGCCACCCAGCTATCCTCGCGGCTGCTTCTTCAGATATGGGTCGTGGTGCTGGTGGTGGTGCTGCATGCGATTCTGGCCAATTGGCTCCTGCGAGCTCGCAGAGCGGTTGCCCGAAGGACCCAGCAGAAGCGGTCCCGGCGTGGTCGGGCCGGGCAGACCGATGGCGCAACGGCGAACGGTTCGACGCCGGATGGCGAGACGGCGCAAGAGCAGGAAATTGACCTGGCGGCGATCGATATCCAGACGGGCAAGCTGGTCCAGAGCCTGACCGCCGTGCTCCTGATCGGGAGCGTCTGGGTTATCTGGGCCGATGTGCTGACCGCACTGGGGATCCTTCGGCAGGTCACGTTGTGGACGGTGGTTTCTGACGGTGGCGTTTCGGCCGTCACCCTCGTCGACCTGGCGGTGGCGGTGGTGGTTCTCATCCTGACAGGCGTGGCCTACCGCAATATATCCGGTCTGCTCGAGATCACTCTGTTTAGCCGGATTCACGTGGACAAGGCCGGACGATACGCGATCGGTCAGCTTTCCAAATACGTCATTTCCGTTGTCGGCGTGGTATGGGCTCTCGGCGCGGTGGGCTTGAGATGGGGACATATCCAGTGGTTGGTGGCTGCGATGACGGTCGGTCTGGGGTTCGGTCTCCAGGAGATATTCGCCAACTTCGTCTCGGGCCTGATCATCCTGTTCGAGAGGCCCATCCGTGTTGGCGATACGGTCACCATCGGGGCAACCAGCGGAAAGGTCTCCCGCATCCGTATCCGGGCGACCACCATCACCGACTGGGAACGCAAGGAGCTGGTCGTTCCCAACAAGGAGTTCATCACGGGACACCTGATAAACTGGACCCTCTCGGACAAGGTCCTTCGCATCAAGCTTGCGGTGGGCATAGCCTATGGCTCCGACACGGACCTGGCGGAGAAACAACTCCTGAAAGTCGCCGCGGAACATCCGATGGTTCTCAAGGACCCCGAACCCGTCGTTCTGTTCCACGATTTCGGCGACAGCGCTCTGAACTTCGAGCTCCGCGTCTACATCGAAGGCGTCGGGGATTATATCCAGGTTTGGCATGACCTGAACATGGCGATCGACGGCGCGTTCCGCGAGGCGGGGATCGTGATCGCCTTTCCCCAGCGCGATATCCACGTTCGGTACGTCGACTCGGAAAGGGGCGTGTTGGGGCGGTATGATGTGGAGGATGATGTGTGATTTGGTGCAATTGCGGTCGTAAGGCGGGTTTTTAACGCCTGGCGTCCTGGTGAAGTTTGTAAAAGAATCAATCGAATCGGAAAGGAATAAGACCAATGAGTAAGAAAGAGAAACTGACCACAGCGGCCGGCATTCCGGTGCCGGACAACCAGACATCCCTGACCGCGGGCGAGCGCGGGCCGACTCTCATGCAGGACCACTACCTTCTTGAGAAGCTTGCCCATTTCAACAGGGAGCGCATTCCCGAGCGCGTCGTACACGCCAAGGCCGCCGGCGCCCACGGTGTTTTCACCGTCACGCAGGACATCACGAAGTACACCAAGGCCAAACTGTTTTCTGAAATCGGCAAGAAGACCGAGATGTTCGGGCGGTTCTCGACCGTGGCGGGCGAGAAGGGTTCGGCCGACACGGTTCGCGATGTCCGGGGTTTTGCCCTGAAGTTCTACACTGAGGAAGGCAACTGGGACATGGTGGGGAACAACACGCCGACATTCTTCATACGCGACGCGATAAAGTTTCCGGACTTTATCCATACCCAGAAGCGCGACCCCCGGACGAACGCCAAGCGCGACTTTGCGCAGTGGGATTTCTGGTCGCAGGTGCCCGAGGCGCTTCACCAGGTGACTATTCTATTTTCGGAGCGTGGTATTCCCAGGGGCATCCCTTTCATGAACGGATACGGCAGCCATACCTACAGCTTCATCAACGCCGAGAACGAGCGGTTCTGGGTGAAGTTCCATTTCAAGACGCAGCAGGGCATCCAATGCATACCGCCCCAGGAGGCCGATCGGCTTGCCGCGGAGAATCCCGACTACCACACCGTCGAGTTGTTCGAGGCGATCGAGCGGGGCGATTACCCCAGGTGGACCTTCAGCGTCCAGATAATGCCCGAAGCCGACGCGGAGAACTATCGATGGAACCCGTTCGACCTGACGAAGGTGTGGCCTCACGGAGACTACCCGTTGATCGAGGTGGGCGTGATGGAGTTGAATCGCAATCCGGGCAACTACTTCGCCGAGGTCGAGCAGTCGGCCTTTTCGCCGGCGAACGTGGTTCCGGGCATCTCGTTTTCGCCGTGCAAGATGCTTCAGGCTCGCATTTTTTCCTATGCCGACGCGCACCGTTATCGCCTGGGAGTCAACTTCGAGCGCCTTCCGATAAACGCGCCTCGTGCAACGAAGGTTTCCAATCCCTATCAGCGAGACGGGCGAATGAGATTTGATGATAACGGAGGCCCGGACCCGAACTACGAACCGAATACCCTTGGCGGACCGGAGGCGGATCCGGCCTGCAAGGAGCCCCCGCTCAAGATATCGGGCGACGCGGACCGCTACGAGCAGAAGCGTGGGGTTGATGACGACTATATCCAACCGGGCAATCTATACAGGTTGATGTCGCCGGAGCAGCAGAAGGCACTGGTCGAGAACATCGCCGGCAGCCTGAAGAAGGTCCCCAGGGACCTCCAGGAAAAGATGGTCGCCCACTTCAGCAAGGCTGACGCGGACTATGGTGACGGGGTCGCCAAAGCATTGGGATTAATGTGACATAGACATGGTAAATTATTACAACTGCACGCTGTCGGATGAGGCAAACTTCCACGGCGCCTTTCCTTGCTGGTGATGCAACAGGGCGCAAGTCCGCGCCGGTTTGAAAAATCACTTCCGCGACAGCATTGCAAGGCAGGTGCGCACTTTTTCTTCGGCGGCGGTGAGATGTTTGAGATGCTCGGGGTCTGTGACCGCGCATGACTGGGCCAGTGCGTGCATTTTGGCCGCGAGGCGAATTGTCTCCACGAGCACCAGGCGTCGCCGATTGTCGTTCGCGGGCCTTCTGGACAGGACATCGAGAACTTTCGGAGTATAGATCCTGGCGTATTTTTCGAGCACGTGGTGGGTTTGCTTCAGGCGGCTTAACCATACCGCTCGGTGAAGTTCATGTGGAATCACATCGTCGCCGACCCATCCCGTGCCATTGCAGAATTCGCATGGCGCCAGGCCGGTGGAATTGCATCGCAGGCATCCGGTTTGGGTGTCTGTATCCTCATCGCTGCAGTTTTCGCAGGGAACCGATCCATTTGTACACATGAAGCATCTCTCGTGCGCATACGCCGATACGACCAGGGCGATAGCCGATTGTCCCAGAACCTTGTCGGCCAGTGGCAGAACCTGCTGAATTCCCATACCGTTGATGGAGGACTTCAACGTTTGATACGCCTTGCAGATATTCTCGATCCGGCGCGTTCGGGCCGCGACGGCGAAATTTTCGATGGCCCTGGCCACTGGTGCGGAGACGCCGGCGGGTCGGTCGTCGCTTTCCGGCGAGGGCCCAGGTTGTCCGCTGTTCGTAGAAGGCACAATTATAACTTTTTTGCCGCAAACCGGCAGGTTAGAGAGACTGAATACCGAAAAATAACGCGCACAGGACACCGCCTTGTCGGGCTCCTGCAATTGGCCGGTATAAGGTATCAATGAGTGCGGTAAACCACTGCCGGAGCGGTGGCTTGCAGGCCCGCCTATATGTATTATATCGTATGTCCATCACCAGGGGACAAGAAAATGAGCAGGGAATTTTATAATACCCAGAACATTTGGACAACTTGTGCGTCTAAAGCTTAATTCCACGTGCCTTGCGTGCGAAGGTCCAGTAAGATAGAGTATTTGGTGTTGGCGCCCACAGACCGCCTGGCGGGGAGTGTGGCGAGAAAGTCCATAAGATCGACCATGACAGCAGAGCGCAGATACATTTGTTACCGGCTCATCGGCGCAGCGATCGTGCTTGCGATCATTGCCGTCGGTCCGCGTGCATCTGCGCAGAGGCTTGTTTCCAGGATATCCCCGTCGGTCTCCACGGGTGGAAAGCCTCCGGTATTGGTCAACGCCGACGACGAACTGGCCAGCTACCTCGCCGGAGCCCGCAAGAATA
>Ga0180429_10002560_pt1 | contig 14913 bp, 11 predicted proteins | sample SS_ome_FD_132428 | JGI IMG/M metagenome (GOLD analysis project Ga0180429, IMG submission 132428) | Hypersaline lake sediment archaeal communities from the Salton Sea, California, USA - SS_1_S_1 metaG | ecosystem: Environmental > Aquatic > Non-marine Saline and Alkaline > Hypersaline > Sediment ...
AGACGGTCCAGAGCTTCGCGTTTGACCAGGTCCCGCCGTGCATGTGCGACTGCAGGCCGATCGCGTCGTAAAGCGGGGCGCCCTTTTCATCAACCACTCCGCGAACGACCTCGGCGAAATCGTCGCCGACGTGGAAATCGTTGATGATAAGCGTGGCGTTGGGATTGGCTTTCCTTGCCGCCCGGAACGCGCGGCGAGGCAGTTCGATCCGCCCGACCTTCTCCCACATCGCCGTCACCGTAGGAGCGCGTTTCTTGTTGGGCTTCTGCGCGAAGTTAGTTGTTTCGTTGACCACGTCCCACATGTCGATCTTCCCGCGGAACGTCTTTACGCAATCGCTGACGTGGACGAGTTGCAGCTTCTCTACTTGAGCAAGATCGTCCGGCAGCCACTTCAGTTGCGAGTAGTTCCAGACCAGCGGATGGCCCTTCGTCGCGACACCCCGAGCCCCGCACCATTCAGCCAGGCGCATGCGGCTTGCGTGGAGCGGCTCGCCCCGCTGCTTCTCGTATCCCCACCAGTAGTACGGCAGGGTGGCGAAGTTGAACAGTTCGCAGTAACGCTCGGCGAACTTGTGATATCGATCGCCTTCCTTCAGCGGCAGCTTCAACTCACCGGTCTGGTGCTTGTACACGAGCGGAAAGACGCTGCCGCCGAACAGGAACTCCGAGGTGACCTGCCGCACGCGAATCTTCGCCCCGGCCAGCGGTTTGCTGTCGGAGCCCAGCACCGTAATCCGCACGTCGCCCTTGCGGTGCTTTTCGATCCGAGCGGGAGCCGATTCAAGGATGTCTTTCGCAACGGCGGCCGGGCTGGACGAACAACACGTCGCCAGAACGGCGATGGAAACGCGTGCGAGCATACGAGTCATATAGGTTCTACCTCAATTGGGTCGGTGGCGCACCGGCCGTTGAATAGGGACAGGCACGTCCGCCTACGGCTACCGAGCCAGTCCCCATTCTACTCCACAGTCACGCTCTTGGCGAGGTTGCGGGGCTTGTCCACGTTGCAGCCTCTGGCCACCGCGGCGTGATACGCCAGCAGTTGCAGCGGGATGACCGTCAGCAACGGCTGGAGGGCTTCGGGGCAGTCCGGCACGTAGATCACATGATCGCAGCATTTGCCGATGTTCTCGTCGCCTTCGGTGGCGATGGCGATCACCGAACCCTTGCGGGCTCTTACTTCCTCGATGTTGCCGATGATCTTCTCGTACGTGCTGCATCGCGGCGCGATGAACACTACCGGCATGCCGTCGTTGATAAGCGCGATCGGGCCGTGCTTCATCTCGGCCGCCGGCAGGCCCTCGGCGTGGATGTAGCTGATTTCCTTGAGCTTCAGGGCGCCTTCCAGCGCGATCGGGAAGTTGTATCCGCGCCCCAGGAACAGCCAGTTGTTGCGATCGACGTATTTGGCGACCATATCCTTGATCTGCTCGGACTGAGTGAGCACTTCGCCGATCTGATCGGGGATCGCCTGGAGCGCTTCGAGATACCGGGCCATCAGCGGAACCGACATGAACCGGCGCCTGCCTAGGTTCAGCGCCATCAGCGTTTCGACGACGATCTGGCACGTGAACGCCTTGGTCGACGCAACGCCGATCTCCGGTCCGGCGTGAAGGTATACGCCGGCGTCGGTTTCGCGCGCGATTGTCGAGCCGACGGCGTTTACGATCCCCAGCGTCATCGCGCCCTTTTCGCGGGCCTCGCGAATCGCCGCGAGAGTGTCGGCGGTTTCGCCGGACTGGCTTATGGCTATCACCGTCGTGTCGGGGCATATTATCGGGTTGCGATAGCGGAACTCGCTGGCGTATTCGACCTCGGCGGGGATCCTGGCGAGATCCTCGAACAGATACTCGCCCACAAGCCCGGAATAGGACGCCGTCCCGCAGGCGGTCAGGATCACTTTTCGCGTCTTGACCAGTTCGCGTTCGACATCCTTCAGGCCGCCGAGATTGATCCGCGTATCACGCATGTCGATCCGCCCGCTGATGCATGTGCGGATGCTCTCGGGCTGCTCGAAGATCTCCTTGAGCATGAAGTGATCGTAGCCGCCCTTTGCGATCTGGTCGAGCGTCATCTCCACTTCGACTATCTCGGTGGTGACCGGAACATTGTCGAGCGTGAAGGTCCGCATGGACCCCGGAGTGATGACGGCGACCTCGTTGTCGTGCAGGTAGACCACGTTGGCGGTGTGTTCGATTATCGCCGAAGCGTCGGATGCGACAACGTATTCGTCCTTGCCGACTCCGACGATGAGCGGGCTGCCCTTGCGGGCCGCGACGAGCTTGTCCGGTTCGTCGACGCACATCACCACGATCCCGTAGGTGCCGGAGACTTCCTGCAAAGCCGCCAGGACGGCGTCTTCGAGCGTCTCGCAGCCGTTGTTGTAAAACTCGCCGATCAGTTGGACGAGCACTTCGGTGTCGGTCTCGGAGACAAACGTATGACCGCGGTCGATCAGAAACCGCTTGAGCGTGGCGTAGTTCTCTATGATCCCGTTGTGGACCAGAGATATCTTACCCGAGTCGTCGCAGTGAGGGTGAGCGTTTACCTTGTTGGGCTGGCCGTGAGTGGCCCATCGCGTGTGTGCGATCCCGGCGTCGGCGGCGAGCATTTCCGGGTCCCCCTTGGCCTCGGCCTCGACGGCGGCGACTCGCCCCGGCGCTTTGCGAATCAGCAGTCGGCCTTCGTGCTGCACGCACAGACCGGCCGAGTCATATCCACGATATTCTAATCGTTTGAGCCCTTCGATCAGAACTTCGCAAGCCTTCGCCCGGTCGCCGATATATCCTACTATTCCGCACATATTCTCATGTTCCCCGGAGTGTTGGCGTATTTAGCGTATGTTTGCATGTTTGGTTATCGGCAGGAAACGCCGCCGACATTGGTTTGAGTTTACACATCCCCGCGCGCAGAATAAAGTATCGGCGGCATTTTAGTCGACCGAATCGTCACGCCAGGGACGGGACTTGCGATACTGCGATATGAAACGTTCTATCTGCAGGGCGGTTTGCCGCCGGATTCCGGGATCGATCAGCCTCAAAGCCGCCCGGGCGGTCCTTATCGCCGCGTCATAACGTCCGTCTTCGGCCTGGGCGGCGGAAAGAACCGCCAGGAACTCCGGACTGCGGTAGTCCGTGAGCCGGCACGCCTGACCCGCCAACTCCATCGCCTTGCGACCGTTACGAAACTTATCGTCCGGGCACGCCGACAGCAGCCGCGCAAGATTGCTCATCGCCTCGGCGAATTGGGGATCCGCTTTCAGGGCCAGGCGATACTCGGCGACTGCCTGGGCGTACCGGCCCCGTCTGTACAGCAGGGCGCCCAGCGAATTGCGCGCCTGCGGATAGTCGCTCCGGATCGACAGCGCCCTGCGATAGCTGGCCTCGGCCTTTTCGAGAAGATTCTCAGCGGCAAAAGCCAGTCCCAGATTGTGGTGGGCGGCGACCATCTCCGGGTCGCTTTCGATCGCCTTGTTGTAATGCTCGATCGCCTGGGAGTGCCGCCCCTTGCCGGCCAGCAGGAACCCGAGGTTGTTGTGGGCCTTGGCAAGCCCCGGCGACAGTTCAATCGCCCGGCGGTAGTGCCCCGCCGCCTGATCGACGTATCCGGCGTCTGCCAGCGAGGCCGCATAGTTGTAGTTCGCCCTGACGCTGTTGGGGTAGCTGTCAAGCACGTCGGCCCACATCCAGACGGGACTGTAGTATCGCGTGTTGCGGTTTATCGTCGCGGCGGTCAGCGCCGCAGCGAGAACGACGACGATCGCCAGACCCGCGGCGCCCCGTCTGGCCGGCGAAATCGACATCCGATCGCACAGCTTCGAGCCGAGCAGGAAACCGCCGATCACGACAACGGCGACAACCGCCGCCAGGGACAGATACATCCTGTGCTCGAAAATCGGAAACGCAATGACGATGAAGCTCGACGTCGGCGCCAGGATCACAAAGAACCACGCTCCGAGATATCCCCACGCCGGACGCCGCACCAGAGCCCAGATCGTGAGCCCCACCAACATGCAGACCGCGATTGCGGGGCCGGCGATCTGCGATGCGCTCCTGGCCAGAGGCCAATGGTATTCCAGGCACTGCCCCGCCGGCCAGAACGTCAGCGAAAGATAACGCAATATGACCCCAAACTGCGTCATCGCGTAGTCCCACATCGTAACGCTTGCCTGCTGCACGCCCGAGCCGCTTGCCGCCAGCCGCGGAGCATTGGGCCACAGCAGCAGCCACGACAGGGCCAGCGCCCCGTAGAACAGGCCCCGCTTACGGATCAGCGAACCGAGCGATCGCTCGATGAATACACGATCGTACAGCAGCACCATGACCGGCGCGGTCACCATCACCGGCTTGCATCTCATGCCAAGGCAGCAGGCCGCGATCGAAACGACAAGCCAAGCCCTGGCGCCGCGAGAATGAAACGCTCGGACGGCGGCGTAGAGCGTAAGCAGATACATCAGCCCCATGAGCGATTCGCGGCGCTGAATAACGTACGTTACAGCCTGGGTGTTCAGCGGATGAACCACCCATAGAAGCGAGATCGAACCGGCCAGGATCGCCGCGGATCGATCGAATCGGCCTCCGAAGCGACCCAGCAGCAGAGTCCGCCGCAGGACCCCGAAAAGCACAAGCGATGCGGCGATGTGTATCGCCAGGTTCACCGCGTGATAGCCGACAGGATTCAGACCGCCCAGCACGTAGTTGACCGAGAACGTCGCCCAGAGGACAGCCGAGGCGTCGGACCACATTTGAGTCGGCGGCCAGAGACGCTCTGCGTTGGAGACGATGTACGCGTCGTCGTATACGAATTGACCGAAGAAGCTGTTGAAGTACGCGATCAAGCCGGCGGCGACAATCGCGCACGCGATCGGAAGGACTCTCGCCCCGGCGGCGGATTCGGCGGGTATGGTTTGGATAGTGTCAGTCTGCATTCTGTAAGTCACCTGGCCGCTGCGGCGTATGCCATTTTAACCACAAGCAGCGCCGCGGCGCCAATGACCAGCAGTGCGAAATATCTGCGAAGCCTCCGGGCGTGCATGCGGTCGCACAGCCAGGAGCCAAACTGAACACCAACGGCGCTTCCAGTGAGTATGCTCAATGCGATCCAGAGACTCACCCGGCCCTCGGCTCCGTATCTGAGCACAGCGACAGTCGTCGAGCAGAGCACCACGCCGAGGCTCGTTCCAACGGCCTGGTGGGCCGACATGCCGACGACCATGACAAGCAGCGGCATGAACAGCACCCCGCCGCCGACGCCCATTAGTCCGACAAGCACGCCGACGCCAAGGCTCATGACTATGAGTCCGGTCAGACTCACCCGATCGATCCCCGCGCGGGGCAGGTCGACGTAAGGCCCTATCGGCAGCCTCTGCATCAGCGACTTGCCGTGCCGAGTCCGCTTCGGCCCGCGCCACACCAGCCAGGCCGCCGCAAGCAGCAAGACGACAAACAGGCCCCTCATCAACTGCCTGAATTCGTCGCCCATCAGACTGTAAAGCTGCTGGTGAATCTCCGCCCCGATCAGCGCGCCCGGCACGCTGCCAAGCGCCAGAAGAAGCATTGTACGAGGCTCGACATTGCCCAGTTTGGCGTGGCGGGACAGACCGACGGAGCTGGTGCCGACCGATGAGGCGAGATTGCTGCCGACTGAGATGGTGAAGTTGAATCCGAACAGCGACTCGAGTATCGGGACAGTCAGAAATCCCCCCCCCACGCCGAACAGACCGGCCAGCGTCCCAATGAGCAGCCCCACGCCAAGCAGGGAGCCGATCATCACGGCCGGATTGCTGAAGCAGCATTCCGAAAGCAGTTCCTCCAACGGGATCATGACGCATCGACCTCTGCTCCGGCGACGATGTCGGCGGGGATTCGCCGCGCGCGGCGCCGGCGAAACAGTTCGAAGACGCAGTGAATGGACATCCCCCACGCAACGGGGATGACCACCAGCAGGATTACTTCAAGTGTCTTAGCCATGCGGCGCGGTCCTGTAACGACTTGCCCGCCGAGCCCTACCCGATAACGCCTTTGGCCCGCAGCATTGCGACGATCCGCTCGGCGCTTTCTTCGACGTCTATCTCGCCGGTGGGAATCGCCAGATCGGGGGACTGCGGCTCTTCATAGGGAGCGGTCACGCCGGAGAACTCACTGATCTTGCCGCTGTCGGCCAGTTCGTAAAGCTCGGGGTCCCGCTGTCTGCACGTTTCGATCGAGGCCGACAGGTGCACTTGCAGGCATCGGTCCGGCCCGAGGATCTCTCGGGCCTGGTCGCGGCTGGACTCGTAGGGCGAAACGAACGCGCAGATGCAGATCATTCCCGCCTCGTTAAGAACTTTCGCCACCTCGGCGGCGCGGCGGAGATTCTCGTCGCGATCGTCGGCGCTGAAGCCGAGATCCTTGCTGACGCCCAGACGCATGTTCTCACCGTCCAGGACGCAGCAGTTGGCCCCGGCGTCAAACAGCTTGCGCTCCAGTTCGTAGGCGATGGTGCTTTTGCCCGATCTCGGCAGGCCGGTCAGCCAGACCGTCGCCGGCTTGTGACCCGCCCGATCGATCCGCTGGTCGAGGGAGATCGAACCGGCGTGGCGATGAACGTGCCCGCTCTTGGGTTCGCCGACATGCTTTTCGCTCGAGACCGACAGCTTGTTCGGATCGCGATCCAGGATCATGCCGGCTCCGACGGTGCCGTTCGTCAAACGATCGATTATTATGAACGATCCGTTCTGGCGATTGCGAACGTAGGGATCGTGGGCGATCGGGCGAGTCAGCGACACTACGCACCGCCCGATTTCGTTGAGGCCCAGGCTGTCGGCCTCGGAGCGGTGCAGCGTGTTGACGTCAACCCGGAACCGCAGATTGGATATCTGCGCCGGCGTCATTCGGGCGGAGTGTTTTATCAGATACTGCTTGCCCGGGACCATCGGCTCTTCAGACATCCAGACGATCATCGAATCAAGCTCCCGGTCGACCCTGGGAACATTATTCACGTGGACAATCGTGTCGCCGCGGCTGACGTCGATTTCGCCTTCGAGCGTCACGCCGATCGACATCGGGGGAAACGCCTCCTCGAGTTGGCCGTCGGGTCCGAAGACAGTCTCAACCCGCGATCTCATCCCGCCGGGCAGGATCATCACGTCGTCGCCGGGCCTTATCATCCCCGACGCCACCGAGCCGAGATAGCCCCTGAACGTGCGGTCGGGGCGAAGAACGTACTGCACCGGGAAACGCAGATCGATCAGGTTCCGATCGGATGCGATGTGGACGGTTTCGAGATGATTCAGCAGCGATCCGCCCTTGTACCAGGGCATTTGATCGCTGTTGTCGACGACATTGGCGCCTTCAAGGGCGCTGACGGGTATGAACGTGAGATCGTGGATCTCCAGCTTGGCCGCAAAGTCGGTGAACTCGTCGCAGATAGACTCGTAGGCCTCCTGGGAGTAGTCGACCAGGTCCATCTTGTTGACCGCCACAACAACGTGCGGTATGCCCAGCAGCGAGGCGATAAATGCATGTCGCTTGGACTGGGTGACGACCCCGTTCTTGGCGTCGATCAGTATTATCACCAAACCGGCGGTCGACGCGCCGGTGGCCATGTTGCGGGTGTACTGCTCGTGGCCGGGGGTGTCGGCGATGATGAACTTTCTCTTCGGCGTGGAGAAGTATCTGTACGCGACGTCGATTGTGATCCCCTGCTCGCGTTCGGCCCGCAGACCGTCAGTCACCAGCGCCAGGTCAAGATCGCCGCCGACCGACCCGACCCGCGCCGAGGCGGCGACCACCGACGACAACTGATCTTCGTATATGCCCTTGGACTCGTACAGCAGGCGCCCGATGAGCGTGCTCTTGCCGTCGTCCACACTGCCGGCGGTCACCAGCCGGAGCAGGTCTTTTCGCTCATCTTCCCGTAACGTCTTCATAGCATCCATATCATTGATCCAAACCGCACCAGGCGGAAAACACCCGTTCAATTAGATTCTGCCGTCGTCGTGGTCGTTGACGCAGCCGTTGCCGTCAAATCCCAAATGTCAAATGGGAAAATCCCATATCCCAAATCAAAAGTATCCGTCTTTCTTCTTCTCCTCCATGGAGCCTTCGCGGTCCTTGTCGACGGCGCGGCTCTCGCGTTCGGAGTTTCGCGCCGTCGTGGTCTCGGCGATGATCTCCTCGATCGTCGCGGCGGTCGACTCCATCGCCCCGCTGCACAACTGACAGCCCAGCGTACGGAAACGCACAGACAGTTCGACGACCTCCTCGCCGTCGGCCGGCTTGTTGAGATCGCCGGCGATCAGGAGCATGCCGTCACGCTTGATCACCGGACGCTTCCTGGCGAAGTACAGAGGCACGATCGGGATATCCTCAACGTGAATGTAGTGCCAGACATCCAACTCCGTCCAGTTCGACAGCGGGAAGACTCGGAACGATTCGCCCTTGGCCAGTCGAGTGTTGTACAGACTCCACAACTCCGGGCGCTGGTTCTTGGGATCCCACTGCATGAACTCGTCGCGGAATGAGAATATCCGCTCCTTGGCGCGGGACTTTTCCTCGTCTCGCCTGGCGCCGCCGAACGCGGCGTCGAATCCGCCGTCCTGGAGAGCCTTGACCAGCGCCTCGCGTTTGAGGATGTCGGCGCACATGGTGCACGTCCAGTTGTCGGCAGGCCCTATGCGATCCAGAGCCTCCCGATTAATGTGAACTATCAGCTCGGCGCCGATGTCGCGAGCGAACTTGTCGCGAAACTCGATCATCTCGCGGAACTTGAAGGTTGTGTCCACGTGCAGCAGCGGGAACGGCAGCTTGCCCGGCGCGAAGGCCTTTCTAGCCAGGCGAATCATGACCGAGGAGTCCTTGCCCATCGAATAGAGCATCACCGGTCGATCGCATTCGGCGACGACCTCGCGGATTACGTGGATGCTCTCGGCCTCCAACTGCTTCAAATGCGTTATGTTGTATGAACTCACGTCTTGCTCCTGCGGGTCTCTTAGCCCGCGGCGCACCGGGGGATCAGCGGGCCGACAGAAAGCCCTTGTCCGCCAGATATGCCATAATCTCACGGGCCGATTCGTCCGGCGTTGCGTTTTGGGTTGTGATTCTAATCTCGGGGTTCTCCGGCGCCTCGTAGGGGGCGTCTATTCCGGTAAAATCGGATATCTCCCCGGCCCGAGCTTTCCTGTAAAGCCCTTTGGGATCGCGTTTTTCACACTCACCGAGAGATACGTCGAGATACGTTTCGATGAATCTCCCGGCTCCAACTGTCCGGCGGGCCCGGGCTCGGTCGGCGCCGTACGGCGATATGAACGCCGCTATAGTAATAACACCCGCCTCGGCGAACAGAGCCGACAACTCGCCTATTCTCCGTATGTTCTCCTCGCGATCGGCGTGGGAAAAGCCAAGATCGGAGTTCAGGCCGTAGCGGATATTGTCTCCGTCGAGAACGAACGCAAGACGCCCTTTTCCCACGAGTTGGGACTCAAGACTCCGGGCGATGGTGCTCTTGCCCGAGCCGCTCAAGCCGGTTAGCCAGACTACGCATCCGCGCTGATCGAGCAGATCGGCGCGATCAGCGGCGGTGACTTCGCCGCCATGCCATGTTATGTTCGTTGATTTCATTTTCCGTATTCTCTATGGCAATTGACCGGATAAACCTCAAAATAGCTCAGGCAGGTCGGTAATCGGCAATGCGGCTTAATTCCGAGCGCGGCGGTAGTATAACAGTGAATTATCCGCCGGGTCAAGCAAATGACCGATCTGCATGCGGAATCGAAGAGAGCTCGCCAAATGAATAAACAACTGCTCGACGAACTGTTGCCGAGGATCCGAACGATCGCGGAAGCCGCGGGAGAAGCGATTCTGCAAGTCGCCGCCGAAGACCTCAGCGTCACCGAGAAGTGCGACCGGTCGCCGCTGACTCGGGCCGACATCGTCGCCGACGGGATCATCCGGACCGGGCTGGATAAGCTTGGATCGCAATTCCCGATACTCTCGGAAGAAGGCGACTTGGACAATCTCGCGGAAAAGGACTGGTCGACTTACTGGTGCGTGGATCCCCTGGACGGAACAAAGGAGTTCATCAACTCCCTGAGCGATTACACCGTGAATATTGCATTAGTGAGGGCCAGCCGCCCTGTTCTCGGCGTGATCGACGCGCCGGCGCTCGGCTGTGCGTATTGGGCCGCCCGGGGGCTGGGCGCCTGGAAATGCCGCCGCGGCGACCAGCCGGAGAGAATTACCCCCAGCAAGTGCAAGAACCCCGCGTCGGCAGTCGTCAGCCGGTCCCACCTCGACAGCGACACCGAGCAGTTCCTCGAGAAACTCGGCGTCGAGAACGCAGTGCCCCGAGGAAGCTCTTTGAAGATATGCGCTGTGGCCGACGGGTCTGCGGACATCTATCCGCGATTCGGTCCGACATGCCTGTGGGACACCGCCGCCGGAGCGGCGATAGCGATCGAGGCCGGATGCACCGTTGTTGATCTGTCCGCCCGAGATCTGCAATACGATCCGCGTCAGAGCATAAAACACTACGGTTTCATAGTGTCCCCCGCGGGGATGGCTCTGGCCCCGGCTAGAGAGCCGTAGCGAGGCCCGAGCAGGAATATGGAGTTATTGGCGCCCCAAAACATTCCGAAAACGGTTATACTGACTGTTTTATCTGACGAACAATACATATTGCGGTCGTTGACTACCGGAGATAGACCATGCGTGACATGCAAAGTTGGATTGCGGTGATGATAATCTGCACAGGCCTGCTGGCCGGATGCGGGGCTGAAGAGGACGTTGCGCCTCCGCCGCCTCCTCCCCCCGGCCCCAAAGAGGTTTCTCTGATCATGCTCAGAGCGATGGCCGCCGGCGACGGACCCGCCGCAGCAGCCTGCTACGACTGCTCGGTGGAGGACAGGGAGTACCTGACAAAGACAATGCCCTTCCTGGATGCGGCCTACAGGCTCGTCACCGCCGGGACCGAGGCCTACGGCAAGAGTGCATGGACCGCGGCCAGCGATAAAGCGAACGTCGGCATGATAGTGCCGGACATCGAAAACGCCGAGCAGAACATGCAGTGTGAGATCTCGGGCAAATACGCCACATCCACATTGAAGGGACTGCCCAACCCTCTGAGACTGCACAAGAAGGGCGACCGGTGGCTCATAATACCGGAGGAAAGGCAACTTCCTCCGCTGGGTCAGCGGGGCGACGTACTCAAGGCCATGAACAAGGTCAAGGTCGCCATCGAGAAAGTCATACCCAAGATCGGAGCCGAGGGCGTGTCGGCCGACGACATCTGCAATGAAGTCAGGAAGGCCTTGAATCAGAAGACCACCGAGCAGAAAACCGGCATCATTTTTGGAAACGATTGAACGACGCCCGCTGATCGAACGGCTGCTTCTCCGGGCCGCGAACCGGATACTTCGGAACGCCTATCGGCAGGATTATGCGCACGACCTTGTCGTCCGGAACGCCAAGCAGTTTCGCTATAGTTTCGGCGTGACCGTCGGTTCGCAGCCAACCGTCGATCCAGACTGACGCGTAACCCGCAGCGGTGATCGCCAGCAGCATATTCTGCACAGCCGCCGAGCAGTCCTCCACCTGGAAATGATCGCCGGCGTAGATCGCCTCGGGCGCCGCGTCGATCAGACACACGATGAACGCCCTGGCCTGGTTGACCGCCTTGTTGGCCTGGTGCATCTCGGCGATCTGCGAGACAAGATCCGGATCGTCGACTATGATGAAGCCGGTGGTCTGCTTGTTCATGCCCGACGGCGCATCGAGCCCGGCCTGGACGATCCTGCGAAGATCGTCAGTGCTTACCGGCTCGTCAAGGAAAGGTCCGCGATAACTGTGGCGTTGTTCGACGGCTTCAAAAAGGTCCATTGTTTCGTGCTCCGTAATTTAGTCTCTCTTAGTCTGGGGCTCCGGGGCGGTAGTCGGCGAACAGTTTACCCCACGGACTGTTTTCCAGCCAGTCGTTAACCGCTTTCCGGCCCTTCATCGGGTACCACCAGCGATCGTGATAGACCGCCGAGGCGAATATGAACGCGTAAACGATCGGCGTGTGGAACAGCAGCTTCTGCATCCACCGCATCGGCCCGAACCAAAACAGCTTGCCCACGCTCGAAGCGGCGTTGTTGCCGGTGTGGAAGCCCCAGTTCTCCGCCGCCGCGTCGGCGTCGCCGACGATCTCGAGATCCTCGAACCGCCCGCAGCCCAGCCCGCGCTCGTGGGCCAGGCGGATGAAGTCGTACTCCATAGGCTCGAAGCCCATCATCCTGGCCGCCACCGCGTCGATCGCCACGCAGTCGTCCGAGGCGAGCATCACGTTCTTGGCGATCGGGACCATCGTCCGCGGTCCCGGTCCGTTGCCGGCGGTCGTGCCGTCCATTACGGTGAAAATGCCCGGATGGATCTCCTTCTGGATCGCCAGCAGGTCGACCAGCGTCTGGTGGATCTTCGAGTGGCAGTAGTGCCGCTTGTTGTTCAGCAGCCCGCCGAACGCGTTTTTCATCGACCCGGTAGTATTGGTGTAGATGTGGCATTTCGTCGTCGGCAGGTGCACCACGTTCTTGCCGTGGAAGTAGTCGGGGATCCGGATGCCCTCGGGGAAGATCTCGTCCAGCACGAGCATCTCGGCCTGCGGCTTGTAGACCTCCCAGGCCATGTCGGACTTGCGGAAATTGTACTTGATCGGAATCGAGTAGTGCTCGCAGACCGGAAGCTGCTTGTTGAGGCGTTCGCCCCTGGCGGCGCTGGTGACGACAGTCTCGTTCTCAACGCAGACCAAGTCCGACAGCCCGGCGTCCCGCAGGCCGAGGATCGTTCCCTCCAGTTGCCACGGCGTGGTGTTGGCGCTGGGATACAGCAGGTGCCACGATATGTTGTTCTTCAGGATCGTAGTCGCCGAGGCGTCCAGCGCGTCGCCCGCCCCGCCAAGGCGCATCACGCGGCGCGTATCGTCCAGGATCGTTTCCGGCGTCGTGCGAACTACTGCAACTTTGCTGGCCATAACACAACTCCTCCGCTACATCATATGCGCCCCGGCCCCGCGGTCAATCACCGGCGTCAAACGCCGGCCCATTCCAGATCGTCGCCCGCCAGCGGCCGTCTCTGCATGACCCGCGCCGCCAGGCCCAGACCCGCCGACCAGAGCAGCGATTCTATCAGGAACTTGAACCGCATGTTTTCGCCAAGCTCGGCCATGCAGCAGATCGCCGTCGAATACGCAATGAAGATCATCGCCATCGCCGCAGCCGGGTCGCGAGAGATCATAACCCCCCACCGCTTCGGGCTTACCCCGCACCTGCGGATTGCGCTGAGCAGATATCCCAGCACCATCAGCGGCAAGATGAAGAACAGCAGCGATCGGAAGACATCGACCCCGGTCCGCTCGGCCACCCGCTCGCAGAGCCACTGACCCTGGAAGACGCCGCTGGCGACCCATTCGTGCTCAGGCATCTTCGCCGCATTGTCCGAAACCTGCAGATACTGCGACGACGGCACGCAGAACGCCCGATACGCCCGCCCCACGTTACGCAGCCAGGTCTTCGGATCCTCACGCAGAACGGCGATCGCACTGCGCTGATAGGACCGCGATATGTCGATGATGTTGATGTTGTTGAAGTCGTCTCTGCTGAGCACATCCACGTCGGACGCCTTGTCGAATCCGTACTGCCTGTACATGCTCGGCGGGGTGAAGGTATGCACTTTCGCCGCCGCCGGTTCGATCACCCCGCGCGCCAGCAGATCGTCCTTGCGCTCCTGGGAGTAGTCCTTGCCGGTGATCCGCCAGAGCCCCTGCCCGGCCCAACTGCTGGCCCCGAAGAACCCGAACTTGACCTGGTTCTTCGCGTACCACCCGATCGAAACGCCGCTTATCAGCAGGCATATCGCAAGCGTGCGAACCCGCTTCCGGCTGGCCATCAGAGCCGCGGCGGGAACTATCGCCAGCAGGATCACCACGTGATACGCGCTGCGGGTGAGGATCAGCAGATTCGCCAGGACGACGAACGCGTAGAGCCAGCCGACTTTGCGGTTCGGGCAGAACATCGCCAGACAGAATACCGCAGCGGTGATCAGGAACGCCGCCGGCAGCGTGTACAGCGGGTAGGCCTCGTACAGAAACAGCGACGGGTGCAGTGCATACAGCAGCGCCGCCAGTATTCCGCCGGTCTTGTTCCGTGCGATCCGCCAGACGATCACCCCGACCATCGCGGGGATGCACGCGCCCAGGGCGATGTTGATGCAGTGCATCCACTCCAGGTGGTTCGGGTAAAACCCCTTGGCCAGCAGACCGCCGTAGAGATTGTGCATCGGCGGCTGGGAGTGCAGATTCCAGATGCTCTCGGACAGATTGCCCCGCAGCGATTCCAGCGGGAGCGTCTGCCAGAACGCGTCCCAATACTCCGGCCTATCGCCGGGCAGACGATGAGCGGTGATGCTGACGCCCGCCCCGTGCTTGTAAGCCAGGGCGATCAGCACGTGCAGAATCGAGATCATCCAGAACGGCCAGTAGCTCCTCAGCACCGGCTTGGGACGCCGCCGGGGCTTCGTGGGTTCTTCAATCAACCGATTCATTCGATAAGGAGTATCCATCTATCGACTTATCGGCCGCCCAAACGCCGACGTGTAAGAAAATCCCCCAAATTACCAGCATTACCCAGTCGCAATTGTTCCACGTGGAACATTCCTGCAACCCGTACACAAGCAGCTTCTCAGCAGCTTCTCACCTTCACATCCCGTGAACCACCCTATTCGAGCCAATATAATCCGAATGCTCAGAATCCGCTGGTCCACCACAGCCCCACTGGTACAGGCACAATACATTATCGCACCAAATCTTACGACTACACATGCTATCATTTCCCATTGACATACAGAGCATTTCGCGACGTTCACAGCTACATCTGTTTTCCAGTGCCTGTGAAGCTGCCCAT
>Ga0180429_10002561_pt1 | contig 14908 bp, 8 predicted proteins | sample SS_ome_FD_132428 | JGI IMG/M metagenome (GOLD analysis project Ga0180429, IMG submission 132428) | Hypersaline lake sediment archaeal communities from the Salton Sea, California, USA - SS_1_S_1 metaG | ecosystem: Environmental > Aquatic > Non-marine Saline and Alkaline > Hypersaline > Sediment ...
GACGGCCGCACCGATCTCTACTACGCCACCGGCAAGGGGTTGGTTCTGGTCCAGGACGCCAGGGGAACGTTCAGCCCGTTCAAGCACGGGGTGTCGTTCGACTACAACACCCCGCCCGACTACGAGCCACGGTGAAGGAAAAGAAGGTCACGGTCGGCGAAAGCAAGCACGCGAAAACCACCGTGACGAACAACGGGTGACTCCGGACCGCGAGGACGATCCCGCACGACGGAATGACCGCATCCGGATTTCTTCGGGATGATGGGGCCGCGGTCGATCGGGGGAAGGCGGCCCGGATTGCCCCGGATGCCGCCCTCGCTGCGGACGAAGGGGTGCTTGTCGAAGTAGCGTTCGGACTGCTCCGGATGCGCCGCGGCCGGTCGTCAAAGGCCGGCGGTCTCGGGATCCGTTGCGGGTGAATCATAGACCTTTTCCCCCTTGCGGACGGCCTCGCGCACTTTTCGTTCGATGCTACGGTATTTATCGTAGTGCGCCCGGGCCTTCCGGTCGCCGGGGTGAAGCTTGGAGAAGCCGGGCATGTCGGCGCGAGGCAGCCTTGCGAGGGACTCCCTGCCCGCCCGGATGATCGCGAGGGCCTCGGCGCGGGCCTTGCCATCGCTGACGGAGGCGAGGCAGGGGCTGAGTTCGGGGCGGTCGAAACTGACCTGCGGGCCCGGGTAGTGGCTGGCTTGGCCGAGGGCCTTCTCGTTCAGTCCGGTGATCTTGAAGAGGCGCGCCGTTTGCCGGGGGCTGAGGGGATTGCGGCCGGGCGCCGGGCCCGGGCGGGCCGAGTAACCGGTCGGGTAGTAGGGGGCGTTGAGATCGATCCAGGTGACGATGCGGTCCAGCTCGTCCCGATCGAGCCTGACCCTTGGTTTTCCGTTGTCATCGGGATGCCCCGTCCTGAGGAGCTTGACGAGCGGGCTGGTGCGGGACCCCCAGGTGAGGGCGGGCAGGTGGCCGGCCGGGCCGGCTCCGATGGCGCCGGTGAGGCCCTTGCTGTGCAACTCGCAGTAGGAGATGTTGAACGCGAAGTTCTTGTCGCCCGCGAGGATGATCGCCTTAGCCCCCTTGCGGCCGAAGTCGTGACACTCGAGACAATGCTTGTCGAATACCGGCTGGACCTCGGCGAGGTAGTTGAACCGGCGCGGCGGCCCCTGCCAGCTCTTCAGCTTGGCGGGCGGGCGCTGGAGGGCCATGGTCATCAGGCCGGGAGCGGGAGGCATATAGGACCCGTTGCGGGCTTCGTGGCATCCGATGCAGCCCCGCCGCTCGCCGGAGTGCACCGATGTTCCGGAGCGCATGCTGTGGATCATCATGCCATGCTTGTCGAGGAGCTGGAAGTAGACGAAGCGATCCGCGGGGACCTCGAAGTAGGCGCTGCCGTCTTTCTCGACGGGGGCGGTGCCGAGGATGCTCTTCGCGATGAAGCCGGACCATCCGATCTGGCCCTCCTGATGTCCGAGGGCGCGCCAGATGTGTCGTGATTTGCCGCGCTTGCTGTGGGCCTGGACGACCCGCACGAATTTGACGGCGGCGGGCTCGACGCCCTGCATGTGGGTGCCCTCGTAGACATTCTGGATATAGAACTGGCCGCTGCCGTTCTTGTAGTCGCGCGTCGAGGCGATCACGACGGGTCTCGGGCAGGGCGCGAGGGGCATGGGGTGATAGCAGCCGGGGTGCTCCTGGTGGAGCCTGACCTCGTTGCCGTCCATGTCGCCGAGGTGGATGGCGGCCGGGGAGCGTCGGTCCTTGGCGACCACGAAGAGGAAGTGGCGCTCGTCGAGGGGGAAGGGGGTGTTGTACCAGGGGCGGACGTCGCCAAGGGCGTCGTTCCAGCCATGAAGTCTGTAGTCGTGGCTGACGGTCAGCAGGGCGCGGGCCTCCTCGGGCCAGATACTGGTCATCCGCGGGATGCCCGGGGCGGGCCGCCGGTTGGCGGGCAGAACCAGCTTCGGGGGGTTGTCGAAGCGCTTGATGAGATCCGCCGGCCAGGTGCGCTCGATCGAGGCCCGGCCGTCTACCGCGACTTTCGGGTTGACGACGGCCATTCCCCCGCCGAGCGAGCCGTGATGGGTTCCGAGGATGCAGAGGAGCTTGCCGGTTCCGGGGATGGCCCGGGCGGTCCACGGCGCGGCGGGGTGGGCGGTATTATTGCCCCAGACCACGCCCTGGTTGCAGCCGTCGGGATTGGCGGCCCAGAACCCGTGGCCGTCGCCGAAGTTACGGTCCACATAGTCCCAACGGCTGTAAAGGATGCGCCCGTCCGGCATGAGGGAGAGTTCGTTTTCGTGGACCGTGCTTCGCGTGATCTGGTGGATGTTGGCGCCGTCGGCGTCCATCCGGAAGATCTGGGGGACGAGCTGTCCGGCGCACGGCACGATCTTGTGGTCGCGTGTCGAGCAGAACGCGATCTTTCCGTCGGGCAGGTAGATCGGGTCCACGTCGTAGACGTCCGGCGCGAAGGTGAGCTGCTTCGGAGCGATCTCGCCCACGCCGGTGAAGAGGGCGGCGGGATCGACCTCGATCTCGTAGATGTGGAACTTCGCGCCGCCGTCGCGGCACATCGAGAAGACGACGCGCCGGCCGTCGAAGTGGACGCAGGGCCGCCGGATCATGCCGCGGGGGGCGGACACCAGCAGGCGCGTCCGGCCGGTGGCGGGATCGAGCACCTTGAGCGCGGCGCCCATCCGGGAGAAGCAGGAGGGCCGCATGTAGGAATGGGTCCCGTCCCGGTCCGGAGCGCGGACCGTGAAGAGGATGGGTGTGCCGCCGAGGAGTGCGGCGGGGTCGAGGACCTCTCCGGTTGCCGGCCCGGCCCGCAGCAACAGGCAGCCGGCAACGATGACGGTGGACGTCTTCCCAAACATCACAGGAACCGTCCCATTATACGCGGTCCCTTTCCGCGCCCTTGCGGCGATCTGAGGACCTCATTTCAGGTCGATCCGGTTCGACGGCGTTGGTGACGGCGACCTGTGCGACGATTCTCCCCATGCCCGGATCATCGACTCCGGCGGGTGTCGGAACAAGTTGAATCAACGGAGGTTTTGTTCCCCGATGAGGCGGATGCCGAGGAGGGTGAGGTCGGGGACGATGTCATCGACTTCCGGGAGGCTGCGGGCGATGAGGGGGGCGTCGCCGCCGGTGGCGAGGACGCGGGGCGGGCCGGGAAGCTCGCGCCGGATGGCGGCGAGGATTTCGCGGATCACGCCGCGATAGCCGAGGACCGCGCCGGCGCGCATGGCCTCGACGGTGGACCTTCCGATGGCGCTTCGGGGTTCGGCGAGGTCGACCGCGGGGAGGAGGGCGGTGCGCCGGTGGAGGCCTTCGGTCATCGAGGCGAGGCCCGGGGTGATGGCGCCTCCGAGGTAGCGGGCCGGTTTGCCCACGACGTCGAAGGTGACGGCGGTTCCGAAATCGACCACCACGACGGGGGCGCCGGCGAGGTGGTGCCCGGCGACGGCGTCCGCGAGGCGGTCCGCTCCGATCTCGGCAGGGGCCGGGTAGTCGATCTCGATCGGCAGGCGGCTGTGGTGGGAAACCATGTGGAGCGGGGCGCCGGCGAGGGCCTTGGCGAGAACGATCGCGACGTCGGGGACGACCGAGCAGAGCACCGCGGCGTCAAAGGTCCGGCGTGCGAGGATCTCCGCGGTGGATTCCATGGTGAGTTCGCGGGTCGGGAAGCGTTCCACGGGGCCGATGAGCTTCCCTTCCTCGGCGAGGGCGAACTTGGTGCGGGTGTTGGAGTTGTCGACGAGGAGGAGGCGCATGGCGGCGGTGAGCAGAGCAGGACGCGCGGTGAAAGGGAAAGGAAAAAGACCGCGGGGGAGAGCCCCCGCGGCCTTTGAAGCAACGATACACGCGAGATGGTGGAAATCAGTAGGAGCCTTCCTCGACGCCGTAGGCGGGCACGCCGTGTTCGGCGACATCCAGGCCCTCCACCTCTTCCTGCTCGTCGACCCGCACGCCCATGAGGAGCTTGAGCGCGAAGAACACCACGAATGAGAAGGCGAAAGCAAAGATGCTGATCGAGAGAGTTCCGAGCAACTGGATATGGAACGGGGCGCCCGCCCCCGGCATCGTCAGGAAGGGAATCCCCACCGCGAGGGTGCCCCAGATCCCGCAGATCCCGTGGACCGAGATGGCGCCCACCGGATCATCGATCTTGAGCCGGTCGAAAGTGATCACGGCGAAGACCACGAGGACGCCCGCGACGGAGCCCGCGATGATCGCGCCGAGGATGGACATTTGATCCGCCCCGGCCGTGATGCCGACGAGGCCGGCGAGGATGCCGTTGAGGGCCATCGAGAGGTCGGGCTTCCGCAGAGCGGCCCAGGCGGTGAACATCGAGGCCAATCCCCCGCAGGCGCCCGCGATCGAGGTGGTGACGATGACGTATGCGATGAGGCCGGGATCGGCGGAGAGAACCGAGCCGCCGTTGAACCCGAACCAACCGAACCAGAGGAGGAAGGCGCCGATGGTGGCGAGGGGCAGGTTGCTTCCAAGGATCGGCTTGATGCCGCCGGGGGTGAACTTGCCCCGGCGGGGGCCGAGAACCAGGACGCAGGCCAGGGCCGCGAAGCCTCCGAAGGCATGCACCACGCTCGATCCGGCGAAGTCATGGAAGCCGTTGGCGTCGAGGATGCCGCCGCCCCACTTCCAGCCGCCCGTGATGGGGTAGGCGAAGCCGACGAGGAGGGCGGCGAACACCATGAAGGCGGGGAGCTTCACCCGTTCCGCGACCGCGCCCGAGACGATGGTGGCGGCCGTGGCGGCGAACATCGCCTGGAAGATGAAGTCCGCCCAGCCGGTCTGGCAGAGGCCGGTGCCCCCGTAGGAAAGGTCGGCGTTGTCCGCCGGTGTTCCACCGATGGGCGCCCCGAACGCAAAGAGGTTGTTGATCGTCCAGTCGCCGGGGTACATGGCGTTGAAACCCCACAGGGCGTACAACAAAATCCCGATGCAGATGATGTAGGCGTTCTTGAAGAGAATGTTGACGGTGTTCTTTCTCTGAGTCAGGCCCGATTCGAGGGATGCGAACCCGAGATGCATGATGAACACCAGGAAGGCGCACAGCAGGATCCAGAGGTTGCTGACGGTGAAGAAGGGCGCTTGTTCGTAGCGGTCGTAGTAGCCCTCGGCGGCCGTGATCTGTTCTTCGGTCAGAGCGGACCGGCCCCCGCCGAACTGCATGTACTTGTAGATGGCGGCGCCCACCAGATCGACCGCCCCTTCGTCGTAGCCGGCATGCTCGGGGTCGAGCATCTCGGACGTGACGGCATATTGCTCCGCGGCCGGATCGATCAACTCGGCCCGCAGCGCGGCCGGCGTGAGGATGACGAGCGCCGGAAGAAGGACAGAAAGAAACTTCCGGAACAAGGTGGTGACATTACGCGTTCGCATGGTTCTGTTATGGCTGGGTTGGTTCGCCGGACGCCGGAAAAGCAGGGAGTGTGCCAAGTGGGCCGCGCGGCTTCATAAATCCGGACCGGGGATCAATACAGGCCGAGCGCGCCGAAAGAACTCCCGCTGATGGGGCGATGAGCGAACGCGGAGACATTCACCATGGCGGACACGGAGGACACGAAGATCTCCCGGGCTTTCCGAGTCCATTCGACCTTCTTGCGCTTCGTATTCTTCGTGGTCAACGAAATGAAGAATTGCGGTTGGCCGTCCCGTGGGAGGACTTGGCACGGTTTGTGCTTGGCAGGGTCGCGTAATGAGAGCGAGCACTGTTACAATGTTGGTCGGGACTGCGGTTGCCCTGTCGGGTGTGGCGCGTGCCGAGATTGAAGGCGAAATCCATGTGGGCTATGCCTCGATATATGAATTCCGCGGGGTGAATTTTGGAGATCATCTTGCGGAAGGCGGGGCTGATGTTTCGATGGAGGCGAACGGATTCGGGCTGTCGGCGGGCGTCTGGTATGGGGACGTGAGCGACGGCGGCACGAACGAGTTGGACCTCTACGCGGCGGTTTCGCGGGATTTCGCGCTCGGCAAGTACACCACCACCGTGGAGTTGGGCTACACGCATTTCACGTTCCCGGATGCCGCCACGGGGAATCCGATCAAGGAGCCGTATCTGGGGATCTCGGCGGAGGTCATCGAGGGGCTGTCGGCGGGATTCACGGCGTACTGGGCGACCAGCAACAATTTCTTTGCGGACGGGTCCGATCTGAACGGTTGGTGGTTTGACCTGTCGGCGAGCTACAGCCGCGAGATGGCGCCGGGTGTTTCTCCGGAAGCGACGGTCGGGATCACCTACAGCGCCGGATACAACCCGGCGGACAACGACGGCCTCGGTTTCGACGGGTTCGACCACGTCTACGCGACGCTGGGAGTGCCGGTCATGCTGACGGAGACGGCCTCGCTGAATCCGTTTGTGAAGGGAGTCCTCAACGTCTCCGGCGACGATCGTGATTTCCTGATCGGCGGGATCTCGCTCAATGTCACATGGTGATTTTTGAGGGGCTGGCGGCGATCTCGGGGTTTTGGCTGATGAGGTTGGTTTGTTCGCCGATGCCGGCGGTGAGCTTGAACAGTCTCCATGCGCCGGCATCGTGGAAGCAGGGCGGCTTGTAGCGTTTGCCGTTGATCTTGTCGATGGTGAGGACGCAGGGCCGGGCGCGCGCATCCGTGTAACCGGGGAACAGGTGGATTTGGCAATCAATTCCCGGCCTGCGTCCTTGTCTTGCCATCGTCGTGCCGCCGGTGACAGTATCCGGCCGCACCAGCACCGCCACCATGTTCGAATCCATCCAACTCGCCCCGCCCGATCCGATCCTTGGCTTGACCGAGGCGTTCAAGGCCGACCCCAATCCCGACAAGATCAACCTTGGGGTTGGAGTTTATCAGGACGACGACGGCAAGACGCCCGTGCTGGAGGCGGTGAAACGCGCCGAAGCGAAGGTGTTCGAGGCGGAATCCACCAAGGGATACCTGCCGATCCTCGGGTCCTCCGAGTTCGCCGGCCATGTCCAGCGACTCCTGTTCGGCGCCGGCAACGCGCCGGATGCCGCCGGGCGCGCCGTGACGGCGCACACGCCGGGGGGGACCGGGGCGCTGCGGGTCGCGGCGGAGTTCCTGCGCATCCACGCCGGCAACCCGGCGGTCTGGCTGACCACCCCGACCTGGCCGAACCACGAGCCCGTGTTCGCCGCCGCCGGGGTCGAAACGAAGACCTTTCCGTGGTTTGATTCCGGCACGAACCGCTTCGATGCCGGCGCGGCTCTCGATGGCCTGCGCCAGATCCCCGGCGGGGAAGCGGTGCTGCTCCACGGTTGCTGCCACAACCCGACCGGCTGCGATCCCACCGCCGAACAGTGGGAATCCATCGCGGACGCCATCGCCGGAAACGGCCTGCTGCCCGTCATTGACATCGCCTACCAAGGGCTCGCGGACGGACTCGAGGACGACGGCCGCGGGCTTCGTCACTTGGCCGCGAGGTGTCCCGAGCTGGTGATCTGCAGCTCGTTTTCCAAGAACTTCGGACTCTACCGTGAACGCACCGGAGCGCTGACGATGGTTGCGAAAGACGCCGATACCGCGACCCGGCTCGCCAGTCAGCTGAAGAAGACGATCCGCACCAACTACTCGAATCCGCCGTCGCACGGCGGCGCCGCGGTGACCGCCGTGTTCGCCGACCCGGAGCTGCGCGCGCTCTGGGAGCGCGAGCTCGGCGTCATGCGCGACCGGCTCAACCGCGTCCGCCGGCAGTTCGCCGACGGCATGAAATCCGCCGGCTGCGAGCGTGACTTCGGCTTCCTCACCAGACAACGCGGCATGTTCTCGATGCTCGGACTGACCCGCGAACAGGTCGATGCCCTGCGCGAACAACACTCGATTTACATGGTGGGGTCGAGCCGCGTCAATGTTGCCGGCATGACCTCCGCCAACCTGCCAGGACTCTGCGCCGCCATCGCGGAAGTGCTGTGAGCAACCACTGCGTTGCGGAGGCTTCCGGCGGTCGCCCTGATGTGGCGCCCCGCAGGGTTGCATTTCCCGGCTGCGCATGCTCCGGTGGTATGGCTCGTTGCTCGCTCAACCACCGGCTGATGGCATCGAGTCACTTCGGCGCGGGCGAAACGAATGACCGCGCCGGCTCCGGGCTCTCCGGCGAAGCCGGTGAATCTGCTGCGCGAAGGCAAGGCCGGAGACAGCCGGGCACGCCATTCGAATTCCGTGGGGCTGGTGGTTTTTCCGGAAAGGAAGGGCCATGGCGCCTCGTAAACAGCGTCCGAGACGGAGGGACGGACTTCATGGAAGTGGTTCCATCGGCGTGTCCGGGTTCAGCGCGGAGGGAATCCTCCCGCCGGGGCGCGCATTCTCCTCCGAACATTAACATTAAGGGAATCCCAGCATGAAAGGAAATCTTACCATGAAATCGATGTTTTTTTTAACAGTCCTTGTCGGGGCGACCCTTGCCCGGGCCGCGGAGGCCCCGCCGCCCAATGAGGCGGCGAAGGTCGATTGGAATGCGGACTCGGGGCGGTTGAAAATCGAATATCACGGCGGCACGATCCTGGACGCCACCGTCACGGCCGAGGGAGCGGATGGCAAAGCGCCGAAAGTCAAGCTGGAGCAGAAGACCGACGACAAGGACGGAAAGGTCGAGCAAAAACTGACCTTCGCGCCGGCCGGAGGGGGCGAGGGAGTCACCGTCGCCCTGAGCGGCGAAGTTGCCGGCAGCGGCGAGGCCTTCCCGGCCGAAACCGAGTCCGAGGCCCAGAAGCGGTTTACGTATGTCCGCAATTGCACCGGGCTGAGCCGCAACCTCCGCAACAATGCGGTCTACGACCGGCGCTGGGACTGGGTGCTGAGCGGGCCCGCGGACGGGGCGACGCAAATCACGCCGAAGGCGGACGGGGAGAAGAAGCGGACTTTCGCGATCGAGAGCAAGGGAAAGAGCCTTGATCTGACCTTCCGCCCGCGCCTCTACCAGAAGCACCATGGCTACAAATACTTCGAGCCATGGACCTACAAGGTGTGGAAGGGCTCACTTTCGGGGTATTGCACGTGGTGGGCCTACCGTCACAGTTTCAAGCAGGAGACCCTTGACGCGATGCTCGCTCTGTTCGTCGAGAAGAATCTCCCCGACTTCGGTTACGACTACATGCAGTTCGACGACACCTACCAGCAGGGGAACGGCAGCTGTCCCGAGAACTGGCTGAACTGGAACAAGAAGTTCCCGGGCGGCTGGAAGTACTCGATCAAGGCGATCCGGGATGCCGGCATGAAACCGGGCATCTGGGTGCACCGCATCCACCGGCCGAGCGACCCGCACGTGAAGGACATCGTCGAGGCGCACCCGGACTGGTTCGTGCGCAAGGAGGATGGAACCGTCGCGGCGCACCGCGGATTCCACATGCTCAACACCACCAACAAGGAGGCGGTGGACAACATGATCCGCAAGCTCTACCGCGGTCTGCACGAACAGGGCTGGGACTACGTGAAGATCGACGGCACGGGGGATCTGCTGCGCGCTTACCAGAACAAGGAGTGCGAGCACTTCTTCAAGACCCACGAGACCACGCCGGAACAGTCGCTGCGGAAGTGGGACATGGTGGCCCGGGAGGAGCTGGGGCCGGAGGTTTACGTCCTCGCCTGTCACACCGTCGGCAACGCGCGGGTGGTGATCGGGTTGGTGGACGGGGCCCGGCTGAGCAACGACGGCTTCCAGCCGCGGACGCTGGCGCAATACAGCTATCTCGAGGGGGTGGTTTGGCGCTGCGATCCCGACCACTGCGACGTCCTTGGGGAGTGGCTGATGGACACGGATGCCATGATGCCGGTCTTCGGGATGAAGGAGGCCGTGCCGGCCCGCACCGTGATCCGCCCCGCGATTTGCGCGATGGCGGGCGGCGTTCTCATGGTCAGCGACAAGCTCGAGGTCTACCAGGACGACCGCAACATCGAGGGGATGAAGCGCAGCGCGCCGGTGCTCGATACCGTGCCGGGTCAGCTCTACAGTTGCGGCCGGCGGTCGATGCCGTGGTGGCTGCAGGAGATCGAGTTGCCATTTGACCGGTGGTCGGTCTTGGGGCAGATCCAATGGGGCGAGAAGGAAAAGGAGAAGCACGCCTACCACTTCAAGGGCGTGCCCGCACAGGAGGTCAAGTTTGCGGATCTCGGCCTGCCCGACGATCGCGAATACGTCGTCCACGAGTTCTGGACGCAGAAGTTCCTTGGCAAGTCGAAGGGTTCGTTCATGGCGCCGGCGATGGACGAGAACATGGGGATGCACGTCTTCGCGATCCGCGAAGCGCGCGATCATCCGTGGGTTCTCTCGACCAACCGCCATCTCTCGCAGGGCGCGATCAGCCTGTCGGACGTGAAGTGGGACGCCGGCAGCAAGACCCTCTCGGGCAAGAGCAAGGTGGTGGCCGGCGATCCCTACGTCCTGACGATGCATGTGCCCGGCGGCTTCAAGCTCAAGAACGCCCGGGGAGCCGGCGGGAAAGTGGAGACCGCCAGCGGCAAGGAGACCGCCACCTTGCGCATCGAGTCGAAGGAAACGAAGACCGTGGACTGGAAGATCACGTTCGGATAGCGGTGGCTCAGCCCGTGGGAGGCGCGAATGCTCCACTCACGGGCCGGCTTCTTTGAGACGCCGCATCGGGAACACTGCAATGAAATGGGCCTTCTCGCTCCCTCGTATCGTTCTTGGGCGGATCCTTGTTCTGATCGGGACGGCTGCGCCGCTGGCGGCGGAGACGGCGTCCGACATCCTTGCCGGGGCTGGAGTCGCCGGCGGGCTGGTGGTGCACGTGGGCTGCGGCGGCGGTGAACTGACCGCGGCGCTTCGCGCCAATGACCGCTACCTTGTTCACGGGCTGGACACCGACGCGGCGGCCGTGGAAAAGGCCCGGCGCCACATCCGGTCGCTGGGTCTCTACGGCGAGGTGTCGGTGGACCGGTTTGACGGGAAACGCCTGCCCTATGTCGGCGACTTGGTGAACCTGCTGGTTGCCGAGGATCTCCGCGAGGTGACGACGGACGAGGTCCGCCGCGTGCTGGCCCCCGACGGGGTGGCTTGCATCAAACGGGGCGGGAAGTGGACCACGACGGTCAAACCGCGCCCGGAGGACATCGACGAGTGGACGCACTTCCTGCACGACGCCGCGGGCAACGCGGTGGCCGACGACAGGCACGTCGGCCCGCCGAAGCGTCTTCGCTGGCTGGATGGCCCCAAGTGGTGCCGCAGCCATGAGACGCCCAGCAGCGTCAGCGCCGTGGTCAGCGCGGCGGGGCGCCTGTTCACCATCCACGACGAATCGGTGATCGGGATCTACAAGAAGGTCCCATCGTGTTGCCGCCTGGTCGCGCGCGACGCCGCCAACGGCGTGCTGCTGTGGAAGGTGCCCATGCGGGACTGGCAGCCGTCGGCGACCGGGACCGGAAACCGGTGGAACATCCACCACACGATTCCGCGCCGCCTTGTGGCGGAGGGCGACCGCGTCTATGTCACGCTGGGCTTCCTCGATTCGCCCGTTTCCGTCCTTGACGCGGCGACCGGCAAGGTCGTTGTCGAGGCGCTCGAGGGCACGAAGGGGACCGACGAAATGATCCTCTCCGACGGCGTGCTCATCGTGAAGATCACGAAGAAACGGTCGGTTGCCGCGACGGCGCGGTTCGGGAAGGACGCGCTGGACGGGACCACGCTGGCGGCCGTCGACGTCAAGACCGGCAAGCAACTGTGGCGCAAGGCCGGCACCCGCGTGGTCCCCTACGCATTGTCGGCCGGGGGCGGGCGCGTGGTCTATCACGACATGGACGCGCTGGTTTGCGTGGACGCGCGGACCGGGCGCGAATGTTGGCGGACGCCGCACCTGATCCAGCGGACCGTCGGCGGGGGCAGCACGCTGGTTATCAGCGACGGCGTGGTGCTGTTCAACGGGCACGGCCAGCCGGCGGCCCCTGAGAACAGGGCGTCCGGCAAGAAGGGCGGCAAGAAGGCGGGCGGCCGGCGGCTGGGGGGGATCACCCTCACGGCGCTGTCGTTCGACGATGGCAAGGTCCTGTGGCACGAGCGGGGGGGCAGCGGATGGTCGGCGGCGTGCACGCAGCCGGCCGACCTGTTCGTCATCGACGGGACGGTCTGGTGCGGTTCCTTCAAGGGGCGGGACGTCAGGACGGGCAACGTCAGGAAGACGATTTCGGTGGGCAAGCTGATTTCGCCCGGCCACCACTACCGCTGCCACCGCAGCAAGGCGGCCTCGCGCTACCTGATCCTGCCCAAGCGGGGGGCCGAGTTCGTCGATGTCGAGGGGGACAACCACATGCGCCACGACTGGCTGCGGGCGCCGTGCTTCACCGGCGCAACGCCCGCCAACGGCCTGTTCTACGTCCCGCCCGACCAGTGCTTTTGCTATCCCGGCGTGAAGTTCAACGGCTACTTCGCCTTGTCCGCCGACCCGCGAGGGAAGCTCAGGCCCACCACCGCCGCCGGCCTCACCCGCGGCCCCGCCTACGGGACAGTGGAAGACCGGAAATCGGAAACCGGAGATTCCGGGGATTGGCCCATGTACCGTCACGACATCGAGCGGAGCGGCTCGACGAAAGCGTCCGTGCCTCCCAAGCTGCGCAAGGCGTGGGAGGCCAGACTCGCCTGTCCCGGTTCCCCGCCGGTCGTCGTTGGCGATCGCCTGTGGGTCGCGGAGAAGGACGCCCATCGTATCCGTTGCCTTGACACGGCCGACGGGAAGGACGTGTGGTCCTTCACCGCCGGCGGGCGCATCGACTCGCCGCCGACGGTCCGGGCGGGGCTGGTGGTCTTCGGTTGCCGCGACGGGGCGGTCTACTGCCTGCGGGCGGCCGACGGTGAACTGGTGTGGCGCTTCCGCGCCGCACCGGGGCCGCAGCGGCTGGTCTCCTATGGACAGATCGAGTCGGTCTGGCCGGTCCACGGCAGCGTGCTGGTGAAGGACGGCATGGTGTACTTCGCGGCCGGGCGGTCGTCGTTCCTCGACGGGGGCATCCTCGTCTATGCCTTGGACGCCGGGACGGGCGCGGTGCGCCACACGCACCACCTTGAAGGCCCCCGGCCGAAGGTCAAGACCGAGACCGGCGCGCCGTTCGCCATGGAGGGAGCATTGAACGACCTGATTGTCAGCGACGGCGAGGACCTCTACCTGCAGCGGATCAAGTACGACACCGAACTCAACCGCCTGCCCGCGAAGAAGGAAAGCCCCCTCGGCGAGCTGGACATGGGCGCCAACCACCTGGCCGCCACCGGCGGGTTCCTCGACGACACCGGCTTCGACCGGGTCTACTGGATGTACAGTAAACGCTGGCCCGGGTTCTACTTCGCGCAACATTCCCCGAAGGCGGGGCAGCTCGTGGTCTTCGACGAGACCACCACGTTCGCGGTGAAGTACTTCTACCGGCGCCATCAGTGGAGCCCGTTGCTGATTCCCGGCGCGCAGGGCTACCTGTTGTTCGCCGACGACAACGACAATCAGCCCGGGTTCGTCGGGGAGGGCGGGAAGGCGCTCGACTGGCTGCCCGAGGGGGCGGCAAGGGACAGTCACCGCCGCGGCGGGCGGGGCGTCGAAAAGGGCACCGGTTACGTGCGCCACGAGCCTCCCATGTGGAAGACGCTCGTGCCCCTCCGCATCCGCGCCATGGTGCAGGCAGGGGACCGCCTCTTCGCGGCGGGCCCGCCCGACGTGGTGGACCCCGCCGACCCGCTGGGCTCCTTCGAGGGACGCCAGGGCGCCCTGCTGAGCGTGTTCAGCACCGCCGACGGCTCGGAACTCGGGTCACAGGCGCTCCCGTCGCCGCCGGCCTTCGACGGCATGATCGCCGCCGCCGGCCGCCTGTTCATCACCACCAGCGACGGCAAGGTGATCTGCATGGCGGGCAGGTAGCGGCGGCCTATTTTGCATCAACCTTCGAGGCGAGGAAGCCACCGATGATCGCGGCGATGGGCTTGAGCCGCCTGGCGGCCGTGTCGGCGTCGCCGCCGAAGTTCTCCAAGGCGGTTGCACCCGGCAGGTAGAGCGATTGTTACGGCGCTGCACTCCCCGGTGAGGGTGCGGCGACCGACGCATCGGCCAAGCGAATGGGGGCCCGGCCTCGTTAGGCATTGCGTTGGTTCCTTCAGAAGGCATTGTCTCCCGGGAACATGTTTCTGCTCGTTTTCTACGTCCTTCTGGCGCTATGCGTCTCGTTTCTCTGCTCGATCATGGAGGCGACGCTTCTCAGCGTGACGCCGGCCTCGATCGAGGCGGCGAAGCAGCGGCGCGCGAGGTGGGGGAGCCGGATGGAGGCGCTGAAGAACGACATTGACCGCCCGCTGTCGGCGATCCTGACGCTGAACACGATTGCCCACACCATGGGGGCGGCGGGGGCGGGAGCGGAATATGCGCGCCTCTATGGAAACGCCTATGAAGCGGTCTTTGCGGGACTTCTGACGCTCGCCATCCTTGTGGTCACCGAGATCATCCCGAAAAGCCTTGGCGCGCATTTCGCGAACCAATTGGCGGGCCCCGTTTCGTGGTTTCTGCCGTGGTTGACCCGCCTTTTGGTGCCGCTGGTCTGGGTGAGCCGTCAACTGACCCGGCTGATCACTTTTGGAAGGGCGAAGCCGGTGCCCCGGCACCGCGAGGAACTGCTGGCGGTGGCGCGGCTCGGCGAGAAGGCGGGAGATGTGCGCAAGCGGGAGGGAATCATTCTGCGGAATCTCATGAAGCTGCAGGAAACGCGCGTGAAGGACATCATGACCCCCCGGGCGGTGGTGTTCTCCCTGCCGGAGGACACGTCGCTCGGCGAGTTCGCCGGTCTGGTGGCCGACAAGCCCTTCTCGCGCATCCCGGTCTACGAGGGCGATCCGGACAAGGTGACCGGTTTCGTGCTGCGGACCGACGCCCTGCTCGCGCTGCAACAGGAGCCGCACACCAGGGCGACC
>Ga0180429_10002563_pt1 | contig 14892 bp, 12 predicted proteins | sample SS_ome_FD_132428 | JGI IMG/M metagenome (GOLD analysis project Ga0180429, IMG submission 132428) | Hypersaline lake sediment archaeal communities from the Salton Sea, California, USA - SS_1_S_1 metaG | ecosystem: Environmental > Aquatic > Non-marine Saline and Alkaline > Hypersaline > Sediment ...
CGCGTCTCCGCCGAGATGATCCCGCTGCTGCGGCGCGAGCGCGGCGTGGATTTCTGCATCGTCAACGGCGAGAACGCCGCCGGCGGCTTCGGTCTCACCGAGCAGATCGTCGGCAAGCTCATGGCCTACGGAGCCGACGTGATCACCTCGGGCAACCACATCTGGAACCGGGCCGACTTCATGCCCTTCCTGGAGCGCACCGACCGGGTTCTGCGACCGCTCAACTACCCGCCCGAGGCGTCCGGTCGCGGCTCTACCGTGGTGGAGGCCGCCAACGGCGTGCCCGTGGCCGTCGTCAATCTCCAGGGCCGCACTTTCATGAACGGCATCGACTGCCCCTTCCGCACCGGCCGGGCCGAAGCCGAGCGCCTGCGCCGCGAGACCGACATCGTCTTCGTGGATTTCCACGCCGAGGCCACGGCCGAGAAGGTCGCCCTGGGGTGGCACCTCGACGGCATCGCCTCGGCCGTGATCGGCACGCACACCCACGTGCAGACAGCCGACGAGCGGCTGCTGCCGGCGGGCACCGCCTATCTCACCGACGCCGGCATGACCGGTGCGCGCGACTCCGTCATCGGCACGCGTCCCGAGATCGCCGTCAAGCGCTTCATCACCCAGGTGCCCATGCGCTTCAAACCGGCCGACGGCCCGGCCCTGTTCTGCGGCGTCCTGGTCGACGTAGACGAATCGAGCGGGCGCGCCACGGCCATCGAGCGCCTGCAGCTGGCCTCCACCGAGGCCGCGGCGCCCCGGGACCTCTAGGGCCCGGTCGCCAGCCCCGCGGGTACTCCCATGGACGCCACCCCGTCGCCCGTACCGGTAGACTCCCCGCCCCTCTCGATCAGCCAGATCACCGCGCAGGTGAAGGGGGCGCTCGAGGAGTCGCTACCCTACTGCTGGGTCACCGGCGAGGTTTCCGACTTTCGCCGGCCCGCCTCCGGTCACTGCTACTTCAGCCTGCAGGACGAGTCGTCACAGCTCAGCTGCGTCATGTTCCGCTCCCAGGCCGCCCGCCTGCGTTTCGAGCCCGAGCCGGGCATGCAGGTGCTGGCGTACGGCAACGTGTCGGTGTACGAGCGCGGGGGGCGGTACCAATTCTACACCTCTCGCCTGCAGCCCGGCGGCATCGGCGAGATGGCCCTGGCCTTCGAGCAGCTCAAGGGGCGCCTGGCCGCCGAAGGGCTCTTTGACGCCGAGCGCAAACGGCCCCTGCCCGCCTTCCCCGCCACGGTGGGCGTCGTGACCTCCGCCACGGGCGCAGCCATCCGCGACATCGTCCAGGTGCTGACGCGCCGCGCCCCGGGAGTCCAGATCGTGCTGCGCCCGGCGCGCGTCCAGGGACCGGGCGCCGCCGAGGAAATCGCCCGCGCGATCGGCGACTTGAGTGCGCACCTGGAGGCGGATACATTGATCGTGGGGCGCGGCGGCGGTTCGCCCGAAGACCTGTGGCCCTTCAACGAAGAGGTCGTGGCCCGGGCCATCTACAGCTGTCCCGTCCCGGTGGTGTCGGCGGTGGGTCACGAGATCGACTACACCATCGCCGACCACGTCGCCGACGTGCGGGCGCCCACACCCTCTGCCGCCGCGGAGATCGTCGCCCCCGACTACGGGGCCCTGGCGCGTCAGATCGGCACCGACCGCCAGCGCCTGCGGCTGGCCCTCACCAACCGCCTGGCGCACCTGGAGCAGCGGCTGGAGGAATTCGCTCCGGCGCGCCTGGCCGAAACCCTGCAGGGCCGGCTGGGCGAGGCAGCCCAGCGGCTGGACGAGGTGCGCGAGGACCTGGCCGCGGCAGCGGACCAGGCCCTGCGGTCCCGCCGCGAGGCCTTCCGCACCGCGGCTCTGCGCCTCGAGGGCCTCAGCCCGCTGCGGGGGCTCACCCGCGGGTTCGCCTATTGCGAGCGGGAGGCCGATGGCCAGCCCGTGCGCTCCATAGATGCCGTGAGCGCCGGCGACCAGGTGCGTCTGCGCTTTGCCGACGGGAGCGCCCGTTGCCGCGTTGAGGAGACCGAGCATGAGTAAGGCCCGCAAGAAGACCACCGCCCCGGCCACCTTCGAGGCGGCCATGGAGCAGTTGGAGGACAGCGTCGGGCAACTCGAGTCGGGGGAGCTGACCCTGGAGGAGTCCCTCGAGGTCTTCGAACAGGGGATCGCCGCGTCGCGGGCCTGCGCGACGCTGCTTGACCAGACCCGCAAGCGCGTGCAGGTGCTGGTGGAAAAGGCCGGCGGCGACCTGGAGCTCGACTTCCTGGACGCCTCCCCCGAAGACGACGCCGCCTGACCCCGTACCCCGTACCCCTTACCCCATACCCTGTACCCCGCTTCTAGTGCTGACCCGCCTGCACATAGAGAACTTCGCCCTCATAGAGGGGGCTGAGATCGAATTCGGCCCCGGCCTCAATGTCATAACGGGCGAGACCGGAGCCGGCAAATCCATCCTGATCGGCGCTCTGAACTCCATCCTCGGGGGCCCCGCGTCGGCCGACCTGGTGCGCGACGGCTCCCCCTCCTGCTCCGTGGAGGGCCTCTTCGAGCTGGATCCCGACTCACCGACGGCCCGCGCCCTGGCCGGCCTCGGGGTCGAGCTGCCCGACGGCCAGCTCGTGCTGCGGCGGGAGATCCGCTCCAATGGCCGCTCGCGCGCCTTCGCCAACCAGCACCTCACCCCGATCCGGTCCCTGCGGCAGATCGGGGCTCGCCTGGTCGACCTGCACGGTCAGCACGAGCACCAGTCGCTGTTGGACCCGGCCCACCACGTCCGTTTCCTGGACGAGTGCGGCGGGCTCGGTGAGGCGGCGCGGGCTGTGGCGGACGCCTTTGGCGAGTACCGTCAGAGCGACGACCGCGTCGCCCTCCTGCGCGCCGAGCGCCAGAGCCTGCGCGAGGCCGAAGAGCTGCGCCAGTACCAGCTGGAGGAGATACGCCGCCTGGCTCCCCAACCCGGCGAGACCGAGTCTCTCGAGCGCGAGCTGAAGGTTCTGGAGCACCAGTCCGAGCTGGCCGAGGGCGCCAGCGCCCTGCACGCCGCCCTGTATGGCGACGAGGAGGCCACGGTGACGCAGTTGGGGCGGGCGCGACGCGAGCTGGAACGGCTCGCTCAGGTGGACCCTGCGCTCCAGATTCGCGCCGAAGCCATCGCCGAGGTGCTCTACCGGCTGGAGGATGTGGCCGAGGGACTGCGCGATTATGGCGACAGCCTCGAAATGGATCCGGAGCGCCTGGAGGAGGCGCGCCAGCGGCTGGAGGAGCTCAGGCGGCTGTGCCAACGGCACGGTGGCAGCCTCGAGGAGGTGCTGGCGCGGGCCGACGAGCTGGAGGCCCAGGAGGAGCGCTCCGAGGGGCTCGACCAGGCGCTGGCCCAGGCCGAGGCTCAGCGCCAGACGCGATTGGACGAGTTCGCCGCGGCCTGCCGGGAGCTGTCAGCCGGCCGGGTCAGTGCGGCCGGAGTGCTGTCGCGGGAGGTGCAGGCCCGCCTGGTGGACCTGGGCATGGCCGAGGCCCGCTTCGAGGTGTCGCTGGAGCGCGCCGAGGCCGACGATGGCCTGCTGGCTGACGGCGAGACGCGCTACGCGGCCGACGAGACGGGCTCGGAGACCGTGGAGTTCCACATCTCGGCCAACCGGGGCGAGCGTCTTCTGCCCCTGGCGTCAGTCGCCTCGGGCGGCGAGATTTCGCGCATAATGCTGGTGCTCAAGTCGATCATCGCCGAAGGTGACGCCGTGGGGACCCTGGTCTTCGACGAGATCGATGCCGGGATCTCCGGCCGGGTGGCCGCGGCCGTGGGCCGGCGCCTCGCCGAACTGTCCGGCTCGCACCAGACGATCCTCATCACGCACCTGCCCCAGATCGCCAGCCTGGCCGAGCAGCACTTCGCCGTGCGCAAGGAGCTGGAGGGGGACCGCACGGCCACGCGCGTCGTCGAGCTGGGCGCGACGGAACGAGCCGAAGAGATCGCCCAGCTCCTGGCCGGCGACACAGTCTCGGAGACCGCCCGGCGTCACGCACGCGAGATGCTGGAGTAGATGACTGCCGTGCCCCCCGTGCTGCCCAATGCGCTGAGCCTGTTGCGCGTCGCCCTGCTCGTGCCGGTGCTGGTCAGCCTCTACGGCGACGGCGACGGCGTCTCGACGACCACCCTCGTCCTGCTGGCGCTGGCCGGTCTGACCGACATCCTCGACGGGCTGCTCGCCAGAAACCTGGGCCAGGCATCGCGTCTTGGGCGCATCTTCGACCCGGTCTGTGACAAGATCTTCATCGGCGGCGTGGTGGTGGGCCTGGTCCTGTGGCGCGACTTTCCGGCCTGGCTCCTCACCGCACAGTTGCTGCGCGACGTGGCCATCCTGGGGGCCGGGGCCGTCCTGCTCAGGCGACGTCAACTCGTGGTCCCGGCCAGCTGGCTGGGCAAGGCAGCCACCTGGAGCATGGGCCTGCTCATACTGACCTGGGTCGTGGGGCGAGTGCAGCCGGTGGCGGATATACTCGTCTACGGCGCCGCGGGCCTGCTGGCGCTGTCTAGCCTCGATTACCTCAGAGTGCTCTACCGCATCGTGCACCGCGGTCGCCGGGGCTGAACGCCCCGACGGCGCGGCGACCGCTCAGTCGCGCTGCAGAAGCCTCAGGTCCTGCAGCCGGGCGGCTGCATAGGTCCCGTTCGGCGAGTCGGCAAAGCGGCTGACCATCTCTTGCAGAGCCTCCATCTCACCCGGCACGTCCCCCATCTCCCGCTGGGCCGTGGACAGGTTGACGTAGGCCTGCTCCATGTCGGGGCTCAGGTCGATGGCGCGGCGGTAGCAGGCCGTGGCCCGCGGCCAGTCCTGCCATTCCTTGTACACCTGGCCCAGATTGTTGTGCGCCTGAGCAAAGCTCGAGTCGCAGCGCAGGGCCTCCAGGTAGGCGGCCTCGGCCGCGTCGAGATCGCCTTGCTTCCGGTGCAGGAATCCCAGGTTGTTGTACGCCTCGGCGTATTCCGGGTCAAAGCGGACGGCCTGTGTATAGGCAGCCACGGCCGCATCCACGTGGCCCAGGCGGTACTCGGCCTGGCCCAGCTGGTAGTGGGCCTGCGGGAAGGCCGCGTGCGCCGTCGTCGCCCGGCGATAGGCCGCGGCGGCCGAATCGAGCGCGCCGTGGCGCTCGAACACCATCCCCAGCTGGAACAGCAGCACCGGAGAATCGGGCTGGGACTGCAGGGCCTGACGCACCTGGCCGGCCTCCGCCTCCAGACGCGCCCGGGCCGCATCGACCCGGGGCTCGGGCTCGCCGCCACAGCCGCTGCCAGCAGCCACCAGGGCCGCCAGGGCCCACCCCCGCCAACGGCAGGTCGCGGCTCTCACGGCGCATCTCCAGTCGAGTCGGCCTCCACGGCCTCCACGGCCGCGGCGGTCTCGCCCGGCTCTCCATGGCGACAAAAGACGCGGGCCGCGTACCGCCACCCGTACATGGAGAACAGGGAACGCGGCGTGAAGGGCCGCTGGAAGGCGCCGGCCGCGATCAGGGTCTTCCAGTTGCGCACCTGCCGGTAGGGGATCACGCCGGCCTCTGGCTGGTAGATGCCGAACAGGGTGCCGCGGGTCACGGGTATGGGCTCGGGCAGCGCCACGCGGTTCACCCCCAGGCGCTCCGGCACCACCATCGGGCTCTCGCCCACCAGCTCAAAGCTCTTCTCGGCCGCGGCGTACCGCACCAGCAGCAGCTTGACCGGGTGCAGGGCCACGGCCCGGAACTCCCAGGCCACGACCTCGCCGTCGCGCATGGCGGGGTCGAAGCCGACGGTGGTCTCGATGATCGTCAGCCCCGCGTGCCGGTTGAGACTGTCCCCGCGGGCCAGATCCCGCACCCCCACGGTGTCCACCTGGAAGCCCTGCTCCAGCGCGGCGACCACCGGGTCGGGCCGCGCCGGGCGCGGCGCCTCTTCGGTCTGCCCGCAGGCGCCAATCCAGAGGGCGACCGCCACCAGGGTGGGCCCTACCCGCCCGATTGTCGTTCGACTCTCAGCTCTCACGGCACACCTCGCTGTCAGTTGGGGCCGATCAGACGCCGCCAGAACTCTGGCGCCTGACGCAGCAGGCGCTGCAGGGCGTGGATCTTGAGCATCTCCACCACCTTGAGACGCAGAGCCGCCCGGTGCAGGTCCGAACGCGCCACAGGGACCCTCAGAGTCGCCAGAGGGGCTTGGCCATGCGCTCGCCGGCGCCGACCAGGTCGGACGGGAAGAATCCCAGGCCGAAGTAGAAGCGCCACTTGTCGATGCGCGACGGGGCCTCCGGACCCCGCGGGTCCACGCCCAGTTCCCGGGCCTCCTGGCGCTGCACGTGCCCGCGGTCGAGTGGTCTGGCCACCTGGCAGAACACGCGCATGGGAATGCGGTAGTTGGTGAACATCTCCATGCGCAGCTCACCGCCCACGTCGGACAGGAAGTCGTCCTTGTCCAGACCATCGAGATCGGCCTGGTCGTAGTTGGCCACTGCCCCGGTCTCGGCGAAGAGCTCGGCGTAGAGCTTGGCAAAGGTGAAGTTGAGGAAGCGGGTGTTCATGCGCCTGAAGACGGGGAAGGCGTACGCGGCGCGCGCGTAGAGCAGCTTCGACCCCGAGGCGGTGAAGTAGGGGTACCCGCTCAGCAGATTGTGCCCGCCGAGGTAATACCGCAGGGGCCAGTAAAAGCGCCCTTCGAAGAAGCCGCCGTCGGGGTCATAGCTTGGCTTGAGCTTGAGGTTGCGATAGGCCCCCAGCAGTTCCAGCGAGAGCGAGTTGTGATGGGGCAAGCCGACGCGCTCGGCGTACGAGGCCACGTACTCGTTGACCGTGAAGGGCCGGTCGGCGGGCGCAAAGGGATCGCGCGGCAGGCCGTCCGGCGAGTTCTGCTCGGCCAACGAGTCGGTCAGTGTTGCCTTGGTGTATCGCACGAGCAGGCTCAGGGCCCGGCCCGTGGGACTGACCATGTAGTCCTCGGACGCGTTCAGCTTGCGGTACTGCCAGGCAAAGGTCAGGTCGTGGGCGTCGAAAAAGTCGAGGTCCTCGTAGAAGGGCATCGGGTCATCCCGGCCGATCGCCGTGGTGTCCCGCGACATGATCTCGGGGGGCAGCGCATCGCTGATGTCGACGCCGTCCTGGGTGATGAAGAACTGCGTCTGCTGGCGATAGCGCTGCAGGGTCCACGACTCGGCGTAGTTGCGCCGCAGATACTGCACGCTGAACTGGCTGCGACGCGTCAGGGGCACCTCGACGCCCAGGGCCATCATCCGCATGACGTCCTTGAGCAGATCCTTGCGGCTGTCGATCTCGTAGCGGTACTGGATGGCGTTGGGGATGAGCAGATCCGCCGTGTCGGTCGGCACCGGGTAGATGGTATAGGGCCCCGAGGTGTCGGCCTCGACCGTGCTGCTCTCAATCGTAAAGTCGACTTCGCGGCGCCGGAAGGCGGCAAACAGGCGGGGGTTCAGACGCTGGTTGTTGCCCTCCACGGGCAGCAGACTGCGCTGATACGCGACGCCGAAGTCGGTGTTAAGATCGGTGCGCTCGCGGAAGTTCTTCCCCATTACGGCCCAGGCGCTCAGCCGGTCTCCCCCGAGCGACTCGTTGGTGGAGAACTGCAGTCCGGCACTCACCTGATTGAGGCCAAAGGTGTTGCCCACGTACGTGGGCCCCACCTGGACCAGGGGCACCACGTCGTACAGGCGCCGACCCCGGTAGGGCCCGATGGCGTACTCCTCCTCCAGCGTCGGACCGGTGTAGGTCGACTGATAGTCCCGGGCGACCACCGGCTCCCAGCTCGTGTCGCGCCGGTACTCGCCCAACTCAAACCCGTACAGGTCGTAGTTGTTGGCGTGGTAGCTGGCGTAGGCCACGCGGCCGTCGGAGGTCACCGAGGGCGTGAAGGCCCCGCCGAGCACGTTGGTCAGCTGCTCGACCTCGCCCGTGCCCAGGTCGTATTGGTAGAGGTTGAAGACTCCGCCCTCATCGGAGGAGAACACGAAGCCGCTGCCGTCCGGCAGCCAGCACGGGTCGCGCTCGTCGGCCCGCGACCCCAGCACCACGCGAAATCCCGAGGTGTCGGGGGCCGGATAGGCCAGACTGTCCGGGAAGACCTGCAGCGAGTCGGGTTCCGTGACCCGGTCCCGGAAGCCCCAGTTCTTGGGCCTTCGCGGGCTGTCGCTGCGAATCATGGCGATGTCGCGGTCGGCGTCGCGGAAGATGCTGTACAGGATCCACTTGCCGTCCGGCGACCATCGCGGCGAGTAGATCTGCGTGCCGTCGTTGTTGTTGGTCAGGTAGGACAGCCCCGTGCCGTCGCGGTTGACGACGGCCAGGTTGGTGGTGCCGTCCCCGTTGCGGCAGAAGGCGATGCGCTCCCCGTCGGGAGAGAAGTGCGGATCGCGAGCCCGCATGCTGGCGCTGATGCGGTGCTCCTCGTCGGCCTCGAGATCGTAGATCACCAGGTCGTTCTTCCCCCCCTTGGACCGGAGGAACACGATCTCGCCGCCATCGGGCGACCACGACACGCGGGAGTCCACGTAGTCCTCCAGGACCTTGGTGTCGCCGCTGGCGAAATCGTGTATGGCGAGCTTGGCCTGGCGAAAGGGCCGCTTCTCGCTGGTGATGAAGGCCAGCTTGGTGCCGTCGGGGGAGTATGTTGGGTGGTACTCGATGATCCCCTCGTTGAGCTCCTCGAAGGGGGCGCCCTCAAAGGCCCCCCGGCCGCGTATCTCGGCCACCTGGCGGTCGTAGTTGTCCTGCAGGTGGCGCACCCAGTCCGCGTAGAACTGCTCGGCCGAGATCCCCAGCACCCGGCGGATCGCCACCTCGAAGCTGAAGGCGCCGATGTGCTCCTGGAGAGCCGTCACCTTGTCGCGCCCATACATGGCGTCGAGGTAGACCAGCATGGCAAAGCCCTGGTTGTACACCATCTCGCCGCGATACCCGCCGGTACGGTTGTTCAGCGTGCCCAACTCGGCGTAGGTGTGCAGATCGTCTTCCAGGACCGCCATGCGCAGCAGCATGTCGCGGTGCGAGTCCCACGATTCCCAGCCGAAGAAGTAGGGGCTCATCTGGGCGATGCCCTCGACCCACCACTTGGGCGTGTTCATGTAGTAGAGCGGGAAGTCGAAGGTGATGTCGGGGTTGGAGTCGAAGCGCGACACCGAGAACAGGGCGTAGCGGAAGGGCCAGGGCTTGCGCGCCTTGTCGAGGGTGATCACGTGCGAGATCTCGTGGGTGAGCACATTGCGCACCCAGTTGTGCTCGCCGCGGATCTCCCAGTCCAGATTGGAGGCCCAGAAGTAGACCGTGTTGCTGTAGTCGTCGGCCAGACCGTTGCCGAAGTCGGTGTTGTCCAGCACGACCAGGTGGATGGGGGAGTAGTCGTCGTAGTACCCGTACGCGGCCGCCAGCTGTGGAAAGATCTCCTCGGCCACCTCGGCGACGCGTTGGGCCGTACCTTCGGCGCCCACGACATAGCTGATGTTGTAGTGGTCGGTGCTGAAGCTGCGCAGCTGCGCCTGCCCCGGCGCGGCCAGAACAAGACTGACCGCTGCGGCGGTCAGGAGGTACGAAACGGCGTGGAACAGTGTGCGCAAGACTCGCCTGCCTTTCGGTATCTGCTGAAGATACAATAACATACCCGGCGCCCGGGGGGGTGTCAAAAGCCCTCCCGGGCGCCGGTATCGCGTCTCCGCGGCCGCGCGGAGCCCATGGATTTCGACCGGATGCCCCGCCCTACTTGAGGAAGGCCTCCTCGACCTTGGCCAGAGCCGCGGCCACGTCGGCCGCCTCGGTCTCGCTCAGGTTCTCGTGGATGGACAGGGTGAAGTGGGTCCCCGTGGACTCCACGGCCTGGGGGCAGGGAAAGGTGGCGTTGCGGTCGCCCTGGTAGTCGGGCAGGCCCCAGGGATAGTCGCTGGGCGGGTAGACACTGCGCTCGAGGAACCACTTGGCCTCGGACGGGATGTGGCGATACGAGGGACTCACCGGAATGCCCTCGGTTCCTATGGCGCGCGCCACCTCGTCCTTGGTGGCGGTCAGCTTGTCCGCGTCGACGTGGAAGCGCATGAACCAGTACACGCCCTCGGTGTCGGCCACCTCGTGGCCCGGCGAGATGGCCTGCAGCCCGGCCATGCCGTCCCTCACCTGGGCGGCAAAGGCGCGGCGCGCCGCGATGATGTCGGGCAGGCGCCCGATCTGGACGCGGCCGATGGCCGCCGACAGGTCATTGCCGTTCAGGTTAAGTCCGGCCCGCACATTGGATCCCGCGTCGGTGTTGAACGGCTTGCCCCGGTCGGCGAAACGCCGGCACCGCCAGTGCAGGTCTTCGTCGCCGGTGTACACCACCCCTCCCTGGGGCCCGGTGGCGTGGTGCTTGCCGCTCATGGTCGAGAAGGCAGCTACCGTGCCCAGACTCCCCACCGGGCGGCCGCGGTACAGGGCGCCGTGGCTCTGGGCGCAGTCCTCGACCACGGGCAGGCCGCGGGACGCGGCCAGTTCCAGGATCGGGTCCATGTCGGCGGGCTCGCCGGCAATGTGGGCCACGACGATGGCGCGGGTGTGCGGCGTGAGCACCGCGGCGATCTCCTCGGCCCCGGCGTTGAAGGTGCCCGGCGCCGCGTCGGCCACTACCGGTACCTGGTTGAGCAGGGCCGCCGGCATCGCTCCTCCCGGATCGGTAATCGGCGGTATCACCACCTCGCCGGCCGGCTCCAGCTCCAGCCCCCCCAGGGCCACGTACACGGCCGAGGTCCCCGAGTTGACCAGGTCGGCGTAGCCCCCTCCCATGAAGCCGGAAAAGGCCTCTTCATAGGCGGCCTCGTGCGGCCCCCCGTACCCAATGGCGTCGCCGGTCTCCATGGCCGTGGTGAAGAGCTGCTGGACCACCTGCAACTCCTCCTGGCCGAACAGGTGCCGCTTGGGCCACGCTGCGGTCCGTACCGGTGTGCCTCCCTCACTTGCCAACGTCATCTGCTTCCACCTTTCCCCAATGCAGCCATTGGTTGTCGTTCGTGCGATGCCTGGGCATTGCGGCGTCGACCGCCGCGGCGGGTATCGCGGCGTCGGCGCAGCGCGTCCGTGGCTGACCGGCGGGCAACCTGCCCGTCCGGTCCGGCCGCGGAAGGTATCGCGGCGTCGGCGCAGCGCGTCCGTGGCTGACCGGCGGGCAACCTGCCCGTCCGGTCCAGCCGCGGCGGGTACCGCGGCGCAACGCGTCCGCGATACCCTATATTTGCGATCAGTAACATACGCGATTCGCCCCCTCGCTACCCGTGGAGAAGCCATGGACAGCCCAGCCGCCCCGGGGTGTGGTCTCCGCCGGGCAGAGGGCCCGCGCCTGTCTGGCTCGAGCCCATGACGAGTCTGGCCCCGCTGGGTCTGGGTCTGCTAGCCCTGCTCCTCACCGTCGCGCTGGTCCCCCTCGTGCGCCGCTGGGCGCGCCGCGTCGGCCTGCTCGACGACCCCGCGGCCGGGGCGTACAAGACCCATCGCGACACCGTTCCCTACGGCGGCGGGCTGGCCATCTTCACCGGGGCAGCTCTGCCCCTGGCCGCCGGCTTTGCCTACGTCGCCGTCAGCCGCTGGGACTTCGTGTATTTCCAGGGGCAATGGGCGGACCTGTGGGCCCCGGTGTCCCTCTATCCCGGCCTCGGCCTGCGACTCACCCTGCGCCAGCTCAGCCAGATCGCCTGCCTGGCGGCCGGCGGAACGGCCATGTTCCTGGTGGGGCTGATCGACGACTGGCGTGGGCTGGGGGCATTGCCCCGACTGGCCGCCCAGTTGGCCGTCGCCGTCGCCACGGTAGCGGCTGTGCCCCAGATGCACCTGGTCGGCGCCGGCCCCGGCGTGGTGTCCGCGACCGTCACCGCCATCTGGATCGTGGCCTTCACCAACGCCTTCAACTTCCTCGACAACATGAACGGTCTGGCCGGCGGTCTGGCCGTCGTCGTCCTGTCCCTTGCCGGTGGAGTGGCCGCCCTCCTCGGCCACCTCCCGGCCGCCGTCCTGTGCCTGACTCTGGTGGGAGCCTGCGGCGGCTTCCTGGTCTACAACTTCCCGCGGGCGTCGATCTTCATGGGCGATGCCGGCGGCCTGCTGCTGGGCTTCACCGCCGGAGCCCTCACCTCCCTGCTCAGCAACCTGACCGCCGCGGCCACCGGCGATGGGGCCCATCGTTTCGCCCCGCTGGTCATTCTTGCCTTGCCGGCCTACGACCTGGTCACCGTCGTGGCCACCCGGCTCTACTGCGGTCGCCCCCCCTGGCTGGGCGACACCAACCACATCAGCCACCGGCTGGTGCGCCTGGGGCTGTCGCGCCGCGGCGCCGTCCTCGTCATCTACGCCCTTGCCCTGACCGTTGCCGCCACCGGACTGCTCGCCCTGTTCCTGCCGCCGCCGCTGGCCTGGCTGCCGCTGGCCTCCTCCGCGATCTGGCTCGCTGCCCTGGGCTGCCTCGACGCGTGGGGCGCCCGCCGCCGCTCGCATGCATGACAACCGGCATGCCCCCCACGCCAAAGAAGCGGGCCCGTGGCGCGAAGTCCCCCCCGGGGGACTTCGCTTTCCAGCTTGACACCCTCGCCACGGCGCCGGTATACTGCTGCCCCCTCAAGCTGACCCTCACATCGCTGCAACAGGAAAAGTAGATGGCCCGCAAGAAACTCTTTGTCACCGGGGCGGCCGGCAACGTCGGGTCCGGCCTGCGCCGTCACCTGCGCGACCGGTACGATTTCCGTCTCATGTTCCACTCCAAGATCCCCGAAGTCGACAAGGGAGATGAAGTCGTGGTCTCCGACCTGTCCGACTTCGAGCAGATGGTAGAGGCCGGTGCCGGTGTGGACGCCATCGTGCACCTCGGCATCGCCGTGAGCGGGCGGGGGTACCCGCGCAGCCGGTACCACGGGATGATCATGGAGACCAACATCAAGGGCACGTACAACATCTTCGAATCGGCGCGCATAAACCGGGTGCCCACCGTCATCTTCGCCAGCACCAACCACGTCAGCGGCTTCTACGAGCGGGAGGAGGTGTACCAGACTCCCGACATGCCCGTGCGGCCGGACAGCATGTACGGGGTCAGCAAGGCGTACGGCGAGGCCCTGGGACGGTATTACCACGACGCCCACGGCATGTCCGTGTACTGCTTGCGCATCGCCAACTACCCGGACACCGAGGAGGTGAACCGGGAGTATGAGCCCGGCATGAACCGCTGGCTCAGCGCCCACGACATGGCCGAGATGGTGCACTGCTGCATGGAGGCCCCCCACCCCCAGTTCGGCATCTTCTTCGGCGTGTCCCAGGGCGCCGAGAAGAAGTGGGACGTGGCCAATGCCAAGGAGCTGATCGGCTGGGAGCCCCGGGACCGCGGCGCGCCCTCGCCGTGAGGCCGGGCTCCACCAGACCGGGCCCCGGGGCCGTCCTGTCGGCCCGGTCCAATCCGGTGGACGCCCTCTCCTAGCGTCCGCCCCACCATCCCCTGCCTGGAGCAGCGATCATGTCCATCGTGCACAGCGCCCTGGGCTACCTGGCCCTGCTGGGGCTGGCCTGGCTGGCCGGCACGCGGCGCGGCCCTTTCCCCGTGCGCACCGCCGCCGTGGCCACTGCCCTCCAGGTGGCGCTGACCGCCCTGCTGATGCTCACCGGCCTGCGCCACAATGTGTTCGGCCTGGTCGATGCGCTGACCCGCATGCTCAAGGCCACGGCACTCGAGGCCAATCGCTCCCTGCTGGTCAGCGGCCTGTCGAGCCGGGAGTTCATCTCCCAGTTCGGCCCCATTCTGGCGCTGGAGATGGCCGCCATCATCATCTTCATCGCCGCGCTGTCGCGCATCCTCTACCACTACCGCGTCCTGCCCTGGATCATCCAGCTCCTCAGCCGCCCCATGGAACGGCTCATGGGCATCAGCGCGGCCGAGAGCCTGGGCGTGGCCGCCAACGTCTTCGTCGGCATGACCGAGGCGCCGCTCCTGATCCGGCCCTACGTGGCCCGCCTCACCCTGAGTGAGCTGTTCTGCGTCATGTCCGCCGGCATGGCCACCATCGCCGGCACGGTCATGGTGATCTACGCCACCATGCTGGCCGGGGCGCACCCGGAGATCGCCGGCCACCTCTTTGCCGCCTCCCTCATCAGCGCTCCCGCCGCCATCGCCGTGGCCAAGGTCATGGTTCCCGAGACGGAGACACCGGTCACCTCCGGCCAGCGCATCGACCTGGAGCTCGACGACACCTTGAATGGGCTGGACGCCGCCGCCCGCGGGGCCAGCGAGGGCATGTACCTGTTCATCAACATCGCTGCCATGCTGGTCGCCTTCATCGGTCTGGTGGCCCTCGCCAACGGCCTGCTCGCTGTCGCCGACGGCTGGGTGAACGGGGCCGCCGCCGGATCCTGGACCCTGCAGGCCATGCTGGGATACGTCCTGCGCGTGCCGGTGTGGCTCATGGGGGTGTCGTGGGCCGAGGCGCGGCCCATCGCGGAACTGATGGGGCTCAAGACGGTGCTGAACGAATTCGTCGCCTATGCCGATCTGGCGCGACGCATGGCAGATGAGGCCACGGCCCTGGGGCCGCGAGCCTTCCTGGTGGCCACGTACGCGCTATGCGGATTCGCCAACTTTGGGTCTGTAGCTATAATGGTAGGGGGTATCGGGGGGATCGCCCCTGAGAGACGGGGCGACCTGGCCCGTCTGGGACTGCGCTCTATCGCAGCCGGCACCATAGCCACTATGCTGACGGGCTGCGTGATCGGGCTCTTTGTCTAGTCCTGCGTACCAGGTTCTGCACCCAACCCGATGAGCGGGAAAGGGTTGCAGAAAAGATGCGCCAGATGATCTTTGCCTCTTCAAAAGATATCAGGATCATCTTCGTCAGTCTTGCCGCAAGACTTGTACGCATGCGTCAGGGATTCAAGTTGTATAATCTGAAG